>Ga0209634_1000092_pt1 | contig 74468 bp, 78 predicted proteins | sample LinPmetageLP40_FD_184043 | JGI IMG/M metagenome (GOLD analysis project Ga0209634, IMG submission 184043) | Marine viral communities from the Pacific Ocean - LP-40 (SPAdes) (version 2) | ecosystem: Environmental > Aquatic > Marine > Oceanic | place: Pacific Ocean | collected 2010-08-26
GCCGCCAGCCGATCGAACGCATCCTCAGCGCGACGATCGAACGCGCGCGGCGCACGATCCGTGTCACCGACCTCCCGCTGATGGGCGAGGGGATCGCCGGCTATGCGGTCGATATCGAGGAAATGGAGGAGCAGGCGCGCGAGTTCCGTGCCTTCCGCGAAGCGCAGCGTTCGATGCTCGACCAGCTTTCGATCGGCGTGGCGCAGTTCGATGCCGGCCACCGCATGACCTTTGCCAACCAGCCCTTCCACCGCGTCTTCTCGCTCCCCCCCGGCGTGGTCAACGAACGCACGTCGTTCGGACAGATGCTGCTGATCGCGCGCGAAAACGGCCGGATCCCCGAAGTGCGCGACTTCCCCGCCTGGCGCAACGAGCTGACCGAGTGGTTCCAGCGCGACGAGCCCCACGAAGAAGCCTGGCCGCTGTCCGACAGCACCCATCTGCGTATCGTCGCGCAGCCCCTTCCCGATGGGGGGCTGGTGATGATTGCCGAAGACCGCACCGAACAGCTCGCGCTGTCGGCAACGCGCGATACGCTGCTGCGCACGCGGACCGCGACATTCGACAATCTGTTCGAGGCGCTTGCCGTGTTCGCGCCCGACGGGCACCTCGAACTGTGGAACCGGGGTTTCCCTGGCGCCTGGGGGATCGATCCCGAAGTGCTCGACGGGCACCCGCAGGCCGAAGACCTGTTGCAGGCGATCTCGCGCAATCTTTCGGACCCTGCTTCGGTTTCGCAGCTCAACCAGGTGATCCGTGCCGCCACGCTCGATCGCAAGAAGAGCAATGGCCGCATCGAGCTCGCCGATGGCCGGACGCTCGACTTCACTGGCGTGCCACTGCCCGATGGCAATGGGATGCTGACCGTGCTCGACGTCACCGCGTCGCAGCAGGCCGAGGTCGCGCTGCGCGAACGCAACCGCGCGCTCGAGGAGGCCGATGCGGTGATGACCCGTTTCCTCGCCAATATGAGTTACGAATTCCGCACTCCGCTGACCTCGATCGGCGGGTTCGCAGAGCTGCTGACCAGCGGCATCGCGGGCGAGCTGTCGCCGCAGGCGACCGAATATGCGCAGGCGATTTCGCTGTCGGTCGGGAAGCTGACCGAGCAGGTGGAGAACGTGCTCGACCTGTCGCAATCCGAAGCGGGCCTGATGCCGCTGCGCAAGAGCACCTTCACGCTGCTGCCCTTCCTGACCAAGATCGTGCGCAAGGAAGAACAGCGCATCCATGATGGCGAACTGACGCTCGACCTGAAGGGCGATGCGGAAAAATCGGTGACGGCCGATCCGCACCAGCTGCGCCGCGCGATCTCGCAACTGCTCGACAATGCGATCAACGGCACCCCGCGCGGGGGCCGGATCGCGATCGATATCGGGCGCAAGCGCGACGAGACGCGGATCGTGATCTCCGACAATGGCCGCGGGATGAGCCAGCACGAGCTTGCTCGTGCGCTGGAGGGCATTCGCATGTCGTCTGACGGCAAGGGTATCGAACGCCGCCACGGACTGGGCATTCCGCTGGCGCGGCAATTGGTCGAAGCGCATGGCGGTACGCTCGAGATCCGCAGCCGCAAGAACAGCGGCACCACTGCAACGATCACCCTGCCGTGAAAATCGCGCTGCCCGATCTCGCGGCGATGGAGGCGTTCGGCCAGCAGATCGCCGCGAAGCTGGCGCCGGGCGATGTCGTGGCGCTTTCCGGTACGCTGGGCACTGGCAAGACCACGCTGGCGCGTGCGATCATCGCGGCGCTCGGTCACGAGGGCGAGGTGCCTTCGCCGACCTACACGATCATCGAAACCTATGACGGCCTGCCGGTCCCGCTGGTCCATGCCGATTTCTACCGGCTCGAGGATCCCGCGGAAGCTGCCGAGCTGGGGCTCGACGACTACCGGGAGGGCGCCGCACTGCTGGCCGAGTGGCCCGATCACGCGGGCGGTTTCGCCCATGAGCCGAACTGCCTCGCCATTGCACTGGAAAAGGTGGGCGAAGGCCGCGAGGCCGTTGTCACCCCGGGCACATCTTGGCAAAGCCGCTGGCCATGAGCGATGCGCCTTTCGACGAGATTCACGAGTTTCTGGGTGGCACCCGGTGGGAAGGCGCGGAAATCGCCCCTCTCGTCGGCGATGCCAGCTTCCGCCGCTACTTCCGGGTAAGGATGGGGGGTGACAGCGCCATGCTGATGCATGCGCCGCCGCCGCACGAGGACCCGGAGCCGTTCCTGCACGTGGCGCACTGGCTCGACAGGAACGGCCTGCGCGCGCCCCGCATACTGAGTGAGGACGTCGCCAATGGCTGGGTGCTGATCGAGGATTTCGGCGACCAGCGCATGCGCGAATGGATCGATGCCCATCCGGCCGACGAGCGCGGGATCTACGCGCAGGCGATCGATACGCTGGTGGCGCTCCACCGGCTGCCGCCCGGCCCGTTCGAGCCCTATGACATGGCCGTCTACCTGCGCGAAGCGATGCTGCTGGTCGAATGGTATTGCCCGGCCATGGGACTGACGGTCGATGTGCCGGCCTATCGCGCCGCATGGGAAACCGCACTCGAGCCGCTGCTCGCGAGGCAGGATCCCGGCGTCACCGTATTGCGCGACTACCATGCCGAAAACGTCATGCTGCTCGAACCCGGCAAGCTGGCGGGAGCGCAGGGATTGATAGATTTCCAGGACGCGCTGGTCGGCCATCCGGCCTACGACCTCGTCAGCCTGCTGCAGGATGCGCGGCGCGAAGTATCGACCGAACTCGAATGCGAGATGCTGGGCCGCTACCGTGCCGCGGCCGACCCGGGCCCCCATTTCGAAGCCGATTATGCCCGGCTCGGGGCGCAGCGGAACGCCAAGATCGTGGGCATTTTCACGCGTCTCGCCAAGCGCGATGGCAAGGCGCGGTATCTGGCAATGATCCCGCGCGTCTGGCAGGCGATGGAACGCGATCTGGCGCATGAAGCGCTGGCGCCGGTCGCCGCGTGGTTCGACGCGAACGTCCCGCAGGAAATCCGCGATACCGCCGGAGGGGAAATCCAGTGACCACACTCGTCTCCGACACGGCAATGCTGATGGCCGCAGGGCTGGGCAAGCGCATGCGCCCGCTTACCGCGACCACGCCCAAGCCGCTGGTGCGCGTGGCCGGAAAACCCCTGATCGACCGTGCGCTCGACCGCCTCGAGGAAGCCGGTGTCGCAAGGGCCGTGGTCAATGTGCATTACCTGGCCGATGCGATCGAAGCGCATGTCGGTGCGCGCAAGGCGCCCGCGGTGACGTTCTCGGACGAACGCGAGCAATTGCTCGAGACCGGGGGCGGCATGGTCAAGGCCGCCGCCGCCGGGCAGCTGCCCGATCCGTTCTTCGCCTGCAATGCCGACAGCATCTGGCTAGACGGCCCGCAAAACGCCTTCAGCGATCTTTCGGCCGGGTGGGATCCCGAGCGCATGGATGCGTTGCTTTTGCTCGTCACGCACGCGCGCGCCCACAATTTCGACGGTTCGGGCGATTTCTACATGGACCCCGCTGGCCAGCTCACGCGCAAGCTGCCCGGCCGGATCGCGCCCTTCATTTACACCGGGATCCAGCTGGTATCGCAGCGCCTGCTGCGCGATGCACCGGACGGCAAGTTTTCGACCAATGTCCTGTGGGATCGCGCGATTGCCGAAGGGCGGCTCTACGGTGTCGCCTTCACCGGACGGTGGTACGAAGTCGGCACGCCTGCGCATATCCGCCCGACCGAGGAAGCGCTCAAGGGTGGCTGAGCGGCAGGGGCCGAAGGTCTATTCGATCGCTGCACATCGCGGCTTCGCCGATGCCCTCGTCGCTGGCCTGGTCCCGCGTTATGCCGACGACGAGTTCGGCCTGGCGCGCCTGACGCTGCTCGTCCCCAGCAGCCGAGCCCGGCGCACGATTTCCGAAGCCTTCATCCGCCACGCCGGCGAACAGGGCACGCCCGGACTGCTGATGCCGCGCATGGCGGTGGTCGGCGATCTCGATCTCGATGAAACGCTCGGCCCGCTGCTCGACCCGCTGGGCGCCGCCGACATACCCCGCGCTATCGAACCGCAGCGGCGGCTGTTTGCACTGGCCCGGCTGATCGCGGACACGATGGGCGACGAGGCACCCGGCGGTGCAACGCTGCTGCGGCTCGCGCGTGAAACCGGGGCAACGATGGACCGGCTGCTGGTCGAGGGCGTGGGTCCTGAAGAACTGGTCGGCGAAAGCGTGCTCGACCTGTTCGGATCGTTGTCCGATCACTGGCAGCGCAGCCTCCATCTCTTCGCAACTGTTCAGGCCAAGTGGCTGGAACAATTGCAGCAATGGGATGCGCTCGACGCGGCAGCTCGGCGCAATCGCCTGTTCGACTGGGCCGCCGCGCGCTGGCGTGCTGCGCCGCCCGAAACGCCCATCGTCGCTGCGGGCGTGACCAGCGCCGCACCTTCGCTTGCGCGGCTGTTGAGAGTGGTCGCCGATTGCGATCAGGGGGCGGTTATCCTGCCCGATTTCGATCTCACCATGCCGCAGGCGGTGTGGGACGAATTGGGCCGCGCCGGGGCGACGCCCGAACCCGGCGCCACGCCTTTCGCACGTGAGGATGCGGTGACGCATCCGCAATACCACCTCAAGTTGCTGCTCAACCGCATGGGGATCGCACGCGAGGAAGTGCAGCCGTGGCATCGCCGTGGCATCGCCGCGGCGCAGCCCGAACGCAGCCATGCGCTTGGATCGCTGTTCCTGCCGCCCGAAGCGAGCAAGGGATGGGTCGACCTGCCCGCCGAGAAACGCCGGTTGGCAGGCGTGCGCATCATGACCTGCGCCAATCCGGAGGAAGAGGCGCAGGCGGTCGCCCTGTTGGTCCGCGAGGCAGTGGAACAACCGGAAAAGCGCGTGGCGGTGGTCACGCCCGATCGCGCGCTGGCGCGGCGCGTGGTCCACCACCTCGACCGCTGGAACATCACGGCCGACGATTCGGGCGGGCGCCCCTTGTCGCAGACCGCTGCCGGCCGGCTGTTCCTGCTGCTTGCCGAGATCGTCGCCGAAGATGCCGCCCCTGTTTCGCTGATGGGGCTGCTGGGCCACCCGCTGGTCGATGGCGGAATGGAGCGCGGCGTCTGGCTACGGCAGCTGCGCCGGGTCGAACGCGCGCTGCGCGGGCCGCGCAAAGCGGGCGGCCTGGCCCCCGTCGCGGCTATCGCGGCGCGGCTGGCCCAGCGGCATGGCCGCGTGGCCGATTGGTACGCCGCGGTCGATCAGGCGCTTTCGCCGCTGGTGGCGCTGCACCGGCAGGATGCCATCCCTATGCACGCCTTGCTCGATGCGCTGGTCGAAAGCGGCGAAGCGCTGTGCGGCGAAAAGCTCTGGGCACGCGAGGACGGCCGTTCGCTGGCTGGCTTCGTGGAGGAATTGCGCCGTCATGCGCGCGAGGCGGGGTTCGCCCTGGCGCCGGGCGAGGCCGCAATTGCGCTGCGCGATGCCATGGAACAGGTGGCGGTCCGGCCTCCCTATGGGGGGCATGCGCGGGTGCAGGTGCTCGGGCTGCTCGAAAGCCGGATGAACCGCGCTGAACTGGTAATCTGCGCCGGACTGAATGAAGGCGTCTGGCCGGTCCGCGGGGGGATCGACGCGCTGCTTGCCCCGCCGGTGCTCCGCGCGCTGGGCGTGCCCGGGGCCGATTCCCGTATCGGACTTTCGGCGCATGACCTCGCGGGGGCGCTCGGCGCGCCCGAGGTGGTCCTGTCGCGTTCCGAAAGGGACGAGGCCGGCCCGGCCATTCCCTCGCGTTTCCTGCTGCGCGTGCAGGCGCTGCTGGGCGAGCTGCTCGATCGCTACGTGGACCGCAAGACGGTCGCGCTGGCGCGGGCGATGACCCGCGCGCCGAGCGCGCCGGCCTATTCGCGTCCGGCACCGCAGCCGCAGCCCGAACAGCGCAAGGTCGACATTTCCGCGACCGCGCTCGATCGCCTGCTCGGCGATCCCTACCAGTTCTATGCCGACCGGATCATGGGGCTGAAGGATCTCGACGCGCTGGACGCCGAACCTTCGGCGCAGTGGCAGGGGACGGTGGCGCACGCCATCCTGCAACGCTGGCACGAAACGCGCGAGCGGGATCCTGCCGCCCGCCTCGCCCCGATCATGCAGGCCGTGCTCGACGAAGAGAACGCCGATCCGCTGATGCGGGGGCTGTGGCAGCCACGGCTCGAAGCCGCGCTGCGCTGGATCGAAGAGGAGATCGGTGCCTATGACGACCGCTGCGTGCTGGCGGTCGAGAAGCAGGGCGCGATGACCTTCGACGGCGTCCATGTCCACGGCCGCGCGGACCGGATCGACCGGCTCGCGGACGGCAGCCTTGCCATAATCGATTACAAGACCGGTACGCCGCCCAGCGCGGCCCGGGTCGAGGCCGGTTTCGCGTTGCAGCTTGGCGTCCTCGGCCTGATCGCCGAACGCGGCGGTTTCGAAGGTCTGGCCGGCGACGCGCAAGGCTACGAATACTGGTCTCTTGGCAAAGCCAAGGATGCGGAAAACCGCTACGGTTTCGGCTATGTCGACGTGCCGCTGAAAGTCGGACGCAAGACTTCGGGCGTGGCGCCCGAGGAATTCCTGCCGCTGACCGCGGACAAGCTGACACTGGCCATCAACCGCTTCATCAAGGGCAATGCCTCCTTCACCGCGCGCGAGAACCCCGATTACCCCGCCTATGATACCTATGATCAGCTGATGCGGCTCGATGAGTGGATCGCGCACCAGGATGGCGGAGAAACGGCGTGAGCGGGACCGTCTACGAACTGCAGGACAAGCAGCGCCTCGCGGTCGATCCGCAGGACAGCGTGTGGCTTTCGGCCAGCGCGGGGACCGGCAAGACGCAGGTCCTGTCGGCGCGTGTGCTGCGGCTGCTGCTCGAACCGGGTGCCGATCCTTCGCAGGTCCTGTGCCTCACTTTCACCAAGGCGGGCGCGGCTGAAATGGCAGTGCGTGTCAACGCGGTACTGGCGCGCTGGATCCGGATGGACGATGCGCAGCTGGCGCGCGAACTGGCGTTTTTGGGCGCGCCCGGCGACCCAGAAACGCGCGCGCGGGCCCGGGCGCTGTTCGCCCGCGTCCTCGATTGCCCCGGAGGCGGATTGCGGATCGATACGATCCACGCCTTCGCCCAATATCTGCTTGCCGCCTTCCCCGGCGAAGCGGGCATGCTGCCCGGGTCGCGTCCGATGGAAGACCGCGAGCGCGATCTCCTGAGCCGCGATGTTCTTTCGGGCCTGCTGGCCGAAGGCGACCCGCGCATCGCCGGGGCGATCGCCGAGATGAGCAAGCGCAAGGGACCCGATGCGGTCCGCGGCTGGCTGATGCGCTGCGCGCGGCACATGGACCTGTGGCAGGGGCCGGGCAGCTGGCAACCGCCGATGCAGCCGCGCGTGTTTCGCTTGCTGGGCCTCCCCGCCGATGCCGATGCCGCATGGGTTGCAGACGCATGTTCGGACGCGGCGTTTCCCTGCGCCAGCCTGCGCGCCTGCCTGGCCGCCAGCCGCGGCTGGTCGGCAAAGACGGGCCAGACTTGCGCCGATTTTCTCGAAAGCTGGCTGGCGAGCGATACGGATGCCCGGCTTGCCGCGATCAACGGGTTTTCCAAAACACTGCTCAAGGCCGATGGCACCCCGCGCAAGATGGCCGGGGCGGAAAAAGTCGATCCGGACTTTCCGGGCAACCAGGAACGGGTGGCCGAAGCCGTGGCCAAGGTGCGCGAACGCGCGGCATTGCTCGAACTGGCGGCATTCCTCGGCCCGCAGCTCGAAGCGGGACGCGCCTTCGCGCTTGCCTGGCACAGGGCGAAGGAACGCGAAGGGCTGGTCGATTTCGACGATCTCATCGCCCGCGCAGCCACGCTCCTGTCCGACAGCGCGATGGCCGACTGGATCCGTTACAAGCTCGACCGCAGCTTCGATCACATCCTCGTCGATGAAGCGCAGGATACCAACGCGGCGCAATGGGCGATCGTGAAGGCACTGACCGACGATTATTTCGACGGTTCGGGCGCGCGCGGCGAGGCGGTGCGCACGATCTTTGCCGTGGGCGATTACAAGCAGGCGATCTTCGGCTTCCAGGGGACCAGCCCGGAGAACTTCCGGCAGGCGCGCGATTTCTTCCGCGACAAGATGAATGCCGCCGCCGATGCGGCCCGCGATACGCGCGGTGCGCCCGATATTCGCGGACTGGAGGAATACGGCCTCGGCCGGAGCTATCGCACCAACCAGCAGGTACTCGGTTTTGTGGATCGGGCGATCGATGCGATCGGCCATGAGGGGTTCGGGCTCGATCAACGCAGCGATCCGCACACGGGCAGTGGCGAACCCGGACTGGTGGGTCTGTGGCAGGTCGTTCGTGTCGCCGAGGAAGAAGAGGACGGCGGTGAGCGCGAAGGCTGGCTGGCGCGGCACGACCGCTTGCTGGCCGACAGGATCGCGCGGCAGGTGGCCGAATGGCTCGACCCTGCCGGCGATGGCTTTACGTTATCGCGCGGGACCAAGCGCCGCGCCAGCGCAGGCGATATCATGGTGCTGGTCCAGAAACGGCGCGACCTGGCTTCGCTCATCGTCGCGCGGCTGTACCGCCACGGTGTCCCGGTGGCCGGGGTCGACCGGCTGCGCCTCGGCAATCCGCTGGCAGTGAAGGACCTCATGGCCGCTTTGCGCTTTGCCGCGCAGCCGCTTGACGATCTCACGCTGGCCAGCCTGCTGGTTTCGCCCTTGCTGGGCTGGAGCCAGGAGGATCTGCTGGCGCACGGCTACCGGCCGAAAGGCGTGCGCCTGTGGGAGCACCTGCGGGGCAGCAGCGATGCGTTCGTTCGCGGCACGGTCGATGCGCTGCGCGAGATACTGCGGCGGGCCGATTACGACAGCCCGCAGCAATTGCTGCACTGGATATTGCTTGGCGCGCTCGACGGGCGGCGCAAGCTGGTCGCGCGGCTGGGCCGAGAAGCGAACGATCCGATCGACGAATTGCTCAATGCGGCCAATGCCTACGCCAGCGCGCATACCGCGAGCCTGCAGGGGTTCATCCGCTGGTTCGATGCAGGCGATGGCGAACTGAAGCGCGAAGCGGGGGAGGGCGGCGACCAGGTCCGGGTGATGACCGTTCACGGTTCGAAGGGGCTCGAGGCGCCGATCGTCATCCTCGCCGATGCCGCTATCCGGCCCGATGGCGCGGGCGATCTGGTGCTGGAAGAGGATCTCCCGGGGTCGGCGACGCCGCGCGCCGTTCCGCTGCCGGGTCTGACCAAGGAAGAAAAGGTCGGCCCTGTCGCCGAGGCTGACGCTGCGGAAGCAGCCAAGGCGATGCAGGAACATTGGCGGCTGCTCTATGTCGCTCTGACGCGCGCGCAGGAGGCGCTGTTCATTACCGGCTCGATCGGCCCGCGCGATGCGAAAAACGGCCCGCATGACGATAGCTGGTATGCGCGGCTCGCGGCACTGTTCGATCAAAACGAGGCGCTGGCGGATCCCATCTGGGGTGCCCGCTGGGAATTGGGCGAATACGCTGCCCCGGTTGCGCCGTCCGCGCCCGATACGGATGGTGACGGCATGCCGCTTTTGCCCGACTGGGCCACCAAGCCGGTCGGGCCGGAGCCCCGGCCGCCGCGCCCGCTCGCCCCGTCGGGGCTAGGCGAGACCGAGGGCAGCGATCCCCCGCTGCCACCTGCCAGTGTCGGCGCGGCCGCGCGGCGCGGGACGTTGATCCACGCGTTGCTCGAGCGCTTGCCGCAGATCGCTGGGAAAGACCGCGAAGGCAAGGCGCGCGCATGGCTGGAACGGCAGGCGGGCGACTTGGCGCCAGCGGAGCGTGAAGAAATGCTTGCGCGGGTAACGCAGGTCCTGGCCGAACCGTCGTTTGCGGAAGTGTTCGGACCCCGCGCATTGGCCGAAGTGCCCTTGGCCGCGACGGTCGAGGGGCAAGTGGTCATGGGAACCGCGGATCGCCTGCTGGTCACGGCCGACACGGTGACAGTGGTCGACTTCAAGACCGCCCGGCGTCCGCCCCTGTCTCCCGAGGCCATTCCCGACGCCGCGCTCAAGCAGATGGCCGCCTATGTCGCGGCGCTCGAGACGATCTATCCCGGGCGCAGGGTCGAGGCGGCGGTGCTCTATACCCAGACGCCGCAGTTGTTCGCCTTGCCGGCCGCGCGGCTGGCTGCCTACAAGACCGCGTTTGCGGCGCCGCAGGAAAGTTTTGCCCTGCCGCCCGTTGAGTAACCGCCTTGGCCGCCCACATCATGGGCCACACGCTTTACAGGAGATTCCCATGGCCACCACCGCCGTTACCGACGCCAGCTTCCAGTCCGACGTGCTCGAAAGCGACAAGCCCGTGCTGGTCGATTTCTGGGCCGACTGGTGCGGCCCGTGCAAGATGATCGCACCCGCACTGGAAGAACTGAGCGAAGAGCTAGGCGACAAGGTGACCATCGCCAAGATGGACATCATGGAAAATCCCGATGTGCCGGGTTCGATGGGCGTCCAGTCGATCCCCTATCTGGTATTGTTCAAGAATGGCGAACAGGCCGCGCAGATGCGCGGTGCAGCACCGAAAGGCCAGCTCAAGCAGTGGCTTGAAGGCGAACTTTAATCCATTTTCGCATATAGATCGGCAAGCTCGTCCCACAGGGCCGGGCTTGCCGCACCCAGCAGGCCCGTGCGGCCCACCTCGTCGACGCGATAGGGTGAGCCGTCGGGCCGCGCTGCTTTGCCCCCCGCTTCATTGAGCCACAACACGCCTGCCGCATGGTCCCAGGCGAGCGTGCGTTCGAAGATCGAAACATCGTTCGTGCCCAGCGCCAGCCGCGGATATTGCTCCGCCGCGCAATAGGGGATGTCGACGAGCTCGTACGCCGGGGCGATATGACGGCGCGTGGCGTCGCGGCGCTGCTCCTCCATGAAGATCAGCGAAATCGCCGCAATCGGCGGTGACTGTCCTGTGGGACGCGACGCCACCCGCTTGCCGTCGATCATGGCGCCGGCACCGCGGTGTGCGCTGCAGAAGCGGCCCGTCAGGCAATCGTAAATCCAGCCAGACTGGGCGACGCCGCCATCCGCGCGGGCGATGATGATGCCGAAGGGCGGTTTGCCGGCAGCGAAATTGCGCGTGCCATCGACGGGGTCGACAATCCAGCACGGCCGGTCGAGCCGCTCGAGGATCGCCGGGTCCGCATGCGCGGTCTCTTCCCCAACGAATGCGAGCGAGGCATCGATCGCGGCCAGGCCTTCGCGCAGCAGCGCCTCGCTGTCCTTGTCGGCAATCGTCACCGGGTCGTTGCCGCCCTTGTCCTCGACTTCGCCCGCCGCGAGATTGCGATAGCGCGGCAGGATGGCGCGTTCGGAAACCCGGCGCATGAGATCGAGGATCTGGTCGTCGAGCGCGGTCACGAGCGATAGTCCGCATTGATCGAGATGTAGCCATGCGTCAGGTCGCAGGTCCACACGGTCGCGCGCCCGTCGCCGACGCCGAGATCGACATCCATGCGAATGTCCTCGCCTGCCAGATGGGCGGCCACGGGAGCTTCGTCATACTCGGCCAGCGGCTGTCCGTCGCGCGCGGCCCAGATACCGCCGAAGCCGATCGACAGACGGTCGCGGTCTGCCGGTTCGCCGGCCTTGCCGACCGCCATGACCACGCGACCCCAATTGGCATCGCCGCCCGCGATCGCTGTCTTGACCAGCGGCGAATTGGCAATGGCAAGCCCGACGCGCCGGGCGCTGTCGTCGCTTGCCGCACCGGCAATCGCTATTTCGATGAATTTCTGCGCACCTTCACCATCGCGGACCACCAATTGCGCGAGGTCGCGGCACACCTGGAGAAGCGCGGCGTAAAAGGCGTCCGCCCCCGCATCGCTCCACGACGCAAGCGGGGTATTGCCGGCCTTGCCGGTGGCGAACAGCAGCACGGTGTCGCTGGTCGACGTGTCGCCGTCGACGGTTATGCACGAATAGGTTGCGGCATTCGCCCGGCCGAGCATTTCCTGCAGGAATTCGGGCGCCACCGCCGCATCGGTAAATACATAGCCGAGCATCGTTGCCATGTCGGGGGCGATCATGCCGCTGCCCTTAACGATCCCCGCCAGCGCGACGCGCGTATCGCCCAGCATCGCATGCGCGCCCGCGCCCTTGGTAAAGGTATCGGTCGTCCCGATCGCGCGCGCGGCATCTTCCCAACTGCATGGCTCGGCGGAGAGAACGGCTTCGACGCCCGCGCGCGCGCGGTCCTTCGGCAGTGGCACGCCGATGACGCCGGTGGAGGATACGAACACGGTTTCGGCGGAGCAACCCAGCGCTGTGGAGACCTGTTGCACGATCTGATCGACCGCCTCGCGGCCGCGGTAGCCGGTGAAGGCGTTCGAATTGCCGGCATTGACGATCAATGCGCGCGCATGACCCTGGCGCACCTGTTCGCGGCCCAACTCGACCTCGCTCGAGGCGCAGGAGGATTGGGTGAAGACGCCGGCTACGGTGGTCCCTTCGGTCAGTTCGGCGAAGGTCAGATCGGCGCGGTCCCACTCCTTGTACCGGGCGCAAGCGACGCGCAGCGTGACGCCGCCGATCCGCGGCAGTTCGGGAAAGGGGCGGGCGAGGGGCGAGCGGGCAAGATCCATTGGCGCTCGTTAGGCGCAGAGCGGGGCGGGGTAAACGGTCAAGCGGGGTGGACGCGCATAGCCACACGTCCTATCTGACCGTTGCAATGCTTCGTCGCATCCTTACCCTGCTTGCGCTTCTTACCGGCCTCGCCGCCGCGGGCGCACCTGCGCATGCGCAGGCCTATGACGGGGTTTCCGGAGTCGAACTGACCGCCGGTACCGACCGCTGCATCCAGCACGAGGCCCGCGAAGGCGCACCGATCGCCGGCCAGGCGCGTGTCCTGCGGCCCGCCGCGCAGCCGGCCGAGTGCGTCCGGACCGTCGCGGTGATGATCCCCGCGGTCCACATCGGTATCGACCGCTCCTACGAATAGGCGCCCCGCGCCCGTTTGCTGCCGTATTCCTGCCCGCCGCGCACCGCGCATGCGGGCCTCCCATCCATAAGTTCACGCGGAAGGCTCGAAGGCCCCAACATGTTCAACTCCATCATGAAATCCGTCTTTGGCTCGGCCAATGACCGCTACGTCAAATCGCTCGGCAAGATTGTCGATCGGATCAACGCGCTGGAGCCGCAGATGCAGGCGCTCAGCGACGCCGAACTCGCCGCGCAGACCGACAAGTTCCGGGCGCTCCTGGCCGAGGGCAAGACGCTCGACGACATCCTTCCCGAAGCCTTCGCCACGGTGCGTGAGGCATCGGTCCGCGTGCTCGGCATGCGCCATTTCGATGTCCAGATGGTCGGCGGCATCGTCCTGCACCGCGGCGAAATTGCCGAGATGCGTACGGGCGAGGGCAAGACGCTGGTCGCCACACTGGCGACCTATCTCAATGCGATCGAGGGCAAGGGCGTGCACGTCGTTACGGTGAACGACTACCTCGCCGCGCGCGACTCCGAATGGATGGGCCGCCTGCACAAGTTCCTCGGCCTGACGGTTGGGGTGATCGTGCCCAACATCAGCGAGCAGCAGCGGCGCGATGCGTATAATTCGGATATCACCTATTCGACCAACAACGAGCTCGGCTTCGATTACCTGCGCGACAACATGAAGCACGAACGCGGGCAAATGGTGCAGCGGCCGTTCAATTTCGCGATCGTCGATGAAGTCGATTCGATCCTGATCGACGAGGCGCGTACCCCGCTGATCATTTCGGGACCGACTGAGGACAAGTCGGACCTCTACCTTTCGATCGACGAGGTGGTGAAGACCTTCCCCGAGGACTGGTACGAAAAGGACGAAAAGCAGCGCAACATCCAGCTGACCGAGGATGGCACCGAACAGCTCGAAAAGCTGCTGATCGAACGCGGCCTGCTCGAGACCGAGAACCTCTACGACGTCGAGAACACGCAGGTGGTTCACCACGTCGACCAGGCGCTGCGCGCGGTGCACATGTTCAAGCGTGATACCGATTACATCGTGAAGGACGACAAGGTCGTCATCATCGATGAGTTCACCGGCCGCATGATGGAAGGCCGGCGCTGGTCGAACGGCCTGCACCAGGCGGTCGAGGCCAAAGAAGGCGTGAAGATCGAGCCGGAGAACCAGACGCTGGCGTCGATCACCTTCCAGAACTATTTCCGCATGTATCCCAAGCTGTCGGGCATGACCGGCACGGCGGCGACCGAAGCGGCCGAATTCTGGGACATCTACAAGATGAACGTGGTCGAGATCCCGACCAATGTCCCCGTTTCGCGCATCGACGAGGATGACGAGTTCTACAAGAACACGCAGGACAAGTTCAAAGCCATCGCCAAGGCGATTGCCGAGAAGAACGCCATCGGCCAGCCGGTCCTGGTCGGCACGGTGTCGATCGAGAAGTCGGAAATGCTCAGCGAATTCCTCCGACAGGAAGGCGTCGAGCACGAGGTCCTCAATGCACGCCAGCACGAACGCGAAGCGCATATCGTGGCGCAGGCGGGGCGCATCGGCGCAGTGACCATCGCCACCAACATGGCGGGCCGCGGGACCGACATCCAGCTCGGCGGCAATGTCGATTTCCGGATCGACGACGAGCTGAGCGAACTGGAGGACGGGCCCAAGAAGGACCTCGAAATCGATCGGATCAAGGCCGAGGTCGCTGCCGAGCGGCAGCAGGTGCTCGAGGCAGGCGGATTGTTCGTGCTGGGCACCGAACGGCATGAAAGCCGCCGGATCGACAACCAGCTGCGCGGCCGTTCGGGCCGTCAGGGCGACCCCGGGCTGAGCCGGTTCTACCTGTGCCTCGAAGACGACCTGCTGCGCATCTTTGGCCCGGATACGCTGTTCTCCAAGATGATGAATTCGAATCTCGAAGACGGCGAAGCGATCGGTTCGAAATGGCTGTCGAAGGCGATCGAGACCGCACAGAAGAAGGTCGAGGCGCGCAATTACGAGATCCGCAAGCAGGTGGTGCAGTATGACGATGTCATGAACGACCAGCGTAAGGTGATCTACGAACAGCGCGCGGAGATCATGGACAGCGAGGCGGTCGACGATGTGGTCGTCGACATGCGCCAGGATGCAGTCAATGCGATCGTGACCGAAGCCTGCCCGCCGGGCTCCTATCCCGAACAATGGGATATCGAAGGGCTCAAGGCGCGCGTCCACGATGTCCTCGCCATAGATGCGCCGATCGAACAATGGGTCGAGGAAGACCAGGTCGAGCCCGAGATGATCGAGGAACGGCTGGTGGCGGAAGCTGACCGCATCATGGAAAACAAGATCGCTGCGGCCGACCCGGCGCTGTGGCGGCGGATCGAGAAGAGCGTGCTGCTGCAGGAACTCGACGGGCAGTGGAAGGATCACCTCGCCACGCTCGACGCGCTGCGGCAGGTCGTCGGCCTGCGCGCCCATGCGCAGAAGCAGCCGCTGAACGAATACAAGCAGGAGGCGTTCAGCCTGTTCGAATCCATGCTCGAGAAACTGCGCGAGACGGTGACCAACAAGCTCATCCGCCTCGAACTGGCCGAGCCCGCGCCGATGCCGGCTGTCAACCTTCCCGACCTGCCCGATTTTCTCACCGGGCATATCGACCCGCTGACCGGGCTTGACGACTCGAACGATGGTGACGGGTCGGCTGGGCGCGAAGCCCTGTTCGGCGCACTGGCCGGCAGTTCACGCGCCGCCGTGGGGCCGGGTGGCTCGGCGGGCGAGAATCCCTATGCCGACATGGAAATCAGCCGCAATGCGCCTTGCCCCTGCGGTTCGGGCAACAAGTACAAGCATTGCCACGGTGCCATCGGCACCGGCGCGAGGGCGTGAACCTGCAGCCCCGTTGCTAGCTGCGGCGGGGCTGACGGACCATCGGCACCAGCGGGGGAGAACCCGGCTCGGGGTGGATCGGATCGCCGAGCGGCGCGAACCCGCAGGCGGAATAGAACCCGGTGTTTGCCGGGTTCGAATTCTCGAGATAGGCGGGCAGGCCCTGCCGGTCGCACGCGTCGAGCACGGGTTGGATGAGCGTGCGCCCCAACCCCTTGCCGCGCGCCGTCTCGCGCACGCCGATGCTGAAGAGATAGGCGTGCGGGAAATCGGGATGGCGGCTATCCATCGCGGCCCCGGTCCGGACCCCGCGCCGCACCGCCCGCGGACCGCAATGCCATAGCGTGGGGAAGACGAAGGCGGCGTAATCAGGCAGCGAAAACCCGGCATCGCCGCCCGGCAGCATCCACATGCATGCCCCTTCGTCGCCCGCCGTGTAGCAATAGCCGCGCGGGACGTAGATCCGCCGCGCCTGCAGATGGAACAGATTGGCGATCCCGGCGAACGCGCCGAACAGCCACAGATTGAACGGATCGTAGCGGAAGGCATCGGCAGTGATCGCACCGACCCGCTGCGCGTCCCCCGCCCGGGCGTATTCGAGCCCGCCCGTCAGCGTGATGTCGTCCGGTCGCATAGTGTCCTGTTCCCTCCGCCTCGACGCTAGCCCGGGCGGCACCCAGCGTCTAGGCGGAGGCATGGCCGCGCTCGCACTCGCCTTCTTCGTTACCGCCCTGTTGTACGCCAGCGTCGGGTTCGGCGGCGGATCGACCTATACCGCGCTGCTGGCCTTGGCCGAGGTCGATTACCGGTTGCTGCCGCTGCTGTCCCTCGCGTGCAATCTGGTGGTGGTGACGGGCAGCTCGGTACGCTTCGGCCGGGCGGGCGTCACTCCCTGGCGCGGCGCGATCCTGCTGACCGGGCTGGCCGCACCGGCCGCCTTCATCGGCGGTCTGACCCCGATCGGCGAGGCCGGCTTTCTCGCCTTGCTCGGGGGGAGCCTTGTTTTCACCGCGCTCTCGATGTTGCTGCCTGTCGCTGGCGGCGATCCGTCCCGACCGACGCGATTTGCGCGGTCGATGCCGCTGGTGGCCGTTCCGCTCGGCTATCTGGCAGGGCTGGTGGGCATCGGCGGGGGCATTTTCCTCGCTCCGTTGCTGCATCTGGTGCGCTGGAACGATGCGCGCGCTATCGCCGCAACCGCGAGCCTGTTCATTCTCGTCAATTCGCTGTTCGGGCTGGCGGGGCAGGTCGTCAAGAACGGTTCAGGGCGTCTGGGCGCAGCGGTGGAGTTGGGATTGCCCCTACTCGTCGCGGTCGCCGTCGCGGGCCAGGTCGGCAGCCTGCTGGCGCTCAAATACCTTCCGCAGCGCTGGATCCGCTGGGGCACAGCTGCGCTCACCGCCTGGGTTGGCGGGCGCTTGCTGTTGAATTTGTGAGAAAAGTGGCTCCCCGAGTTGGATTCGGAAATCGTTTTCATGACCCGGTAATTCCTCATTTTTCTGTCTTTGAGCACCTGTTCGCGCCCCCTATCACGCCCCCGATGGGACTAGTTGGCGGCCTCGAGCATCGTGCGTTTCCAGTCCTCGATCGAGCGCTCGGTCCACGCGACTCGGCCTCCGCCGAGTGAAAGGGGTTCGGGGAATGTTCCTTCGCGGCGGCGGCGGTCGATCGTCGCCTTGCTGAGGGAAGTTTGCGCAGCGACTTCCTTCTTGGAGAGAAAGCGACCCGGTGCGGAAGTGGACATCATGCTCGCTCGAGCTCCTTCGGTTTAACTTTGCAGAATGGGCTGGTGCAGGCCGCGGCGCGGGTCTGATCGGCGAGTTGCTCGCACTGTTCGCACCAGCGGCGACCGGCGGGCGGTCTTAGCGTTGGCGAGTTGGGCGCCGCAGCGAGATGGACATGCGGATTGTCGACCGTCGGACGGGCCGATAGCGCGCGGTTGCGGGATGGCTTCGGTTCCCGAGCGCGCATTCCCGGCGTCATATCGTCGGTGATCAGTTTGAACGCTGCGTCCTCACCGCGGCGCTTGTGCGCCCGGCCGACCATGGTGCGCGTGGTGGAGTGATCCTTGCCTTCAAGGAGGGCGCCCAGTTGGTCGAAGGTCAATTCGGGCCATGTCTGCTTGAGGACCCAGGCAACGGCATCGCGGACACGGACGATGCGGTCGACCTGCGAAGCCGAGAAAGCTTCTTCCAGCGTTGAGCCGAAAGCGCAGAGGGTTCGCGCGCGCAGAGCAAGGTGCGCCTCACGTGGCTCCCATTTGCCGGGTCGAGCGCGCGGATCTGAAACGGTCTGCGGGAGCGGGGCGTCGACCAGTTCGAATTCGACGCGGAGGATGACGGGATTGGCCGTCCAGTGCGCCTTGCGACCGCGCATCTGGATACCCTGATCCCAGCCCTGTGCGAAATCGAAGCGATCGCGGTATCCGGCAGCGCGGATATCGTCGGCACCGACATCCTGAATTCGTTGCTGGTTGACGCGAAGGATGCGCAGGTGGCGTCTATGCCAAGGGCGGCAGAGCAGCCGCGCTGCCCGGAGTTCACCGAGATGACCGACTGTTCGCGCGTAGCCAGTTTCGGAAAGAAATGTGGGAGACGCACCGCGATCGAGCGCGTCGGTGGGTCGATGACCGTCGAACTGGGGAGGGAGAAAATAGGGCTCGCGCACCCAGCACAAATCGCCAGGCCGTGCCCGCGCGAGGACACCATCTGCCATGCGACGGAAAAAGTTCAGGCTGCCTTCGTCTAGACGGCGCAGTTCGGGCATTCGAAAAGCTATCGGCTGCGGGCTCACTCATCGTACTCCGCGTCTTCGTCCCAGCCGTACTCGCTATCGTCGCAGCACGAGGTGCAAAGCTCGCTGACCATGAACTTCGGGTGTTCGTCGCCCGGCTCTTTCGCGTAGAAGAACGTAAGCTGCCCGACCCCGCCGCAACTCGGACAGATCGAGAAGGCGCTGGAAAGATCGGGTGCGCGGTAGCCCACGACATCGTGCCAGGGCGCATGACGCGCGACCGGTTCGATCAGCTCGCGATCGGCGGTCAGGCAGCAGATGCGGTTATCGCTGTCGGCGAAATCGGGGGGCGTACCGTCGCAGCGAACGAAACTCAGGGCATCGAGAAAGGTATCGAGCGGCCAGCTGCTGCATTCGGCCGGCACAGTAACTGGCTGGAAAATCATGCGACAAGCTCCCGAATGGAGGGATCAAGCTGGTTCCGGAGCGAAACCGGGGCGATATCGGATTGTCCGCGGCCGATCCGTTTGCGCTGTTGTGCGAAGCTGATCGAACGACAGGCGATCCGCGGGCACGAACACGAGCTGGAGCGGGGAAGGCGATGGTGACCCATCAGAACTCAGCCGGTTTGGGCGCGCGGCTGCGGGGGCAGTATCCGGTTACACCTTCGATAAGGGGACCATGCGGGCCGTATCGCCATTCACCGCCGCGACGCATGGCGACGTGGAAGAATTCCCGATCGCCAGTCATCACGATATAATATCGGCCATCGACGATCCGTTCGTCGTCGAGTGGCTCAACCTCGAGCAGATCCGATCTCTCGGTCCCGCTGAGCGGCAGCGGCGAAGATGCACGCGCCTCACGCTGGCGGGCGAGCAGTTTTTCCTCGACCGGATCCATCGGCAGGATAGCCCCGGAAGGGTTGCGCCGGAACAGGCGGGCGAGGACGGACGCGCAGCCCATCATAGTACCCAGCCCGCGAAAGCGGCACCCAGAGCACGGCCGAGATGGACCGCGCCAAACGCGGCGGTCACCACGAAGGCTCCCGCAGCGAAGGCCAGGAAGAGAATGAGGAGTCGACCGCGGGCGAACATCAGCCCATTCCCAGCGCGGCTTTGTAGGTGTCGAGGATGGTCTCTTCCTCGGACCTTTCATCGGGCTTCATGCGGCGCAGCGAGATCACCTTGCGCATGATCTTGGTATCGTAGCCAACTGCCTTGGCCTCGGCGAAGACGTCGCGGATGTCTTCGGCGATGCCCTTCTTTTCTTCTTCGAGACGCTCGATGCGTTCGATGAGCAGGCGCAAGCGGTCGTCGGTGGCCTCAGCCATTGTCATTCTCCAGTTCGGTGTGAAAGCTGCATGAGCCCGCCGCGGCCGGAACCAGTCGGCGGCGCTTCCCGGGGATGGGGTATTCGCAATAGGCCTCGCGGGCCTTGGCGGGATCGAAGTCGTCCTCGTCGCGCTGCCAGTGGCGGCAAGTCCGGCAGGCCGTCCCGTGGGGTCCCGTGCCGGCAAGGTGCGCCTGACCGAGTTAGGTCTTGGCATAGCGGTCTTCGAAACCGGCTTCGTGCAGGTGGCGATCGACAGGGACGTGAGCGGCCATCAGTTTACCTCCCCCAGTCCAAATACTGGGCAGGGCCAAGCCCGCGCTGCTGCATTGCAAGACCATAGGCCATGCGATCGGCGATATGCGCGACGCCGAATACGGTGAGCGCGATCGCGGCAAGCGGAAGGTGGCGAGCCAGGGCACGCATCACGCTGCATCCGGCCAGTCGGTTTCAGCAGCGCAGGTCGCGCTTGCGAGATCGCTGAAATAGGCAAGATCGAAATCGAAGACCCGGCGGGCCTTCAGGTGTTGCAGCAGCATGCCGTAATCACCGGGCAAGTCGCGCTCCAGGCAATCGAGATCGTGGACGGCGCGGCGGCGATCGCCTTCGTGGACCGCAATCCTTTCGGCGACGGCGCGGTGAGTCAGACCGGCGCGGTCGCGGCATGACTTGATGTAGCTGCCGGGCGTGGCGCGGATCAGGTCGGTAAAGGAATGGGCCGCGGGATTGATGGCGGCGATGGCGCTCATTGGGTCGTACTCCGATGAAGGCAAAGGGGAAGCGCTTCCGGAAGCAGGCCGGAGGCGCAGCGGTTCGGGAAATGGCGGCGGGCGACCGGGGGGCATTGGCGCCCGCCGCCGGGAGAGGCCGCGCACGGGCTTGCGCGGCCGGGGGAAGGTTAAGGCCCTAGCGCCTCGGGCGGCGCGTTTGCGTCGTCGAGGAGGAGAGGGAGGGTCTGCTTGAGTTTCTCGTAAGCCTCGGTGCATTCGCGCAGCGCCTCGGCGCGGTCGCGCGGTGAGGCCCCGGGCTGGGCTGCAACGACAAGCGCACTGCCTGCTTCGCCGCATTCGCGAATAACGTCGGCAGCCTGCCGGCCGAGCGCGACGCGATCGCAGTGACGGGCGAGCTCGAGTTGTTCACGCTGATGAGCGAAGGCTTCGAGAAAGGGTGAGCCGACGCCGCCTTGCTCGGCGAAGAAGAGATCGAAATCGAGCGCGACGTCGACCGGGATCTGCTCGGGCGTATCGGGATCGCCCCAGTTGCGCACGGTGCGTTCCTTGCGGCCACAGCGCAGAGCGAGGGCAGGCTTGCCGCCGACGGCGCCCGAGACGCGGTCAAGCGCATCCTCGAAAGACAGGGGGGCGCGAAGCTTGGTCATGACTGGTGACGTCCTCCTCGCGGCGCAAGGGTGCGCTCGCACACGTCATCGAAAGGGAAGGGGCCGGGAAAGCCCTTGTCGAAGCTGGCGAGCCGGCGGCGCACAGTGGATTGCAAAGCGTCATCCGTCGGCAAGTGACGCGCGGCACGCCGCTCGGCATGATCGCAGGCGATGATCGAGCCAATCACGATGCAGCCTCCGCGATCGGGAGAACAGCCTGCGGGGCCGGGGCGTCTTCACGCGGGTAGAGATCGGGGCGAAGGTCGTGGCGCGACACTCCTGTTGCGGCCTCGATCTTCAGGACGAATTCGGCCGAAGCTCGATGCGCCTTGTGGAGCATCTTCCAGACCGAAGCCTGAGCGACACCGATCTGACGCGCCAGCTCGGACTGCGATCCCGCGATCCGCACCGCTTCGTTCAGCGAATCAAGTTCAAGAGGATTACGTATTCCCATGGGTGTTATATACACCGAAAGGAATAAGGGTCAACGCCAAAAATAGCAGCGACGGGCAAAACCTTTGGTTGTAGACCTCATTCTGTGATTATCGCTGACCGACTTAATGAGCGGACCGAGGCTGAGGGGATTTCCCAGAACGAGCTGGCTCGTCGGGTAGGGACCTCTCAGGCGACGATCTGGAAATTAGCGAACGGGCATAATGCCAGTTCGAAGTTCATCTTTAAGATCGCTCGCGTGCTTAATACGACACCGGACTATCTTTTAGGGGAAACGGACGATCCTCATTCTGCGCATGATGTCGATCGAGTAAGCGACGCGATAGAAGTTCCCATGATCGATCTCGCCTATGGCATGGGCGGTACGTATTTGGATGATGAACCCGAGGTCAAGACGGAAGCATTCCCGCTCGCGTTCATCCGGCGGTACACCGCGGCGAAGGCTGATAAGCTCGTGTTCGCGGAAGGTATCGGTGACAGCATGGCACCGACAATTCAGACGACCGACCTTCTGCTGATCGACCAAAGCGACCAAACACTGCGCCTGTCGGACCAGATCTGGGCGTTCAGCTATGGCGGTGTGGGCATGGTTAAGCGTCTGCGACCACGTCCGGACGGCAGCGTCGCGATCCTGTCGGACAATCCTAATGTGCCTGAAGATCGGGCGGTCGACGACGAGCTGCACCTGATAGGGCGGGTCGTGGCGAAAGTGAGCAAACTTTGATCGCAGGGAAGGGACGCAACCGTGGCTGAAGCAGCACATCCGTTTCAATCGAGGAAATTCGTTGGAAGCCCCACGGAAATCGGGACCTCGGCCGATCGCTACCAGGCGTTCCTGATGCCGGGCGAAAAGGTTGTGATGGAATACAAGGGCCTGCGCGATGCCGCAGTCTTTACCGATCGCCGGTTAATGGTGATCGATCCGCAAGGCCTGCGGGGCAGGAAAGTGAGCGTGAGCAGCTTTCCATGGAAATCGATCACCGCATTCTCGCTCGAGAATAGCGGGACTTTCGATCTGGATGCCGAGATGAAGATCTGCGGGTCGGGCTGGGGGGTTTGCGAGCTGGAGTTTACCAGAGGCGTAGACGTCTCGGAGATTGCGGCTTTCGTGAACGAACGCATTTTCGATTGATCTAACAAGGGGGCACAAGAGGGTGGCAGGAACGAAACTTTGCCGGGAGTGCGGCACAGCGAACAGCGGCGATGCAGCGCAGTGTTCAAGTTGCGGGGCGCCGTTTCAACAGGCCGTGGCCGCGGATCCCGAGGTGGGTTCCGGTACGCGCGACCTTGGCGGAAAGATGAAGAAGGGCTGCCTTTGGATATTTGCGATCTTCATCGGGCTGCTCTTGCTTGGAGCAATTCTGGGCGATCCGGATGAGGGTGAGGAACAGATAGACGCCGAGGCCCTGATCGACGCTTCCGAACCGGCAACGGATGCGGAAGTGGCCGAAGCAAGCGCTCCCCCGGTGCCGCCGGCACCCATATTGACCGGCCCTCAGCGTAACGCGGTACGTTCTGCAAAAGCCTATCTCGACATGCAGGGTTTTTCGCGCGAGGGGCTGATCGAGCAGCTGAGCCTAGATGCGGGTGAGGGATACGCGCGGGCAGATGCAACCGCGGCCGTCGATAGCCTTGACGTGGACTGGAACAGGCAAGCTGCGCGATCGGCGCGAGGCTACCTCGATATGATGGGCTTTTCGTGCAGCGGGCTGATCGAGCAGCTCAGTTCGAGTTCGGGGGAGCAATACACGCGAGATCAAGCCGCATACGGCGCGCAGCAGGCGGGGGCTTGTTAGGTTGCCGGTCTTCACATTTCTTTGCCTCGCAGCGGTCGCGTCAGTGGCGAAGAACCGCAGGTTGAAGGCGGCTGACAACAAGTGAAGTTCGTCGAAGAGGTGCCTGAGCAAGACTTCTGGCGTGATCCGGTTTGGCCGGACGAAGAAGGCTGAGAGAACATTCCGTAAAGGCCAGATCACGGAATCGGCGGCCGGTTAAGAGGGGGAAATCATGGAACTTAAACGAATTGGATTCGGCTTGGGATCGATCAGCTTTCATCCGAAAGTTGACGAGGTGCCGGCGTCATCGGCAAGACAAGGCAACGTCACGATTAATAATGCGGCGAGGCCAGGCACACCCGCCCATTTCATCGTGTCGAACCACATCGCGTGCGATTTCGAGCATGAAGGCGTGGAACAACATGAGTATATCAATTGGGGCGTCGTAGTTACCGGGTTCGACGGTCACGCCAGGTACGGCGAAGTCGAGAATGCAGCAGCTCGCAAGCTCGCGCCCATGCTTCGGGCATTGGCTGATGAGATCGAAGAAACCCTGAAAGAGAACGACAGTCAGCCTGAGCCAGGCGAATGAGCGACGAACGGCTGAACAGGATCAAGCGATTGATGGCGGCCAAGCGTGAACGACAAGCGCAGGCGGCGTCCGAGGCTGCGGCGGCCAGCGCCACCAGGCAGTATGCCGCGGCCAATGCGGCGGCGGCATGGTCCGGCACGCAATCGATGATCCAAAAGGTGCTGGACGATATCAATCTCGAGCTGGACGAGGATGATCCCAAGCTGGTTCTGGAATTCGTGTTGCCGCAATCGGACAATCGCCTGGGCGAAGGGTACGTTGGCCTTCGCCGGATCGACGGGCTGACCGATCTGTCCTTCACTGCCTGGAGCAGCGACGGAACGATCAGCATACGCCTGCCGGACGACGGCCGATCGAGGGAGCACAAGCTTCCGCTGCTCGAGCTGGATAAGGACCAGTGGCGCGAGCTGCTTTACGAGTACATGGAAGCGCGGTTGAAGGGTTGAGGGGGCAAAAATGGCACTAGAAGATCTGCAGATCACGCGTGCGGTCGTACACGAGGTGCACCTGAGGCCGGACGCGAAAACCCGTCTCGCGCCGACGTACGGGACCGAATTGCTGCCTTTCGATGCGGCTGCTTTGGCCACATTCCGCCAGCGCGTCGCCAAGGCATTCGCAAGTGATTCTCGGTCTGCGGAGATGTCGATCCGAGATTTCGTTGACGGAACAGTGCCGGCCCTTGTGAATGAGATTTGCCAAGCGTCCGAAGATGATTTCATCGATGGTAGCCGGTTAATTGCAGATCGTCTCGCGGACGCCCAAACCTCACGCAATATCCCTGGGGGGCTCTGCGTAGTTTTCGATGGGACGGTCGGTGATCCAGTGCGACGCTTCGTGGGCGTTATGAAGGCGGAAACGCATTCGGGCTTCCAGAAGGGAGATGATCTGTCAGTCGCCTTTCTGACGGATCTATTTTTGACCCCGCAGGCCAAGCTCTATAAAATTGGTCTATTCGCAGCTTCCGGAGGAGATGGCTCGCGCTTCCCAGATGATTGGAAGGCTTTGCTCTATGACGACAAAATGTCAGCGGCTCGGCGGGAAGATGCTGCCACGTACTTTCACGACAGTTTCCTCGGGCTCGAAATACCGCAGGATTCTGCACAGATCACCAAGCGCTTTTTCGAAAGTGTTCGAAATTTTGTCGAGCAATCCGATCTGGACCCTCAGTCGAAAGTAGACCTTAACAATGCGCTCTACACCGCGCTAAAAACCGACCAGCGACCTAACCTTCAACCAACGGAATTCCGGGACAACAACGTTCCAGTGGATCTCCATGATTCTTACGACGCAGCGATGCTAGCTGGCGGTATTCCTGACGGTGCCTTTATCAAAGACTTGCGGGAAATATCTTCCCGACTTCGTCTTCGCCGCCTTTCGTTCTCGCATAGCGTCCAAGTGGTCGGTCCGACCGAAGCCATCGCTGACCACGTCAAGATCGACACCAAGGACATCGATGGTGAGCGGTGGACGGAGGTTCTCATCCGAGGCACCCTAGAGAAACAGATGTGAGCCGCGACGCCGAATTTCTCGAACGTTGGGAAAGGGAAGAGCCTCGCTATAGTGCGCTTGGCTCGTTCATCGTAAGGTCGGTCATTCAGCGAATATCCGACAAGATCGCGGTGCCGCCAGAGATCTTCTTCAAGATAGCCCCCGGCTATCGTACCAAGGAGGCCAACTCACTCCTCGAAAAAGCCTTCTATCGAAACAAGAACTACCCCAACCCGTTCGAAGACATCACCGACAAAGTCGGGGCCCGCTTCGTGCCGCTTCTAGGAAGCCAAATCGGGTTAATCGAGAAGGCCCTTCAATCTATCCCGGAGCTGGCTTTCAGGCTCGACCGGGATTATCAAGAGGAACAAAAGCAGAAACCGGTGGAATTTGATTATGCCGCAAAACACTACGTCGTGTGGCCGCAATCTGATCTGCAGGTAGATGGCGTAACAGTTTCCGCTGGCACTCCTTGTGAGGTACAGATCAAGAATGTCCTGCAACATGCCTATAGCGAAATGTCGCACGACACGATCTACAAATCGCAAGTCGGTCGTACGCCAGAGATGCTGCGAAACGCGGCGAAGGCCATGGCGCTTCTCGAGGCCACAAATGACTATTTCGAGAAGGTGGATACGCAAGTTTCTCAAGCGCTCGAAAGCGTGCGATCAATGACAGCAAAGCTGTCCGATCTTTATCGAGAACTTGTTCGGATATCCCCGCAGCCTTCCCAGCTGGAAGGTATCTTACTCGATGTATACGAGAATTCCGCGCCGCCGAAATTCGAAGAAGAAATTCGGGATATGTTTCGGGCTAAGGGATGGCTTACTGATCGGATCCGCGAGCGGGTAGGCCAGCGAAACCCTATCTTTCGACAACCCTCAGTGCTGTTAGTCTACCTGGACATCTACAAACGGCGGGCGCGTGCAAAATATGACTGGCCGTTGACACCCGATGAGATGGAGCCGCTGCTCAACGATTTTGGTGAAACCGCTCAGAACTAGGTATTCGCTGGGTCCGGGAGCTCACCCGCCCCGCCAGTCCTCCCTGTTACCCGATCATTGTCGTTGCCTGCACTTCGCCTAGGCGGCGCTACCGGTAGTTCGACAGAATGATCGGGGCAGGCGCTTTGGGAAATCGTGTGCGTGATCGAAAGCGCGCTGGCGAAGGTGTGGCCGCAATCGAGGTTGCTGCACTGGTGATAGAGTTCGCGATAGAGCCGCGTTACCTGGCGGCTCGTTCGTACGGGTGCTGACTGTCCGCAGTGGGGGCAGTCGATGCTCGCGCTGGATTTGCGCGGAGCCTTGGTCTTCGGATGCATCGGTGTTCGACCCTGTTCCATAGACGCCGCGCCTTCCCCGCGCGCCGCGCCTGTCACCTCCCGAGAGCCATGTTCCGCAAATGTTTTCACATGGCAATGCCCAAATATTAGGCAGAACAGCTACTTCGCTTCGAGGGTCAGTTCGGACACGAGGCCACCGGACCCGCTGAGCGTGTGCCGGCATTCGCCGATCAGCCAATCCTGCGCATCGATTTCCGGCTTGAAGCCTGCGAGCGTCAGTGGCTTTTCGGGAAAGAGTTCGGGCCGGCCGAGCGCCAGATTGATGGAGAACTCTGCCTTGGCGCGGTCCATTTTCCTGCTCGCGCTGCGGGCGGCGCGGCGGGCGGTTTCCTCGCTGCCGTAGGTCCGCTTGAGACGCTTGGGCGGTTTGTCGCCGCCGGCGCCGATCTCGACAGTCGAGCGCTGGCCTTTCGCGCGGTCGTGCCACCTTGCCTCCACCCCGCCGAACTGGCCGCGTTCGCCGCGGCGATAGCGGAAGCTGTCGCCATCGCGGCGAGTGATCGTGCTGGAGCCCAGCGATCGACCGGAAGCGGAGCGGGCTTCGCCGACCGGCATGAATATCAGCTTGCCATCCTTCACCGTAGCCGCTGCATCGAAGCGGCGGCCGAGGATCCGCAGGAGCGCTGCGTCGGACAGCTCGTCCTGGTCGATGACAGGCAGGTGTTCAGCCGCGAGGTCCGGATCCACGATCGCGGTGAGCGATTGCGCGGATGCGATCTCGCGGATGATCTCGCCCAGCTTGCGGGCGACATGAGGCTTTTCGCGGCGGCGATCGAAGCTGGCAGCGAAGTCGGCCGAGCGAGCGCGAATGGTAATGCGATCGGGCGCACCTTCCCATTCGGCCTCGTCGACCTTGAAGCGGCCCTTGTCGACCAGGCCGGGCTCGACATCGGCGCCCCAGGCCCAGCCCAGCTGCAGCGAGAGGACCTGACCGGCTTGCGGAATCTCGAGCTGGCCGTCGCTGTCATCGAGGACGATGTCGAGACGATCGGCTTCTCCATCGCGCTTTTCGGTCAAGGTGAGCGAAACGAGGCGCGGAGAGAATTTCTCCATCAGCGCCGCGGCGAATTCGGGTAGGGCGGGGGTTCCCCCTGGGCCGAGCGACTTGCCCTCAAGCGTGAGGCGATAGTCGGCGCGGTTCTGCCGATCAGCCATCGCAGTCGGCCATGTGGATCGCCGTCTTGTCGCGCAGCTTACTCAGGCTGGAGGCGTTGAAGCTGGCACCGCAGCGGCAGGTCGCGGAACAATCGAGATGCGCGCGCGCGGGGCCGCCGGTATCGCGGCCGACGGGCTGGCGCTGCGCGCCGGTATCGCGGCCATGAAAGCGGGCGGGTGTTCGATCGGTCATGAAACGCTCCGCAGTTCGAGGGAGAAGTCGGCCTTGCGGGCTTCGCCGGTGTCGATGAAGTGGGTGCGCGTTTCGTCGAGCGAGAGGATGGCAAAATCACCATATACGTAGCCCTGCGCGTCGACGAGCGGATGCGCTTCGCCTTCACTGGCCATTTCGCGCAGCGTGCGAAGGGCTGAATGGCGCCCGGCAATGCCAGGCGCGATGATACCCGAGAGGGTAACGGTGTCGTTGCCCGGGCCGAGATACTGGCCGGCCGGGGCCGCACCGACCCGCTCGGTTTCGCCGTGCCGCCATTCGCTGCGGCGGGCGAGTTGCTGGAAGGGGGCGCTGCCGGTTTCAAAGGCGAAGAGACCGAGGGACATGAGCATTAGGATCAATCTCCGAAGGCCGAGTTCGCGCCGGCACGACGATCGCGCTCGATCGCTTCGAGCTCGCGGCGCACGCGCTGGGCGAGATCACCCGCGTCTTCGCCGGGCTGCTGGTAGATCTGGATGGTGACCGGTCCCGATGAGACCGGGGCCGCGGAGGGTCCTAAGCCTGCACCACCGGCATAGGCCGGCGAGGACAGCGCGGCAGCTCCGGCGACACCGGTTGCGAGACGGCGTGCGCTCGCGAAGGCGTCGCTTCGCTTCCTGTCGATGCCGATCGCCATGCCTTCGGAGAGATTTCCGCCGAAGCCCATGAAGAGCCGCGAGGGGGAGTTGATCCCGAGCAGCTTCTTCACGTTGGTTACGCCGTTCATGACGATTGACTTCAACGCATTCCAGACGCGGCCAGGTGCGGATGTGATACCGTTAACCAAACCGCTGATCATACCCTTGCCGATCGACAAAAACTTGTCGCGCAGACCGCCAAGGAACGCGATGCCAGTGTTGAACGCGGCCTTGATCGTATCCCAGTTCCGGTAGACGGCGACGCCGACGACAGCGAGTACGGTGAGGAAAAGGCCGACCGGTCCGAGCATGAAGCGGAAAGCGACACCCAGCATCCGCACGCCAGTTGCGAGCTTGGGGAATGTCTCCGCAATCGAGCCGAGCGTCCGGTATTTCTTCCATAGCTGATACCCCTTGGAAAGCGGTCCGAGCATGCCGCCGAAGGCGAACTGCAGGCCGCCGAGTGCGACGCGTGCTGCGCCGAAGCCTGCGACGGTCATCAGGATGGTCTTGGCCAGACCGGGATTCTCCCGTGCCCAGTCGGCGAGCGAGGCCACTAAGGGTGTGATTGCGCCGGTTAAAGCGGTGATCGCCGGGGTCAGGACGGGTGCAACTTCCAGAAAAAGACCAGCACCAGCGCTTTTGAGCGCGGCCATCTGTTTAGTAATATCGTTCGCCATGCGCTGTTCGAAGGCCTGGTCGGTTACGCCGTCGGCAGCGGCGATGTCCTTCTTCATCTGCCCGAACTTGTCGTAGTTCTGCATAAGCGCGGTCATCGCCCGGTTGGCTTCCTTGTCGGCGAAGAACATGCCCAGCTTCTTATCGTCGCCGCCGGTTGCCTGGTTGGTCAGAGCAATCATAGTTTCGAGCGGCGAGATGTTGTTCTCCAAGCCCTTTTCGATCGCGCCAAAGGCATCGATGCCCGCCTTCTTGAAGGCGTTCATGGTGGCGGGAGCGGTGAGTTTGGAAAGCAAATCGGAGGACGCGGTGGCTGCTTCGGCGGACGTGCCCGTGCTGCCACGAACAATCTGAAGCATGGCGACGAGTTCGGCCCCAGCGGACTGCCCTGTCTGGCCGAGCTTCTTCATCTGGGCAGTCAGGCCTGGCATGGCAGCCGCCATGTCCTTGACTTCGAACGCGCCCTGGTTGCCGCCTTCAGCCATCATGTCGAGGAACTTCTGCGACTGGCTGAGCGGGATATTGAGTGTCTCTATACCGGCATACAGCGAGGCTGCGGTGTCGGCACCCTGCGCCTTGAAGGCGGTCATGAAGCGGCCCATCGGCAAAGCAAGCTTGGCGGCCTGTTGCGGATCCATGCCCAGACCCGCGAGCGATTCCACCGATGCGGCGATTTCATCGGGCATTTGCGCGGACGCGCGCGAAGCATCGATGATGTTGTTGCGCATTTGCGCGGTCGCAGCGTCGGACAGGTTCGCCTTCTGCTGGATGTCGACCATCTGGCTGGAAAAGTCTGCGCCTGCCTTGGCTGCGACTGCCAAGGGTGCGAGGAGCGCAGCACCACCAATGGCGTTGGCGCGGCCGCGGCTGCGAAAATCAGCGCCCTTCGCCCGGATAGCCTGAGCTTTCTTGGAGGCTTCGTAGAGCTTGCCCTGCTTGCGCAGTTCGTCGTTGGCGCCTTCGAGTGAGCGCTCGAGCTGCTTCTCGCGATTTACGAGCTCGGTAATGTTACCGCTCGCGCCGTCGATCTGCTTTCGAACCTTTTCGAGTTCGCCTTTGAACCCGTCGGCTTCTCTCCTGAGGTTTCGAAAACTGTTCGCGCCGGACTTGCCGAGACCGACGAGATTCTTGAAGCCCCCCTTCAGTTCAGAAAGCCCCTTTTCGGAGAACTTGACCAGGAGGTTGAGGCTGTTCTTCGACATTGTGATCAGCCTTTCTCTGTCCGGTTCAACCTGTTCCAGGTGGCCACGGCGATGCCGTGCCAGCGAAGGAGTTCATCGAGCTCGAGCGCGACGAGTTCGGAGCGTTGCCAGTGGAGGATCGCGGCGATTTCCGCGATCATCCGTTCGACATTCAGCGGGCCGTCATCTCCTCGACCTGCTTCTTCACCGTCGGGCTCATAAAAAAACCGAAGATCGTGCCCCCGATTTCGGCGAAGTCCTCGGCCTCGAGCTGGGCGACCTCGCTGTCGATCAGCGCGGGTTCGCTGATGCGGGGGATGACACTGAGCAGCGTATCGATGTCGCTTTCGAGCAGCTTCTGCAGGCTGAGGCGGCGCAGGTCGCCGGCCTTGGGCTTGCGCAACACGAGGTCAGCGATGTCGGCCCCTTTGCGCTTGATCGGGTGGACCAGTTTGACGGTTGCGGTTTCGGGCGTGTCACTCATTTCGGGCCTCTCGGGATTTCGTCCTATCGCTTCGCTGCTTGAGGACGTGGGAATAGTTGGCGGCGAACTTGTGCGGTTTGTCAGCCGCCGTTGAATTACTGGCCGAGGATCGCGCGGACCGCGGCCATGCGATCGGTGCCGCCGATCATGTAGACGTTGTTGATCACGTCGATCTCGACTTCGACAGCGCCGTTGATGGTCCACTTGAGATAGGCGAGGGTGGAATTGACCTTCCATTCGGTGTCTTCGCCCGCCTTGGCGTTGCCGGGGTCGAGTTCCATGTGCCGGCCGCGCACGACCAGTTCAGCGGCAGTGGTCTGCATGGCGGAGCTGTCGCCCTGGTAGGCGCCGACGAAGCGGAGCATTGCGCCATCCACGCGGGTGAGACCGAACTGGCGCAGCACGCCGACGACGAGACCGCCATAGGTGGCCGACATCTCGAGCTTTTCGAGGCCGAGGTCGATATCGACCGGCGCGAGCATGCCGGAGCCGCGGTATTCCTCGCCCGCCATCTTCAGCTTGGGCAGCTCGATTTCCGAGGCGACGCCGAGATAATCCTGCCCGTCGTTGAAAACGCGGAAGTTCTTCAGTTTCTGGGGGAGCATGGTGATCCTTTCTGCCCTACCGCGCTGCGCGCTGCTTAAGGGCGGGTTGTCCTATCGCGTTTTCTTTCGTCCTATCGCTGAGCTGCTTGAGGACAGGCGTCAGAGACGCGCGACCTGTTCGCCGAACTGGGCGTAGAAACGGTCGGTGATGCGCTGGTTGAGCGTCAGGCTTTCGAGCGGGGCGGTGTCGGTGAACTCGTAATCGAGCGTCAGTCGGCCTGCGGCTAGGCTGGCTGCCGAATTGATATTGGGGTCGATTGGCAGCACTTCGGCGCCGATGATCCGCCCTTCGGCCTTGAGCCCGCGAAAAAGCGCGTTGATCGTTTCGACGATGTCGCGGGCGAGCTGCGGGGTAAGCGGCTTGTCGATTGCCCAGGCGAGACCTTCGGCAATGGTGTCCTGCAGCGCCTGGCTGGTGCGGACACGGCTTTCGAAGGACCAGAGCTGGTCATCGCTGCAGGTGCGGTTGCCCCAGAAGCGGTGGCCGTTGAGACGGACCATCGTGGTGACATCACCATCGTTGAGCAGGCCGGCGGTGTTCGACGAGTCCTGGAGGTCGAAGTCGATATCCCTGGTAAGACCAGCGACCCCGGCAATGGCGACGTTGGAAAGCGTCTTGTGCCAGCCCGTCTGCTCGTCGATCTTGGCGCGCAATCCGGCGGCGCGCGCGACGGCATCGCCCGCGAAGGCGGGGTCAACCGCGAAGTCTGGCCAGATCAGCATGAGCTCGCGCTGCGAAAAGTTGGCGCGATAGGCGAGGGTGGATGCGGTATCCGTCCCGGCCGCCGCAGCATAAACGAAGCCGCGCAGGCGCTGGGCCACGGTGACGAGTGCTTCGGTGACGGGCTGCGTATCGTGCCCGGGCGCGACAAGGATGCGCGGCCGCACGCCGAGTTCGGTTTCAGCTGCGCGCAGCGCCTCGAGGCCGGTGAAGCTGCCATCGGTCACCCCGCCGATAATATTGGTTTCGGTTTCGGCCGCATCGGCGCCTTCGGGCACGCGAACGACAACAATGATCGGACTGGCCTGGTCCGCGATCGCGGCCAGCGCAGGGGCAAGCGTGCCGCTGGTGCCGGCCTTCGCAATCGCATCACGCATATCGGTGACGAGTGCGGGGCGGTTTGCGGGGAAGGCGGTATCATCGGCATCGGCGGCGGTGGCCACGAGACCGATCACGGCGGTCGCGACCAGCTTTAGAGCACGGATACCTTCGGCGGGTTCGACGACGCGGATCCCGTGATAATAGGGCATGAAACGGTCCTTCCTAGTTCAGGCGGCCTGGTTGAGGCGGGGAAGCGGCACGGTAAGTCGCGCGAGGCTGTTGGGTTCGGGGCTGTCGGTACGGTAGCCCTCGATGAAGAGCGTGGCGGCACCGGCACCGGTTTTTTCGAGCGCGCAGCGCACGAGGCGCAGGCGCTTTTCCCAGCGGCGCAGCGCAGTGGCGGTCGCAGCGAACAGTGCGAGCCGGGTGGCATCGTTCAGGGGCTGATCGAGCAGCTGCGGCAGCAGCGAGCCGTAATCGCGCCGCATCACCCGGCTGCCGATCGGCGTCAGCAGGATATCGGCGACGGATTGCGCAAGGTGTTCATCACCATCGATAGCGGTGCCGAGGGTGCGGGACATGCCGGTCATGCGGGCGGCCCCGATTGTGACTGGCCGGAGGCAACTTCGCCGTGAAGATGGTTCTCGAGGCTGACGCCTGCGCCGATCACGTCGCCGTCGGCGCGGATCGCACCGGTGATTTCGAGATCGCCGTCGATCGTCACATTGCCGGTGATCGCCAGTTCGGCCGAGCCGACGTCGATCGACACGCCGCCGGTCGAGCGAATGGCGAGGGTAGCGTTGTCGGGAAGGGCGAGTTCGAGATGGTGGCCTTCCGGATCGTAGCTCAGCTGTGCGCCGTCAGCGAAAAGAATGAGTTCGGTCAGGCTGTTGCCGGCCGGGGGAAAGCTGTCCCGCGGAATCGCGCCGATGCAGATCGCGCGTTCGAGATCGCCTTCGGGGCACAGGAGAAGGACCTGTTCGCCGACGCTGGGCGGTGACCAGATACGGGTGTCGCCCGCGCGCCCGGTGCTGAAACGAATGGGGGCGCTGCGGACCTCGCCGGTTTCGACCTCGACCGTGCCGGCGTCCAGATCGACGGCAAGGACGGTTCCTTCGCGCAGGATGGCGCGCGGATCGACGGGGTCTTCGTCTTCAGGGCGGGGCTGGATGAACATCGCGGGCAATCATGCCGCGAGAGGAAGCGTCATCCATCCCCGCGCTGTTGTGCGCGCGCTGCCCTACAACAGGGGCTAGCTTTCGGCGGCAACGGCCTGTTTGCGGGCCCGTGGAGCGGGAGCCACGTCGGCGGCGGCAATTGCAGCCTTCAGCGCATCGCGCTGCGGGCCTTCGGCCATGGCGGCTGCGGCAGCGCCGGCCTTGTCGACGAAGGCGCGGGGCAAGCCGCTGGCGTGGGTCAGAAGGTGGATGAACTTCTCGGTCGTCATGGCTGTATTTCCTCGGACTTGTTCGGATCGATCGCTGTCTGCCGGCGGATCCAGTCGATCAGGGCGTCGAGCTGGAGGGCCTGTTCAGTGGCGATGAGGTTTCGCTCGAGTTCTTCAGCGGCGGCGAGGGCTGCTGCAGGAAGTCGAGGATCCTCGGGCGCTCCAGCAATTCCTGCGGCGGTAGCGGATAGGCAGGGCACTGCGAGACCTGCGTGCGCAGCTGCAGGCTGGGTTCGGGCCTGTAGTTCTTTGCGCAGCCGGTCAGCGCGAGTGCGAGCAGCGGCAAGACGAGAAGCGTAGCCCTGGCGAATGGCATCGGAAATCTCCTGTTGTTCGATACTTATGCGTTCGAGGCGCGCGCGCTCGAGGCGCTGGGCTTCGCGTGCCGCCTCGGCGATCCGTATCTTGGTCTCTCGGTGGGCGGTGCGTTCGGCATCGCGCTCGTTTGCGCGCAGCTGCGCGGACTTGATCCATCCGGTGACGCTGACCGGCCAGACGTGGAAGCCTTCAAGCCGTACGGTCTGGAGGACCAGCGCGGCGCACAGCAGGACGACGACCAGGCCGGTCAGCCCGATACGCGCGGCGAAAGCGGCGAGACGCTGTTGCAGGGACTTCATGCCTGAATTCCCGGCAAGTAGCGGGTGCGGCCCGCAATACGCTTGGCCGAGAGTTCCATGTTGCGCAGCGTGCCGGCGCGATAGCTGACATGGACCCAGCGCCCGAATTCGTAGATCAGCTGGTCATACTGAAGATTGCGGCGCATCCACCTCGCCAGATCGAGGACGCTGACGCCGGGAACGGTAAAGTCGGCGGCTTCGCCCTTGCAATGCTGGCTGGTGGAAGACCCACCGATCGCGCGATTGAGTTCCGGCGAGCGATAGCCACTGGATACGATGACGGGCCGATCGAAGTGCGCGCGGAGGGGTTCCAGAACTTCGACGCAGAGCGTCATGAGAGCTGCGATTTCATGGTCACCCGGCGTGTTGTCGATCCCCCGCCTTGCGGCGGTCTGCGAGGTGGTCATCTCGGCTAGCGTGAAGTGGGGAGAGAGTTTCATGGTGCGTCGCTCCAATGCGGGGGCGGGACGTGGCGCATAATATGGACGAAACGCCAGGCTCCGTAGAGGATGAGGGCGAGGTCGCCGGACTGGCGCAGCCAGGGGATCGCCTGGCCGGTGAGCCAGGCATCGATCTGGCCAATGCCCAGCAGGGCCAGAGCCACGCCGAGGAGCCAAGTTTTCCAGGCACGCCAGGTGCCGATACGGCGAAGAGCGGGCGCGGCATGGTGCCACAGAAGGACCGCAATGATGATTTCGACCAGTCCGGTCAGGAGGTGGAACAGTTCCATCAGTCCTTTCCCCCGGGAAGGCGGAATTCGGAAGGCAATCTGCCGGCGCGCGCCACCGCGCCCTTGCCGAAATTCGCCAAGCAGCCGCCGACCCAACGGGAAGCCGCACCGGCGATTGCCATGACAAGCTGCAGCGGCCAAGCGGCGACCCCGAACGGCAGGTGCGGATGTGCGATGGCGGCGACGAGGCAAACGACGAGGCCAGCGAACAGCGTGGCCCAGACCGTCATTCGGGATTCGGGCGGGGTGAACAGCATCGAAGCATAGGTTGTCGCAAGCCCGACGATCATGCCGCCAACAAGATCCGGAAGTGGCGCAGTGATGCCCAAGGCCAGTGCGGCCCAGATGAGCAACGATTTCAATTCGAAGCCCATGCCTAAAGTTTCCTGAATTCGAGCGTGGAGTTATAGATCGCACTGCCGAAGACCACATCGTTCCCGGCGATCGTCGCCTTCAGGCTGACATTGTCGCCGGCGTTCAAATAGATCGATGCGCGGACCGGGATCACCAGAATGCTGGTGCCGAACGCCTTCTGCGGCATGTAGAGCATTGGGAAGACCGTTCCGGTCAAACCAAGTTCGACATAGCTGGCCGCTTCATCCAGCGCGGTTCCGGAGAAGACCAGATGCCCTTCGATCAGGTATCTGCCATCCATCCCCGGCGGGACAGCCAGAATTCCGGACGCGATGTCGAGGGCGCCGCGCTTGTCCCCGTCCGGATCGATCGTGGGGAAGACAAGCCTGGTCGCCGTAGAGCTGATGGGTTGCCCCGCTGCCGGCATTTCGCCTGCCTCGCGGCGTGCAGCGACATGGACCGGCGAAGGGTCATTGATCGATAGCCCCGTCGAACCGATCGTCCCAGGGCCGAAGCAGCGCATGATGATTAGCTTGCGATCATTGGCGCCGGTGTTGTTGAGGACGACCGGACCATAATCGGGGCGCCAGTCGGCATCGACGATCCAGTTATAGCCGCTGCCGGGTCCAGGGTAATTGTAGAGGTTGCCGACATCGATCTTGCCGCCCCTGACGACACACCCGTTGCAGCCGTCGAACCAGATGTCGCCATCATAGATGTGGCACGCTTCGAAATCGAAACCCAGCGTTATGCCGTGCGCTTCGATGTTGAACGTCGCATTGTGACTGATGTCTGTGCCGACGCATTTGCCATGGCCGTGGTTCGGGCCTGCGATAAGAGAAATTCCGACGTAATTGTCGACCAGCGCGCCGCCCAGGAAGGTGTTGTTCCCAGCGCCAATGACAGCGCCAATAATGTTGCCGCTGCCAAGGAAGTTGACGAAGGTGTTGTATTCGGCGCCCGCGCCGGGCTGGATGATGATCGCCGTGCTGTTTTCATGGCCGCTGCAGTCGGTAAATTGCCCGCGATCGCCCCGATAATCCCCAGCTGCATCGCCATCGAGCAGGAAGGCGGCGCCCTTAAATTTGACGCCCTGAACCGCACGAACGCGGTGACGACTGCAAGAGGTAATATGAAGCCCAAACTGGTCAGTGTCCGAAGCTTCGACGAGGGTGCCTTCCAGATCGAAATTGTCGAGTGACCAACCATCCACCTGATCGGCGCGGAACAGCGCTTGTGTGTCGGTCAGGGCGCGCACTGTCGGCCGGTCGCCGCGCCAATTCTGGCCCGACCTGATCGGGACCGCGACTGAAGAATGATAGAGGCCGCGCGGCCAGAAGCAGCTGCCGTTTTCACCGACTTCGGCGCTTGCTTGCAGCAAATAGCCGGCAAGGTCCGCAGTGCTGGTGCGCAAGCGGATTCTGACCCGTTCCAGGAAGGGGATGAAGTCCATCACGGAAACCTGGTCAGAAAAGACATCGCCAATCGAACGCAGAACCGCGCCGACCAGAGATTGCTTGCCAGCGACAAGATCATGGCCGCCCTCACCGCCGAGGGCTGCAGTCGTCGCCAGTTTTCGTTGCCAGACCGCAACGTCTGTCTGGTTCTGGTAGATCGTGACTGTCGCATCGCCATCAGCAACAGCGAAGAATTCGCCATCAACCGTGTCCGCCAATCCGGCAGCGGTGTCAGCGTAGGCCGGACGGACCAGACTTTCGGCAACACTTGAGGCGGCTTCGGCGCGCGTCGATATGGGCGCGACCAGTTGCCCGATCGTGACCTGATAAGTGGCCCCACCTCCGATGATCGGCAGCGCATCTTCGTCTGACAGTTCTGCCGGGTTGCGCTCCGGCAATAGGCTTATTTTCGTCATTCCACAGACTCCTGCGGCCAGGCCGGCTGTTCGGTCGGGTTGAAGTTTCCGATGTCTTCGGCGGCCAGATCGGCCAGTATGGCGATGGCATCGTTGCTCGCCTTGCGAATGGCATCGATCCTCGCGAAGCGAGCTTCGCCCGCAGGAGTCGGCGTTCGCGCATCGTTCATTTGGCGCCAGATCGGGCTGACCTTTTCGATCCTGCGAGCCGCTTCGCGGTTGATTTGTCTGCAAATGCGCGTGCGCAATTCGTGTGCGGTTAGGGTTTCCTGTCGGAAGCGCGGGGTGCCATCGTCGTCGACATAGAGGATCTTACCTTCCGCCTGCGCTTCGATCAGCTGACGGTGGCGCGCCTCGCTGATGTCGACAGCATCAGCCGGAACTCGCGCGTGAATAGTGCGATCGTAGAAACCGCGCGTTGATGGGCTGAAGGTGATCATGCTGCGTTGACCTCCCCGATGGCGAAGAAACAGCAGGCGTCGCCGGTTTCATTCGCATTGAAGACACCGAAACCGGTTGCGGTAATCTGAGAGGACCGAACTGCCGGATAGTTGTCCTGGGCGTTGGCGTTGGTGTCGCTGGTGCCGTCGGTTACGACCGACCAGGCCGGCGCCGAGTAAGCCAGGGGGAAGGCAATAGTGGATGTGGAATTAGACGGCGCCACGAACCGCCCCCATTGCAAGACAACAAGCCGTGCAGGGTTGGCGGTTGGAATCGAAATATAGCCCGACTGACCAAGGCTTTTGATGATCGGTCCCAGCGCTGCCGGCGTGATGGCCTTGTCGAGCGCTTCCCCAGCAAGAACATCGGCCTGAAGCGCCGCCGCGACCGCAATGGCGATATTTCCCGCGCCCAGCGTCCCGCTTCCAGTCGCCAAACCGGTGCCAGTTATGCTGCGCGCTTGCAGCGTGTCGATCAGACCTTGCAGTGCATTATCGGCAGCTTCGCGAGTGGTGGTTTCATCAGCGATCGCAGCTAGGATCGGCAGAAGGCGCACTGCCAGTTTGGCAGGGGAAACGATCCGTTCATCGTCGGCACCCGCGGCGACTTCCTCATCTGACGCGATTTCCGCCACGCCTTTGACCGTTTCGGTCGCGGGCGGGTAAAGGAAGGTAGCGTCGCCGAGCGCGATGTCTTGGGCAATATTGCCGGAAAAGCGAACATCGAACGCCAGCAGAAAGCTGGCGATAGTGACTTTCGAAAAGATCGGGTCGGCCTGGCCAAAGCTGGCGAACAGGGTGCCATCTTCCAGGAACAGGCCGATTCCGCGCAGATCATAGGTCGCAGCGCTGGCATCCAGCGCAGTCATGTGGATGGTATCTGGCCCCGTCGACTGACCGGCGACGCTGGCCAGGCGTTTGAATTCGCCAGGCAGTGCGGTCAGCGTCGGCGCAGGATCGAAGGCGGCTTCGGTCAGGCCGATTTCGATGACCTTGACCGCGTCGGTGTTGCCGTTCTGGGCATCGACCAGCGCATCAAGGCCTGCATTCGTGATGATGAGATCGATCGGGTTGGCCATTTATGCGACTTCCAGGAAAAGGCCTTCGGCGCTGCGGATGGGCTCGCCATCTTCGGTTTGCAGGTAGTTCGCCCAGGCAGGGTTGTCGGGAACGGTCAGATCGGTGAAGCCATCGATGCGGGTCAGGCCGGCAACCTGGGCGGCGCCGACTAGCCAGGCGTCGGCTTGTGCAACCAGACGATGCACAGCGAACATATGCGCGCGCAGCGGTTTCACCGCCGCGATGTCGCGCAACAGCGCCGCGACCAGGGCTTCATCGTAATCGACCGCGCTATCGGCGCGCAGCGGCAGTTCCAGACGGAAGGTGTGTGGATCCAACGTGTCGCGATCTTCGAACCATTCGACGACTTCGATCAGCGGATCGAAGCGATCGATGACGCGGCGAAGGCTGGCGGGCGTCCCCTTGCGCCGCTGGTCTTCGATGGCGGTGGCAATGGCGGCGCGCTTTTCGGTTTCGGCCCATTGCGAATCCCACAGGTCGATCGATACGCCCCAGGCGAGGAATGGCAGCAGGCCGGCAGGGCAGGTTGCCGGGTCCCAGAGCGAGCGGATCGGCACGGGCACGTCGCTGAGCCGCGCGCTGGCATCGGCCAGCGAACGCTCGAGCACGGTCGAACCGGGTGGTAAAAGATCCGCACTCATTCCGCCGAGACCTGGGCGGTGAGCGTGATTGCCCCGGGCGCCGGGACCTGGGTGCGCGCGATCGCGACGTCGGCAGCTGGCGATTGCAGGTTGACGCGCTCGACGCCGCCGACGTGTAGCGCGGCGATGATCGCGCTGCGCGGCACGTCGCGGCCGATGCGGCGCGAGCGATCGTAGAGGGCAGCGAGCGAGGCGGCGGCCTGTTCGAGGATGAGGTTCTGGTCGGGCCCGGCAAAGACCTCGAGCACAGCCACGGTGTCAAAAGGTACGAGCTGGACTGCGTGCACCGTGACCTGGTCAGTAAGCGGGCGAACGGTATCGCCTGCGACAGACGCCGCGACAGTTTCAAGCACTTCGGCGGCCGGGACGCCGTCGCCCGAGCGCGAGAGCACGACGACGACGACTTCGCCCGGGGCGGGACTGAAGGCATCGGCATCGGCAACGTCCGGATCGGCGGAGAGGGCGTGGTAGCGATACGCACCGACTGGTCCCGCGACCGAATAGCTTTCGGGCGCGAGGAGGATCCGTGTGCGCAGGTCGAGATCGCTTTCATAGACGGCAGGGCTCCCGGCGCCGGGATCTTCCGGCACGAGCACGAGCCGGGAGACGCCGAAGAGCGCGCCAAGCTGGTCGAGATCGGCGCCGGTGGCCGAAGCCACCATGACCGCGCGGCAAGCTTCGTTCACCCGCTGGCGCAGGAGCAGCTCGCGATAGGCGGCGACCTGCAGCACCTTGATCGCCGGATCGGCATCGCCGAGCTGGTCGAAGGCGGGATCGCGCGCGACGAGATCGGCCTTCATTGCAGCAAGGATGGTTTCGTAATCGAGCTGCTCGACGACATCGGGCGCGGCGAGGCGCGAGAGGTCGACAGCGGTAGAGGAGGAAATGGAGCCGGGCATCGGGCGCGACTATGCGCTTGGCCCGGCAGGCGGGCGAAGCGGGCGCTGTTGTGCGAGCGCCCGCTTACAACATGGTCAGCCGGGTAAGGGGTCCGGGCCTTGGGTTTCCTGCCGCCGCAGCAGATCGACGATCCAGAAGTCCAGCCCGCGCAGCAGCGCGGCGAGCGTGTGCGGCGCGGGCTGGTCCTCGAGCGCTTCGAGCATTTCGGCAAGCCCGGCGATGGCGCTGCCGATATCGGAAATCTCGCCGATCAGTTCGGCCCGGCGCAGCAGGTCGGCATCGTGCCGGGTCATGCGATACCGATCTTCGAGACGATATCGCTGCCGCGTTGGAGGACATGCTCGCAATTGAGCGGGCCGCGGCGCTGGTCGATGCCGTAGCGCAGCCGGCCGGGGTAATGGCCGGGATGCTCGCCAAGGTCGAGCGGGTCGTATTCATCATCGGTGTCCTCGAGGTCGGGATCACCGTCGACGGCATCGAGCAGGCCAATCAGCTGATCGATCGCGGTTTCGATCGCCGCGCGGGACGAGGTATCGAACATCACGCACCCCCTGCCAGCGGTGAACCGTCGGGCGCGTAGCCATCCCACAGGCGGCGCAGCAGCGCGGCGCGGGTGGCGGCGGGAACCGGTTGCGGGAATTTGAGGGTGGCGGTATCGGTGCGTTTAGCTTGGGTCATCGGATTGTCGCTCCGTGGCTTGAGTTAGGGTGGCAGGGAGGTACGAACTCCCTTGCCACCCGAACTTTATGCAGTTACAAACTTCCCATGTCAAGCGTTGATAAAGTTAAAAAGCGCATTGGGCGCCCGCCGGTTGATAGCGAGCAAATAACGGTGCGCATCCAGCGACCAATGCTCGACGCTCTCGACGACTGGCGCGAACGGCAAGACGACAAACCCGGTCGGCCCGAGGCGGTGCGCCGCATCCTGAAGAAAGAAATCGGCTGAGGCCGTGACGACACGCCGCGGCAGGATCGGCTTGCAGTATAGAAAGCGGGCGGATATCGGGGTGCCCAGCCTGGATCATCGGATGGCACTCCATGGTCTGAGTTAGGCCCCGGGGAGGAAGCGACCACTTCCCCCGGGGCCGATTAGTTGATATCAACGCGCGATGAGCAAATCGGAAATTGCGACCAAGCCGCGCGGAAGACGCCCCGGCCAATCAGGAACCTTTGTCGGCGTCCGGCTCCAGCCCGGCGCGCTCGAGCCGCTGGACAACTGGCGGAAAGCGGAGCCGGATCAACCCTCGCGGCCCGAGGCCATCCGCCGCATCCTGAGAAAAGAATTCGGCTGATGTGGGAAGCTGTCGTATTTTCCTGCTGGATCGGAACGATATTCGCCCTGATCATTGCCGAGTGGCGGCATTCGGGGATCGACGCGATCGGCAAGTTCGGGGCTCCGATCCTGCTGGTTGCATCCTTGCTCGGCATCGGGCTGTCGGGCTGGTTCGTAATCGCGATCTTTTGCATGGCAGCGGGCGTGGCCGCGGCCCCGCAGAGTGCCGAACGCAAGGAAGAGATAGCGCGCAGCAAGCGCGAGATGGCCATTGAGTTGGATCCCGCGACGCGCGCTGAAGAGCTGAATGCCATCGAGGAAGATCAGAGGCAAGGCTGATCGCTGCCGCCCGGCGACCGGCAGCTGGACGAGACCGGTTCAACCGCGTCTAACGCGACCACGCCGGGTTGTCGTCGAACCATTTGAGCAGTTCTTCGGTCAGCGCGTCCATGTCTTCGCTGTCGAGGCCCAGGAGCGGGCGGGCCGGGAAATCACCTTCGACCCTCCGCCCTTCCGAATCCCGGCCAACGGTCATCCGACCGCCGCTGTGGTGCCGAGCGGCGATGGGATTGGCGAAATAGACCTTGGCACTATCGGGCGTGGCGTGGAATTTCAGATGGTCCGCCTTGTAGAGGTTGCGGAACATCAGCCCACTCTTGATCGAGCGCTTGCCCCTGCGGATCCGGCGCTTGCGTTTACGCGGGGCCATCTTGCCGCCATCGGGTTCGACATTGCGCTTGATCCGATCGCGGTTCCTGCGGCGCAGCTCGCGCGCGATCTTGCCCGCCACTTTCTTGCGCTTCGCCGGCGAGAGATCGGATAGCATCGCATCGAAATACTCACCGACAGCCTCCATGGCTTCCACGCCCTCGATCATGAAGCCAGGTCCTCGCCGCTGATCACGAGGCCGGACAGACCAACCGCATCACCGATGCCTTCGAAACTGTCATCGATCGCCGGTTCGGGCAGATATTCGAACCCGTCTTCGGTCCGGCGCACCGCTTCGCTGAGCTCCAGCGAGAGCTGCAGATCGATGCGTTCGTCATCGATGATGTCCGCCTGCAGTTCCACCGGACTGCCTTCATGCGACAGCAGGAGTTCGGGCTGATGGATCCGCAGCCAGTCGAGCACGAGCGCGAGCACGGTGTTGGCATCGCCCTTGAAGTCGAGCAGCACCGCCTCGAGCCGATAGGCCCATTCGAAACTGACGACAGCAGTCGAGGTGCCGGGCGCAGGACGCGCGCGGACGCGGCCATTCTCGACATAGACGGCGAGCCTGTCGCGCGCGCGGCCGTTGAATTCGGGAAAGGCAGCGGCGAGATGATCGCGGAGGAGTTGGGGCTTGCGCATTTTTGTGTCCTACCACTTCGTTGCTTGAGGACCGGGGGACACATTCAATCCCACAGCTGGACGATGTCGCGGGTTTCGGGTGCGGCGATCGCTACGTCCGGCAGGACGACGCGCGTGCCGAGGGGAAGGACCGGACCCAGATCGGCAATGCCGGGATTGGCTGCGACCGCGGCTTCGACAATCCCGGCGGTGCGGCCCAGCTCGCGCCAGCAGATGAGGTCGAGCGTGTCGCCTTCGATCGAGAGGACGTTCATGGTCCTACCGCTTCGCTGCTTGAGGAGAGCATTTCCGGCCCTACCGCTTGGCTGCTTGAGGACGGTTTTGCGCGTCCTACCGCTTCGCTGCTTGAGGACGGGGTCATATCAGCTCGACCGATGTGCGGGTGACGCCGAGCATGTCGCGTATCGCGAGGGTGGCCAGGCGGCGCAGTTCGCCGGCCGCATCGCGGCGGGCCTCGTTGCGTTCCTGGCCTTCACCGGTGGCGGCGATATCGGAATGGGTTTCGGCGAGTTCGGCAGCTGCGGCATGGAAGACCGCGCGGCGGTAGAGCAGCTCGACAGCCGGTTCGCCGTCAATCTCCTCGCTAGCAACCGCACCGAGGGTGGCAGCGCCCGCCAGGACGTGGCCCGCCTTCCAGAGCCGGAGTTCGCCGCGGACCTGTAGCATCCCGCCACGAAGCGCGGCGCGAAGGCGCGCAGGATCGACTTCTTCAGGGATGCGCATCTCGGACTGGAAACCCGCGATCGACAGGCCCGGCCAGAAGGCATCGCCCGCGACGAGGTCGGCAGGATCCTCGAGGTCGGGTCCCGAGGGAGGAGAGGCTACGAAGCCGGTTATATCAGCCTCCTATCGCTACGCTAGTTGAGGAGGGCTTTTGCCTCCTATCGAAAGCCACGAATCCGGGGGTGAGGAAGCGCGCTGCGCGGTTCCGGGGCGAGCCCCGTTCGTGCATGTCTTCCGCCCCCGGGCGCCGTGGGGCAGGTTTTTGTCCGTCCTACCGCTTCGCTGCTTGAGGACGGGCGTTTGGTTCAGGCCAGCTTGGTGCCGACCCAGATAAGTCCGCCGACGATCGCGGCGATCGCCAGCACGTATTTCAGACATCCGAAGAGAAGCTTATTCTCCATGCCGGGCACCGCCATCAGGCTTCCCCATCGGAGAGCTTGCGGATTGTGTTCTCGACGCGTTCGATCGATTTCTTGACGCCGGCCTTGTCGTCGAAGGCGAGGGCGCGCTTGTAGGCTTCGAGCGCGGTCTGGAAGCCGCGCTTGCGGCCACCGGCCTGCGCGAGATCGGTGTCTTCGGCCCCGTCGGTCGCACGCTCGATCGCCATGCCGATGGCCTTGTGCAGCTTGGCACGGGCCTGATCGGGCATGTCGTGATCGGTGGTGAGATCGGCGATTTCGACCAGCGGGGCATAGTCGGCGATGTGGGCCTTGTCGGTCGACATGGCCTTGAGCGCGGTTTCGGCGAATTCCTCGGCCACGAGGCAGCCGGGCGTGCGGTCGAAACGCTGCGGCAATTCCATGCCGTGGCGGAAGAAAATGCGGATGCGCGGCAGGGCACGTTCGTGATCCGCGCAGTCGATCGCCCAGACCATGGTTTCGACCAGTACGTCGTCCTGGTCGATCAGCTGGCCCTTGCCTTCGGCGGCCTGGGCGGCCTCGAGGACGCCGTCTACCCAGGGATCGTATTTGGGAAGCATCGCGGCCTTGGCCTCGATCTTCGACGCGACCGACTGCATGTTCTTGAGCACGCCGAGGTCCTCGCCGATTGCGGCACGCTGCAGTTCGTATTCGTTCGCGCGGGCCGGATCCCCGGAAGCGACAGGCTGGGCGCTGGTGCCGGGGCGCGCCGCCGCCTTGGCAGGCGTTGCCTTGGCGGCGAGTTTCCGGGCGAAGCTGCGCTGGGCGGGACTGGGCATTGGGGAGATCCTCTGTTGGGTCTTTTTCGTCCTACCGCTTCGCTGCTTCAGGACGTTTCGGTGTCCTATCGCTTCGCTGCTTCAGGACGTTTCGATGTCCTATCGCTTCGCTGCTTCAGGACGGTCTGGCCGGGTGATTGACCCGGCCAGGCTATTCGATGTTCAGCGAGCCGCTGCGTCAGGCTGCCGGTGCGGCGGTGATGTTCTCGATCACGCAGCAGTAATCGTGGTCCTCGATCACATAGGCTTCGTTGTCCGAGCGGTAATCGGTGACGCGATCGTATTCGGGTTCGTCCTTCACCAGGCGGCGCTGCTTGCCTTCCTGGTCGTAGATCGAGAGGTTGTCGAAGCGGGTGATCATGACCGTCCCGGCCGGGAAGAAGGGCACGCGGGTGGCCGGATGGCCGCCGAGGCGCTTGGTGGACATGATGACATCGCGCGCGAGCTGGTTTTCCGGATCGTGCTGGGCGTTGATCAGCGGAAAGTACTTGTCGTGCAGCAGGTCGCGGCTGACGATGGCGACCAGTTCGGTGTCTTCCACCGCCCAGGGCGCGAGCAGCTGGTTGGTCGCATCGTAGATCAGTGCGTCGAGGTTCTCGTAATCGCCGCCCGGACCATAGGTGACCTGGCCGCTGGTATCGACGATTTCGTCCATCACGCGTTCGGGCGCTTCGGTGCGCATTTTCTCGAGCCAACCGATGTTGACCGTTTCGCCGAGCGGATCGGCCGCGCGGTCGACCACGGGAGCGGCGCTTTTGCCGTTCATGCCGATGCGGATCTTGTCGAGCGAGATTGCGCGGACGATGTGATCGCGGATGCGTTCGTGGAAGTCGGGGTATTTGGCCCACATGTCGAGCTTGCCGTAGCTCAGGAAAGTGTCGAAGTTGGTCTGGAACAGTTCGTAGCCGTGCTTGTCCAGGCCGCTCGGATCCGTCGGCTCGCGGCGGTTGCCGCCCGCGGTGTCGGTGCGGCTGCCGATGGGGGAGGCGACCGAGAGGCCGAGCTTCTCGCCCTTCATTTCCGGCACGGTGACCATGTTGATGCGGCTGAGGAATTCGGACGATTCCTGCTGCTTGTCGATCAGCGACTGCTGTGCGGTCGGCTCGACGTTGAATTTCACGGTCGCGTCGGACACGCCGTTGAGCTGGGCGGTGTTCTCGAGATACTCGTTGAAGAGCTCGCGGGTCTGGTTGCGCATTCTATCAGTCCTAACGCTTCGCTGCTTGAGGACGGAGGGGTCCGGGGACGGCAGCAGGGTGACGGGTGTGGGCGGTTCTGAGGGCGATCAGCAGAAAGTGGAGAGGTCGGTGGTCTTGTTGCCGGTGGCGCGGGTGCGGCGCGGCGCGCCGGCATCGGTGTTCTCGATCGAAGCCTTGAGCGTGTCGTGTTCGCCCTGGAGCTTGTCGAGACGGGCGCCGAATTCGCTGCCCTGCTTCTCGATTGCGGCGGCGAGTTTGTCGAAGCCCTTGCCGAAATTGTCAGCAAAGGCGGCGAGATTGTCGTTCGCCGGGTCGCCCGAATTGTCATCGCCGCCAGCCTGCGAGAGCTGCTGCTGCGAAGCCTGTTCGACAGGCTTCCCGCCCTGGGCGAAGAATTCGCGCATCGAGCTGAAGAAGCCCTTCGCCTCGCCAATCAGCGCGCTGGCTTCGGTGCTGTCGCCTTCGTCGAAATCGAAACCGGAGACCTCGTGCGAGGCGGAGAAGAAGTTGCCCTTTTCGATCTTGCGTTCAGCGAAGAGGCTGGTGCCGCCGTCCTTCACCTTGCCGGCAGCGAATTCCATGATCTCGGTGCCGAGCGAGGCCGGGCTGTCGGTAACCGCGAGGCCCTGGAGATAGGCTTTGCCGGTGCCGGCGAAATTGGGATTGAGTTCGATCGAGCTGAAGAGCTTCTGGCCCTTGTTCTTGAGTTCGACCAGCGTGTCGAGCGCGTCGACCTGGGCGAAGAGACCGACCTTCTTTTCGGTCTTGCCGCCAAGCTGAAGTTCGACATCGCGGGTTTCGAGCGCGACCACGTCGCCATAGGCGTTGAAGGGCGGTTCGGCGCTGAAGCCACGGATGTGTTCCATGTTCACCCGCGCGGTATAGGTCGCCGGGGCGTAGGTCTCGGCCATTTCATGCAGCGCGTTCGCATCGAGCGTGCGACCGTCGCAGGTGGCGCCTTCGACGGCGATGCAGAAGAATTTCGAACGTTTGGCCATGGTCTACTCCGGCTCCCGTCAAACACAGCGGGCTCCGGCGAGAGGGGGGACCGGAGCCCGGCCGCGACGGCCCCAGGGAATGAGAGCCGCGCGACTGAGATCGGCGACAAGGGGCACGAGGCGGGCGTTCTTCTCAAGCTGGCGCTGTTGTAGGCGCGAGTTCACACAACAAGCGGGGCGCGAAGCGGGCGCGCGGGGATGGCAGCGTGCGCCGACACCATGCTGCTCGCCCCCATAGAAAGACCGCATTACGCCGATGTCCGCCGCGAGGCCCGCTCGCTTTACTGGCGGGGCTGGGGCCTGCGCGAGATCTGCGACGAACTGGAGCGCCTTGGCCTGAAGTGCGAGGAGACGGGAAAGCCGATCCCGTACCAGACGATTGCGAGCTGGAAGAAGCGCGAGAAGTGGGAACTGGCCCCGCCGCTGCGCGCGGCCGAAGAATCGGTGCTGGTTCGATACCAGCAGCTGGTGGCGAAGGAGGACAAGAGCGGGAAGGACTTCAAGGAGATCGACCTGCTTGGCCGCCAGATCGAGCGGTTCGAACGCTGCCGCAAATATCGCGACAGCGGCAATGAGGCCGATCTTAATCCCAAGGTCGCCAATCGCAACGCAAAGCCGAAAAAGGCCGCGCGGGCCAATCAGATCACCGCCGAGCAGGCCGCGCTGCTGAAAGAGAAGTTCGAGGAAGAGAACTTCGGTTTCCAGGACGGGTGGTGGAAGGCGGCGCATCACCGCACGCGTTTTATCCTGAAGAGCCGGCAGATCGGCGCGACCTGGTATTTCGCGCGCGAGGCGCTGATCGATGCGCTGGAAACCGGCCGCAACCAGATCTTCCTGTCGGCAAGCCGCCGCCAGGCTGAGATCTTCCGCAGCTACATCATCGAGTTCGTCTTCAAGTGGACAGGAGTGACGCTGAAGGGCGAGCACCTGCTGATCGACCGCGGTGACGACGAGGACGGGCAGCCGCTCGAACGGCCGAAGCTGTTCTTCCTAGGCGCGAATTTCCGCACCGCGCAGGGCGAGCATGGCAATTTCTATTATGACGAGTGTTTCTGGGCGCAGGACTTTGAGCGGATTGACGAAGTCGCCAGCGGCATGGCCAGCCAGAAGCGGTACCGCGAAACCTATTTTTCCACGCCCAGCACCACCAGCCACGGGGCCTATCGCAAGTGGAGCTGCGAATGGTGGAACGAGGGCAAGCCGAAGACCGACTGGACGAAGATCGAGGCTTACAGCCCCGAGCAGCTGGCCGAGGGCGTGCTGTGCGACGACGGGATCTGGCGCCAGCGGGTAACGATCGAGGACGCGGCGAAGGCAGGGTGCGACCTCTTCGACGTCGAGGAGCTGCGCCAGCGCAAGGCGCCCGAAGTCTTCGCCAACCTCTATCTCTGCGAATTCGTCGACGAGTCCGAGAGCGCTTTTCCGATGAAGGATCTCAATCCGTGCCGGATCGACAGTTTTTCGAAATGGCGCGATTACGATCCCTATTCGCTGCGCCCCTATGGCGACGGCGAAGTGGCAATCGGCTACGACCCGCAAGAAAGCAGCCAGGGCGACGATGCGGCGCTCGTGGTTGTCGCGCTGCCGAAAACGGTCGGCGGGGTATTTCGCGTGCTGGAAACGAAGCGGCTGCGCGGCGATTACGAAACGCAGGCGGCCGAGATCTTCGCCGCCATGGACCGGTACAACGTCGTCGACATCGCGATCGACACGACGGGCGCGGGATCGGGCGTGGTGCAGCTGGTGCGCAAGCGCTTCGCCGCCGTCCGGTCGATCCAGTATTCCGCGCCGCTTAAGAACCTGATGGTCCTCAAGGCCAAGAACGTGATGCGCAACAAGCGCCTGCAGTTCGACGCCGGCAACAAGGACATCAGTGCCAGCTTTCTGTCGATCCGGCCTGAATTGACCGCCAAGGGCAGGCAGCTGACCTATGTCGCGAGCCGCAGCGGCGAAACCGGGCACGCCGACGTCGCCTGGGCAATCATGCATGTGCTGTTCGACGAGCCGCTCGACGGCGAAGCGAAGAAACAATCCGTAGTGGAGTTCTGCTGACATGGCCGAAAACGCCTTAGCCACCCCTGCCGGCCAGGCGGCCGACGCACTCATCGACCAGGACGGGAAGGGCAATATGGTCGCCTTCACCTTCGGCGATCCCGAGCCGGTGCTAGATCGTGTCAGCCTGTTGGGCTTCATCGAAAATGCCTCGAACGGACGGTGGTACACGCCGCCCGTGTCGATGGACGGGCTGGCGCGTGCCTTCGACCTGCCCGGGCCGCACGCAAGCTGCATCCGGCTGAAGGTCAATTTGCTGGCCAAGCATTTCGAGCCCTCGCGCTGGCTCGACCGGACGAATTTCCGCAAGTGGGCGCTGGACTTCCTCTCGCTCGGCAATGGTTATCTCGAAAGGCGTGATAATCTCGCGGGGCGCCCGCTGAAGCTTGAGCATTCGCTTGGGCGGTTCACGCGCCGCGGGACTGAGGATGGACGGTATTTCTTCGTCCAGGGGTGGAAGAGCGAGCACGAGTTCGAGCCCGACAGCGTGTTCCATCTGATGCAGGAGCACCCGGCTCAAGAGATCTATGGCGTGCCTGAGTTTTTCGGCGCGCTGCAAGCGGGTCTACTAGACGAGGCCGCGACGTTGTTCCGCCGCAAGTATTACAAGAACGGCAGCCACGCTGGCTTCGTCTTCGTGAACCGGTCGGAGAAGATGACCGATCTCGACAGCGATGCAATACGGAAGGCACTGAAAGAGGCGAAGGGGCCGGGCAATTTCCGGAACCTCTATGTCCATGCGCCCGGCGACAAGGAAAAGGCGATCGAGATCCTGCCGATTGGCGAAGTGACCGCGAAGGACGAGTTTTTCAATGTGAAGCGGGTCAGCCGCAACGAGATGCTGGCCGCGCACCGCACGCCGCCGCAGCTGGTTGCCATCATTCCGGAGAACAACGGCGGCTTCGGCGATGTCGAGAAGGCCGAGGGGGTGTTCTTTCGCAACGAGATCGAGCCGCTGATGTCCCGGTTTGAGGAACTGAATGACTGGATAGGGCTGCGGGCGGTGCAGTTCTTGCCTTACGAGGGCGCTGGACCGGATTAGTCCGCTAGCGTTAGGAACCGGTTAACCACGGCGGGTTAACATTTGATCATGAAAAGTGACCGGGCAAGGATCATGAAAAGTGACCGGGCAAGGAGGATACAGCGGGTCGCGGTAATAGCGGCGGGCTATTTCCTGTTGGCATCGGCGGCCATCGCGACGACCCGGTTCGGGAGCGGTGTTGCCTTCCTGTGGATTGCGAACGCGTGGCTGCTGGCTGAGCTTTCGATCTCTCCACGCCGCGATTGGGCATGGCCAGTGGCGGCGTGCGGTGTGGCTAGCGTGCTGGCGACCTGGCTATACGGGTTCGGGCTCGACTTTGCCGCTCCGCTAGGGCTGATCAATGTTTCCGAAGCCGTGATCGGCGCGCTCATCCTGCGCATTCTGAAGCCGGACGCGACCCGGTTCGGTTCGCTGGACGCGATGTTCGTTTTCATCCTCGCCGCGGGCATGATCGCACCTGCGGTGACGGCATTCGGCGGCGCTATTGTCGCCGAGCTGACCGGAACCCCGTTCTGGGAGAACTGGTTTCGCTGGTATTCGGGACATGCACTGGGCGCTTTGACGTTCACCCCGCTGTTCGCACAAGTCCTGCGCGGAGACATGCGGTCTTGGCGTCAAAATGCATCACGATCGAAACTCATAGAAGCTATTTTCGCGATTTGCCTGGTGACAACGGTGACTGTGCTGGTCTTCGCGCAGGATGATCTTCCGCTTTTGTTCCTGCCATTTCTGCCCATGACGATAGCAACCTTTCGACTGGGGCGGTTTGGTGCGGCTCTGTCGATCACGATCCTGACCATCGTGGGTAGCTATTTCACCATACAGGGCACCGGGCCGGTTGCGCTGATGGGCGGCGGACCGGGAGACCGGCTGCAATTCCTGCAATTCTATTTTGCGATTACCGTTCTCACCATCATTCCGATTGCGGCCGATCTGGCACGGCGAAAACATGTTCACGATGCGCTGCGCGACAGCGAAGCGCGCTATCGCTTGTTAACCGCCAAATCGTCGGACATCGTGCTCAACCTGGACACTGAAGGAAATATCCGGTTTGTTTCCCCTTCGATCCGGGCGCTGGGCGGTTACGAACCCGAGGAACTGACCGGAACCAATGCTCTTGAGCTGGTGCATCCCGGCGACAGGGAAGCCGTTCGCCAGACCCATCTCAACGCCCTGCAAACACCAGAAACGCCGTTCATCGTCGATTACCGTGCGTCGCGCCGCGACGGCGTGGAGACCTGGATGGAAACGCATACCCAAGGGGTGCTCGACGACGAACGCAACGTTGCGGGGGTGGTCAGCGTTATCCGCGACGTCACGCATCGCAAAGTTCGAGAGAAGACGTTGGCCGTAGAAGCGCAAACAGACCCGCTAACTGGCCTGCTCAACCGTCGCGGATTTGCCCTGGAGATGGAGCGGCACCCGGATACCACAGGCAATTGCCATTTGGCGGTGTTCGACATCGATCGCTTTAAACAGGTCAATGATCATTATGGCCATGCTGCCGGCGACGCGGTTCTGCAGAGGTTCGCAGACGTGGCCAGGCAGGTCGTCCGGGAAGGCGATCGAATTGGGCGCCTGGGAGGGGAGGAGTTCGCGCTCTTGTTGAACAATTTGACGCTCGAGCAGGCGGTGATGACATGCGAGCGGCTTCGGAAATCAATCGAAAGCGAGACGTTCGAGTTCGAAGGACAGTCCATCAGTATAACCGTGAGCGGCGGGATCGCCCAAGTGGCCCGGTATAGCGACATTCAGACTACCTTGTCGGCGGCCGATGAAGCGCTCTTCGAGGCGAAAAAGTCCGGGAGGAATCAGCTCGCGGTGGCCGCACCGTAGCCTTAGAATTGGAGGCCTATCTCGGCCGACCGGCGCTGCACCCCCCCGGACCTGGAACATCCCGGTGCATCTCGCGACAGGCTAGCAATGCGATGCGTTCATGACGCGCGACGGTCGCCGTGGCCCTTTCTGCCGATGACAAACTAGAAGCCAAGGTCCTCAGCTCTCAGCTTCGCGCTTGCCCCCACGCCTCGCCTGCGCGCTTTTTGGGTCATTTTTTATGCATTGGTCGACCGGCCGCTGCAGCCTGTTCATCCCTGAGGCCCGTGTTCCTGATCGGCGTGTGCCGGATTGTCCGGATATATGCAGCGTTTGCCCTGCTACGGCTCAACTACGAACTACGGTTTGTGGGGGCGGTTGGTATCGATCTTGCGCTTGGCCCTTCGCCAAGCATGAGGCGGCGTAGCCGCCGACCTCCGACGGTTCGGATCGATGGTTTCGCTTCGATTTGTTTGCTTGGGTGCGGGCAATTCCTCCCCAAAACAACGCGTGAGACCGCCTAAAGCGGGCTCACTCCTTCTGAATACTTCGGTTGGGGAGGGGATTCAGGCTAGCTGCTGAACTCGCACTATCCCCAAGAAGCATCTCGAGATGAAGGCGTTGTGAGGCGACGTCGTTTGGGTAGAGCACCGCCGCCTGTTCCTCGGGCGATCGGGCTCGAGCAAGGGCATTCCGCTTAGTCGCCCGATCGTAAGCCAGTTTGTCGCGGATCGCACGCGCGCGGCGCTTCTGGAGGCCCTCGTACCGTGGGAAGTTCCGCGCCGGTGGCGGGCTGAACTTCTTACCCTTGCGCGCGAGTTTCTCCTTTAGTCGCATCAGGCAACGTGCCGGCATGCGTGCAAAGTCCCAGAAATAGGCATTCGAAACTTGGCGAACAGGCGGCCCTTCATCCGGCGCTAAGCCCGTTTTCGCTGTTCGCCGGATCCAGTTGAGAAAACCATTCTCCCAAAGGAGCTTGAGCGCTCGAACGACTGTCGCCCGGGCGAAATGCGTTTTCTCCATCAACGTGTCTATCGAAGGTTCGCACGTTCCGGTCGCGAAGTCGCAGCACCACATAAGCGCTGCCAACACCTTGCGGCAATTCTGGCCCATCCTGTGGCGTTCGCCCTTCTTCTTCGACCAGTCGTCGAACTCGTCGAAGGTCTCGAGTAGAGCGTCCTTGAAGAATACGCCGTGCTCGATCGGGCGAAATACCTGCGCGCGCTTATCGTCAATGTCGAAGCTGTCGCGGCGAACTTTGTGTCGGACGTGAAGATCCACAGCGTGCGCCGTCATGCCGCACCCCCAGATCTCTTCAGGGTGTCAGCGTGTCCGGTGGGGGAAATCCGTCCATCAACATGGCGGCCCAGGCGCAGGCGAGTTCCCGGCGCCGAGGCATATAGGCTGCGCGGTTGTAAGCCGCTTCCACTCCTTCCGGCACGTGCGCGAGCATTAGATCGATAATTTGGCGATCGCGTTCGCGATCCTCGATTGCCGCGCGCTCGTTCATTATAGTCGAAAAGCTCGAGCGCCAGCCATGGGGAACGTGCTGTCCCCTCAGGCCGGCGTTCAAGTAGTGACCGCTTAGCGTAGAATCGCTGATCGGCTTGCGACGGTCGCCAACGCCAGGAAACAGCCATTTCGGGCTGGGGCTGGTGGCCATCGCCGCTTGCACAGTAGCTACCGCCTCGGGTGAGAGCGGCATCACGAATTCGAACGTCACGTCGCGCTTGCGCTCGCGCGTGAGTTTCATCTTTGCGGCCGGAATGCGCCACACAGGAGAAGCCCCGTCCAGCCCCTCGAATTCCCCGCGTTCCGCGCGTCGGACAACACCTGGTCGAGCAGCGGTCAGCGCGAGAAGTCGAGAAGCCAAGCGCGTCGCCCAATAGATGTCCGTAAGCCGCTCGGTCTTTTCGATAACCGCTCGCGCGGTCTTCAGCTTGGTCGCTGCTGGGCGAAGTTGCGGATTGGTCGGTGCGAGCGCTTTTCGAATGATTGCAGCAGGATCCTGCGTGCAGAGACCCGACGCAATTCCCCAGACGAATACGTCGCTCATGTGCATGCGAACGCGGTGCGCCATTTCGTGAGAGCCGCGTTCCTCGATCCTTCTCACCACCGCCAAAGTCATTGGTGGAGTGATCTCGTCGATCCGGTCCGCACCGATCAGAGGGAAGACATCCGCCTCGAGCCGATCCATGATCTGCCCTGCGTAGCGCTCGGCCAACGCTTTGGACTTCTGCGCATGCCAGGATCGCGCAACCGACCGAAAGCTCGTATCCACGGAGGAGCGAGTTTTCCTGCGCCGTTTCTCTGTTGAGGGATCCAGTCCCTCTTCGAGCTCGGACCTTGCTTCGTCTCGTCTTCGGCGTGCTTCGCCGAGCTTCACGTCCGGGTACCGACCGATAGTCAGCCGCTTCTCCTTCCCAGCGAAGCGGTACTTCCAGTTCCAGACTTTCACGCCGCTTTTGCGAACGAGAAGGTACAGGCCGCCCGAATCCGCGATCTTGCGATCGCGCTCGCCCGGCTTCGCATTCCGGCAGGCAGTGTCCGTCAGCAAAATGAGCCCCCGTGCGCGCCCCCATATTGGGGGCGTTGCCATGTGCCGACCTGCGTCGGCATGAGCCATCTAATGAAAAGAAAGGCCCAGAAACGCAAGGTTTCCGAGCCTTCTTGAGCCAAAATGATTTAGCGGATTGGCTCCCCGAGTTGGATTCGAACCAACGACCAAGTGATTAACAGTCACCTACTCTACCGCTGAGCTATCGGGGAGCAGCCCGCTGGGCAGGGGTGCGCCTATATGGGTGCGATTCCGGTTTGGCAAGCGGGCATTTCGCAAAACTTTCAAGCAGCCGCACGGGCGGGTGCATCAGACCACGAATTGCTCGGCCACGATGCGTTCGTCGAGCGCGTGGCCGGGGTCGAAAAGCAGCGTCAATTCGCTGTCGCGCGCGATTTCGAGCCCCACCGACGAGACGTGACGCAGTTCGCGCTGGTCGGCTACGACGGACACCGGGCGCTTTTCCTGTTCGAGCACGCGGAGCGAGATGCGGCTGCGATCGGGCAGGATCGCCCCATGCCAGCGGCGAGGGCGGAACGGGCTGATCGGTGTCAGCGCCAACAGGTTCGAATCGAGGGGCAGGATCGGCCCGTCGGCGGACAGGTTGTATGCAGTCGAACCTGCCGGCGTCGCCACCAGCACCCCGTCGCAAACCAGTTCGGCGATGCGCACCTTGTCGTCGACCGTGACTTCCAGCTTGGCGGTCTGACGCGTCTCGCGCAGCAGGCTGACCTCGTTGATGGCGCAGAACGTGTGGACCGCGCCATCCTGCGTCTCGGCCTGCATCCTGAGCGGTGCGATGTGATGCGGCTTGGCCTTCCCGATCCGCTTGATCAGCGTTTCGGGATTGCGGTTGCGGTTCATCAGGAACCCGACTGTGCCCAGGTTGAGCCCGTAGGCCGGAATGATGCGGCCGGTGTCGAGCATGGCATGCAGCGTCTGCAGCATGAAGCCGTCGCCGCCGAGAACCACGACGGCATCGGCTTCTTCGAGCGGGACCCAGTCCGTAACGGAGCGAAATTCCCGCTCTGCCGCTTTCTGCGCCCGCGGGGCGTCGGAAACGACCAAGGCCAGGCGGTTGTATTCGGACATGCTTTCCGTTGACCCTCCCGTTCCGGACAAGACCCGCTTCCGGTACCCGCGCGGTCCCTATGAAGCTACGTCCCATTTGGCAACACGTCCGAAATATTGATAACGGTGCCATTACGCGCGGATAAGGACTGGGAAATGGCCACGAACCCGAAAGAACCGATAAGGAAAACGCGCGACGCACTTACCGGTCTGGCCGATCAGCCTTCCGCGCGTGAGACGATCGCGCGCTGGCAGCGCGAATGGCCTTCGGACACCATCGCCTGCCCGATCCAGGCGATGCTCATCACGCTCGGCCGGATCGATAATGTGAACGTGGCTTTCGGGGAACTGGCCGGGGACGGCGCGCTGGTCGAAGTGGCACAGCGGATCAAGCACTTCGCCGCGGACGAGCTCGAAAGCAGCAATGCCTGGGTCGCGGCACGGCTGAACGGTGGCACGTTCCTGCTGCTCGCGCGGCAGGAATGCAGCCGCGAACGCTGGCAATGGCTTGCCGAAGCACTGGCCGACGCCATCGCCCTGCCGATCGCCAGCCCCGAGGGCGGGGGAAGCAGCCTGCGTCTATGGCCGCGCATCGCACTCATGCGGGTAACCGAGAAGGACGATCCCGAAAGCGTGCTGGAACGCCTGGCGGCGGTGGCCGAGGGAATGCGCGAGAGCAACCGTCGGCGGATCGACTGGTCGACGGGGGAAGCGGCGCATGCCGGGCGTTCCAACCGCCAGTTCGAGGCCGATCTGCTTGCCGCGATCGACCGCAACGAGATCCAGATCCTCTTCCAGCCCCAATATTCGCTGGAAGACGACCGCATAATCGGCGCCGAAGCGCTTGCGCGCTGGGATCACCCGGTTGTCGGCCGTATCGGGGGCGGGGCGCTGTTCCAGATTGCCGAGCGGGCGGATCATATCGCGCATCTTTCGCGCCACATCGTAGAGCGCGCGCTGGAAGAGGCCCTTGCCTGGCCCCACCACCTGCAGCTTTCGATCAATATCACCCCGGTCGATCTGGCTGTCGAGAATTTCGCAATCGATTTCGCGCAGATGGCCGATCGGATCGGCTTTCCGTTGGGGCGGATCACACTCGAACTCGTCGAACAGGTCCTGCTCGCCGATCTCGACCGGGTGAGCCGCGTGCTCGACCAATTGAAACTGTTCGGCGTGCAGATCGCGCTGGACGATTTCGGCGCCGGCTTCTGCAATTTCCGCTATCTCAAAGTGCTGCCGATCGATTGCATCAAGCTCGATCGCTCGATGCTTGATGGTGTGCTCGAGGACGAACGCGACAAGGCAGTCGTCCACGCCATCGTCGCCATGGCGGCGGCGCTCGATCTCACCGTGGTGGTCGAGGGTGTCGAGCAGGAGGCGCAGCGCGAATTCATGCAGGCGGCGGGCTGCAAGGCCTATCAGGGATTCCTGCGCGCCAAGCCGATGACGGCGCAGGAATTCCTCAAGCTCGCCAACAGCTAGGCGGCCGCCTTCTTCCCCTTCTTCTGGGCCTTGCGGACCACTCCGGACAAGCCCTTGGTCAGCTGGAACAGACCGTTGAGGCGGCTTTCGGGCGATCCCCATGCGCGGCTGATGACCAGCTTCATGTCGGGCCGCAGCTTGGCGGTGCCTTTCAACCGGTCGACATAGGCCAGCAGGCCCACCGGATCGGGGAAATCGTCCTGGTGGAAGGTCACCAGCGTACCCTGTGCACCGACATCGATCTTGGCGATGTTGGCTTCGATCGCCTGATGCTTGATCTCGATCAGCCGGACCAGGTTGGCAGTGGCGGCGGGCAAATCGCCGAAGCGATCGATCATTTCCGCGGCAAGCGCTTCGATCTCGGCCTTGTCCGCAGCATCGTTGAGACGGCGATACAGCGCCATGCGTACCGCCAGATCGGGCACATAGTCTTCCGGGATCATGATCGGCGCATCGACGGTGATCTGCGGGCTGACCCGTTCGGGCTTCGCCTCGAGCCCCATGTCGCCGGCCTTGGCGGCGAGGATCGCGTCCTCGAGCATCGATTGGTAGAGTTCGAACCCGACCTCGCGGATATGGCCCGACTGTTCGTCGCCGAGGAGATTGCCTGCCCCGCGAATGTCGAGATCGTGGCTGGCAAGCTGGAAACCGGCACCGAGACTGTCGAGATCGCCGAGCACCTTGAGCCGTTTCTCCGCGACTTCGGACAGCTGCGTATCCTTGGCATAGGTGAGATAGGCATAGGCGCGCAGCTTGGCCCGCCCGACGCGCCCGCGCAGCTGGTAAAGTTGGGCAAGGCCGAAGATATCCGCGCGGTGGATGATGATCGTGTTCGCGCTGGGCAGGTCGAGCCCGCTTTCGACGATCGTCGTGGCGAGCAGGACCTCGTACTTGCCTTCGTAGAACGCACTCATGCGCTCTTCGATCTCGCCTGGCGACATCTGGCCATGCGCGGCGACGAACTTCACTTCGGGGATGTTCTCATGCAGCCAGTCGGACAATTCCTCCATGTCCGAAATCCGCGGGACGACGATGAAACTCTGCCCACCGCGATGGTGCTCGCGCAGCAGTGCTTCGCGCATCACCATGTTGTCCCATTCCATCACATATGTGCGGACCGCGAGCCGGTCGACGGGCGGGGTCTGAATGGTCGAAAGCTCGCGCAGGCCGGTCATGGCCATCTGCAGGGTGCGCGGGATCGGTGTTGCGGTCAGCGTCAGCATGTGCACATCGGCGCGCAACTGCTTGAGCTTTTCCTTATGCGTCACGCCGAAGCGCTGTTCCTCGTCGACGATGACCAGGCCAAGGTTCTTGAAGCTGGTCTGCTTCGACAGGATGGCATGGGTCCCGATCACGATGTCCACGTCGCCGGCGGACAGCCCTTCGCGGGTCTCCTTCATCTCCTTGGCGGATACGAGCCGTGAAAGGCGACCGACTTTCAGCGGAAAACCGCTGAAGCGATTGGAAAAATTCTCGAAATGCTGGCGGGCGAGCAGGGTGGTGGGGGCGACCACGGCGACCTGCTGGCCATTCATCGCCGCAACAAAGGCGGCGCGCAGCGCGACTTCCGTCTTGCCGAAGCCGACGTCGCCGCAGACCAGGCGGTCCATCGGCTTGCCGCTCTCGAGATCGCTTAGCACATCGGCGATCGCGCGCTCCTGATCGTCCGTTTCTTCCCACGGGAAGCGATCGAGGAACTGGTTGTAGGTGCCATCCTCGACCTCGATGACCGGGGCCTTCTTGAGCGCTCGCTGCGCAGCGACCTGCATCAATTCGCCCGCGATCTCGCGGATGCGCTCCTTCAGCCGTGCACGGCGTTTCTGCCATGCCTCGCCGCCCAGCCGATCGAGCATGACCGCTTCCTCGCTGCTGCCGTAGCGACTGAGCACGTCGATATTCTCGACCGGGATGAAGAGCTTGTCGCCGCCCTTGTATTCGAGCTGCACGCAGTCGTGCTTCGATTTGCCCACCGCAATCGGTTCGAGGCCGAGATATTTGCCGATCCCGTGCTCGGTGTGGACGATGAGATCGCCCACGCTGAGCGCCTGCAGTTCGGCCAGGAAGGCATCGGCGCTCTTGCGCTTCTTCTTGCGCCGCACCAGCCGGTCGCCGAGAATGTCCTGCTCGGTCAGCAGCTCCATCTCGTCATTGGCGAAGCTGGCTTCGATCGGCAGGATCATGGCTGCAGGCTTGCCCTTGGCCGACAGGCCGAGCGCATCCTGCCAGCTCTCCGCCATCTGCACGGGCGTGCCGGCTTCCTCGAGGATCGAGACAATGCGCGAACGGCTGCCCTTCGAATAGGCTGCCAGGAGCGGGCGCTTGCCGGCCTTGGACAGTGCTTTGAGATGATCGGCAAGCACCGGATATACATTGTCGCCGCGCGCGCGTTCGGGGGCGAAGTCGCGGCCCGACCGGAAGCCGAAGCCGACCACGCCGTCGCTTTCCGGCTCGTCGAACGGCGTCGCTCGATGTGCGGGTGCAGCGGCCAGTGCATCCTTCAGTTCATCGGCCGACATATACAGCGCATCGGGCTGCAGCGGGCGATAATTGCCCTTCGCCTGACCGGTGATCGCGGTGCGCTGGTCGAAATAGTCGCGCACATCCTTCACGCGCTCGTCCGCGGCGGCGAGCGCCGCCTGGTCGATCACCACCAGATCGTCCTTGCCGAGATGGTCGAACAAGGTCGCCAGCTTGTCCTCGAACAGCGGCAACCAGTGTTCCATGCCGGCCAGCCGGCGGCCTTCGCTGACCGCCTCGTACAGGGGATCCTGCGTCGCATTGGCGCCGAACATCTCGCGGTAGCGGCTGCGGAACCGCTTGATGCTGTCTTCGTCCAGCAGCGCTTCGCTTGCCGGGAGCAGGAGATGCCTATCCAGTCGGCCGGTGCTCATCTGCGTATTGGGATCGAAACTGCGCAGGCTTTCCAGCTCGTCGCCGAAGAAGTCGAGCCGCAGCGCTTCGTCCATGCCGCTGGGGAAGATGTCGACGATCGAACCGCGGACTGCATATTCGCCCTTGTCGATCACCGTGTCGGTGCGGCTGTAGCCCTGCCGTTGCAACAGGGCGGACAGGCTTTCGCGGCCGATTTCGACACCCGGTTTGAATTCGCGTACGCTTTCGCGGATCCGGAACGGGGTAAGGACGCGCTGGAGGACCGCATTCGCCGTCGTCACGATCAGTTGCGCCCTGGCCTTGCCGGCCTGAAGCCGGTGCAGCGCGGCGAGCCGCCGGGCGCTGATCGCCAGCGCGGGGCTGGCGCGGTCGTAGGGCAGGGAATCCCAGGCCGGGAATTCGATCACTTCGAGCTCGGGCGCGAAGAAGGCGGCGGCATCCACCACGCTGCGCATCGCGGCATCGTCCGGTGCGATGAACACCGCGCGGCCGGTGCTGGCGCGGGCGAGATCGGCCATCACCAGCGGCTGCGCGCCGCGCGCAACCTGCGCCAGCGTGAGCGGCTGGCGGGCTTTCAGGATACGGGAAAGGTCGGGCATGGTGTTCCTAGCGTTCAAGAGCGCGCGGCGTTCCGCACACGCTGCTTCGCCCCCTGCCCGATCGGGAAGGGGGTGCGCGGCGTATCGGAAGGGAGATAGGCGCTAGCGCCGGGTCGTCAACGCGGAATATCCACGTAATCGAGCCGCTGCATCGCCGCCATCAGTTCGCCCTGGAAGCGGGGCGGGGTGGGTGCGGTCTTGAGCGCCCAGGCCATCACGTCGACGTCGTCTTCCTCGAGCAGCGCCTCGAACCAGGCCAGTTCGTTTTCGCTCCAATCGGCGTTGTAGCGATCGTAGAAGCCGCCCATCATGTAGTCGGCCTCGCGCGTGCCGCGATGCCAGGCACGGAACTTGGCGCGTTGCTTGCGGCCGTCGAATGTCAGGAGATCGGGCATGCGAAGCGCCTATCGCGCGTGCCCGCGCAGCGCAAGTTGGGATCGCTATCCACAAGCGCGGCGTCGGGCGGTGCGCTTGCCGCTTTCGCCGGCTTGGCGTTGATGGCTATGTGCGGCCATGCGCCCTGATATCCTCAACCCGCTGTTCGCCGAGACCGAGACGCTCGAAGGCGTGGGCCCCAAGCTGAAGAAGCCGCTCGACAAGCTCGGCCTGACGCGGGTGCGCGATATCGCCTACCACCTGCCCGAACGGTTCGTGACGCGGCGTGCGATCGACAATATCGACGATGGCGGCGAGGGCGAGCAGATCGTCGTGAAACTGACGATCGGCGAACATCGCAGCAGCCGCAACCCGCGTGCGCCCTACCGCGTGCTGGCGCAGGATGCGGCGGGCAACGTGGTGGCGCTCACCTATTTCGGGCGCGCGTCCTATACCGCGAAGAAGCAATTGCCCGAAGGCGAAACTCGCTGGGTTGCGGGCAAGCTGGAACGGTTCGGCGACATGCTCCAGATCGTCCATCCCGATCATGTGGTCGAGGAGGGCGGCGAGACGATGCAGCGGCTGTGCGAGCCTGTCTACCGCCTTTCCGAAGGGCTGACCCAGCCGCGGGTGGCGGGTCTGGTCGAACAAGCCTTGGCGCGCGCGCCCGAACTGCCCGAATGGATCGAAGGAACACAGCGCGACAAGGCGGACTGGCCGGCCTGGCGCGATGCGCTGGTGCTGGCACACACGGGCGAACATGTCGCCGCGCGCGACCGACTCGCCTATGACGAGCTGCTGGCCAACAGCCTGGCGTTGATGCTGGTGCGTGCGGACAATCGCAAGCGCAAGGGCCAGCCTTTGCGGGGAGACGGCAGCTATCGGGGCAAGCTCGACCTGCCGTTCCCGTTGACCGGGGCGCAGACCCGGTCGATCGCGGAAATAGAAGGCGATATGGCGCAGGAAACGCCGATGCTCCGGCTGTTGCAGGGCGATGTCGGTGCCGGCAAGACGGTGGTCGCGCTCGAAGCGATGCTGATCGCGGTGGAGGCCGGGGCACAGGCGGCGCTGCTGGCGCCGACCGAAATCCTCGCCCGGCAGCATTATGAAAGCCTGCGCCGCATGGCAGAACCGACGGGCGCGCGCGTTGCGCTGCTCACCGGCCGCGACAAGGGCCGGGCACGCGAGGCAACGCTGATGGGGCTGCTCGACGGCAGCATCGACATCGTCGTGGGCACACATGCGATTTTCCAGGACAAGGTCGCCTATCGCAACCTGGCGATGGTGGTCATCGACGAGCAGCACCGCTTCGGGGTCGGGCAGCGGCTGATGCTGGCCAGCAAGGGCAGGCGCGCACCGCATGTCCTCGCGATGACCGCAACACCGATCCCGCGCACGCTGACGCTGGCGCAATACGGCGAACTCGACGTCAGCAAGCTCGACGAACTGCCACCCGGACGGCAGACAATCGATACGGTGGTGATGGGGCAGGAGAAGCTGGCGGCGCTGGTCGACCGGCTGGCCGCGCAGATGGCAGAGGGGCGGCAAGCCTATTGGGTGTGCCCGATGGTGCGCGAAATGGATGGTCCCGAAGATATCGCCGCCGCCGAAGCGCGCTATGCAGCGCTGAAGGAGCGCTTCGGTGACGACGTGGTCATGGTCCATGGACAGATGCCGGGTGAAGCGAAAGACACCGCAATGGAGCGGTTCGCGCGCGGAGATGCGAAATTGCTGGTGGCGACGACCGTGATCGAAGTGGGCGTCGATGTCCCCAATGCCACGCTGATGGTGATCGAGCAGGCGGAACGCTTCGGGCTGGCCCAGCTGCACCAGCTGCGTGGCCGGGTGGGACGCGGCAGTCAGAAATCCTTCTGCGTGCTGCTTCATGGCGAGGCGCTGTCCGAAACCGCGCAGGAAAGGCTAAAGTTGATGCGCCAGACGCAGGACGGTTTCCTGCTTGCGGAAGAGGATTTGCGCCTGCGCGGCGGCGGCGAACTTCTCGGCACGCGACAGTCAGGCGACACGCCGTTCACGATTGCGACGCTGGATCAGATCACCGAACTTCTGCCTAAGGCCTATGACGATGCGCGCCTGCTGATGGACCGCGACGGCGGACTCGAAGGTCGGCGCGGAGAAGCGGCACGCGTGCTGCTGTATCTGTTCGAACGCGATTTCGGCGTGAAGACGCTACGCGGCGGTTAGCAGCCGAGCAGTGCGAGGTCTCTCTCCGCTGCGGCACAATAGCTCTGCCCGAACAGCCGCACATGGATCAACCACATCCACAGCCGGTAAGCAGGCCGACGCGCGCGCCAGCCGGCAGCCAGTTCGAGCCGGTCGAAGAACCCTTCGGGCGGGCTGTCGAAAACGGTCAGTGCGGCGGCATCGACCTCGCGGTCGCCATGATAGGCGCACGGATCGATCAGCGTCAGTGCTGCGCCGTTCCAGACGATATTGCCGCCCCACAGGTCACCGTGGAGTAGCGCGGGAGGCGGATGGCTGGGCAACAGGTCGGGCAGCCTTGCGGCCAGAGTCTCCACGCGCTGCGCCAATGGTGCAGGCAGGTGTGGGACATGGCACAGCAGGCGCTGGTCGCGCCAGAATTCGACCCAGTCGGTGCGCTGCGCATTGTGAACCGCAACGTGGCGAAAGGCATGGTCCTCGCTCCATCCGTAAGGCTCGGCCTTCGCGGCTGCGTGCAGGATGTCGAGAGCGTCGGCGAGCGAATGCCAGGCCGCTTCGTCCAACGGGCGTGCGGCACCCGCGTCGGTCATCACGAGCCAGTCATCCTGCATGCCGACCACCTCGGGGACTGGCGCACCCAGCGCATGCATCGCACCAAGCATGCGTGCTTCCCGCGCAGTCGTGGGACCGTGTTTGGCGATAAGCGTCCGTCCGTCGGCCAGCGCTAGACGGCTGGCGCCCGAGGTATCGCCGCCCGCGAGGGTCTCGGCCCCGATGACCTTGGCGCCGCAGAGCGGCTCGAGGACGGCGTCAGCGTGTCTCATCGAGCAGGACGGCGACCAGCGCGCGGGCTCCCGCGTCGACTTCGTTCCATGTCGCGCCGAAGCCGTCGGCCCCGCCGTAATAGGGATCGGCCACTTCGCGCCCTTCCTGCCCGGGGACGATATCGAGCAACATGGCGACCCGCGCCCTGCCATCGCCCGGATCGACGCGGGCGATATTGGCCATGTTCGAACGGTCCATGCCGAAGATGTAGTCGAAGTCGTGGAAATCCTGTGCGGCAAGCTGCCGTCCGCGATAGCCGGTGACGTCCACGCCGCGTTGACGGGCTTCGGCGATGGTCCGCGGATCGGGTGCTTCGCCGACATGGTATCCCGCGGTGCCTGCGCTGGCGACATGGACCTTGAGCCCGGCCTCGTCGGCAGCTTTGCGGAAGGCCGCTTCGGCGAGAGGCGAACGACAGATGTTGCCGAGGCAGACGAACAGGATGCTGGGCGTGGACATGGTGCGACCTAAACGGGCGACTGGCGTCGGCGCAACCCTCACGCAGTGGTGCGGACCTGGTTTCTGCCGCTGGTCTTGGCATCGTAAAGCGCGGCATCGGCGCGCGTCATCAGATGGTCGATATCATCCTCTGCCTGGAACTGGGCGATCCCCACGCTGACGGTAAAGGCGATGATCGCATCATCGCGGACCACCGGTGTCCCGGCGATGGTTTCGCGCAATCGGCCGCACACCGCTCGCGCGCTGGCGAGATCGGCGCGTGGCAGGATCACGCCGAATTCTTCGCCGCCGATACGCCCCACGATATCGTTCTCGCGCAGGGCCGATTTCGCCCGTTTGGCAACTTCTTCGATAACCGCGTCCCCGGCCGGGTGACCGAAGCGGTCGTTGATGCGCTTGAAATGATCGATGTCGAAGATTGCGAGGCTCAACCTCGGGGTCTGTTCGGCCTGCGATGCCGCGATCTCCCGGCTGAGATCGCTCATGAACGAGCGACGGTTGGGGAGGGCGGTCAGCGCATCGGTCATGGCGAAGACTTCGAGCTCACGCCGGGCGGCATCTTCGCGCGCCAGCGCCTTGCGGACGTAGTTCGTGGTGACGATCGACAGGCCCAGCAGCAACAGACCGATCCCGGCCAGCAGATATTGGTAGAGCTCGTTGGCGACAGCGCTTCTCTGCGCTGCACGCGAGGACGCCGCCAGCGCTTCGCGCTCGCTCGCCTGGATCGCATCCAGAGTGCGGGTAATTGCCTCGATTGCATCGCGGTCGCTCCCGCTTCGCATGATCCGCATCGCGTCGCTCTGACGGTCTTCGTCGGCCAGCTTGATCATCGCGTCGATGACCATGTTCAGATGCGCCAGATCGATTGCCAGTGCGCGGGTCCGCAGCAACTGGTCGCGATTGTCGCCGATCAGCGCAGTCAGTCGTTCGTGCGCCGAAGCCGCGGCCTGGCGACCCTCGTTGAAAGGCTCGAGAAAGGCAGGCCTCCCGGTCAGCAGATAGCCGCGACCGCCGCGCACCTGCTGCAGCGCTGCCGAGCGCAGGTGGTCGGTTTCGAGCAGGACCTGCAAAGTCTGATCCTGGCGCTGTTCTGCCGCGGTGCGCTCGATCGAGGATTGCCGGGCGCTCCAGCTGGCGCCCGCCAGCAGCAGGGCCAGCACGGCGACGCAGCCGATCAGGAAATAACCGCGCCAGTCCGAACCCTGCGTGCGCGCCGCAACGTGCTTTACCAACCACATGATGCAAGGCCCGCTTCCATGAGCAATTTATGCGCCCCGCCTGGTTAATCGTGCGATAACGCTACATGCGGGGGAACCACACGCGGCGACGCATTCAGCGGTTCCGGCGGCCTTCGACAAGCGCATCGACCACGCCGGGGTCGGCCAGCGTCGAGGTGTCGCCCAGCGCCCCGTGATCGTTCTCGGCAATCTTGCGCAGGATCCGCCGCATGATCTTGCCACTGCGGGTCTTGGGCAGGCCGGGAGTGAAATGAAGATGGTCGGGTGTCGCGATCGGGCCGATTTCCTTGCGCACATGCGCGCGCAGTTCGGCGGTCAGGTCTTCGCTCTCCGCGACATCGGCATTGAGCGTGACGTAGCAATATATTCCCTGACCCTTGATGTCGTGGGGGAAGCCGACCACCGCGGCTTCGGAGACGTTGGGATGGAGGACCAGCGCGCTCTCGACTTCCGCCGTGCCCATGCGGTGCCCCGACACGTTGATCACATCGTCCACGCGGCCGGTGATCCAGTAATAGCCATCTTCGTCGCGGCGGCAGCCATCGCCGGTGAAATACTTGCCGGAATAGGTGCTGAAATAGGTCTGCACGAAGCGGTCGTGGTCACCGTATACCGTGCGCGCCTGTCCCGGCCAGCTGCGGGTGATGCACAGATTTCCCTCCGCCGCGCCGTCGAGCACCTCGCCCTCGGCATCGACTAGCTGCGGGCATATGCCGAAGAAGGGGCGTCCGGCGCTGCCCGGCTTCATGTCATGCGCGCCGGGCAGTGTGGTGATCATCACGCCGCCGGTTTCGGTCTGCCACCAGGTATCGACGATCGGTAGTTCGCCCCTGCCGACAGTGTCGTGGTACCAGCGCCAGGCTTCCGGATTGATCGGCTCGCCCACGCTGCCCAGCAGGCGCAGCGACGACAGGTCGTGCTTCGTCACGTGCCCTTCGCCCTCGCGCATCAGTGCGCGAATGGCCGTGGGCGCAGTGTAGAAGATATTGACCTGGTGCTTGTCGCAGACCTGCCAGAAACGGTCGTGATCGGGGTAATTAGGCACCCCTTCGAACATCAGCGCGGTCGCGCGAGTGAGCAGCGGACCGTAGACGATATAGCTGTGCCCGGTGACCCAGCCGATATCTGCGGTGCACCAGAAAACCTCGCCTTCGCGGTAATCGAAGACGTGACGGAAGGTGGTCTCGGTCCAGACCGCATAGCCGCCCGTCGTGTGCAGCACGCCCTTGGGCTTGCCGGTCGACCCCGAGGTGTAGAGGATGAACAGCGGGTCTTCCGCTTGCATCGGTTCGCAGGGGCAATCGGCTGCAACGTCGGCAGAAAGTTCGTGGTACCAGTGGTCGCGGCCGGGGGTCATGGCCACCTCGCCCCCGGTATGGCGCAGCACCAGCACAGCCTTGACCGAAACCTTGTCGAGCGCGGCATCGACATTGGCCTTCAGCGGAATGCGCTTACCCCCGCGCAGCCCCTCGTCGGCGGTCACGATCCAGTCACTGCGGCAGTCCTCGACCCGCCCTGCGATCGCTTCGGGGCTGAAGCCGCCGAAAATGACCGAATGGATCGCCCCGATCCGCGCGCAGGCGAGCATGGCGAAGGCGCCTTCCGGAACCATCGGCATGTAGATCGTCACCCGGTCACCCTTCGCCACGCCCATCTTGCGCAGGGTGTTGGCCATGCGGATCACTTCGGCCTGCAATTGGGCATAAGTGATCCGGCGCACGTCACCGGCCGGATCGTCGGGCTCGAAGATCAGCGCGGTGCTGGCCCCGTGGCCCGCCGCGACATGGCGATCGACCGCATTGTGGCAGATGTTGAGCACGCCGTTCTCGAACCACTTGATCGATACCGGATCGTAGGACCAGTTGGCGATCACGGTCGGGTCCTCGATCCAGTCGAGCCGATCGGCCTGGCCGGCCCAGAACGTATCGCTGTCCTCGATGCTGCGCGCGTAAAGCGCCTGGTAATCTTCCAGCGTACAACCGGTACCCTCGATGGCTGCCGTGGGACGCTTGACCCAGCCCGAACGATCCTCTGCCTCAGTCATGCCGCATTTCTCCCTCTTGTGTGTGTATCTCTAGGCATTCGGCGCGATGCTGCAAACGGTTAGTCGGGCCTCGCAATTCGGCGTTCCACCGGTTACGGCGCCCCCCATGACCCTGTTTCGCAGCTTGATGGCCGGTACCGGCCTGTCGCTGGCGCTGTGCGCCGCTACCCCAGCATTCGCCCAGGATGATCCTGTGATCGTCGTGACCGGCAGCGGTTTGGAGGAGACACCCGCTGCGCCGGCCTACGATACCCAGGTCATCGACCGTGACCAGCTGGTGTCGGTACCCTCGGGCCGGATCGAGGATGCGCTGAGCGCGGTCGCAGGTTTCCAGCAATTCCGCCGTTCGGACAGCCGTTCTGCCAATGCTTCGGCGCAGGGCGCGACGCTGCGCGCGCTGGGCGGCAATGCGACCAGCCGAGCGCTGGTGCTGCTCGACGGTGTGCCGATGAGCGATCCGTTCTTCGGCTATATCCCCTTCAGTGCAATCGCGCCCGAGCGTCTGGCGCAAGTGAGCGTAACGCGGGGCGGGGGATCCGGGCCCTTCGGTGCGGGCGCGCTGGCAGGGACGATCGAGCTGGAGAGCGCCGGCATCGACACCTTGGGCGGTTTCACCGGGCAAGCGCTTGCCAACGACCGCGGCGAAACCGAACTGTCGGCCAGCACCGGCGCGCAGCTGGGCAGCGGTTTCGTCGTGGCGTCAGGGCGCTGGGACCGCGGAAAGGGATTCTTCACCACGCCCGAGGCGGACCGCGTTCCGCTCAGCGCGCGCGCCGCATTCGACGGCTGGTCGGCCCAGATTCGCGGCGTGGCCCCGGTGTCGGGCGATGTGGAACTGCAGGTCCGGGGACTGGCCTACCGTGACGAACGCACTCTGCGGTTCGAAGGGGCCGACAGCACGATCGAGGGACAGGATGCCAGCGTGCGACTGGTCGGCCGCGGCGCCTGGGCCTTCGATGCGCTCGCCTATATCCAGGCACGCAACTTCACCAATATCGTCGTCAGCTCGAGCCGCTTTGTCCCCGTGCTCGACCAGCGCAACACGCCTGCGACGGGGCTGGGGGGCAAGTTCGAACTGCGGCCCCCGGTGGGCGATGCGCATGTGCTGCGGCTGGGGGTGGACTATCGCAATGCGCAGGGCGAATTGTTCGAAACCGCTATCAGCGCCTTTTCGGGTAACGTCACTGCGCGCCGGCAGGCGGGCGGGACCAACACCGATCTCGGTTTCTTCATCGAGGATGACTGGACCCTGGGGGCAATGGTGCTGACCGCGGGCGCGCGGCTCGATCGCTGGACCATCCGTGACGGGTTCTACCGTGAGCGCGACGCTGCGGGCGCGCTGCAGATCGATGCCGGCTATCCGGACCGGTCGGGCTGGGATGCCTCGTTCCGTGGAGGATTGCTGTACCGGGCGAACCCGCTGATCGCCCTTCGTGCAGCAGCCTATTCGGGCTTGCGGCTGCCGACACTGAACGAATTGTACCGCCCCTTCGTGGTTTTCCCCGTCGTCACGCAAGCGAATGCCGCCCTCGAGAACGAGCGTCTCGAAGGGTTCGAGGCGGGTGTCGATCTCACGCCGTCATCGGGCGTCAAACTGTCGCTGACCGCCTTCGACAACCGGGTGAAGAATGCGGTGGCCAACGTCACGCTGGGCACCAATCTGCGTCAGCGCCGCAATATCGACGCGATCCGTGCGCGCGGCCTCGAAGCCGCCGCATCCGCGAATGTCGGGCGGCTCTCCTTCGATGCTTCAGCTTCATGGACGGATGCCGAAGCGCGCGGTTCGGGATTTGCTACAGTGCTCGACGGAAACCGTCCGTCGCAGACGCCGCGTTTTGTCGGCGGGGCATCGCTTGCCTGGCGCCCGGCAGAAGCTTGGCTGCTTTTGGCCACGATCCGTCATGTCGGTGCGCAGTTCGAGGACGATCGCGAAACCAACATCCTTCCAGCCGCGACCACGCTGGATGCCTACGCGCAGATACCCCTGCTTCGAGATGTCGCGCTGGTGCTTCGCGGCGAGAATCTGACCGACGAGACCATCATCACCCGCAACCAGAGCGGATCGATCGATCTCGGCGTCCCGCGGACTGTCTGGGCGGGGGTGAAGATCGGCCTCTGACCGGCGACCTTCACCTCACCTGCAGGTCAGACGACCGCGAGATGCCGATTGCTCAGCGTGCCGCTGTAATTCTTCTTCAGTCGCACCTTCCGTTCGAGATCATCGATGATCGCGCCGCTGAAATCGACTCCGCTGAGGTCTTCCATATAGCTGAGCGCACCAGGGCTATCGACATTCACTTCGATCATCCGGTCTCCGACGATATCGAGCCCGGCCAGATACATGCCATCGTCTATCAGCTTGGGCGCGCACATCTCGGCCGCGCGCATCGCCGCCTCGTCGGGCTGTTCGAGATCGGCCTTGCCCCCCGCCGACAGGTTCGAGCGATGATCTTCGGTCGTGCTCGAGCGGCGCAGCGAGGCGAAGGTGCCGTCGACTTGCAACGGACGCCCGTTGAGCGTGATGACGCGAAGGTCGCCCTCGGCTGCAGCAGGCAGGTACTCCTGCACGATCGCATAGCCATCGCGAGTGATCGATTCGATGATCTGGTTGAGGTTCTGGCGGTTCTTCTTGTCGACAATGAAGACTCCTTGTCCGCCCGAACCTTGCAATGGCTTGAGCACACCCTTGCCGTCATGTTCTTCCAGAAACGCGCTGACTTCGTCGGCGTGGCGTGTGATGCAGGTGGCCGGGCGCACTTCCTCGGGAAAATGCTGGAAATAGGTCTTGTTCTGCGCGTCGGTCAGATGGCTCGGATCGTTGAGCACGATCGTGCCGTGCGCGGCGGCAAGCTGCGCGAACAGCAGCGACGATGGCGGCGCCCACGGCCGCGTGGTCAGTTCGTCGGCCGGGTCGCTGCGTAGCATGACGATGTCGTAATCCTCGACCACGATGCGCTTTTCCGGAGCGTCGTTCTGGAGGTGGTCGAGATAGGCGGCGTCATCAGCATAGTCACCCGGCTCGGGCACGCTCGCCATTGCGCAGATCCGCCCCGAGGATTCGTAGATGAAATCCGCCAGCCCGAAGAAGGCCAGTTCGTGCCCGCGGGCGGCGGCCTTCCGAGCGAGGCGGATGGTGGTATAATCGGCCTGTTCGGTCTCGATCCGATTAACGACAAATGCGAGTTTCATGCTGCAGTGCTTTCCGTGTAGAATTGTTCGACGCGCATTTGCCGAATTGGTGAAATGGGGTCTTTGGCTGACGGTGCCGCAAATTCATCGGGCACGATTGCGGGCGGTTGCAGGAAGCCGTCGTCGAGAAGCCGCTCCAGCAGTGCCCGCTGCTTGAGCGCGAACTTGCCGATGAAGAGGAATTCCGTCGATCCGCCGCCCGCCAGATAGGCGAGTAGGTCGACCAGCCCATGCAGGTACAACGCGTCCTTGGTCATGCCGCCACCGCGCAATGCGCGGACGGTGGTGTCGAATGCGGTTTCGCTACGCAGGTGATACTCTTCGCGCATCTTCGCGAATATCTCGCTTGCAGGCCGGCCATCGATTGCCATGCGGGCAGCCACTGCGCGCGCCGCCAGGACCCGCAGGCGTGACGGCGGCATGTCGCCGGCGAGGTATTCTGCCAGAACGGCGATGCCTTCCTGCAATGCATCGTAATCGGCAAGCCCGCATTCGAGCACGCTGAGCGGCTGGCAGCGACCGTTGAACCGCGTCACCGTATGGGTGCCGACTTCATGGCGGATCAGCGGTTCGACGCGGTTGCGCGGACAAGTATAGTCGAAGGCGACATGCAGATTGCCCGCCGCTGTGAAGATGTGGGTGCCCGGCGTGGTTTCCTTCACCACTTCGAAATCGAAGCGCGGATCTTTCGCGCGGTAGCTGTCCATCGCCTCGCGTGCGGCAGCCATGAATGCCTGCGCATCGACGCGCTGGGCGGTGGGCCGGTCGCGGATCGGCACCTCTTCAAGCACTTTCTCGGCTACCGCCAACAGGGCCGCATCGACATCGCCGAACAGGTCGATCGATGCCATGGTGAAGCCGTCGCGGCCGCGCAAGCGGACCAGTTCGATCTGCCGGTCGAGTTCGCGCTGCTTCTCGATCAGCAGCGCCTCGATATCGAGATTCCCAAGCTGTCGCATCGGCAGGTCGAGCAGTTGGGAGCGCAACGCCCCGAGATCGTCGGGGATCGGCGGGTATTCCAGTTCGGGCAGAACCTTGTACCCGCTGTCACGAAAACCTTCGGCGACCGCGTCGAGGTTCGTCGGCGTGAGATAGGACAGCCAGTCGATCCGGCCGTCGATCCGTGCCAGCGCCCGGTCCGTTTCGCGGGCCGTTGCGGTAAATTCGATGTCATCGCTCATCGGTTGAGCTTGGCCAGTTCCGTGCGGGCCACGCCGAGCGCATGCATCAGCCCGGTACGCAGATCCTGCGCCGCGCCGATGTCGAGCGTGCCCGTCCATTCGTCCATGAATATCTTCTTGTATTCAAGGGTGATGACGCAGGTGCGCTTGCCATAGGTTTCGAACAGCCATTCGGGGAAGTTCCCGCCATCGGGATAGCGGACATTTTCGCCGATCTGCAGCGCATTGCCGCGCATCGTGTGTCGCCCGAGCTCCTCGGTGAAGCGCCCCAGAAGATCGCCGAATACCCCGCGGTCGAGCGTTGTTGCTCCGATATCGATATCGGGGTTTTCCTCGACCGGCGCCGCTTCGGCCTCCGCCCCGTCGCGGCGGTGGTTGTAGCTGTGAAGATCGAGCACCAGAAGCCGGCCGTGCTGGTCGAGCAAACGGTCGAACAGCGTCCGCATCTCGGCATAGAAGCGATCGTGCAATTGGCGCGAAGTCTCGATCTGGCCTTCGGGAAGCCCATCCTGCCAGATCTTCAGGCCCCAGGTATCTGCCGGATCGGGGCTGATGCAGCCCGTGCGGGGGCGGTTCATGTCGCATTCGAAGCGTGAGCGGTTCACGCGGACGAGGTTGTCGCTCAGTGACAGGAAATAGTCGGTAAGCGGGTCTTCCTCGCGCCGGCGGTCTTCGGGATCAATCGCGAGATAAGGCGCCAGCTCGTCACGGACGACATGCCCGGCGTGGATGGCAGTGGCCACGACCGGGCCCCCGTTAGTGATGATATTCCAGGGCGGCCCATCGTCTTGGGAGGTGGTTTGTTGTGCTTGCATGGTAGGACAATGCCTCGCCGCGGGGAGGGGTCCGAGAAATTGTCTCCCACGGCTTTTGGCCGCTGCGCGGATGCCGCAGGGCGCAGCTCACGGGACTACGATACCGCGAGGCCAGCGGATTTGCCGAATCCGGGCTGCATGCCCCGGCCGTGGGTGGTTCGAACCGGTCCTCAGGCCGCCCATGGCCCGGTGACGGCCAGGGTGCGGGTGGGCGAATAGGCGTTGACGAAGAACCATCTGCCATCGGGGGAGAAGCATCCGCCGGCAAGTTCGGTCTGCATCCGCAGGCGTCCAAAGGGATAGGCGCGCCCATCCGGGGTGATGCCGCGCGAATGGTTGTCGACCACGTCGGTGTACTGGTCCTCGCAGACGATCAGATGGCCATTGGGGCCGACGGTCAGGTTGTCGCCATAGTTGAACTGGTCCTCGCGCTCGCTTTCGAAGAACAGTTCGATCGTATCCGCGGCTGTTCCGCGGCCCGGAACAAGCCGGAAAATCTGGCCCAGCTTGCGCTGCCCGCCATTGGTCGAGCAGACGAACAATGCGTCGGTCCCCATGTGAATGCCTTCGCCGCGTGCGACCAGCGCCGCGCCTCGCGCCGCCGCGCGGTGACGCAGATCGTCCTGCGGTGCCTCGACATTCTCGCAGTCGATCCAGCGCACCGCATGGCGCGTGCCAACGGCCATGGCCGGGCCTGCCCAGTTGCGCGTATCGGCCAAGCCTTCGACCACCATGGCCTGCAGGCGTCCGCTGGCGCGCAGATTGCCCGGAACTGCCGGGAGGAAACGATACAGTACGCTGTCGCCGCGATCCTCGGTCAGATAGACGATACCGGTCACGGGATCCACGCAAGCCGCCTCGTGGTTGAACCGGCCCATCGCGGTGAGCGGCACCGGCTC
>Ga0209634_1000093_pt1 | contig 72785 bp, 68 predicted proteins | sample LinPmetageLP40_FD_184043 | JGI IMG/M metagenome (GOLD analysis project Ga0209634, IMG submission 184043) | Marine viral communities from the Pacific Ocean - LP-40 (SPAdes) (version 2) | ecosystem: Environmental > Aquatic > Marine > Oceanic | place: Pacific Ocean | collected 2010-08-26
AAGTAGAGATGGCAGCTAAACTATATCAAACACGTTTAGCAGATGATCTTAAACTAGCCAAAGAAGATATAGCAGAGTTTGATCAACGTAGAAATACAACAAGAGAAATGAATCAAGAAATGTTAAGGCTGGAGGAATAATGAGTTTTTTAAAAGGAACATTAGGAATGATTGGTGGTGGGATGGGAGCAATGGCTCTTTTAAATGAAGGAGAAGGTGAAACCCTTACTTCATATCCAGAACAAAGCAGATTAAAACAATTAACAGAATCTAAAGAAAAGGAAAATCCTTTAGAGTTTAAAAAAAAACAAATAGAGTCTACTTACAATTACGAGTTTACAGAAAGAAATAATGAAAACAATTTATCATATATGCCAGAAATGTATATTAAAGATAATCGTCTTGTAGTAAAATTAAATGATGATGCAGAAAAACATGCTGGTTACATAAATAATTATGCAGCTCAGTCTGCTTTTGGTCAAGATAATAGAGATATTGTTTATGAAATTGATGGCAAAAAACATGCATATGATTTTAGTCTTCTTGGTGGAAGTAAATTAATTCCTATAGAAGAAATAGAAAATAATCCTTTTACAGAAGGTTTACCAGAAGGTGATCAAATGATGCCAGAGGATTTTAAATAATGGATAATCAAGTTAATAGCGAAGCTTTAGGAAAATACATGAGAGACAGTGCTTATGTTTGGCATAATATGATGGGTGGAGGAACAGTAGGTGCTTTTAAAAAAATGCTTAGTGGTGGATTAGTAAATCATTATACTGAAAACGATGAAGGCTTTAGAGAGTTTGTTAGATCTCAAGATCCTATGGCTAAAATACAAATTATTAAAAACTATAGAAGTAATGATAATGGATTTATGTATGCCGATACAGATGAAGATATGATAGAAAAATTTAAAAAACATAATTTGTTATAAAGAATTGAAGAAAGCGGTTGCTGGAAATATCCAAATCGCAAAGGAAAAGTAATGGAGAATATCTTAGAAGTACGTAATGCTGATCAACCACAGACAGAGAATGTTAGTGTGCCAGTAGAGCAACCTAGCATTTTGTCAGGGGAAGCACCTGTAAATAATACAGGCGTGGTTGAACCAATTACGAATGAAGCAACACCAGAGACTACCCCTGATGAGACAACTCGTTTTGAATATTGGCAGTCACAAGCTGATAAAGCCAAGGGTGAATTAAGTACAATTCGGAATGAACTAGATTATTATAAGAATAGTCTTGCTCCAGTAGAGCAGATGATTCGTAGTAATCCTGAAGTTCTGAACCAATTAGAACAGTCACCCTCCAATGGACAAGCTCAAGGATACCCAAACGGATTTCAAGAGACTTCACTGAAGGAGCCATCAGCACCTGAAAGACCACTTTCATACAGCGAAGTAGATGCATTAAATGATCCAGAATCTGAATCGTTTAAGCATAGACTAGCTAAAGAAAAATATCGAGATGATTATCTTGGTTTTTTACAAAAAAAAGATCAAGTAAGAGAGAAGGAATTGCAAACACAATACCAAGCTCAAATGCAACAGCAACAAACTCAAATGATGCAGACGCAGGCACACAGCCACGCTGTAAATGCTTATGGGTACGATGCTAATAAAGCAAATGAATTTGTACAGTGGGCACAAAATCCTGACAATCTAACGATGGATAATTTAGCTAAGTTGTTTGAATTAAGAACTAGTACTAACCCAGTAGTGCAACAAAAAACACAAGAAATGCAAAACCAAGCACAACGTTTAGCAATACCTAAAACTGCCGCAGTGCAGACTGGTAAAGCTGAACAACCACGTTCGGATGAGCAGATGTTTAGCGATGCGTTATTAGGAAGGTAATAGTTGTAAAGTAAACTAAAATATGCTCTGCAAAAGAGTAAAATTAAAATGGGAGTTATAAAATGGCAGCTACAGAAAAGCTACTAAAAGCTTCTGGTGTACTTTATACGGATAGACGGAATTTTTACGTAGATCCGCAGGTCACTAAGGAGCTATGGACAGACGTTGCACCTTTTACTACAATGATTAGTAATCAAGAGCAACGTAACGTTCCAGATCCAGTGTTTAAGATGTTTGAACATCGTAATCCTTGGGTAAAACAAGAGTTTCAAAATGCTGGTGAAACAGTAACATTGGCAGTTGATGGAACAGAGAGTGCAGCATTAAACATTGATAACATACAGGGATTAGCATCTAGTGTTGACAGTAGTTACGTAGGACTTGTTGTTGAAATATGGAACTCTGCAAAAGACAGTAAAAAAGCAACAGCACTTATTTCATCTAGTGTAGATGCAGATGAAATAAAAGTAAAAATTATTAGCACTGAAAGTGGAAGTAATTACACTTTAGTAGATGATGATTACTACTTAGTTATCGGTAACGCACATGGTGAAGGTAGTTCATCTCCAGATGCATGGTCTGATGAATTAGATGTTGTTTACAACTCAACTCAGATTTTTAAAACACCTTTACAAGTTACTGGTACGCTAGAAGCGGCAGTACTAAGAGGTGAGTCTTCTGAGTTAGCTAGACTTCGTAGAATGAAAGCTCAAGAACATAAAATGCAAAAAGAAAAAGCATTTTTGTTTGGTCAAAGAGTAGGTGGAACTGGTCTTGGAGATGCATCGTATGATGCTGGTAACTTGGGTTCAGATCCTGCGGAAGGTGTTTTAGCTGATGGTGGAAGAGCAGATTCTGATGGAAACCTTATTAGGACTACATACGGAATTATTTCCGCTTTAGATAAATACGGTAACTCTACATCTAGTCATGATGCTCAAAACGTGTTTTCTGTAGATTCAACTTATAGCTATGGTAGTTTTGTTGATGACATGGAAAAAGTATTTCAGTATATTCCAGAAGCAGGTGTAAAACGTGCTTTTTGTGGTGCTGGTGCTTTAGGTTACTGGTCTAAGATGGCAGGTGACTCAGGATTAGCTGGCAACTCAGGTTGGTCAGTCAATCTTGGAGACATGAAGCGTGATGGACTTGGTTTCAATTATCGTGTATTAGAAACACCTCATGGTATGTTGCAGTTAATTCCAACTCCAGCATTACGTGGGCCTTACAATAAATACATGGCTGTTGTTTCTGATGAAAATCTATTCCATGCTATTTATAGACCTTCTATGTATCAGACTAACATTAAGCAAGACAATGCTTTTGATGGTGTTAAAGATCAATACATGTCTGATGAAGGTGTAGGAATACAGCTAATTGAAAGTCATCACTTGTTTAAAATCACAGCGTAAGGAGGCTAATTATGGCTAGACCTTATTTAGGTGGTTCAAGTGCAGGTATCAAAGAGCTAACAGCAGTATCTACTTTAAGTAGTGCTGATAGTGGGAAAGTGTTTATGCTTAATTCAGCTACTGAATTTGCTACTACATTACCTGCTCCTAGTAACACAGGTTGGGAAGCTACTTTTATTGTGAAAGCAGCTCCTTCTGGTGCTAATTACACAATAGTTGCTCCTTCTGGTGCAATACTAGGTTCTGTTAGTGCTGGTGCAGCTGATGACGTTGCGGATACAAGTGATGGTAGTGATACTACTATATCTTTTATTGGTGGTTCGTCAGTTGCTGGTGATTATGTAAAGTTAGTATCTGATGGTACAAACTTCTACATAGTTGGAGGACTTGGAAAAGTCGCAGCTGGTATAACGATTAGTTAATAAACAAAACAAGTTGGGGGAGTGTAATGCTCCCCTAACATTGAACATATGACACAACAACAATTAATAGAAACAGTAAAGCAACATCATCCAAACTTATCGGATACTCAAATAAGAATACATTTGAATACCGCTATGAAAGAATTTTGTAGAAAAACTAGAGTACTTGAAACTTTGTACACATTTAATACTGTTGCAGGAAAAAGATATTATAACCTCGATGATGCAATTGTAGAAGTAAAAAGAGTAGACTACGATAATTATCAAATACCTAGATTAGTTGGTCAACCAGAAAAAATAGATACGGATGTATAATGTCAAGTAACGAAAGAACAAGTGCATTAAAAAAAGTATATTGGATTGAAAGAGATGCTATAGCAATTGCACAACGATCTGATAGCGATACAAGTACAGATTATGTATCTGTAACTGAAGTTAAAACAATAAATGTGCATGCAGTTAAAACAGATGAAAAATTTGTTGCTTCTGGTGTTTCAGGTATATCAATGGATGAGTCTTCTATTATTCCTGAAGAGTTTCACGAAGGATTAACATATTACGTTATAGCAAAAGGGTATGAATTAAAACCTGAAACATTACAAGCTTCTGTTTTTTGGAGAGGTTTATGGAAAGAACAAATTTCTGAAGGAAAAACATATGCAAATAAACAACGAGATGGCTCAAGCTACCACATACAACAACACGATTTTTAAATGACAATATTTTCTGAATTACATAAACAAGGTGGTCAAGTAAAAGGTGTATCAGCTGGAGATTTTGAAAACGATCAAGACTCTATACAGTTAGTAAATACTTCTAATTTTCCTAGTAATGGTGAAGTTGTTTTTAAAGATACTTTAGGTAAAGTGCAGACTCTTACATATACAAGTAATAACACAAGTACAAATACCCTTTCTGGTGTGTTAAATTTTTGGGAAGGAGATGGATTACTTGAAACAGGATTTTCTGTTTATGAAAAAGCATATTATCTTTTAGGAGCTAACTACACTGAAGTGAATATAACATAATGCAAAGTTTTAAAATACAAATAGAAGATTTAATTGGAGATGTAGCAGATGACACTCTTATTTCAAGTGCTATTCAAGATATTGGAGCAGAGCTAGTAAGCGTAAGTCCAATACAAAAATTAAAAAATTATATAAAAACTACTGCTATATCTAGCAGTGGTTTAAATATTGCTAGTAAAAAAATTATAACAGTAGAAAAAGGCGATTACATTGCTAAAGAAATAGGAGCAAGTGATAAAGCTAAATACAAAGATACAGGAAGTATTTATGCATCAGCTGATACAGATCCTGTTTATTATGTAGAAGCACAATCTGTTTTTGTTATTGGTGCTGCTTCAGGAAACGAAACAAGTGGAGTACTTCACTTTATACCTAATGTACCAACACATGATGGAGACAATGTTATCGTTCATGGATCTACTTCTGTAGAGCATTTTCCTAAAGATGGAATCCCTTTAATTGTATTAGGAGGAGCTATTCGATGCTTGCAACGTGCAATTGCAGATAGGCGAACTAAATTATTATCATATGTACAGACAGATGAAGATCCAGAAATGGCTCAAACAGAAATGCTTGAAGTACAAGCTGCACAAACTCAATTGCAATTAATGGAAACTCAATACGCTAAAAGTTTAGATATATATAGTAAAACAAATTAACCAATATGCCCATGAGAATTGTCAAGCTCGGTAAGGCATACAAAGGAGAAACAAGATGGCAAAAGGAATACAAGATTATACAGTAAAAGAATCGCAGGCACCAATTGTAGCTGCTGAAATAAAAACAGCAAATGGAACCAGCGATGTTTCTTTTACAACTACTACAAGGGGAATTATAGGTATGACCGCTTGTGCAAACTCAGTTACTTTAACTCTTACGCTTGCCGCTGGGGGAACTTTAGTATTGCCAAATAAAGATGCTATAAACGCAATGTTTGCCGCAGGTTCTGTTATACCATTTGCTGTAGATAGTTTTAAAATGGGCGGTGCAGAATCTACTTTTTCAATCATTGGAATACTCTAGGAGTTTATTATGGCAATAAGTAGATCAGCTTCACTAACAGGTGGAGGAAAAATATTTGGAGATTTAACTATTGATGGTGACTTAACTGTTAATGGTGGAGATACAAATGGAGCTTACGATGAAATAGTAAATGGTGAGCTTCATGTAAAGATTACAGACACTAATGCTTTCTTAGTTGAAAAAGCAGATGGAACAGATGTCTTTACTGTAGATACGACTAATTCACACGTTGGAATAGGTTCGGCTATTGTTAGTTATACTGATGCTATTACTACATCTCAAACTTTAAGTATCGGTGAGAATCAAGATTCATCTGATAAATTAGCTAGTGTGCAAATTATAGGTAGAGGCTCAAGTAGTACCGACACTTTAGGAGCATTAGAGTTTATTAATACTAGAAGTGGTTCAGGAGTTGTTTCATCGATTGTTGGTGGTCGATTTAATGGGGGTTCAGCATCAGATGGTAGTCTTTCGTTTAATACAAAAAATGGTAGTTCACTTACTACCAAAATGACTATTAATGATGTTGGCAACGTAGGCATCGGAACTGCGGCTCCAGCATCTATGCTAAATTTAAAAGGTGATGGTACATCTATTATCACTTTAGAAACATCAGATACTACACAAGAAGTAAATAATTTAACTGGTGCTATTTATTTTAGAGGTAATGACGCTACTTCAGGTGCTGGTGGAACTAGAGCTATGATAAAAGCAAACGCTCAAGATAGTTCAGGTGGTCACTATATGAGTTTTGCAACTGCTCCAAGTGCTGGTACAGTTGCTGAAAGAGTCAGAATAGATATGGATGGTAACGTAGGTATCGGAACTTCTTCTCCATCAGCTTTAGTGCATTTAACAAGTTCATCTGCTGATGGTAATATTATAGTAGAGTCAACTCACGCTAGTTCAAGTGCTGTAGTAGATATTAGGTCGGCTTCAGACAGAGATAGCTCTGTTTTATTTAGAGAAGGTACAACTGTGAAAGCTAGGATTAAAAATGATGCTAGTGCAGATGCTTTGGTTCTAACAGATGGAGCTGATACAACCACTCTTACTTTAGCTGGTAGTAACGCAACATTTGCTGGTGATTTAATTGTTGGAACTCATAATTCTAACAGTCATAGATTAGAAATAGAATCAAGACATGCAAGTGTCCCATTCGGTCAAATTGTAGCTGGGAGTGCTGATAATAATCAAGCAGTTGGGCTTCAATTTACTACTAGAGATAGTAATGGTGCTGAAAACGATACTATGTTTCTTACTTCGACTGGCTTAGGCATAGGAACAAATGCTCCAGCATCTAAACTTCATGTTAGAGAAACTGCTGGTGATGAATTTTTTACATTCGCAAATGGCAATGGTATTGGTTTAGTTAATAATGTTGCTAGTCATGGAATTGGTATATCAGCTAGTCAATCGGGAAGTTATGGTGGCCAAGGTTCTTCTGCATTAATAGTAACAGAAGGTGGTGGAAGTGCAAATGCTGGTACAGTTCAACTAGTGCATGATGGAACTATTGGATTTACATATAAAGGTGGTGCAGTTGCCATCGGCACATCACCTTATCCTCTTGGTACAAATTTAGAAGTCTATGGCGGTGACTCATCAACTGGTATCGTTAGAATTACTGGAGGAGAGGCAAATAACGCAGTCTTACAACTTTACGCTGACCAAGGTGACAATAGTGCAGATAAATGGCAATTAATATCTCAAGCATCTGATAATGACTTTTTAATAAAAGCTAATACAACAGAAGTATTGAGAATAACTGATGGGAGTGGGAATTTAGTAGTTCTTGGAGGTGGTACATTTGGTGGTGATGTAACAGTTTCTAAAAGTGGAAATGCTTTTTTAAATCTTACTTCTACTAGCGGTGGAGCTAGAATAAAATTAACTGGTCAGGCAAACGAGACTACAAACGGGTTATTGTTTTTTGAGGCAAGTAATCAAAGAGGTTCAATTGTATATAATCACGCAACTCAATCTCTAACATTAAATACTGGAGATAGTGGAACTCTTGCTCTTACTTTAGATTCTGCCCAAAACGCCACATTTGCACAAAAAATTGGAGTAGGTGCAAGTCCTCAAAGTTTTCCCGATAAAAATGTTACGATTGAAGGAACAAGTGCTGGTTTAGTATTGAGAGATTCTACTGGAAATAATCAAGCTACTCAATGGGGAACTTTATTTACCTCTAATGAGGCTGTTAAAATGATGTATGACGATGGTGGAACATTTCAAGTTGGTAATGCAGACGATTATCAAGGCACAAACTATGAAGCTAATCTAATTCTTGATGTTAACTCCCGAATCTCACTAAGTAATAATGATAGTGGTACATCTAATACAGTCTTTGGAAAGTTGGCTGGTGCAAATATAGATGCTGGAAGTAATTACAATACATTTATTGGTGAGAATGTAGCAGATGCAAGTTTAGATGATGCTATATATAATAGTGCAGTTGGATATAGTACGCTAAGTGCCTTGACGTCAGGTGAATACAATACGGCAATCGGTTCAAGGGCTTTATTACAAGTAAATAGTGGCTCTCAAAATACTGCACTTGGTTATTATTCAGGATATGGAATTACAACTGGAAGTAACAATGTTCACATTGGTGCTTTAGCTGGTGAAGGTAATACTGGAGCGAGTTATTTAGTAGGTATTGGAGACGATACTTTTAGAGTTGGAGGTATCACTACAGATGCAAATGGAGCAGTAGCAGTTGGTTACCAAGCACTTAGAAAATTGACTTCAGGTGGTAAAAATGTAGCAGTTGGATATTTAGCTGGTTCACAGATTACAACTGGAGATTCTAATATTGCTCTAGGTCACCAAGCTATGGATGAAATTAGTACAGGCGATAGGAATATAGCTATTGGTCATAATGCGATAGGTAACGCTCAAGGTGGTGCTACTTCAGGCGATTCAAAAGATAACATCGCAATAGGCTTTCAATCTCAAGGTGGTGCATGGGCAGACGCTGAATGTCTTAAAAATACTTCTATAGGAAGTTATTCTCTTGATGGTGCTTTAGATGGGGCATTACAAAATACTGCATTAGGATATGCTAGTTTAGGTGCAGTCACTCAAGGAGATAACAACGTAGCAGTTGGTATGGAAGCTGGTGATAATATTACAACTGGAACTAAAAATGTAACTATTGGACAACAAGCAAGAACAAGTGCAGTTGGAGGAACTAACCAAATAGTAATTGGTGCTACTGTAACTGGTCGAGGTGATAACATGGCAGTTATTGGAAATGATTCCATAACTGATGTATATCTATCTAGAGATGGTGGTGCAAAAGCACATCTGGAGAGTATTCAATTTCCAGCTACTCAAAATGCAAGTTCAAATGCAAATTGTTTAGATGATTACGAGGAAGGAGATTACGATGCTACTGTGACTTGCAGTACAAGCGGTACTATTACTTTAGAAGGTGCTTATAACAGACTAGCATATGTTAAAGTTGGAAAGTCGGTAACTGTAACTGGTGTTTTAATAGTTAATGCAGTAAGTAGTCCTAGTGGATTTATTAATATAAGTTTGCCTTTTGCTATTGGAGATGGTACAGATAAGTCTCAAAGTTTTTCAGGTGCAGTACACATCCATAATGCAAACGCTATCCTATCTAGAGATTTTGTAAATCTTGGAGTTGAAGGTGAATCAGTTCTTAGAGTTTATGTAGGAGATGCTTCAGGTCGGCAATCTGATTCTGCTGAAGGCATTATAGCTAACACACAACTTTATATAGGAATTACATATCAAGTCTAAAAGAATTAGACTGGAAAACAAGGAGTTAAAATGGCTTTAACAAAAGAAATAACAGAAGATTATGAGGTACGAACACAATTCAAGCATATACAAGTTCGCATAAGAACTGCTATAATGGAAGATGGTTCAGAGATTTCATACAAGTACAATAGAAGAGTATTAAATCCACACATGGATGTATCTAGTGAAAACGCTGAAATACAAGCATTAGCAAACGCTTTATGGACAGACGAAGTAAAGTCTGCATGGACATCTAAACAATCAGAAGAAGTTTAACAAACAAGGAGTCAATAATGGCAAAAAAAGAAAAGAAGCCAGTCTTGAACCTAGATGATAAAGAGTATATCATTGAGGATATGACTGACGAGCAAAAGATGATGGTAAATCATATAAACGATATTCAGAACAAACAGAATAGCAATCAGTTTATAGCTGACCAGTTATCTGTTGGTAAGGAAGCGTTCATCAATATGCTTAGAAAATCATTAGCTAAACCTGAAGAGGTAGAAGTAGCATAATGTTGATTAGGAAAAGTTCTCAGGGTTTTGATTTAAAACTTTATAAGAATACTACTCCAAGTGTTACTCGTACTAAGAAGTATCCTAATGGTGATGTTGAAACCCTGACTTATCCTAGTCGATATAAATACTTTTTAGTATTAGATGGTGAGATAGTTAGAAGAAGTGATAGCTGGGAAACTATTGAACAGCTCTATGTTGATGAATGTCAATCTAGACATGGAGGAGGAACTGGTAGAATGATAGTAGGTAAGCATAAACTAGTAAACCATGTAATAACAAAATTATGAATGATACAATAATAAAATTAAAAAATGGAGACTTTGAAGTTGTTAGTACAAGTTATAATATCCCTGTTCAGTATATTTATGTTAAGTAGCTGCACAAGTGGTTGGTCAGTTGGTAGTTTTGAATTGAGTCCAGAAGATTCTATGTATACATTTTTAGAAGTTATGGATCAAGATTCTACATCACATTTTTATGCAGACAGAGTAAGAATTAATTCAGACAACTGGTGCTTTACGCACAATCAATGGGAATCCGTTAAGGAACATGAGTGAAAATCTCAAAACCGCTAGAAGCTACAGAGGTACTGTTGTGGATGATAACGCTGTTCTCAGTATCAATATCCGTTGGCTTGGACAAATTCTTATTCTTGTTGGCACTTTCGTGTATGGTTACTATAGGGTTGAGACTCGATTGGCAATGCTTGAAGATAGCTTTGCTGATGCAGATCAACGCATTGGGGACTTACTTGATAAACATATCGTGGAAGAACGGATTGAGCGAGAAGAGTTGGCAGAGAAAGTAAAGTTTTACGAAAAAGAAATAAACCTCAATCCAATGAGTTGGGGTAAAAAGCGGAGAAAATAATGGATTTTATGGCAGTATATGCTGAAGCGGGCATGATAGGAATTTGCGGATTATTACTTGTCTATTTAGTAATGAGTTTATCTAAAAAATCAGAAGCTCAACAAGAGTCATTAAAAAATTTAGAAATAGAAAATAAAGGTCAATCTGAAAGTATCAACAACATGGAAGGAATGATTATAAAATTAATTAGCAGATGGAATGAATCGGATTCTGTACGAGATAGGCGATATGAGCAGACAATGGAGTCTATTGCAGATTTAGAAAAACAACTTTCAAGGATGGATGGTATTATGTCACGAATGAATGGCAACGGAAGGCACTAATGGATACATTAAAAGTCTCAAGTGGAAGTTTTGGTAGCATGGCAATTGTGTTCATGGATCTACTTCCGTACACACTAGGTATTATTATTGCTTTAATGAATATTGTATACCTATATTATAAAATTAAAAAAACAAAGGAGTCGTAATGGAATGGCTAACTTTAAATTGGGAATGGGTGTTACTTGCATTTATGATATTAGAAAAAATTGTAAAGATGTCTCCAAGTGATAAGGATGATATATTGCTAGATGTTGTATTTCAAGGTTTAACTAAAATAGTAAAGAAGGAAGAAAAATGATTAAAAGATACATTAAAGGTCAAGTAAAAAAATATGGCGTAAAAGGATTTGTTATTAAAGTATTAGAGTTAATTGCAAAAGTTACTCCTTCTAAAGAAGATGATAAACTTGTAGCTAAAATTAAAGTATTTGTAGCGGAACTGTAGTGGCTACTAAAAAGAAATCTCCTGCATGGACACGCAAAGCTGGTAAAAATCCTAAAGGTGGATTAAATGCTAAAGGTAGAGCTAGTTATAAAAAATCAACTGGTGGTACTTTAAAAGCTCCTGTTAAATCAGGAGACAATCCTCGTAGAGCTTCTTTTCTAGCCCGTATGGGAGGAATGGCAGGCCCCGAAAAAAAAGATGGGAAACCTACTAGGCTTCTTTTATCATTAAGAGCTTGGGGTGCTAGTTCTAAAGCAGATGCAAAAAAGAAAGCTGCTGGTATTAGTAAACGAAATAAAGCAAAAAAAGGAAAGAAATAATTATGGCTACAAAGAAAAAGAAAGGTTTGTATGCAAATATACATGCAAAACGTAAAAGAATTAAAGCTGGTAGCAATGAGAAGATGAAAAAAGCAGGATCTAAAGGTGCACCTACAGCTAAGAATTTTAAAGCAGCTGCTAAAACAGCTAAGAAAAGGAAGAAAAAATAATGCCATACGGAAAGGGAAGCTATGGGAGTAAACGTGGAAGACCTCCTAAAAAGAAAAAAGTTATGCCTAAAAAGACATCGCCTAAAAAGAAAAGATAATGCCAAAGTTTGGAAAAAGATCAAAAAAACGATTAGAAGGTTTAGACTCAAGATTAATTGATATACTTGATGAGCTTATTAAAATAATGGATATTACCATTATAGAAGGACTTCGCAGTGCCGAAACTCAAAATAAATACTATCTTGACAATAAAAGTAAGTTAGATGGCTATAAGAAAAAAAGTAATCATCAGACTGGTCGTGCAGTCGATCTTGCACCTTATCCTGTAGATTGGAAAAATACAAAACGATTTTATTATATGGGTGGAATGATACGAGGAATAGCAAAAGAAAGAAATATAAAGATTCGTTGGGGTGGAGATTGGGATAGTGATGGTGAGACTAAAGATCAAACATTTATGGATTTAGTCCATATAGAAGTTTTGAATTAATAATGGGAGTTACGTTTGAAGATTAAGCACAGAGTAGTTGTTTTTCCTGATATACATTTTCCTAATGAAGATAAAAAAGCATTTGGTTGTGCGTTAAATGTTATTAAAGCAGTAGAACCAACAGCATTTTTATTGATAGGAGATTTTGCAGATGGAGAATCAGTTAGTCATTGGCAATGGTCAAAAAAGAAAAGACCCCCTACGGAATATCAATTGCCAGCTATATATAAAGAAATTAAAGAGGTTAACAACGGATTAGATAAAATAGATAATGCATTAAAAAAAGTAGGGTGTAGTAAAAAAATTCTTGCACAAGGAAATCATGAATTATGGTTTGATCATTTTGTATCAGAGAATCCTTATTTACCTGAAATTGGTTCTAGGAAAGCATTTAAAATTGATGAACGTGGTTACGAATGGCATCCATATGGAGAAGTATTTAAAGTTCTAGGTAGTAAGCTATATGCATATCATGGTGGACATTACATGGGGATAGCACATGCTAGAACTCATGCATTGCAATTAGGTTGTAATGTTATTTATGGTCATACGCATGATAGTCAAAAAGCCACTGTTCAACATATTGATGGTGCTCATATGGCGTATTCGTTAGGTTGTTTAACAGACATGTCTAAGAGTTATTTAAAAGGCAGACCTACAAACTGGAGTCATAATGTTGCTATCTTAGATATATTTACAAATAATAATTTTAACTTAGTAGTTCTAGATATAGTTAATGGTACTACTAGCTATGGTGGAGATGTAATTAGTGCCTAAAGAACTACATGAAATATCTCAATTTATAACAGGTACAATCACAAGTCCCAGTGAACGTGATATACCTGATGATGCAGCTTCTTATAGTTTAAATATAGATCCTACAACACAAGATGGTGTATTACAAGGTGTACCTGAAGATGAAAACATTGAATATGTTTCTAATAGTGAAACAGGAGCAAAAAGTGATTTAGCTGTAAATGCTACTTCTATGGCTATAATAAATGATAGTGGATCAAGAGATTTAATTTATTTTGATGATAGCGATGATAAAATAAAAAAAGTTGATTCAGTACAAGGTGCTCAAACTGCATCAGCTGCTTTATCTAGCACAGCGGAAAGTAAAAGCGTTACTCCTACAATGCAGGTCAATAACAAAGAAGTGCATATTGGTATGGGATCTGCTGAAGCTAATAAACCGCTATGGGCAGGGCATATTAAACATAGTCAATTTGGAACTACGTATTCTGGGTTGCAACTAGAAGATGCTGAATTAGCTGATCCTTCTGCATTTCCAGATATATATCAATTTGTAGAATATAATGGATATTTGTATGGAATAGAATGGCAAGGTCAATATATTTATAAATTTGAAGATTCAGATACAGGAACTTTTATTAGAAAGTCTTCTACTATATTTACTTCTACTCAAGGAATATCTGAGACTTCAGATGGCAATTTATGGGTTGTAGATAATCAAGGAAGCAATACAACTGTTTTTACTCACAAAGTAGATACAGAAGATATGACTAGTTTGTTTAACGTTCAAACAAATACAGTTGGAGTTAAAGTTTCTGACATTCTAGAAACAAACACAATTATTTATTATTCTTCTTATTCTGATACTAGCTCAACGGAAGGAAAATTATACCGAACATCTACCAGTAATATAGTGGCTGGAGCTACAGCTCAAACATTATCTAACATGACTCCCTATACAGGAACCGCAAGTCTTGCAGATGCAGCAGGTGAATTTTTAACTACAAATGACGAAAGTGCTTCTAATTTAGTTGTCCAGTATCACGCACCTAAAACTTGTTTAATTAATGTAAACAATAATGCTTACATTGGTTGGGGAGTTACTATGAGAGGAAGCTCTGATTCTGCTACTATATATTTTAGGTATCAATCTGGATCTATCCATCAATTAAGAAACGTTTTAATTGTGCTTAAATCAAATGCAGCTACTTCTGCAAAATCTGACGGAGTAAATAGTAAAGTTATAAGACTAGATACAACCACTGATTATTTAAGTAATTTTAGTAAAAAAATGTTTTCTATAACTGCAAGAGTAGGTGGCAAACTTATTATTTCTTTTGGTACTTCTGGAGCTACAACAACTTCTGTTCACAATGGGACTATGTTAGATTTTTCTAATTTTTCAAGTGTAGCTAAAAACGCAAATATTGATTTAGATAATACTGTAGACACATTACAATTATCAGAAGCTGTTGTTTTTCAACATGATGCTTCACATATTTCAGGTTTTTCAGGTGCAGGAAATGGTCAATGGTTACGAGGTTCAGCAACAGAAAGTTTAACGCAAGCATTAGAAGCTAATATAAATTTAGAGTTTTCAAGTTCTAATATTGACTACGGACATAGTGGTTCAGTATGGACATCTGGAGCAAAAACTGGATTTGAAAAAGTTGGTTATTCTTATTTTTACAAAGTGTCTTTTCTTTATGATGGGTATCAAGAAACTCCTTTAAGCGATGAGTTTAAGGTAGATAATGATATATTTGCTGGAGATGGCAGACCTGTAGACATTAAAATACAATTAAAAAATTTAGGATCGTTTAACAAAAGAATATCTCACATTAATTTATACAGAGCTAGTGCAAGTTCTAATACAATTTTTACAGAACCTGAAGGATTTTATAGATTAGTTGATAGTTACAGGTTAAATGCTTCATTTGCTTCTGTATCTGCTTCTAGTCCTTGGAGTAACTATAGGGAAAAAACAGTACGTGATATTAATGTAGATGGTGCTAGTTACGAAGCAAGGACAGGTTTATCTGAAGTAATAACAAACATAACACCTAACTATTCTGTAAGCACTCAATTAAACAATCAAATGTTTATTGGAAACGTCTATCAAAAAGATTTAGAAGAGTATAGTAATTACATTTATAAATCAAAGCCTTATAATTTTGATCAATACAATTACTTAGAAGATTTTTTATCTCTTCCTACAACTCCTACAGCACTAGCAAGTTTTAATGGCAGGATATATGCGTTTGATGAAAACAATATGTATCAGATAGAACCTAACAATTTATATATAGAAGATACAATTGAAGGTAAAGGATGTATAAGTCAACACTCTGTATTTGTTAATGATTACGGAATGTGTTTTGCTGATAAAAATAATATTTATTTACATGATGGCAAAAGACCTATTGCTATAGGGGATTCTATTTTACGTGGTGATACGTATGCATGGGAAAATAGAAATACTGCATATAAGCCTGTTATTACTTTTGATTCATTTAGAAAGTCATATATTATATTTTTTAGAATAAGCAGTAGTTATTATTCTTGGTCATACAATATACTTCGTAAGCGATGGGATCTTTGGAAGTTTCATGCAAGCAATATACCTCAATCAGCTGTAATAGGAAAAGAAGGAGAAATGCTTGTAAGTAACGGAACTAATCTTGTTCATTACCTTGGACATGCAAGTAACAAGCGTTCATGGGATTGGAAAAGTAAGAAGTTAAATATGAGGCAAAACACAGGAGATAAAAGTTTTAAAAATTTAAACATAGTAGGTACACCTACAGGAGCATTAAACAATAACTCTAGTGGTGGTATTTACGCATACAAAGATAGTGATGCACAATTATCTATGACCTCTATAACAGGGTTAACAGATATTAATTTAAACAACACAAGATCTAAACATTTACAAATACAATTTACAGCTCAAACAAGTTCTGTAGATGCTATTGGTACTGTGTTTAGAAGACATATTTTATTATCTAAATCATAATGGCTATATCTAAAAAAAGAGCACCAAGAATAGACGATGCACAACTTAATAGAGTTATATCAAAAATATATGACGACATTAATGAACTGATTAATGCTGTTAATAAAGGAGATGTATCTACAAACATAGATAACTATCTTGGTAAAGAAGGTGATTTGAGATTAGTAAAAGAATCAGATGGTACATATGAAATACAGGGAAAGACTAAAGAAGGTTGGTCTTTTGTTAAAACAGAATTTAAACAAAAATAAGTAGAGGTAGTTATGGGATTTTTAGATACAATAGGAAGCATTTTAGGTAAACCAAAAGCTTTAGATCAAAACTTTGGGTACGATCTTCAGCAATCAGATTATACCGCAAATCCTAACATGTTAGCATCTATTAATAATTTAAATAGTACTGCTGGAAGACTTGGATCTTTAGGTGGACAGTTTACTCAAACATATCAAGATATGCTTAATCCAAATTCTGCTATGAATCAAAGACAGTTTGGTCAGTTAAGAAATCAAATAGGTGATATTAATGCCCAAACAAACAGAAACATGAATCAATCTCTAGCTTCTAGAGGTATGGGTAATGGTGGGATGGCTAACTTATTAGGAGCAGCAAACTTAAATAGATCAGGGGAACAAGTTCGTCAAGGAATGGGGAATATCTTAAATCAAAGTTTAAATGCAGCTCAAGGATTTGGTAACATGGCTATGGGAGCATATGGACAACAGGCAGGGGCTTATGGACAAGCTGGACAGTTTGGTTCGCAAATAGATAGTAGGCAATTACAAAACAATCAATTTAATACAGATGCACAAAATACATATGAGCAATATATTAGAACAGCTAATTACAACCAAGATGTTCAAAATCAAAACGCTCAAGGAGCTTGGGCAAATTCAATGTTAGGTTTAGTAGGAGGTCTTGGTTCAGCAGCATTAGGAAACCCAGCAGGTTTAGCAGGAATGTTTGGAGGTGGAGGTACAAGTAATCCAGCAGGAGTAAGTCAAATACCTTTACCTATGGGAGGGAATCCAGCTGCTTTAGCTTCTGATCGTAATTTAAAAACAAATATAGAGTTAACTGGAGTGTCTAATTCTGGAATTAATATTTATGAATTTGACTACAAAGACAAAATATACGGTGAAGGTAGATACGAAGGAGTTATGGCTCAAGAAGTACCTAGTGCCTCTGTAATAGATAATGGAGTGTTAAAAGTAGATTACTCTAAAATAGATGTAAACTTTAGGAGGATAGCATAATGGCTATATCAGTACCACAAATGCAAACAGCATACACTGGATATGACTTTGGTCAAAATACAGCTCGCAATCTTTTGGATGCAGTGCGTATGAGAAATCAAAGAGCTATGCAAGAAAGACAATTAAGATCAGATTTTGAATTACAACAAAGAAGACTTAGATCTGCTGAAGGTATGCAAAGCAGAAGACTACGTTCTTCAGAAGGTATGCAAAAAGAAAGGCTTGACCAAAATCAAACACAATTTGATGATGATTTAAGACTTAGAGAAACAGATCAAGATGCAAGGATTAAATCACAATTACGATCAGATGCTATTAAAAAAGCACAAGAAGAACGTGCTAAAGCAATCTATGATGTAACTACAACTACTACTGAAGCTATATCAGACCAAGAAAAACTAAATTTATTAAATGAACAGAATGTAGATGAAGCACAAAAACGATTTAATCAAACCCAAACAGGAGGCGGTAGTTTTTTAAATCAAATAGTAACTGGTGCTTATAATGCTTTACAACCTGTTTATGAAGGAATTGATAATCTTACCCTTGGTTTAATAGATGGTAATTTGGGTACTCGAGAAGAAAGAGGAGCTAGAGATAGTGGTTTAAATACAGCTGTAAATGCTGCTAATAATCAAAGCTATAATATATTTAGAGATACTAACCCTAATATTGTTTTACCTACTACTTATTATCAAAAAACTAGACAACAAGATCCTGATAATTTATTAAATCGAACAATGCTTAATAGCAACTACTAAGGTAATATTATGAATCCAGATATAGTAAGAAGATTAATTTCAGAATATAATCAAAATCCTAACAAGTATAGTGATGAGCAAGCAGAAGTGGTAGCTACATTATCTAGGCAAATGGGTATGGATTTTAAACGTGGCAGTAAACCTGTACGTACAGCTTTGTACGGATTAGGTGAAGCAGCTACGTTTGGTTTATTGCCAAATTCATTAAGACCAGAAACACGAGGTGAATCTGTGTATGGTGTTAATAATACTGGTGCAGAATTACTAGGTAATTTAGTTGGTGGTGCAGTTAGTGGTGGTTTAGCAGTAAAAGGTGCTCGTGGGTTGTCTAAAGGAGCTTCAAATGTTTTTAATAACATTCGATCAAGAATGGGAAGAACTCAAAGCAATCCTGTTTCAAGTGTTAGGGATAGAGTTTTGCAGCTTGGTGAAGGCAATCAACCTTTACAACTTGGTGAAGGTCAACGTTTATTATCAGGTCAAACAAATAGACAAATACGTAGAAATAGATTTCCTTTAAATTCTACTTCAGGTCAACCTATTCCATTAACAAGCAGATCTGGTCAACCTATTCCTATGGGTGGCGATATAGGATTAAAAGATTTTTCTAGAACAGACGCTGGTAGAACATATATGAACCTATTAGAATTATTAAATTAATATATGGCATCACCTTATGAAGCGTTAAAGGTTCAAGGCTTAATACGAACCTATAAAACAAACCCTACAATGTTCAATGACGACCAGCTTGATGAGCTGGAAAGTCTTGCAGAACAAAATGAAATAAAGTTTAAACGATCTCAAAGCGAGTTTAGTTTACAGCGTGGCTTACAACAAGCACAGGCTGGTTTCATTGAAGGTCTTACTACTTTTGATCTTATCCCTAAAGAACCTCGTAATACAGGTGAAGCAATCTTTAGACAACTTGGTCATTTAGCAGGATTTGCTCCAGCTATATTAAAAGCACCTGTTGTTGGATTAGCTAAAGTTGCCGCTAAAGTTACTGGTAAAAAAACCAGTGAAGTTTTAGGAGGTACTATTACACGTGGAGTAATGGATAGTATAGATGCTTTAGATAAAATTGCTTTACCTATGGTTGGCTCTAGAGCTACTAAAAAATTATTTGATAAAGGGTTAGCAAAAAGTGGTGCAGATACATTAGACTTTTTAAAACAAGGTTCACGTACTAGAGCCATTACAGAAGAAGCGTTAGGATTAGCGTCTGCTAGTGCTATAAGTAACGTATGGAAAGGTCAAGATGCTATTGTTGATTCTTATATTGGTGGAGCCATTGCAGGAGGAGCATTTGGTGGTATTGGTAATTTTGTATCTTTAGGTAAGTTTTATAAAGGAAATCCTGAACAAGTAGACAGAGCTAATAAATTATTACGTGCTGGAGTTGCTAGTGCGTTTATGGGAGTACCTTCTACTCTTCGTAATGATCCTACAGAAATGCAAATCTATGAATATTTATTAGGTGGATTTTTTGGTTACAATACTAGACCTGCTAGGGAAACAGAAGCTGGTAAATGGATAAATCAAAATAGAAATGCTGAAGAAATATTTAAACCAGAAAAATCAGAAGATTGGACTAAAGTAAGTAAGGATGCACAAGAATACATTCTTCGTGAACACCCTATGACTAAAGAGTTTAATTCTGAGGGGCATGGTGGTAGCACAGGAGCGTCTTTACAATGGCTTGAGGCTTGGGCAAAGCGTACAAATAAAAAGCCTTTATTCAGGCAATCTGCTATTAGGCATTTTGAAAAAAATAAAATTGAATATACAGAAAAAGATATACAAGATTATTACCGAACTAAAGCAGCAGAGATTTATACAGCTGAACGTGGTATTATAGAAAACGCTACTATAATTAGTAACTCTATAATAAACGATGCTAGGTTAGATAGAATAGACAACGTAGAAAAAGAATTAGTCAACATAAAAGATTTGTCTAGTAAAATAAATAAAGTGGATAAGAAACTTGGCACAACAAGTGAGATAGGTAAGTTTATCAACGAACAAGCAGAAGCATCTATTAAAGATAATATTGCTGATGTGGAAGTGTTTATGGATTCTATAAAAACAAAATATGGAAACCAAGTAGCGAAAGATCGTAATTCTGAAATGCGTAGTTGGTATCGTAATAGAGTACAACCTTTTCAACCAATGGATGTTGTTACGCTTACAGATGGAAAACTTACTTCTTATCGTAAAATAACAAACGATAAAGTAGGAGATGTTTCTATAGGTGAAAAATATGAACGTATGCCTATACAATATTTAGTTCCTGAAGCTGAAGTCCAGTTAATGACTCATGTAATTAAAGAAAATGCTGGTATAAAAGAAGCAGTTAAGATAATGGATCAAAGTCTTGTTAAAGGAAACATTGAATATTCATTGTCTCCTAACGAACTTCGTTTAGTTCAAGATTCATTAGCTGAGCAAGGTCGTTATATGATTAGTGGAGTAAAAGATAAAGATTTTGTAATGACTAGTAAGTTTAGAGATGGTGGTAAAACTATAGACGAAGTATTTAGTATATTGAGTAATGGTAATTTTATATCAAAACCTGAATTAGAGTTAACGTATAAACGATCTTTAGTAAAAGAAAAAAAATTATTAGGTGACACACCAGAAGTAGAACGCTTACATGAACGTAAATGGATTTCTAATGTAGTGAATTTAGCAGAAATGAATAATCTACCTATAGAGCAAGCTTATATCATGCTTGATCCAAATCTTAACTATGGCAAAAGTGTTGCAGATTTTAATAAAAGAATTACTTTAATGGGTAATCGAATGACTCCTATGGTAGCATCTAGTTTTAAAAACATAGAAGGTACGAATAATGGTAGAAAGTTAAATGTTCTAATTGTTAAAGATAAAAATACAAATGGTAGTTCTGATGTAGATGGATCAATGGAGTATCGTTCTGATGTTACAGATGCAGTATTAAATGCTATGGGTAGAGATGTTAAAGTTACAGGACATTTTAAACCAGTTATTGCAGCTAAAACAGAAAAAGGTTTTTTAGCAACTAAATCTAATGGACAATTGCCATTTCCTAATTTAAATGAGTGGATGAAAGTAAATAACATACATGTTATTATGCCTGAAAGTTCTGCAAAACTACGAGGTGCTAACGAAATATCTAATTTAACTTATAAAAATGGTAAGTATTCTATAGATAAATTTAATACTATAGAAATACCTATTGACACATTGCAAGTCAGCTCTGGTACATATGAAAATACGTATAAAGATACTCGTAAAGGTACAGGTTTACCTATGCAATTTTGGAGTCAAGCAAATGAACAACAAGCAAAAGGTTTTTCTGATGTTTATATAAAAAACGTTTTAATGCCTTCTATAAATGGTACAGAAAAAAGCGTTAAGATTGTAAATAATTTTAAAACAAATAAAGATATAAAAGAGTTTTCTAAGGAATACGAAAAAGCAGAATTAAGGTTAGAAGAACTACCTTTAGATTTTGTATTAGAAAAATTAACAGTAGAGCCTGATACTCCAATAGGCAAGTTTTTATCTGATAGGTTAATGAAGTTAGATTTAAAAGGAGAGTTTGAAAAAACTGCAAATGAATCTTTTGAATTTGATTCAGATTCTGCATTTAGAGAATATCACGATGTAAATAGATTATTAGCCAATGCATTAGAAGGAACGTTTGTGGCAAAGCATTCTATGGCGTTTAATAAAAACAACTACTTTAACGCATTGCGTAAATACGTAACAAAACGTTTTGCTAATCCTCATATAGAGACTGCTGGTAAGTCTTGGTTAAAGGGTTATAGACCTGAGATGTTAAACTATGCTGACATAGATCCAGTTAAAAAAACTAGAAAATTAAGAGAAGGAGAAGTGTATCTTGACAACGGTTTTCGAGAAATGCCTGTGGTATTGTTCAACAAGAAATACACTCTTGGCGAAATTTGGAATATGTATACTGGGAAACAATCCATGCCTGAAGGTGTTAAAACTCCAACTAAGGCAGAGTGGAATGACGTGTTTACTTTGCTTGCTATTCGTACACCAGCTGACTCGATGTCTGGTACTCGTAAATTACGATTCAGAGGTTTTACAAATCAGAAAGGGGCGGGTTCTTTCACCCATCACAAAGACAACATCTATCTTGGTGGAGCAGACAAAGATGCAGACAGCATCAAAATATTTCAGAACATAAACAAAGAAGTTATAAAACATTTTGAAAGCGTATCTAAGGAAAGAAGTCACTGGTTTAATAAAAATGGTTCTAAGTCAGACTATCAAATAATGATAGACAAAATGTTTGAAGGAAACCTACCAGAAATATCTGTTAAAGATTATAATAACAATAAAGCTATGATGTTTTCGCCTAGTTTTCGTTTTGAAGCAGCAAGAAATTCTGCAACAGGTAAACAAGGATTAGGATACGGATTATCTGCAAAAATTTCAATGCAAAATATGTATGATTATGTACAAGCAAATGGCGGTAGGGTTTCTTTTGGTAAGCATAAAGTAACGTTACGGACTCAATCACCTGATTCAAGCATAAGTGCCCATAGACATTTTTTAGATTTAGGTACTAAGATTGTTAACGTATCAGCGGATGCCAGTAAGGATCCTAATTTAAAAGCATACAATACATACAGAGATACTTTGTTTAATTCTATTTTTGAAGTAAATAATAAAAAGTTTATTAAATATACAGACTTTATGAAGATGGCTAAAGGCACTGCATTTGAAGCATTGAAAATATCTAACGACAATGTAAAACCTCATCAAAAAATATTTGACAATGAAGGTAATCGTAAGGCTCCAACTTTATTTGAAGCTTTAGAATTAGTAGACTCATCAAATAAAATACTAGAAAAAACAAAAGGTATTAATTCTACAAATCCTAAAATACAATTTGAAATGCAACGTTTAGGTTTTGATAAAGAATCATATCAGTTTAAAAATTTACAAAATGCTCAAAGAGTATTATATGAAAATATATTATCTCCTAATGGTTTGTTTAAAAATATTGAAGGAAATTTTGAAATAAGAAACAATGTAACTTCTAAGGAATTGCAAGATTTTTATAAAATAATTGCTAAAGAGCTTTCATTTGCAACTCCTAAAAGAATAGAAGAATTGTTTAAGGGTGATACAAAAAAGATTGAAGAAGGATTAGATTTTATTGGTAAAGAACTTGGTCAATACGCTACTATAGAATTGTTAGCAGACCAGTATGTTAAAGTCCAAACAGAATTTGCAAAACAAAATAAAAATGTTAATAGTGTTTCTGAATTTATTCCTCAGATAAAAGAACGAGCTTATGAAGTAAAGCGATTAGCAGATAAACTTTCTAATAAAAAAGAAAGAGACAATGTTCTTAATAACGATATAGATGCTAAAATAGTAAAGACTCAAAATGAATTAGCACAATTAGAACTTGCTCAAAAATTGCCTGAAGGCATGTTGCAGGATTATTTTAATTATTGGTTGTTAAGTCCTATACGTGAATTACAGAAAGGCGTAAACCAACCTCAATATAATAAATTAATTCATGGTTCACCTATGATACCTATGGCTGCTAAAAAAACATTTTATCAACGCATGGATACTATTTATGATCGTGCTATGAAAATGGAAGGTAGTTTAGATATAAAACAAGCTGATATAGAAGCTGTTAAAAATGAACCTACTATTGCAGAAGGCAGAGAGTTTACAACAAAAATAAACGATGCTATTCGTAGCAAGAATTTAGAAGGATTAGCTTTATTTAAAGGTGACCTTAAAGAAATTCAAAAGTTTCAATCTGCAATTGATGTGCATCCAGAAATGAAAAAAGATTTTAACCAATGGTATGAAGGTTTTACATACAATATGAATAAACCTAAAGATGCTACTACATTAGACATGAATAGTATTCGTATGGTTAATAGATACTTAGAAAGCATGAATACTAATAAAGAAATGGATTTTAAATTAAAAAATTGGTACATGCATCCTTTAACTGTAAATGAAGAAATGCAAGCAAAAGGAATGTTTGGCACATATCATAAAATAATAAATGCTCCAATTGAAACAAGTAAAGGAATTGCATATAGAGTTTTGAAAGTAGCAATGTCTCCAGTAGGAAACATAGCAAATTACTTTAAGAAATCTGAAGCTAGTATGGGTAAATACGAGGGTAGAAGTAACCTAGAACGATTGAAAACAGATGAGCTATATCAATCATTAACTACTTCAGAAAAACAGCTTTATATGGAAAATATTTTTAAGTTTAGAGAACGTGAAATAACATTGGATAAATTAGATCCAAAAATAGATAAAGTTAAATTTGAGAAATTAAATAATGAAATAACAAATCTATGGAAACAATTTGAAAAACAATGGATTACTACTAAAAGTAAAGGAGATCGTTTCGATTGGTCAATTATAGATAAAGATTTTAAATACAATAATGTTAATGAATACATAAAGTATGATCGAAATGGTAAATTTGATTTTAAAACATTTGAACGTGACGTTATTAATGCTCGTGAACAGACTAAACAGTTAATTGAAACTGTTGGTCTAGAAGGTGTGTTAAGGTATAGATACGAGTATAGATTAGAAAAAGCATTACAAAATTCTAAATTAAATACAAAGCAAGGTGAAAAACCAGTTGATGCTAAGAAGTTTCGTGAAAAATACAGATCTGATAATTCATTTGAAATGTTTAAACCACGCAAAGCTGAAAACTTTATGCATCATTCTTTTAAAAATTCTAATGAAAAATTATTATTAGAACAAGTCACGTGGTTAGCTCAGCAAAAAAAGAAGTTAAGTCCTGAAGAATATGATCGTTTAGCTAAACGTATGCAACAAGATAATCCTTTTATAAATCCTAACGATATTATTGATATTTCTTCTAGTCCTATGAAAGGAACATCTAATCTTGGTACAGATAAATTTTTTGAAAGTCCATTTATAGCACAAGGAAGTTCTCCTTACAAGCGTACTTATGATTCTATTACAGATTACCAATCCAATTTAAACGTAGGGTATCATCGTAATCTTATGAAATTAAAAGCTCAAAATGAAATAGATGTTATGATGAAAAATATGGAATCTTATAAGCCTAGCAAAAAAGAAATGAAATATTTTAATGATTTATATGTAGGAAAAAAAGCTTCTAAAATTCCTGTTAATTTACGTTATAATAATTATAAAGATGTATGGGCAGACTACGTAAGGCTTTATGCTAGAGATTCATTAGGTTATCAATCTTTTTACAGTGATAAGATGATGACTCCGCAAGGTAGGCAGTTATTACATCTTAATAAAAAGAACATGCATTATGTTACCTCAGATGCTGTAATGATAAAACAATTAGAAAAGTTGTATCAGAAAAAATTAGGCAAAGGAAAGAAAATATCTTTCTTTGACAATCAAGCTGTTCCTAAAGATGGACAAGCTAGAAAAGAGTATTTTAGTAGAAAGATTCATAATCTTGGAAGATTAGAAGCTCAATACCAATTACTTAGTTTACTAGCAAATACTGGAACGTGGTCTACTAATATATTTGGTGGTGCTACAATGACTGTAGGTAGTGCTGGTGTTAAAAATTATATGAACTCTTTTAATAATGATCGAGTATATAGAACATTACTTTCTGATTCTAAAGGTAAGCCTGTATTAAAATTATTTAATGGAGAGTTTGTTAAGAATCGTAAAGAGTTAATGACATATTTAGAAGAACGTGGCGTTATAGAGAACTATATTAAAAACGAGTTTGAATATAATGAAGGCTTAAAAACTCAATTAAAAAATGTAGGTGTTAACATAAAAGATTTTCAGCGTGATTTTATTAAAGCAGCTAAAAGTAAAAAAGGAAATCGTGACGAGAGTGTTCGTGAAGTTGTTAAACGTTACGGTGTTTCAGATGTAATGCTTAATGCTGGTGGATACTTAATGAAACAAAGTGAACGTGTTAATAGATTAAATGCATTTATATCTCATGGTATGCAAGCAGTAGAAGGATTTAAAGAAGCTGGTAAAGATTTATCATTAGCTGATCAATATGTATTTGAACGTGCTGAACGTGGTATTGAAATGACACAGTTTTTATATCAAAATGCAGCAAGACCTGCTTTTATGAGAACTTCTACTGGTAAAGTATTAGGAAGGTTTAAATTATTTGTATTTAATAGTATTCGTATGCGTAAAGAATTTTACAGACAAGCAAAGTTAAATGGTTTTAGAGAAGGAAGTGAATCGTACAATAGATTTAAAGATACTTTTGCTATAGACATGTTTATGTATGCACTAGGTAGTGCGTTTATGTTTAGTTTATTTGACACTACATTACCACCACCTTGGGATTGGGTACAAGCATTAGCTGATTATACATTTGGAGACAAGAAAGAAAAAGAAATGGCTTTTTTTGATTCTAAACTTGGCCCACTAAACGTCCTTAAACCACCTATTGCAAGAGTTCCAGAAGCGTTTGGAGAACTGCTTACAGGAAACGTAGAAGACTTTACTAATTACACTATGTATACTATGTTACCATTTGGTAGAGGTATTAGGCAAATTAAACAATTAGCAGATGACAGACCAAAACGTGGTTTAGAGCGTGCACCTGAAATATTATTACGTTTACCTAATCAACAAGTTCGTAGCAGAATCAAACGAATGAAAGATGAGAACAGAAAACGTAGAGAAATAAAAGAGTATTTAAATTAGTAAAAAAATACAAAAGGATTGTTGTTTAAAATTACTAGGACACAGTAACGTTAAAATAACGAAAGTTACTATGCCCTATTGTTAGTTATTAATATATCTAATTTTATTTTCTAAATATAAAAATAGTTTTACGTACCATTTAGACGTAAGTATTTTATGTTTTGTTCTTAACTTATTAAGAGTTTTTTTATAATAATTACGACTAAGATCTAATTTAGAATTAATTTCTATTAATGTAATATTGTTATTTTTTATTTCATTAAGAATTTTAATAGTTTCTTTTCTTAAATTAAGTTCTTTTTTTAATCTAATTAATTCTTCTGATGGTTTTTCAGGAACTCCATAATGATCAAATACATATTGAAATCCTTTTTTATACATAGGATGTTCCATGTTTTTTTCATGTTCAAACATATTAACTCCTTACCCATTTTAGTGCATCATTTAAACATTTTTTATGACCATAAGCACCATCTAAGTATTTTACTATTTTATTTTCTTTTCTAATAGTGTAACACGATCCTTTAACGTGTAATTCATATATAGGATAGTATTTTGGTTTTTTAATATAGTAAATCATTGTAAATCCTTTTTTAAACGTCAGCAGGAAAGGTCGAAGGCTAGCGTGTTCTACTGTTTCCTGCTTCAGTTTAGTTAACGTTATTTATTATGATAGTTTCTTCTGTCCATTTTATTTAAATAGTAGAAGATTACAATGCAAAATCCAATAAATAAATTATCAAACACTTGCGTTGTTGCTATTTCATATAATATATATGGTGTCATTTTTTCTCCTTTTTGTCAAAATATAGTTTTATAAAATCAGAATTAGTTGGTTTAATTACTACCTCAACCTCGTCTGGTATTATATTGTTAGCTTTTAGAAATTGAAGTGGAAGGCTTATTCTTCCTCTTTTGTCTATTTTTAATTTTGCTATGTTCATTTGTTTTCCTTTTTACAATATTTACAAGTTTTTCTTTTTAATCCATAAGTAGGTAAGCTTCCATATCTTATTGTCGTTTTAGTGCAATCTATTTCCCATGTTTTTTCACATTTAATGCAATATTTTAATGTGTACTTTTTATTATTTCTTTTTCTTTTTTCTGGTACTTCTCCTTTTAATAACCAATTTTCTTTAGGTTTATAATATTCCATTATTAATTCCCTAACGTTAGCTTTGAATCTTTTATAGCTTTTTTAGCTATATTTTTAAGTGTTCCACTATCTGCGTGAGTTGTTATTATTTTATCTAAAGCATCAATTACTATATCATATTTTTTCCATAATTGTTCTTCTGATACTTTATTTTTAGTATTAATCATTTGTAACTCCTATGTTAAAATAGTTATAAAGGGCACTAAGACGCCAACCTTGTGCCCTTTACTGTTTCATTTGCTACCTTTTTACCTATTATCCTAAGCTAAGCTATAATTGGACTAAAAGGTATTTAAAGACTGTCATATCTTTAAATTCTTTCTAACCATTTATCTATATCTTCTATTACGTAAACTGGTGTGTTGTTTCTAGTAATAATTAATACAGGAGTTGCATCTTTATGTACATTTGCTTCTGCTTGTTTTAACGACTTCCAGATGTTTAGTTTTTCTACGTTTTTACATTCAATAGAATACGGTATTAATTTTCGTGCAGCAGGAGAAAGAACTATATCTTCTCCTGTCATTCCCATCGTTTGAGATTTAATGTCATCTTCTTCTAAGATAGTAAATTTAGATCTAAGTTTATCTCGTACTAAATTTTGCAATCTTCTGCCTTTTGCTTTTGATGATTTAGCACTCATAAGATTCATCTTCAAACAAACAACATCTTTTAGCTTCCATTTCAACAACAGTTTCTCCGTTAAGATAATCTCCGTGAAAACCATGAGTGTCATATGAGGATAAAGTTAACGTAGCGTATCTTCCAGAACCTTTAATAGCGACAACTTTACCAGTTTGTTCTATGTCTGCTTTAAATGTTACCCAATTACCAATTTTAATCTTTTTTTTCATTATTTTTATCCTTATTTAATGCTTCTTGACTAGGCATACCTAATAAATTCCATATTTTACCCAATGATTCTTTTCCATCATTGCTTAATCTGTCATAATCAGCAGCTTCTAAATTTGCTAAATTCTCTATAAGATTTGCCATACGTTTATTTTTTGGCATTGGTTTTATTTGTGTTGGTTTTTTCATCGTAACCACCTATTTTTAATTGTAAATGAAGTAAATAACTCTAATTTAGTAAATCCTAGCATTACGTGTATGTTTTCTCCTTGATATGTTGAAAAACCTACACTAATCATAAAGATTCTAAATAAAGTTATTTTATATGTTGTATGTTCTTTATTTCTTATTAATAATCTCTTTAATATCGGAAAACCAAAGAGAGTTAGTACGTGTCCGTTGTTCATATTTTTGTTCCTGTTTTTTAAATAACATTGTTGTAGTTATTTTTGAATCGTGATCGTGAATATATACAATTGTATTCTCACCAGATACTTTTTCAATTGTATTATTTTTTATATGTATCTCTACAATAGCCATTTTAATACCTTTTGTATGTGTAATAAGGCACAAATTGCTAGTCTGTGCCTTACAGTTTTTAGTTTCTTTTGTCAAAAGTAAATGTGTTCCAATCAAAATTGAGCAATATCTCAAATGTAGATTCATCTCTAGCTTTGACAGACTTTACAACACGTTGTTTTCCTCGTGGATTCTTTCCTGTAAATGTGATAAACTGGTCTGATTTTTGTTCTATGGCACTGTTGCCTTTACCACTATGTACATCTAAAGTGTTAGTTTGCTTTAGATTAAACGAGGCTGATTTTGAAATATGATGTACAGCTATTACCATTATATCTTCTTGCATTGCTAGATCCTTTAAACCATTTGCTATTACTTCCTGTCTAGCAAAATCGTCTTTACCAGCATATTTAGCAGGAACACGATCTATTGTGTCTACTACTAATATTTTAGCTTCATGTTCTGACACATGACTTGCTAAATCTTGTATGTCTGGACTACTACATTCAAGTTTAATGTGATCTATTTTTTCATTTGCTTTGCGTATTAAATCCATATCTCTATCTTTTAGTAATTGTATGATTTCAGGTTTTGATTTATTTAAAGAAGCTTGAAGCAGCCTTCTTGACATTGTAAACTCATCAACTTCTAATGATAAAAATAATGTTTTAAGATGTGGTAATTGTGTTATCAAGTAACTTACAAAAGCAGTTTTACCTAACCCAGTGTCTCCAATTAATGTTACTAGTTGACCTGTAGTAAATAAGTGTGATTGTTGCATAAATGGAAATACTGATTTTAGATCAAATTGTCTATTTGTATAGTCAGATTGATAATGGTCAATTAGATTGTTAATCATATCTTCTGCTGTTAACACGTTTGCTTCTTCGTCTAAGTTCTTGTATTTATATAACATACATTTACTATCACAATATGGTTGTAAATCTGGATGATTGCAACCATAATAGTAATCATTCTTAAATACGTCACTTACTATTTTGCTTACTTCAACAGAAGGTAAAGGTTTATCCATGTTTGACATATATGCACGAGCAAGAAAATCACAACCTACTTTATCAAATGCGTATTTTTTACGCCATATGCTCACGAGAGCTAATAAGTGTTTATGTCTTTTACTTGGTACGTGTCCAGCATTATATATGTGTTGAGCACATGTAATAAAACGAGTGGTTTCACCTTTAGCATTATCAAATACTTTACGTATTTCTGCAATGTTTTTACGACTCATGTCCATTGCTTCTAATGCATCTAGTTTTTCTTGTTTTATTCTATGCGGTTTGTAGTCTTGTCTAGGTTCTCTAGCCAAATCTGCAATTTGTTGATAACTAAGAGTCTCTAACTCTTCAAAAGAAACAGGAATTTTATATAATCCAGTTTTTTTATTTAATGAAAATCCAGCACGTATAAGTCTCCTGCTATCGTAGATTAAATCAATATGCTCCCCAAAATCACGTTGCATAGTTGCACGTACTTGTTTTGCTATTTGATTTGAATCTTTAAACTCATATACGTTTGCTAGATGAATGTGAAAACCTTTACCAGAAAACCAAAGGTTGTAATGTATAGGATCTATAGTTAGTTTTTCCATTACATCTACTACATCCATTACTTTTTTACGTGTTTGGTTTCCTAGTTCGTTATCATTAATTATATAATCAACATCAACAACAAGTTTATCTATGCTTTGTACACCGTTAAAACCAACTACTGTTTGATTTTTAGATACAAAGTCAACAATAGTTTCATCATATAAAAACATAGATCTATATATTTCTTTACCAATATTGTTTTTTGCTATTTCTGCAAATTCGTTTATTTTGCACAATTGATTACGATTACTAATACTTCCAGTTGCGTATTCTATGTACCAGTTTTTATTCTCCATGTAGTCTCCGCACTTTCAGTGTTAATGGGTTCAATGGACGTAACATCTATTTCATCGAGTTCGTTTCCAGCTTTTAATGTTCTCCAAGCTCTGCTCCAAGTACTGGGGGAATGTTGTCTCCCCCAATACTCTTTGCCATACTCGACTAATGTAGTTTCGATTTCGTGGGATGCCACTGTATCTATACCACTTTCCAATCTGTTACTCAACCATTCTTTAATAATGTGACTTACAGTTGGCTTTTTCATAATTAAATGTCAAAGCTTGTGTCAACATTAGTAGGTGTAACTGTAGGTGGTGGTGTAGATGGAGCGGTAGAAGAAGGACTAGAATCATCTTCTGCTGCATCTTTAATCCAGCCATCTTGTACATCTTTAATTACTTTATTTTTTAATGTACCTGCTGGTGATCCTGCTGGAGCAACAATTTGATATGTATTCCAGAAATTCTTACCAGTTTTTTTCATTTTATTTGTTTTATAACTACAAACCATAAACTGTTTACCAACAACATCATCTAACCATGATTCAGGAAGTGTGTAATCATCATTCATTAATAGATTCTTTTTATTTAAAGCAGCTTCAAAGAATGTTCGTACTTTAAATCCAGCACCCCAAGATTTAGGATCTGTTATAGGAAGATCTTTTTTAACATTACCATGAATAGTTAATGTTTTATCCCAGTCTTGTCCGTCATTATATTCTATGGTTAGAAACATGTCAAATGTAGGATTGTATGTCCCCCATTGTTTTTCTGCATCATACTCTATTTGTACAGATTTAACTGTACCAGTTGTTTCAAATCCACCAGTCATTATTTAACTCCTTTATTTTGTTTACGTAGTTCTTTTATTTGTTTACTTATTTTATCAATAGCTTGTTGAGCACGTTCTTCTGTTACATTATCGTTAATTAAAGTACGTACTTTTTTAGGCATATCTGTTCCATTAAAAACAGGATCTCTGCTTAAACGTTCTAGTTTTACATTCTGATTAACAGTGATATGTCCTTTTGTAGCTGGTTTACCATTGATTAAGGTTTCTTTTCTGTTGTCCATACTGTCTGTATCTGCTGTATCATCAATAGCAAACAAACCATTACAAGCATATTTTCTTGCATATGAAGAAGCAGCACCTGTTATTTGACTGTCGTCCATACCTTTTTTGTTTACAGCTTCTCTTGCCCATCCTTCAGTTGTAATAGAATCGTTTCCATCACCAAAAGTAGCTGTTGCTTTGATATAGTTGAATCCATTAACTCCTACAATTTCATCAGATACAGTAAGGTAACAACCAGTTTCATTTAGCAATGGTTTTATTCCTTCAAATATATCTGCTAAATTTCTGTAGTTATATTTACCAAAGTTATTTGTATGACCTTTTTCTACTTTTAGTGAGGTCTGTATTACATTTAGTTTTTCATGAATACTCATGTCTTTCATTTTAACTCCTATTGTTATTTTATATATGTTCCTTACATTGTTTACATATGTTATGGTCTACAATTACTTCAGCACCACAACAAGGTGAAGTGGCACAATCTGGACACCAAGGCTGTTCGTTGCTGTAAGTATAATCTATATGTACATACTCAAAGCAACCTTCGCATAAATTCCAATTATCTTCTCGTTCTGTGTATTCTACACTTTCTAAGAAAGTATCTAAGAATTGATTACTGCCTGTTGTTATTTCTTCTGTTAATCCAGTATTCCACGTTGCAGTTATTTTGCAATTAACTATCATAGGTGGTTCTGGTTGTTTAGTTTTCATGTAATGTCTTTTACATAAATTCTAAGGTCTTCAGACATTTGCTGTATATCATTAGCATAATCTTCTATTTCTTCAGATTTGCTTAACAATACATTCCATTTTGCATCTAAAGATTGATAATCAGTTTCAGCTTTTTTTAGTTGAAGTAGTTTTGCTGTTATATACACCATTCCATCTAATTGTTCTTCTAATGCTTCTTGTAACCAATCACGACCATCATTAACATTTAGTTCTTCATTATATTCTTTTTTACCTTTTTCCAATCGTTGTTCAATAAGTTTTACAATTTGTTTATTCATTACATGTTTAACCTTCCCATTGCTACGTAAAATAGCTCTGGTGTTAATCGTTTTAAATTACCATCAACACATCGTTTAGCCATACGTTCTACAACAGTTACTAATTCCCTTTCTATCATTTCAGTAGAATCAGGTGTTAATTGTATTCCAGTATTACTAAAGATCTTTTTAATGTTTGTTTTTGTTGGTTTGTTCATGTTTTATCCTTTTTTGTATTAGTTTAATTAGCCCCTAGAAACGCAAATGTTTCTGTAACCGTGTGTGTTTATAGTTGGCATACTTATCGTCATAAGGTTATTGCCCAGCATTTTTACAGAGTTATGATAGTTTAATATAATTACTATTTGTTTATCGTTCTGTTCATCGGTGATTAAACTAACAATAAAGGAAGCAGTACAAAGTGTAGAGATGCGGAGTCTCTTAACCGAGGTAATAACATGAGGATGCACTGCTTCCATATTTATAATTAACTTATTCCAAAATGATCTAATATTCTACTATGTAGATCAATATGCTTTTCTATTATCTTATTAGGTTGTGTACTTTTTAGAGCTTCTGTATTAGCATTGTATAATGACCATGCATCTTTATTCATAAAGTCTGGGTATGGTGGATTGTTCCAATGTTTAATAGCATTTTGAGCTTGTCTAGCTAGTAGAGTTTTGTGTCCTAAAGCTTTACCAATAAACGCATATGCATCATCATTGTTTATTTCAATATTCTTTAGTTTTTCAGCGTCTTCTTCAATATTAAATAACTTATCTTTGCTATTGTATATTGTAGTTACTAGCTTTTCTTTTAGATCGTCAAATACATTTTTTGTATGTTTTCTCATGTACGTTACTTCACCAGTAAAGGCCATGTTATCACAAACAAATAGCGTAGCTCCTGAACAGAATCCAATAGACATACTTTTATCATGACTACTACGTATTCCTACAGCGTGTCCTATTTGATCTTGTTCATCTTTCCTATATTGCAATAATCCAAACATTCGTTGATCTTTTGCTGATACAGCTATTTTTTGATCTACAAATTCCATATCTAATAAATCATCACATACTCTTTTTGTATTTAATAATAATTCACCAAATGATACTGGTTCATATGTATTTGTTTTTTGTGGTACAAATGATAAAGCAGGATCATCAAATCCTATTGGTCTACCGCCACAATGCATTAAAAATGTGCTATTCATATTCTTTATTCCTCTTTTTTGTTAAACATTTCTTGACATTTAAATACTACGTCACATAATGTTCGTATTTTTTCGTTGAGTTCCGCACTAACTACATGACTATATCTGTATGCACTTAGTGAATCAGCTATTAACTGTGCTTCTTCTTGAGAATCAAAAGCTAATGCTGGTCTTTTGTCTGGAGCTTTAACTTGTTTCATAAGTATCTCCTTTGAGCTTTTTATGTGTTGCTAATGTATCGTTTATTAATGCTGTTACTTTGTTTTTAAGTTCTGCTCTTATATATCTTTTTTGATCTATTAACAAATCTTGTATTTTTAGCAGACCTTCTCTTAGTTTACCTTCTGTATCAGGCATAACAGGAATTTCGTTCATAATATTTTAAGCGTTTCTGATACAATATTTTTTATATCGTTTACCATATCCCAATACAAAGCTGTTTTATCTATATGTTTCTTTTTGTATTCTTTTTGATTTATTTCTAATTGAGAACGAATTTTTAATAAACCAAGTCTTAACTCAGCTATGTCTTGTTCTCTATTAAGAAGTAATTCATTTTGCGTATAAGCAGCATGCTCCATTTTATCATATTCTATTTGCAATGATTGGGTTTCTTCATTTGAATGTATTCTATTCATAATGTTATCGACTCCTTTTCTGTTTTATTTATTATTTTAATTGTGTTTTTAATCATATGTTTTTGTTGATTTTTTGTTATTTTATGATTAGATACTGTTATTAATCTTTCTTTAACTAAATTCATTACTTCTTTTAGTTCTTTTAGTTCTTTTAGTTTTTTAGCTACATGCATTTCTTTGTAGTATGTATCCATATCATATCCTAGTTCTAACCAAGGCTCACTCATGATGTCTCCTTACGAGTATCTCTCCAGTTTAAAAACCACATCCATAACAAAAGAGTAATAATTACTATTATGTTAGATCCTATAAACCATGAGATGTACAACATCCAGTTTGGTATATCAATAATGACCATTACTTTTTCTCCTTTTTAACATCGGTTATAATTGCTTGTTCTACACCTACATCACCCATAATTCTTACAAGTTTAGATAGCTGTGCACCTGATTGATTATGTTTAGTTTCTATAGTAGCTCCACCTACAAGTAATTCAACGTCATACCGTTTTTTATCAATAACAAAATCAGCAGCAGTCCTTGTTCCATGAGCTGCTAATTTTACCATTTGATTTAATGCCATTCCTAAATAGCTTGCACCTTTAGCAACTGCTGTAAATGTTCCTAGCTTACTCATACAGACTCCTTATTGTTTTTTATTATAGTTAATTCATTTAGTTTATCTATTGTATTGTTATAATTTGGTAAACTATGTTTAACGTTGTATTTGTTCTCTAGAAACGAGTAAAATAATTTTCTAGACACATCTTCGCTTACATGAAAATCTTCTTTTAAATCACTCATTATGTCGTTCATACGTTCTTCCATATAATCTTCAGTGTGTTCATACAGTTTATCAAAAATGTAATCTGTTTCTGTTGTACTCATAAACTATACCTCGCTTTATCTGAATCTTTTTTTATTTGATCTATTACACGTATTAGTTCTTTGTTTACCAATGTTATTGTATGTTGTATTTTTGTTGCTTGATAATACAAGTCATCTAATTGTTGACTAATGCTATTTAAATCATTTGGTACGCATCCTAGATCTATAATTGCATCTGATAATGCTTCTCTATCGTACACGTTTTTAATGTTATTATTTTGTAACGTTTTTGTATATTGCATAATTACTCCTAGTATCGTTGGTTAAGTTGTTAATATAAACACCTGTTTTTGTATATTCTTCAAAACAATCAGAACAATATGGTGTATCGTGATAGGTTTTTACAAATTCATCAGACCAAGGCAGTCTTTTTTCTTTTATAACTTCTTGGTATTGTATTGATGTATACGGATGTATAGTGCATTTCATATGTTGTAACTCCCATTTATATTATTAGAAATAAAGGAAGCAGTCTAAATAAATAAACTGCTCCCTCATGGTAATTTAGTTAGTCATAATAGACCATTACCTATACTTAACCAGAGTATAAATTGTCTTTTATTACTTTCTTGTTATATCCCTTAAAAAGCCTCATAATGTAACATATATGTTCATAACAAACTATTTATATTTGTACTCAGAAGCTTGTTCATCTGTTCTTAAATTAAAAGTACTGAGCGAAGCACCTTTTAAATAATAAAATAACGTGCGTAAGCACCTTAATAAAAAAGAAATACAAGGATTTCTCCCTGTACTTCTTTTCTTAGATGTTATGACACTAAATTAGACCTAGCTATCATGAACCGTACTGAACCTTTGTCTTTTGATAAGACTTCTATTGGTTCATTAGTATCTTTATCAATAAATAGACTCATGCCTTTTGGTATTAGCTCTGTTTCTACAAATGTGTCCATTTCTTCTAGTCCCTCTTCAGTAGTTTTTACCCAAAGATTATAAATCCATTCGGTAGTTTTATCTTCTGAAGCTTGAGAGATACTAGCATTTTCATTGATATATGCTTTGCTATTTTCTGGATCTTGCTTTGATCTTCTGATCCATACATTATTATATCCTAGCTCTGCACTTTCTACAGCTTTAGATCTCATTTCTGTTAGTATTTGTTTTAGTGTTTTCATGTTATTTCCTTGTACTTTGGTTAAGTGGCATAATTGCCAGACATAAAGGAAGCATTTCTCCCTTTAATTTTTGTTTAAAACAGTTGAGTATAATATATACAATGATGTTACGCTTAATGATTCAAGGTCTATTTTTAATTGATTTTTACAATCTTCTTCTTGCATTTTTTTATCATAAATAGTTTGACCAGCTAATACCATTTTACAATCTGCATTTTTTATTATATCATTTATAATAAAATGTTTTAGTTTATCCATTATTATTCTCCTTAATTATGTTTCAGGGTTAGCTTTGCTGAATTTGTTTTTAAATGTTTTTGCTATATCTTGATTGGTATAGCGTACAAATTCTTGAGGTGTGCCTTTCTTTAATTCTAGTGCTATAGCTCTACCTTTGTTAATTACTTTACTTACTCCAATGGCAGTAGCTCCTAGTGCATACCAGCCAGTTAGTTTTAATGACTCTTTAATATCTTTCATGATTATTCCTTTGTTTATTTAAATATACCCAGCTCCCCATTTTCACATGAGTTAACCATTCGGTAGAGGAGCTGAGTATTGTTTATGCTTGCCACATTACTATCTATCATTACCCTTTAAATGTGGGAGGACATTACGTTGATAGAACCACTTTTTGTAGACAAGCACAAAGATGTTAAGTTGATTAAGTAAAAACCAAATATAAAGGAAACAGTTCTAGAAGAGCTATTCCCTTTACATTTGTATAGTTATATTATTTTATTTACGTTTAATTAATTTGTATAAATGCATACCTATCATAATGTAAACTGTTAGTCCACACGTGTATGCTATTAGTTGTAATATTTCCATTATTTTTTCTTCCTTGTTTGATGAGGGTTATTGATGATTATGTACTGGCTGATATTTCGGTGATACCATTTAATCAGCATCGTTTTTGAACCAGTACATAGGATTGTCTGATAAAAGAATTAATCGACCATAATTGTTTGTATCAGGATCAGTAACTTGATCAGGTTGATAGGTTTTAACTATCTTGGGTTCATGATAAACCTCCTATGTATGTCCCTATTAGGGTGTATGTTGTAGATGATTAGTTCTGAGAGAATCATATGTGTTCTCATTAGAAATAAAGGAAGCGTATTGTAAGTGGTAGTATGTGTGCATGTACATGGTAGATGTGTATGGATTAGTAGATACTTGCGTGCGTGTGTGTATAGGGAAAGCTATTAGGGTAAGCTTGCTTACACCCAGTAGTTAAGTGGAACTAAAAAAGTCAACTCAACCTAATAAGTAACGTGCAACCCAAAACATAGGGGGTACCATGTAACATGTTCCTTCCACTCACATTCTAAAATAACTTTCTAAAGGAGTACATGGAACTTTATTCCAATTAAATCATTGTATTAATATAGATAGCAATATTAACTTAAAGTAGAACATGGATAAAAAACGTAACAGAGAATACGAAGTACTGAATGTCAATACTGGTAAGTGGGAGCAGAAGACTATGACAGAAAACCAATATGAAGATATATTGAATAACCAAGAAAAGAACTTAGAAGCTATTGAAGCAGAGTATGAAATCGTATCAAAGATTATAGCTCAGCAGATTGGAGTAGATCATTCTGATAAAAAGAGTATGGATTAATAATAGTATATATATATATAACCATATAGTATACTAACATATAGCTATATGGTAGTGTAGCTACACTTGTGAAAATAAAAAGAAAAATTAAAGGAAAAACAAATCATTACCCTGTATACAGCAAGGAAGAGGCATCAGCAAAAAAGATTCAATACGTGCCTTGGAAACAAGCAGAGGTAGGAGAATGGGCGTTAACAGATGATGGTTACGTATCTGAATGTTTTGACCGCAAGAGTTATACCGATAAAGCTGGACACGTTAAAACGTTTATTAAGCTTACGTGTGGAGTAGGATGGGATTCTAGTTTTTCTAAAATAAATTTTTTGGTAAATCACGAATATGGAGTATATAGTAAAACAAACCCTAAACGAACATGGGATGAGGAAGAAAATGGTAAAACGAGGAGTAAAAATACTGTTAATGCTTACGCAAATATGCTATTGGGGAGCAATGCGGTTGACTTTAATGTTCTTGGACAAATCTATAGACCTAACCAACAAACTCCAGCAGCCACCGTCCGAAGATTCCTCAAGCAAAAAGTGACAAAACGCATGGTTGAAAAGAAAATTAAAGAATTACTGCACGATAAATCTATTAACAAAGAATTTGCACTAGACAATATTGTACGTGCATTAGCAATGGCAGAAGACAAAGGGGATGTAAACAATTTTTTAAAGGCAAACGACTATCTAATGGACTTATTAGAGATGAAGCCAAACAAACAAATGATTACAGACACAGTTCAAGTAGATGTTACGAAACAAATAGCAGATACTATAGCCAAAGAAGAGAAAAAGGTAACCTTACAACGGAAATCAGAAACAAATGAACCAGCCGAGTGATATAGACAACGAATACGAAGGCTTAGACGAGAATAATCTTATTCACGAGCAAATTGAAATAGCAGTACGAGCATTACACGTAATTGCTGTGATGCATGAAGGAGATCCTGCGTTTATGTCTACAGTAGCTATTGATGCCTTGAAAGAAATGGAGACATCTGGTTATTACTATGATACCTTTATTACAGATCATCTTTAATGGCTGCATATTGTGCCTTAAAAGAGAAAAACTGTGTGTTTGCAGGTAAGTATAAGGATAACACACATTGCGGTCTTAAAACGGGAATTTTATTAGAAAGTAAAATAGTGAATATGACAAAGTGTCCTAATAAGCCTAAAAAACGAAAGTAGTAATGGCAAAAAAAGACCAAGACTTTATAAAAAAGAAATTAAGCAAAAACATGATTATGTTTGGAAAAGTAATTATGTCTAATATGTTTTCTGCTGCTTCCCCTGATTTTCATTACAAAATAGCAGAGTCTTTAGTAGACGACTCTCAAAAACAAGTAAACATTATTGCCCCACGTGGTCACGCTAAATCCTCTATCGTTGGAGGTGTATATCCTTTGTTCCATATTATGAATGACAGTGGGGCAAAACTTATTGTATTAGTGTCTAGAACCCAAGATCATGCGATTAAGCTATTGGGTACAATAAAAGATACAATAGAGTACTCAGAAACTTTTCGACAGGTCTACGGATATTGGGGGCAACATAGTGCAAAGCAATGGTCAAAGACAGAGATAGAGCTAAAAGATGGGTCTATGATTATTTGTAAAGGCACAGGCCAACAGCTTCGTGGTATTAAAGTAGGTAGCCAACGCCCTACTCTTATTATTGTAGATGATCCTGAAGATGAGAATAATACTAAAACAGCAGAAGCAATGGAGCAAAATCTTCGTTGGTTGCTACAGAGTGCTGTTCCTTCTTTAGATCCGCAAAAAGGAAAGATTATTGTTATTGGTACTCCTCAGCACCAGCGATGTTTAGTAGAAATATTAAAACAAATGGAAGGTTGGGTAAACATGCACTTTAGTCCTGACTTAGATAAAAAGAAAGCTTTGTGGGAAGAGTGGCAACCTATTGATAAATTATTACAAAAGAAAAGAGAACTGGAATCTATTGGACGTTCCTCTGTGTTTTACAGAGAGTACATGTGTCAAATTGTTGGAGATGAAGATCAATTGTTTCAGCAGTCTTATATCCAGTATCATGATTATACGCTAAAGATTGATAGCTCAGATAATCATTATTTAACCGATGGGGAAAAAGAAATCCCTGTCAATGTGTTCATGGGGGTTGATCCAGCTTCTTCGGTACGCAAGACAGCAGATTACTCTGTAATCATGCCTGTAGCAGTAGACGAAAACAACAATAGGTATATTCTCCAGTATTACCGCCAGAGAGCAACCCCTATGCAACTAGCAGAAAGTATTATTGAGTACTTTAAGCTATTCAAACCAGTAAAAGTGCGAGTAGAGAGTGTCGGCTATCAAGAGATGCTACGAGAGTACTTAAAGCAACGATGTGATGAAGAAAAAATATTTATATCAGGATTAGAGATAAAAGAAAATCCACGTACAAGTAAATCTTCACGATTAGAAACAATGCAACCTTACTTTGCTCAAAAGAAAATGTTTATGCTAAAATCAATGGAAGAACTAAAAGATGAGTTACTGTTATATCCTCGTGGAAAGCACGATGATTTACTGGATGGTTTATTTTATGCTATGAAAAAATGTTTTGTACCTCATCATAAAAGTGTAGAAAAAACACAAAAGAAAAACCTAGACTTTAATCATGTAGATGATATAAGTTGGAAAATATCATAACGTGGAACTTTTTATTAAAGTAAACGTTTAACTTAACAAAGTCGATCTTTATATTGCATAATAACGCCCCTAAATCAAAAGAAGTCCAACTTACCCAAGATTTATTGTCTGATTATTCATCTGCAAGACAGAATTGGATAAAGCAAGCTGTTGAAGACAATGAGTTCCGTAATGGAAAGCAATGGACAGATGATCAAGTAACTGCTCTACGCAAACGTGCTCAAGAGCCATTGGTTGTCAATGTAGTATATAGTGCGGTAGAGCAAGCAAAAGCAATGCTTACTGCAAACAATCCCAAATTCCAATCTACTGCTAGAGAAAACAGCGATGCTAAAGTAGGTAGAATGTTTTCTGATTTAATGGCATATGTTTGGGATAGCTCTAATGGAAACGTAGAACTAAAACAATCTATTGATGATTACTATGTAATGGGCATGGGGGCAATGATGGCATATATTGATCCTGAAGCTGATTTTGGTGCAGGGGAAGTAAAAGTACAGGCAATCAATCCATTAGAATTATTTATTGATCCTAGTAGTAAAGATCCTTTTTGCAGAGATGCAGCTCATATTATTGTAGGAAAAATTGTATCTGAAACTCAATTGGTTTCTATGTATCCAGAGTTTGAAAGCGTCATTAGAGAGAGTTCTGAAACCAGTTATTTAAACACAGTTTCTGAATCAAGGCACTCTTTATACAGTGAAGATGTTACTATGAAGCGTAGACAGACAGGTTCTTCTATTACAGGAGAAAGAGAAATTGAACTATTTGAGCGTTATACAAAAGTAAAAAATCCTTATTTTAAAATATATGATCCTCGTAGTAATGATGAAAAAGTTTTAAATGAAGTAGAATATGAAGAGTACAAGCAAGAACCAGTAGTTGTAGTGTCTAATGCAGAAGGGGAAACAATTTATACAGACAAACAAAATGTCACTACATACACTCAAATTATACAAGAATTAGGATCTTCTAAATTTCATTTAATGATGGATCCTCAAACAGGACAAAATGTACCTATGTCTGGAGAAGAGCACAGTGGCTCTATTCCAAACTCTACTACAACAATAGATCTTCTTACCAAAGGAGACCTTATTGAAAGTAAAGAAATTATGGTAAATGAGATAGAAGTAACTAACGTACAGCAATGTGTTAGCGTAGGAGATCATCAATTATATATGGTAGATCTCCCTATTGAAGAATATCCTATTGTGCCATTTATGAATGGGTTTAATCGTAATCCATACCCCATGAGCGATGTACGACTAGTAAAAGGATTACAGGAGTACGTAAATAAAATACGTTCTCTTATTGTTGCTCATGCTTCTAGTTCTACTAATGTAAAGTTATTAATACCTCGTGGTAGTATGAACAAAGCAAACCTTGAAGCAGAATGGGGAAAAGCAGGTACTGCTGTTATTGAATTTGATCCTGAATTAGGACAACCAATTGTAGCAGCTCCAGTTCCTTTGCCTAATGAATTATATAAAAATGAAGCAGATGCTCGTGCAGACATAGAACGTATCTTAGGTATTTATGCGTTAATGCAAGGAGATCAAGGAGGGGCACCTCAGACTTATAAAGGAACCGTTGCTCTAGATGAGTACGGACAAAGAAGAATTAAATCAAAGCGTGATGATATTGAAGAATGTATTAATCAACTTGCAAAAGTAGTGGTTAGTCTTATTCAGTACGTATATACAGATCAAAAAGTATTCAGGTTAATGCAACCTAATAATCGCCCTACCGAAATACAGATTAATCATCCCCTTTATGATGACGTTGGTAATCTAATGGGTAAAGTAAACGATATAACTATTGGTAAATACGATGTTATTGTGTTATCTGGTTCTACTCTTCCTTCTAATAGGTGGGCACGTTTTGAGTACTACATGCAGTTATACTCTTCAGGTTTAATTGATCAGATTGAAGTGCTAAAGCAAACAGATGTTGCAGATATGGAAGGTGTATTAGAAAGAGTAGGACAGATGAAACAAATGCAACAACAAGTTCAAGCACAAGCTGAACAGATTAAAGATCTTAAAGGAGACTTACAGACAGCACAACGTGAATCCTTACATGATCGTAAGCGTGTAGAAGTAAAAGAATTTGAAAAGAAGCTTGCAAAAGCAGAAGCAAAAGTAGAGATGGCAGCTAAACTATATCAAACACGTTTAGCAGATGATCTTAAACTAGCCAAAGAAGATATAGCAGAGTTTGATCAACGTAGAAATACAACAAGAGAAATGAATCAAGAAATGCTAAGGCTGGAGGAATAATGAGTTTTTTAAAAGGAACATTAGGAATGATTGGTGGTGGGATGGGAGCAATGGCTCTTTTAAATGAAGGAGAAGGTGAAACCTTTACTTCATATCCAGAACAAAGCAGATTAAAACAATTAACAGAATCTAAAGAAAAAGAAAATCCTTTAGAGTTTAAAAAAAAACAAATAGAGTCTACTTACAATTACGAGTTTACAGAAAGAAATAATGAAAACAATTTATCATATATGCCAGAAATTTATATTAAAGATAATCGTCTTGTAGTAAAATTAAATGATGATGCAGAAAAACATGCTGGTTACATAAATAATTATGCAGCTCAGTCTGCTTTTGGTCAAGATAATAGAGATATTGTTTATGAAATTGATGGCAAAAAACATGCATATGATTTTAGTCTTCTTGGTGGAAGTAAATTAATTCCTATAGAAGAAATAGAAAATAATCCTTTTACAGAAGGTTTACCAGAAGGTGATCAAATGATGCCAGAGGATTTTAAATAATGGATAATCAAGTTAATAGCGAAGCTTTAGGAAAATACATGAGAGACAGTGCTTATGTTTGGCATAATATGATGGGTGGAGGAACAGTAGGTGCTTTTAAAAAAATGCTTAGTGGTGGATTAGTAAATCATTATACTGAAAACGATGAAGGCTTTAGAGAGTTTGTTAGATCTCAAGATCCTATGGCTAAAATACAAATTATTAAAAACTATAGAAGTAATGATAATGGATTTATGTATGCCGATACAGATGAAGATATGATAGAAAAATTTAAAAAACATAATTTGTTATAAAGAATTGAAGAAAGCGGTTGCTGGAAATATCCAAATCGCAAAGGAAAAGTAATGGAGAATATCTTAGAAGTACGTAATGCTGATCAACCACAGACAGAGAATGTTAGTGTGCCAGTAGAGCAACCTAGCATTTTGTCAGGGGAAGCACCTGTAAATAATACAGGCGTGGTTGAACCAATTACGAATGAAGCAACACCAGAGACTACCCCTGATGAGACAACTCGTTTTGAATATTGGCAGTCACAAGCTGATAAAGCCAAGGGTGAATTAAGTACAATTCGGAATGAACTAGATTATTATAAGAATAGTCTTGCTCCAGTAGAGCAGATGATTCGTAGTAATCCTGAAGTTCTGAACCAATTAGAACAGTCACCCTCCAATGGACAAGCTCAAGGATACCCAAACGGATTTCAAGAGACTTCACTGAAGGAGCCATCAGCACCTGAAAGACCACTTTCATACAGCGAAGTAGATGCATTAAATGATCCAGAATCTGAATCGTTTAAGCATAGACTAGCTAAAGAAAAATATCGAGATGATTATCTTGGTTTTTTACAAAAAAAAGATCAAGTAAGAGAGAAGGAATTGCAAACACAATACCAAGCTCAAATGCAACAGCAACAAACTCAAATGATGCAGACGCAGGCACACAGCCACGCTGTAAATGCTTATGGGTACGATGCTAATAAAGCAAATGAATTTGTACAGTGGGCACAAAATCCTGACAATCTAACGATGGATAATTTAGCTAAGTTGTTTGAATTAAGAACTAGTACTAACCCAGTAGTGCAACAAAAAACACAAGAAATGCAAAACCAAGCACAACGTTTAGCAATACCTAAAACTGCCGCAGTGCAGACTGGTAAAGCTGAACAACCACGTTCGGATGAGCAGATGTTTAGCGATGCGTTATTAGGAAGGTAATAGTTGTAAAGTAAACTAAAATATGCTCTGCAAAAGAGTAAAATTAAAATGGGAGTTATAAAATGGCAGCTACAGAAAAGCTACTAAAAGCTTCTGGTGTACTTTATACGGATAGACGGAATTTTTACGTAGATCCGCAGGTCACTAAGGAGCTATGGACAGACGTTGCACCTTTTACTACAATGATTAGTAATCAAGAGCAACGTAACGTTCCAGATCCAGTGTTTAAGATGTTTGAACATCGTAATCCTTGGGTAAAACAAGAGTTTCAAAATGCTGGTGAAACAGTAACATTGGCAGTTGATGGAACAGAGAGTGCAGCATTAAACATTGATAACATACAGGGATTAGCATCTAGTGTTGACAGTAGTTACGTAGGACTTGTTGTTGAAATATGGAACTCTGCAAAAGACAGTAAAAAAGCAACAGCACTTATTTCATCTAGTGTAGATGCAGATGAAATAAAAGTAAAAATTATTAGCACTGAAAGTGGAAGTAATTACACTTTAGTAGATGATGATTACTACTTAGTTATCGGTAACGCACATGGTGAAGGTAGTTCATCTCCAGATGCATGGTCTGATGAATTAGATGTTGTTTACAACTCAACTCAGATTTTTAAAACACCTTTACAAGTTACTGGTACGCTAGAAGCGGCAGTACTAAGAGGTGAGTCTTCTGAGTTAGCTAGACTTCGTAGAATGAAAGCTCAAGAACATAAAATGCAAAAAGAAAAAGCATTTTTGTTTGGTCAAAGAGTAGGTGGAACTGGTCTTGGAGATGCATCGTATGATGCTGGTAACTTGGGTTCAGATCCTGCGGAAGGTGTTTTAGCTGATGGTGGAAGAGCAGATTCTGATGGAAACCTTATTAGGACTACATACGGAATTATTTCCGCTTTAGATAAATACGGTAACTCTACATCTAGTCATGATGCTCAAAACGTGTTTTCTGTAGATTCAACTTATAGCTATGGTAGTTTTGTTGATGACATGGAAAAAGTATTTCAGTATATTCCAGAAGCAGGTGTAAAACGTGCTTTTTGTGGTGCTGGTGCTTTAGGTTACTGGTCTAAGATGGCAGGTGACTCAGGATTAGCTGGCAACTCAGGTTGGTCAGTCAATCTTGGAGACATGAAGCGTGATGGACTTGGTTTCAATTATCGTGTATTAGAAACACCTCATGGTATGTTGCAGTTAATTCCAACTCCAGCATTACGTGGGCCTTACAATAAATACATGGCTGTTGTTTCTGATGAAAATCTATTCCATGCTATTTATAGACCTTCTATGTATCAGACTAACATTAAGCAAGACAATGCTTTTGATGGTGTTAAAGATCAATACATGTCTGATGAAGGTGTAGGAATACAGCTAATTGAAAGTCATCACTTGTTTAAAATCACAGCGTAAGGAGGCTAATTATGGCTAGACCTTATTTAGGTGGTTCAAGTGCAGGTATCAAAGAGCTAACAGCAGTATCTACTTTAAGTAGTGCTGATAGTGGGAAAGTGTTTATGCTTAATTCAGCTACTGAATTTGCTACTACATTACCTGCTCCTAGTAACACAGGTTGGGAAGCTACTTTTATTGTGAAAGCAGCTCCTTCTGGTGCTAATTACACAATAGTTGCTCCTTCTGGTGCAATACTAGGTTCTGTTAGTGCTGGTGCAGCTGATGACGTTGCGGATACAAGTGATGGTAGTGATACTACTATATCTTTTATTGGTGGTTCGTCAGTTGCTGGTGATTATGTAAAGTTAGTATCTGATGGTACAAACTTCTACATAGTTGGAGGACTTGGAAAAGTCGCAGCTGGTATAACGATTAGTTAATAAACAAAACAAGTTGGGGGAGTGTAATGCTCCCCTAACATTGAACATATGACACAACAACAATTAATAGAAACAGTAAAGCAACATCATCCAAACTTATCGGATACTCAAATAAGAATACATTTGAATACCGCTATGAAAGAATTTTGTAGAAAAACTAGAGTACTTGAAACTTTGTACACATTTAATACTGTTGCAGGAAAAAGATATTATAACCTCGATGATGCAATTGTAGAAGTAAAAAGAGTAGACTACGATAATTATCAAATACCTAGATTAGTTGGTCAACCAGAAAAAATAGATACGGATGTATAATGTCAAGTAACGAAAGAACAAGTGCATTAAAAAAAGTATATTGGATTGAAAGAGATGCTATAGCAATTGCACAACGATCTGATAGCGATACAAGTACAGATTATGTATCTGTAACTGAAGTTAAAACAATAAATGTGCATGCAGTTAAAACAGATGAAAAATTTGTTGCTTCTGGTGTTTCAGGTATATCAATGGATGAGTCTTCTATTATTCCTGAAGAGTTTCACGAAGGATTAACATATTACGTTATAGCAAAAGGGTATGAATTAAAACCTGAAACATTACAAGCTTCTGTTTTTTGGAGAGGTTTATGGAAAGAACAAATTTCTGAAGGAAAAACATATGCAAATAAACAACGAGATGGCTCAAGCTACCACATACAACAACACGATTTTTAAATGACAATATTTTCTGAATTACATAAACAAGGTGGTCAAGTAAAAGGTGTATCAGCTGGAGATTTTGAAAACGATCAAGACTCTATACAGTTAGTAAATACTTCTAATTTTCCTAGTAATGGTGAAGTTGTTTTTAAAGATACTTTAGGTAAAGTGCAGACTCTTACATATACAAGTAATAACACAAGTACAAATACCCTTTCTGGTGTGTTAAATTTTTGGGAAGGAGATGGATTACTTGAAACAGGATTTTCTGTTTATGAAAAAGCATATTATCTTTTAGGAGCTAACTACACTGAAGTGAATATAACATAATGCAAAGTTTTAAAATACAAATAGAAGATTTAATTGGAGATGTAGCAGATGACACTCTTATTTCAAGTGCTATTCAAGATATTGGAGCAGAGCTAGTAAGCGTAAGTCCAATACAAAAATTAAAAAATTATATAAAAACTACTGCTATATCTAGCAGTGGTTTAAATATTGCTAGTAAAAAAATTATAACAGTAGAAAAAGGCGATTACATTGCTAAAGAAATAGGAGCAAGTGATAAAGCTAAATACAAAGATACAGGAAGTATTTATGCATCAGCTGATACAGATCCTGTTTATTATGTAGAAGCACAATCTGTTTTTGTTATTGGTGCTGCTTCAGGAAACGAAACAAGTGGAGTACTTCACTTTATACCTAATGTACCAACACATGATGGAGACAATGTTATCGTTCATGGATCTACTTCTGTAGAGCATTTTCCTAAAGATGGAATCCCTTTAATTGTATTAGGAGGAGCTATTCGATGCTTGCAACGTGCAATTGCAGATAGGCGAACTAAATTATTATCATATGTACAGACAGATGAAGATCCAGAAATGGCTCAAACAGAAATGCTTGAAGTACAAGCTGCACAAACTCAATTGCAATTAATGGAAACTCAATACGCTAAAAGTTTAGATATATATAGTAAAACAAATTAACCAATATGCCCATGAGAATTGTCAAGCTCGGTAAGGCATACAAAGGAGAAACAAGATGGCAAAAGGAATACAAGATTATACAGTAAAAGAATCGCAGGCACCAATTGTAGCTGCTGAAATAAAAACAGCAAATGGAACCAGCGATGTTTCTTTTACAACTACTACAAGGGGAATTATAGGTATGACCGCTTGTGCAAACTCAGTTACTTTAACTCTTACGCTTGCCGCTGGGGGAACTTTAGTATTGCCAAATAAAGATGCTATAAACGCAATGTTTGCCGCAGGTTCTGTTATACCATTTGCTGTAGATAGTTTTAAAATGGGCGGTGCAGAATCTACTTTTTCAATCATTGGAATACTCTAGGAGTTTATTATGGCAATAAGTAGATCAGCTTCACTAACAGGTGGAGGAAAAATATTTGGAGATTTAACTATTGATGGTGACTTAACTGTTAATGGTGGAGATACAAATGGAGCTTACGATGAAATAGTAAATGGTGAGCTTCATGTAAAGATTACAGACACTAATGCTTTCTTAGTTGAAAAAGCAGATGGAACAGATGTCTTTACTGTAGATACGACTAATTCACACGTTGGAATAGGTTCGGCTATTGTTAGTTATACTGATGCTATTACTACATCTCAAACTTTAAGTATCGGTGAGAATCAAGATTCATCTGATAAATTAGCTAGTGTGCAAATTATAGGTAGAGGCTCAAGTAGTACCGACACTTTAGGAGCATTAGAGTTTATTAATACTAGAAGTGGTTCAGGAGTTGTTTCATCGATTGTTGGTGGTCGATTTAATGGGGGTTCAGCATCAGATGGTAGTCTTTCGTTTAATACAAAAAATGGTAGTTCACTTACTACCAAAATGACTATTAATGATGTTGGCAACGTAGGCATCGGAACTGCGGCTCCAGCATCTATGCTAAATTTAAAAGGTGATGGTACATCTATTATCACTTTAGAAACATCAGATACTACACAAGAAGTAAATAATTTAACTGGTGCTATTTATTTTAGAGGTAATGACGCTACTTCAGGTGCTGGTGGAACTAGAGCTATGATAAAAGCAAACGCTCAAGATAGTTCAGGTGGTCACTATATGAGTTTTGCAACTGCTCCAAGTGCTGGTACAGTTGCTGAAAGAGTCAGAATAGATATGGATGGTAACGTAGGTATCGGAACTTCTTCTCCATCAGCTTTAGTGCATTTAACAAGTTCATCTGCTGATGGTAATATTATAGTAGAGTCAACTCACGCTAGTTCAAGTGCTGTAGTAGATATTAGGTCGGCTTCAGACAGAGATAGCTCTGTTTTATTTAGAGAAGGTACAACTGTGAAAGCTAGGATTAAAAATGATGCTAGTGCAGATGCTTTGGTTCTAACAGATGGAGCTGATACAACCACTCTTACTTTAGCTGGTAGTAACGCAACATTTGCTGGTGATTTAATTGTTGGAACTCATAATTCTAACAGTCATAGATTAGAAATAGAATCAAGACATGCAAGTGTCCCATTCGGTCAAATTGTAGCTGGGAGTGCTGATAATAATCAAGCAGTTGGGCTTCAATTTACTACTAGAGATAGTAATGGTGCTGAAAACGATACTATGTTTCTTACTTCGACTGGCTTAGGCATAGGAACAAATGCTCCAGCATCTAAACTTCATGTTAGAGAAACTGCTGGTGATGAATTTTTTACATTCGCAAATGGCAATGGTATTGGTTTAGTTAATAATGTTGCTAGTCATGGAATTGGTATATCAGCTAGTCAATCGGGAAGTTATGGTGGCCAAGGTTCTTCTGCATTAATAGTAACAGAAGGTGGTGGAAGTGCAAATGCTGGTACAGTTCAACTAGTGCATGATGGAACTATTGGATTTACATATAAAGGTGGTGCAGTTGCCATCGGCACATCACCTTATCCTCTTGGTACAAATTTAGAAGTCTATGGCGGTGACTCATCAACTGGTATCGTTAGAATTACTGGAGGAGAGGCAAATAACGCAGTCTTACAACTTTACGCTGACCAAGGTGACAATAGTGCAGATAAATGGCAATTAATATCTCAAGCATCTGATAATGACTTTTTAATAAAAGCTAATACAACAGAAGTATTGAGAATAACTGATGGGAGTGGGAATTTAGTAGTTCTTGGAGGTGGTACATTTGGTGGTGATGTAACAGTTTCTAAAAGTGGAAATGCTTTTTTAAATCTTACTTCTACTAGCGGTGGAGCTAGAATAAAATTAACTGGTCAGGCAAACGAGACTACAAACGGGTTATTGTTTTTTGAGGCAAGTAATCAAAGAGGTTCAATTGTATATAATCACGCAACTCAATCTCTAACATTAAATACTGGAGATAGTGGAACTCTTGCTCTTACTTTAGATTCTGCCCAAAACGCCACATTTGCACAAAAAATTGGAGTAGGTGCAAGTCCTCAAAGTTTTCCCGATAAAAATGTTACGATTGAAGGAACAAGTGCTGGTTTAGTATTGAGAGATTCTACTGGAAATAATCAAGCTACTCAATGGGGAACTTTATTTACCTCTAATGAGGCTGTTAAAATGATGTATGACGATGGTGGAACATTTCAAGTTGGTAATGCAGACGATTATCAAGGCACAAACTATGAAGCTAATCTAATTCTTGATGTTAACTCCCGAATCTCACTAAGTAATAATGATAGTGGTACATCTAATACAGTCTTTGGAAAGTTGGCTGGTGCAAATATAGATGCTGGAAGTAATTACAATACATTTATTGGTGAGAATGTAGCAGATGCAAGTTTAGATGATGCTATATATAATAGTGCAGTTGGATATAGTACGCTAAGTGCCTTGACGTCAGGTGAATACAATACGGCAATCGGTTCAAGGGCTTTATTACAAGTAAATAGTGGCTCTCAAAATACTGCACTTGGTTATTATTCAGGATATGGAATTACAACTGGAAGTAACAATGTTCACATTGGTGCTTTAGCTGGTGAAGGTAATACTGGAGCGAGTTATTTAGTAGGTATTGGAGACGATACTTTTAGAGTTGGAGGTATCACTACAGATGCAAATGGAGCAGTAGCAGTTGGTTACCAAGCACTTAGAAAATTGACTTCAGGTGGTAAAAATGTAGCAGTTGGATATTTAGCTGGTTCACAGATTACAACTGGAGATTCTAATATTGCTCTAGGTCACCAAGCTATGGATGAAATTAGTACAGGCGATAGGAATATAGCTATTGGTCATAATGCGATAGGTAACGCTCAAGGTGGTGCTACTTCAGGCGATTCAAAAGATAACATCGCAATAGGCTTTCAATCTCAAGGTGGTGCATGGGCAGACGCTGAATGTCTTAAAAATACTTCTATAGGAAGTTATTCTCTTGATGGTGCTTTAGATGGGGCATTACAAAATACTGCATTAGGATATGCTAGTTTAGGTGCAGTCACTCAAGGAGATAACAACGTAGCAGTTGGTATGGAAGCTGGTGATAATATTACAACTGGAACTAAAAATGTAACTATTGGACAACAAGCAAGAACAAGTGCAGTTGGAGGAACTAACCAAATAGTAATTGGTGCTACTGTAACTGGTCGAGGTGATAACATGGCAGTTATTGGAAATGATTCCATAACTGATGTATATCTATCTAGAGATGGTGGTGCAAAAGCACATCTGGAGAGTATTCAATTTCCAGCTACTCAAAATGCAAGTTCAAATGCAAATTGTTTAGATGATTACGAGGAAGGAGATTACGATGCTACTGTGACTTGCAGTACAAGCGGTACTATTACTTTAGAAGGTGCTTATAACAGACTAGCATATGTTAAAGTTGGAAAGTCGGTAACTGTAACTGGTGTTTTAATAGTTAATGCAGTAAGTAGTCCTAGTGGATTTATTAATATAAGTTTGCCTTTTGCTATTGGAGATGGTACAGATAAGTCTCAAAGTTTTTCAGGTGCAGTACACATCCATAATGCAAACGCTATCCTATCTAGAGATTTTGTAAATCTTGGAGTTGAAGGTGAATCAGTTCTTAGAGTTTATGTAGGAGATGCTTCAGGTCGGCAATCTGATTCTGCTGAAGGCATTATAGCTAACACACAACTTTATATAGGAATTACATATCAAGTCTAAAAGAATTAGACTGGAAAACAAGGAGTTAAAATGGCTTTAACAAAAGAAATAACAGAAGATTATGAGGTACGAACACAATTCAAGCATATACAAGTTCGCATAAGAACTGCTATAATGGAAGATGGTTCAGAGATTTCATACAAGTACAATAGAAGAGTATTAAATCCACACATGGATGTATCTAGTGAAAACGCTGAAATACAAGCATTAGCAAACGCTTTATGGACAGACGAAGTAAAGTCTGCATGGACATCTAAACAATCAGAAGAAGTTTAACAAACAAGGAGTCAATAATGGCAAAAAAAGAAAAGAAGCCAGTCTTGAACCTAGATGATAAAGAGTATATCATTGAGGATATGACTGACGAGCAAAAGATGATGGTAAATCATATAAACGATATTCAGAACAAACAGAATAGCAATCAGTTTATAGCTGACCAGTTATCTGTTGGTAAGGAAGCGTTCATCAATATGCTTAGAAAATCATTAGCTAAACCTGAAGAGGTAGAAGTAGCATAATGTTGATTAGGAAAAGTTCTCAGGGTTTTGATTTAAAACTTTATAAGAATACTACTCCAAGTGTTACTCGTACTAAGAAGTATCCTAATGGTGATGTTGAAACCCTGACTTATCCTAGTCGATATAAATACTTTTTAGTATTAGATGGTGAGATAGTTAGAAGAAGTGATAGCTGGGAAACTATTGAACAGCTCTATGTTGATGAATGTCAATCTAGACATGGAGGAGGAACTGGTAGAATGATAGTAGGTAAGCATAAACTAGTAAACCATGTAATAACAAAATTATGAATGATACAATAATAAAATTAAAAAATGGAGACTTTGAAGTTGTTAGTACAAGTTATAATATCCCTGTTCAGTATATTTATGTTAAGTAGCTGCACAAGTGGTTGGTCAGTTGGTAGTTTTGAATTGAGTCCAGAAGATTCTATGTATACATTTTTAGAAGTTATGGATCAAGATTCTACATCACATTTTTATGCAGACAGAGTAAGAATTAATTCAGACAACTGGTGCTTTACGCACAATCAATGGGAATCCGTTAAGGAACATGAGTGAAAATCTCAAAACCGCTAGAAGCTACAGAGGTACTGTTGTGGATGATAACGCTGTTCTCAGTATCAATATCCGTTGGCTTGGACAAATTCTTATTCTTGTTGGCACTTTCGTGTATGGTTACTATAGGGTTGAGACTCGATTGGCAATGCTTGAAGATAGCTTTGCTGATGCAGATCAACGCATTGGGGACTTACTTGATAAACATATCGTGGAAGAACGGATTGAGCGAGAAGAGTTGGCAGAGAAAGTAAAGTTTTACGAAAAAGAAATAAACCTCAATCCAATGAGTTGGGGTAAAAAGCGGAGAAAATAATGGATTTTATGGCAGTATATGCTGAAGCGGGCATGATAGGAATTTGCGGATTATTACTTGTCTATTTAGTAATGAGTTTATCTAAAAAATCAGAAGCTCAACAAGAGTCATTAAAAAATTTAGAAATAGAAAATAAAGGTCAATCTGAAAGTATCAACAACATGGAAGGAATGATTATAAAATTAATTAGCAGATGGAATGAATCGGATTCTGTACGAGATAGGCGATATGAGCAGACAATGGAGTCTATTGCAGATTTAGAAAAACAACTTTCAAGGATGGATGGTATTATGTCACGAATGAATGGCAACGGAAGGCACTAATGGATACATTAAAAGTCTCAAGTGGAAGTTTTGGTAGCATGGCAATTGTGTTCATGGATCTACTTCCGTACACACTAGGTATTATTATTGCTTTAATGAATATTGTATACCTATATTATAAAATTAAAAAAACAAAGGAGTCGTAATGGAATGGCTAACTTTAAATTGGGAATGGGTGTTACTTGCATTTATGATATTAGAAAAAATTGTAAAGATGTCTCCAAGTGATAAGGATGATATATTGCTAGATGTTGTATTTCAAGGTTTAACTAAAATAGTAAAGAAGGAAGAAAAATGATTAAAAGATACATTAAAGGTCAAGTAAAAAAATATGGCGTAAAAGGATTTGTTATTAAAGTATTAGAGTTAATTGCAAAAGTTACTCCTTCTAAAGAAGATGATAAACTTGTAGCTAAAATTAAAGTATTTGTAGCGGAACTGTAGTGGCTACTAAAAAGAAATCTCCTGCATGGACACGCAAAGCTGGTAAAAATCCTAAAGGTGGATTAAATGCTAAAGGTAGAGCTAGTTATAAAAAATCAACTGGTGGTACTTTAAAAGCTCCTGTTAAATCAGGAGACAATCCTCGTAGAGCTTCTTTTCTAGCCCGTATGGGAGGAATGGCAGGCCCCGAAAAAAAAGATGGGAAACCTACTAGGCTTCTTTTATCATTAAGAGCTTGGGGTGCTAGTTCTAAAGCAGATGCAAAAAAGAAAGCTGCTGGTATTAGTAAACGAAATAAAGCAAAAAAAGGAAAGAAATAATTATGGCTACAAAGAAAAAGAAAGGTTTGTATGCAAATATACATGCAAAACGTAAAAGAATTAAAGCTGGTAGCAATGAGAAGATGAAAAAAGCAGGATCTAAAGGTGCACCTACAGCTAAGAATTTTAAAGCAGCTGCTAAAACAGCTAAGAAAAGGAAGAAAAAATAATGCCATACGGAAAGGGAAGCTATGGGAGTAAACGTGGAAGACCTCCTAAAAAGAAAAAAGTTATGCCTAAAAAGACATCGCCTAAAAAGAAAAGATAATGCCAAAGTTTGGAAAAAGATCAAAAAAACGATTAGAAGGTTTAGACTCAAGATTAATTGATATACTTGATGAGCTTATTAAAATAATGGATATTACCATTATAGAAGGACTTCGCAGTGCCGAAACTCAAAATAAATACTATCTTGACAATAAAAGTAAGTTAGATGGCTATAAGAAAAAAAGTAATCATCAGACTGGTCGTGCAGTCGATCTTGCACCTTATCCTGTAGATTGGAAAAATACAAAACGATTTTATTATATGGGTGGAATGATACGAGGAATAGCAAAAGAAAGAAATATAAAGATTCGTTGGGGTGGAGATTGGGATAGTGATGGTGAGACTAAAGATCAAACATTTATGGATTTAGTCCATATAGAAGTTTTGAATTAATAATGGGAGTTACGTTTGAAGATTAAGCACAGAGTAGTTGTTTTTCCTGATATACATTTTCCTAATGAAGATAAAAAAGCATTTGGTTGTGCGTTAAATGTTATTAAAGCAGTAGAACCAACAGCATTTTTATTGATAGGAGATTTTGCAGATGGAGAATCAGTTAGTCATTGGCAATGGTCAAAAAAGAAAAGACCCCCTACGGAATATCAATTGCCAGCTATATATAAAGAAATTAAAGAGGTTAACAACGGATTAGATAAAATAGATAATGCATTAAAAAAAGTAGGGTGTAGTAAAAAAATTCTTGCACAAGGAAATCATGAATTATGGTTTGATCATTTTGTATCAGAGAATCCTTATTTACCTGAAATTGGTTCTAGGAAAGCATTTAAAATTGATGAACGTGGTTACGAATGGCATCCATATGGAGAAGTATTTAAAGTTCTAGGTAGTAAGCTATATGCATATCATGGTGGACATTACATGGGGATAGCACATGCTAGAACTCATGCATTGCAATTAGGTTGTAATGTTATTTATGGTCATACGCATGATAGTCAAAAAGCCACTGTTCAACATATTGATGGTGCTCATATGGCGTATTCGTTAGGTTGTTTAACAGACATGTCTAAGAGTTATTTAAAAGGCAGACCTACAAACTGGAGTCATAATGTTGCTATCTTAGATATATTTACAAATAATAATTTTAACTTAGTAGTTCTAGATATAGTTAATGGTACTACTAGCTATGGTGGAGATGTAATTAGTGCCTAAAGAACTACATGAAATATCTCAATTTATAACAGGTACAATCACAAGTCCCAGTGAACGTGATATACCTGATGATGCAGCTTCTTATAGTTTAAATATAGATCCTACAACACAAGATGGTGTATTACAAGGTGTACCTGAAGATGAAAACATTGAATATGTTTCTAATAGTGAAACAGGAGCAAAAAGTGATTTAGCTGTAAATGCTACTTCTATGGCTATAATAAATGATAGTGGATCAAGAGATTTAATTTATTTTGATGATAGCGATGATAAAATAAAAAAAGTTGATTCAGTACAAGGTGCTCAAACTGCATCAGCTGCTTTATCTAGCACAGCGGAAAGTAAAAGCGTTACTCCTACAATGCAGGTCAATAACAAAGAAGTGCATATTGGTATGGGATCTGCTGAAGCTAATAAACCGCTATGGGCAGGGCATATTAAACATAGTCAATTTGGAACTACGTATTCTGGGTTGCAACTAGAAGATGCTGAATTAGCTGATCCTTCTGCATTTCCAGATATATATCAATTTGTAGAATATAATGGATATTTGTATGGAATAGAATGGCAAGGTCAATATATTTATAAATTTGAAGATTCAGATACAGGAACTTTTATTAGAAAGTCTTCTACTATATTTACTTCTACTCAAGGAATATCTGAGACTTCAGATGGCAATTTATGGGTTGTAGATAATCAAGGAAGCAATACAACTGTTTTTACTCACAAAGTAGATACAGAAGATATGACTAGTTTGTTTAACGTTCAAACAAATACAGTTGGAGTTAAAGTTTCTGACATTCTAGAAACAAACACAATTATTTATTATTCTTCTTATTCTGATACTAGCTCAACGGAAGGAAAATTATACCGAACATCTACCAGTAATATAGTGGCTGGAGCTACAGCTCAAACATTATCTAACATGACTCCCTATACAGGAACCGCAAGTCTTGCAGATGCAGCAGGTGAATTTTTAACTACAAATGACGAAAGTGCTTCTAATTTAGTTGTCCAGTATCACGCACCTAAAACTTGTTTAATTAATGTAAACAATAATGCTTACATTGGTTGGGGAGTTACTATGAGAGGAAGCTCTGATTCTGCTACTATATATTTTAGGTATCAATCTGGATCTATCCATCAATTAAGAAACGTTTTAATTGTGCTTAAATCAAATGCAGCTACTTCTGCAAAATCTGACGGAGTAAATAGTAAAGTTATAAGACTAGATACAACCACTGATTATTTAAGTAATTTTAGTAAAAAAATGTTTTCTATAACTGCAAGAGTAGGTGGCAAACTTATTATTTCTTTTGGTACTTCTGGAGCTACAACAACTTCTGTTCACAATGGGACTATGTTAGATTTTTCTAATTTTTCAAGTGTAGCTAAAAACGCAAATATTGATTTAGATAATACTGTAGACACATTACAATTATCAGAAGCTGTTGTTTTTCAACATGATGCTTCACATATTTCAGGTTTTTCAGGTGCAGGAAATGGTCAATGGTTACGAGGTTCAGCAACAGAAAGTTTAACGCAAGCATTAGAAGCTAATATAAATTTAGAGTTTTCAAGTTCTAATATTGACTACGGACATAGTGGTTCAGTATGGACATCTGGAGCAAAAACTGGATTTGAAAAAGTTGGTTATTCTTATTTTTACAAAGTGTCTTTTCTTTATGATGGGTATCAAGAAACTCCTTTAAGCGATGAGTTTAAGGTAGATAATGATATATTTGCTGGAGATGGCAGACCTGTAGACATTAAAATACAATTAAAAAATTTAGGATCGTTTAACAAAAGAATATCTCACATTAATTTATACAGAGCTAGTGCAAGTTCTAATACAATTTTTACAGAACCTGAAGGATTTTATAGATTAGTTGATAGTTACAGGTTAAATGCTTCATTTGCTTCTGTATCTGCTTCTAGTCCTTGGAGTAACTATAGGGAAAAAACAGTACGTGATATTAATGTAGATGGTGCTAGTTACGAAGCAAGGACAGGTTTATCTGAAGTAATAACAAACATAACACCTAACTATTCTGTAAGCACTCAATTAAACAATCAAATGTTTATTGGAAACGTCTATCAAAAAGATTTAGAAGAGTATAGTAATTACATTTATAAATCAAAGCCTTATAATTTTGATCAATACAATTACTTAGAAGATTTTTTATCTCTTCCTACAACTCCTACAGCACTAGCAAGTTTTAATGGCAGGATATATGCGTTTGATGAAAACAATATGTATCAGATAGAACCTAACAATTTATATATAGAAGATACAATTGAAGGTAAAGGATGTATAAGTCAACACTCTGTATTTGTTAATGATTACGGAATGTGTTTTGCTGATAAAAATAATATTTATTTACATGATGGCAAAAGACCTATTGCTATAGGGGATTCTATTTTACGTGGTGATACGTATGCATGGGAAAATAGAAATACTGCATATAAGCCTGTTATTACTTTTGATTCATTTAGAAAGTCATATATTATATTTTTTAGAATAAGCAGTAGTTATTATTCTTGGTCATACAATATACTTCGTAAGCGATGGGATCTTTGGAAGTTTCATGCAAGCAATATACCTCAATCAGCTGTAATAGGAAAAGAAGGAGAAATGCTTGTAAGTAACGGAACTAATCTTGTTCATTACCTTGGACATGCAAGTAACAAGCGTTCATGGGATTGGAAAAGTAAGAAGTTAAATATGAGGCAAAACACAGGAGATAAAAGTTTTAAAAATTTAAACATAGTAGGTACACCTACAGGAGCATTAAACAATAACTCTAGTGGTGGTATTTACGCATACAAAGATAGTGATGCACAATTATCTATGACCTCTATAACAGGGTTAACAGATATTAATTTAAACAACACAAGATCTAAACATTTACAAATACAATTTACAGCTCAAACAAGTTCTGTAGATGCTATTGGTACTGTGTTTAGAAGACATATTTTATTATCTAAATCATAATGGCTATATCTAAAAAAAGAGCACCAAGAATAGACGATGCACAACTTAATAGAGTTATATCAAAAATATATGACGACATTAATGAACTGATTAATGCTGTTAATAAAGGAGATGTATCTACAAACATAGATAACTATCTTGGTAAAGAAGGTGATTTGAGATTAGTAAAAGAATCAGATGGTACATATGAAATACAGGGAAAGACTAAAGAAGGTTGGTCTTTTGTTAAAACAGAATTTAAACAAAAATAAGTAGAGGTAGTTATGGGATTTTTAGATACAATAGGAAGCATTTTAGGTAAACCAAAAGCTTTAGATCAAAACTTTGGGTACGATCTTCAGCAATCAGATTATACCGCAAATCCTAACATGTTAGCATCTATTAATAATTTAAATAGTACTGCTGGAAGACTTGGATCTTTAGGTGGACAGTTTACTCAAACATATCAAGATATGCTTAATCCAAATTCTGCTATGAATCAAAGACAGTTTGGTCAGTTAAGAAATCAAATAGGTGATATTAATGCCCAAACAAACAGAAACATGAATCAATCTCTAGCTTCTAGAGGTATGGGTAATGGTGGGATGGCTAACTTATTAGGAGCAGCAAACTTAAATAGATCAGGGGAACAAGTTCGTCAAGGAATGGGGAATATCTTAAATCAAAGTTTAAATGCAGCTCAAGGATTTGGTAACATGGCTATGGGAGCATATGGACAACAGGCAGGGGCTTATGGACAAGCTGGACAGTTTGGTTCGCAAATAGATAGTAGGCAATTACAAAACAATCAATTTAATACAGATGCACAAAATACATATGAGCAATATATTAGAACAGCTAATTACAACCAAGATGTTCAAAATCAAAACGCTCAAGGAGCTTGGGCAAATTCAATGTTAGGTTTAGTAGGAGGTCTTGGTTCAGCAGCATTAGGAAACCCAGCAGGTTTAGCAGGAATGTTTGGAGGTGGAGGTACAAGTAATCCAGCAGGAGTAAGTCAAATACCTTTACCTATGGGAGGGAATCCAGCTGCTTTAGCTTCTGATCGTAATTTAAAAACAAATATAGAGTTAACTGGAGTGTCTAATTCTGGAATTAATATTTATGAATTTGACTACAAAGACAAAATATACGGTGAAGGTAGATACGAAGGAGTTATGGCTCAAGAAGTACCTAGTGCCTCTGTAATAGATAATGGAGTGTTAAAAGTAGATTACTCTAAAATAGATGTAAACTTTAGGAGGATAGCATAATGGCTATATCAGTACCACAAATGCAAACAGCATACACTGGATATGACTTTGGTCAAAATACAGCTCGCAATCTTTTGGATGCAGTGCGTATGAGAAATCAAAGAGCTATGCAAGAAAGACAATTAAGATCAGATTTTGAATTACAACAAAGAAGACTTAGATCTGCTGAAGGTATGCAAAGCAGAAGACTACGTTCTTCAGAAGGTATGCAAAAAGAAAGGCTTGACCAAAATCAAACACAATTTGATGATGATTTAAGACTTAGAGAAACAGATCAAGATGCAAGGATTAAATCACAATTACGATCAGATGCTATTAAAAAAGCACAAGAAGAACGTGCTAAAGCAATCTATGATGTAACTACAACTACTACTGAAGCTATATCAGACCAAGAAAAACTAAATTTATTAAATGAACAGAATGTAGATGAAGCACAAAAACGATTTAATCAAACCCAAACAGGAGGCGGTAGTTTTTTAAATCAAATAGTAACTGGTGCTTATAATGCTTTACAACCTGTTTATGAAGGAATTGATAATCTTACCCTTGGTTTAATAGATGGTAATTTGGGTACTCGAGAAGAAAGAGGAGCTAGAGATAGTGGTTTAAATACAGCTGTAAATGCTGCTAATAATCAAAGCTATAATATATTTAGAGATACTAACCCTAATATTGTTTTACCTACTACTTATTATCAAAAAACTAGACAACAAGATCCTGATAATTTATTAAATCGAACAATGCTTAATAGCAACTACTAAGGTAATATTATGAATCCAGATATAGTAAGAAGATTAATTTCAGAATATAATCAAAATCCTAACAAGTATAGTGATGAGCAAGCAGAAGTGGTAGCTACATTATCTAGGCAAATGGGTATGGATTTTAAACGTGGCAGTAAACCTGTACGTACAGCTTTGTACGGATTAGGTGAAGCAGCTACGTTTGGTTTATTGCCAAATTCATTAAGACCAGAAACACGAGGTGAATCTGTGTATGGTGTTAATAATACTGGTGCAGAATTACTAGGTAATTTAGTTGGTGGTGCAGTTAGTGGTGGTTTAGCAGTAAAAGGTGCTCGTGGGTTGTCTAAAGGAGCTTCAAATGTTTTTAATAACATTCGATCAAGAATGGGAAGAACTCAAAGCAATCCTGTTTCAAGTGTTAGGGATAGAGTTTTGCAGCTTGGTGAAGGCAATCAACCTTTACAACTTGGTGAAGGTCAACGTTTATTATCAGGTCAAACAAATAGACAAATACGTAGAAATAGATTTCCTTTAAATTCTACTTCAGGTCAACCTATTCCATTAACAAGCAGATCTGGTCAACCTATTCCTATGGGTGGCGATATAGGATTAAAAGATTTTTCTAGAACAGACGCTGGTAGAACATATATGAACCTATTAGAATTATTAAATTAATATATGGCATCACCTTATGAAGCGTTAAAGGTTCAAGGCTTAATACGAACCTATAAAACAAACCCTACAATGTTCAATGACGACCAGCTTGATGAGCTGGAAAGTCTTGCAGAACAAAATGAAATAAAGTTTAAACGATCTCAAAGCGAGTTTAGTTTACAGCGTGGCTTACAACAAGCACAGGCTGGTTTCATTGAAGGTCTTACTACTTTTGATCTTATCCCTAAAGAACCTCGTAATACAGGTGAAGCAATCTTTAGACAACTTGGTCATTTAGCAGGATTTGCTCCAGCTATATTAAAAGCACCTGTTGTTGGATTAGCTAAAGTTGCCGCTAAAGTTACTGGTAAAAAAACCAGTGAAGTTTTAGGAGGTACTATTACACGTGGAGTAATGGATAGTATAGATGCTTTAGATAAAATTGCTTTACCTATGGTTGGCTCTAGAGCTACTAAAAAATTATTTGATAAAGGGTTAGCAAAAAGTGGTGCAGATACATTAGACTTTTTAAAACAAGGTTCACGTACTAGAGCCATTACAGAAGAAGCGTTAGGATTAGCGTCTGCTAGTGCTATAAGTAACGTATGGAAAGGTCAAGATGCTATTGTTGATTCTTATATTGGTGGAGCCATTGCAGGAGGAGCATTTGGTGGTATTGGTAATTTTGTATCTTTAGGTAAGTTTTATAAAGGAAATCCTGAACAAGTAGACAGAGCTAATAAATTATTACGTGCTGGAGTTGCTAGTGCGTTTATGGGAGTACCTTCTACTCTTCGTAATGATCCTACAGAAATGCAAATCTATGAATATTTATTAGGTGGATTTTTTGGTTACAATACTAGACCTGCTAGGGAAACAGAAGCTGGTAAATGGATAAATCAAAATAGAAATGCTGAAGAAATATTTAAACCAGAAAAATCAGAAGATTGGACTAAAGTAAGTAAGGATGCACAAGAATACATTCTTCGTGAACACCCTATGACTAAAGAGTTTAATTCTGAGGGGCATGGTGGTAGCACAGGAGCGTCTTTACAATGGCTTGAGGCTTGGGCAAAGCGTACAAATAAAAAGCCTTTATTCAGGCAATCTGCTATTAGGCATTTTGAAAAAAATAAAATTGAATATACAGAAAAAGATATACAAGATTATTACCGAACTAAAGCAGCAGAGATTTATACAGCTGAACGTGGTATTATAGAAAACGCTACTATAATTAGTAACTCTATAATAAACGATGCTAGGTTAGATAGAATAGACAACGTAGAAAAAGAATTAGTCAACATAAAAGATTTGTCTAGTAAAATAAATAAAGTGGATAAGAAACTTGGCACAACAAGTGAGATAGGTAAGTTTATCAACGAACAAGCAGAAGCATCTATTAAAGATAATATTGCTGATGTGGAAGTGTTTATGGATTCTATAAAAACAAAATATGGAAACCAAGTAGCGAAAGATCGTAATTCTGAAATGCGTAGTTGGTATCGTAATAGAGTACAACCTTTTCAACCAATGGATGTTGTTACGCTTACAGATGGAAAACTTACTTCTTATCGTAAAATAACAAACGATAAAGTAGGAGATGTTTCTATAGGTGAAAAATATGAACGTATGCCTATACAATATTTAGTTCCTGAAGCTGAAGTCCAGTTAATGACTCATGTAATTAAAGAAAATGCTGGTATAAAAGAAGCAGTTAAGATAATGGATCAAAGTCTTGTTAAAGGAAACATTGAATATTCATTGTCTCCTAACGAACTTCGTTTAGTTCAAGATTCATTAGCTGAGCAAGGTCGTTATATGATTAGTGGAGTAAAAGATAAAGATTTTGTAATGACTAGTAAGTTTAGAGATGGTGGTAAAACTATAGACGAAGTATTTAGTATATTGAGTAATGGTAATTTTATATCAAAACCTGAATTAGAGTTAACGTATAAACGATCTTTAGTAAAAGAAAAAAAATTATTAGGTGACACACCAGAAGTAGAACGCTTACATGAACGTAAATGGATTTCTAATGTAGTGAATTTAGCAGAAATGAATAATCTACCTATAGAGCAAGCTTATATCATGCTTGATCCAAATCTTAACTATGGCAAAAGTGTTGCAGATTTTAATAAAAGAATTACTTTAATGGGTAATCGAATGACTCCTATGGTAGCATCTAGTTTTAAAAACATAGAAGGTACGAATAATGGTAGAAAGTTAAATGTTCTAATTGTTAAAGATAAAAATACAAATGGTAGTTCTGATGTAGATGGATCAATGGAGTATCGTTCTGATGTTACAGATGCAGTATTAAATGCTATGGGTAGAGATGTTAAAGTTACAGGACATTTTAAACCAGTTATTGCAGCTAAAACAGAAAAAGGTTTTTTAGCAACTAAATCTAATGGACAATTGCCATTTCCTAATTTAAATGAGTGGATGAAAGTAAATAACATACATGTTATTATGCCTGAAAGTTCTGCAAAACTACGAGGTGCTAACGAAATATCTAATTTAACTTATAAAAATGGTAAGTATTCTATAGATAAATTTAATACTATAGAAATACCTATTGACACATTGCAAGTCAGCTCTGGTACATATGAAAATACGTATAAAGATACTCGTAAAGGTACAGGTTTACCTATGCAATTTTGGAGTCAAGCAAATGAACAACAAGCAAAAGGTTTTTCTGATGTTTATATAAAAAACGTTTTAATGCCTTCTATAAATGGTACAGAAAAAAGCGTTAAGATTGTAAATAATTTTAAAACAAATAAAGATATAAAAGAGTTTTCTAAGGAATACGAAAAAGCAGAATTAAGGTTAGAAGAACTACCTTTAGATTTTGTATTAGAAAAATTAACAGTAGAGCCTGATACTCCAATAGGCAAGTTTTTATCTGATAGGTTAATGAAGTTAGATTTAAAAGGAGAGTTTGAAAAAACTGCAAATGAATCTTTTGAATTTGATTCAGATTCTGCATTTAGAGAATATCACGATGTAAATAGATTATTAGCCAATGCATTAGAAGGAACGTTTGTGGCAAAGCATTCTATGGCGTTTAATAAAAACAACTACTTTAACGCATTGCGTAAATACGTAACAAAACGTTTTGCTAATCCTCATATAGAGACTGCTGGTAAGTCTTGGTTAAAGGGTTATAGACCTGAGATGTTAAACTATGCTGACATAGATCCAGTTAAAAAAACTAGAAAATTAAGAGAAGGAGAAGTGTATCTTGACAACGGTTTTCGAGAAATGCCTGTGGTATTGTTCAACAAGAAATACACTCTTGGCGAAATTTGGAATATGTATACTGGGAAACAATCCATGCCTGAAGGTGTTAAAACTCCAACTAAGGCAGAGTGGAATGACGTGTTTACTTTGCTTGCTATTCGTACACCAGCTGACTCGATGTCTGGTACTCGTAAATTACGATTCAGAGGTTTTACAAATCAGAAAGGGGCGGGTTCTTTCACCCATCACAAAGACAACATCTATCTTGGTGGAGCAGACAAAGATGCAGACAGCATCAAAATATTTCAGAACATAAACAAAGAAGTTATAAAACATTTTGAAAGCGTATCTAAGGAAAGAAGTCACTGGTTTAATAAAAATGGTTCTAAGTCAGACTATCAAATAATGATAGACAAAATGTTTGAAGGAAACCTACCAGAAATATCTGTTAAAGATTATAATAACAATAAAGCTATGATGTTTTCGCCTAGTTTTCGTTTTGAAGCAGCAAGAAATTCTGCAACAGGTAAACAAGGATTAGGATACGGATTATCTGCAAAAATTTCAATGCAAAATATGTATGATTATGTACAAGCAAATGGCGGTAGGGTTTCTTTTGGTAAGCATAAAGTAACGTTACGGACTCAATCACCTGATTCAAGCATAAGTGCCCATAGACATTTTTTAGATTTAGGTACTAAGATTGTTAACGTATCAGCGGATGCCAGTAAGGATCCTAATTTAAAAGCATACAATACATACAGAGATACTTTGTTTAATTCTATTTTTGAAGTAAATAATAAAAAGTTTATTAAATATACAGACTTTATGAAGATGGCTAAAGGCACTGCATTTGAAGCATTGAAAATATCTAACGACAATGTAAAACCTCATCAAAAAATATTTGACAATGAAGGTAATCGTAAGGCTCCAACTTTATTTGAAGCTTTAGAATTAGTAGACTCATCAAATAAAATACTAGAAAAAACAAAAGGTATTAATTCTACAAATCCTAAAATACAATTTGAAATGCAACGTTTAGGTTTTGATAAAGAATCATATCAGTTTAAAAATTTACAAAATGCTCAAAGAGTATTATATGAAAATATATTATCTCCTAATGGTTTGTTTAAAAATATTGAAGGAAATTTTGAAATAAGAAACAATGTAACTTCTAAGGAATTGCAAGATTTTTATAAAATAATTGCTAAAGAGCTTTCATTTGCAACTCCTAAAAGAATAGAAGAATTGTTTAAGGGTGATACAAAAAAGATTGAAGAAGGATTAGATTTTATTGGTAAAGAACTTGGTCAATACGCTACTATAGAATTGTTAGCAGACCAGTATGTTAAAGTCCAAACAGAATTTGCAAAACAAAATAAAAATGTTAATAGTGTTTCTGAATTTATTCCTCAGATAAAAGAACGAGCTTATGAAGTAAAGCGATTAGCAGATAAACTTTCTAATAAAAAAGAAAGAGACAATGTTCTTAATAACGATATAGATGCTAAAATAGTAAAGACTCAAAATGAATTAGCACAATTAGAACTTGCTCAAAAATTGCCTGAAGGCATGTTGCAGGATTATTTTAATTATTGGTTGTTAAGTCCTATACGTGAATTACAGAAAGGCGTAAACCAACCTCAATATAATAAATTAATTCATGGTTCACCTATGATACCTATGGCTGCTAAAAAAACATTTTATCAACGCATGGATACTATTTATGATCGTGCTATGAAAATGGAAGGTAGTTTAGATATAAAACAAGCTGATATAGAAGCTGTTAAAAATGAACCTACTATTGCAGAAGGCAGAGAGTTTACAACAAAAATAAACGATGCTATTCGTAGCAAGAATTTAGAAGGATTAGCTTTATTTAAAGGTGACCTTAAAGAAATTCAAAAGTTTCAATCTGCAATTGATGTGCATCCAGAAATGAAAAAAGATTTTAACCAATGGTATGAAGGTTTTACATACAATATGAATAAACCTAAAGATGCTACTACATTAGACATGAATAGTATTCGTATGGTTAATAGATACTTAGAAAGCATGAATACTAATAAAGAAATGGATTTTAAATTAAAAAATTGGTACATGCATCCTTTAACTGTAAATGAAGAAATGCAAGCAAAAGGAATGTTTGGCACATATCATAAAATAATAAATGCTCCAATTGAAACAAGTAAAGGAATTGCATATAGAGTTTTGAAAGTAGCAATGTCTCCAGTAGGAAACATAGCAAATTACTTTAAGAAATCTGAAGCTAGTATGGGTAAATACGAGGGTAGAAGTAACCTAGAACGATTGAAAACAGATGAGCTATATCAATCATTAACTACTTCAGAAAAACAGCTTTATATGGAAAATATTTTTAAGTTTAGAGAACGTGAAATAACATTGGATAAATTAGATCCAAAAATAGATAAAGTTAAATTTGAGAAATTAAATAATGAAATAACAAATCTATGGAAACAATTTGAAAAACAATGGATTACTACTAAAAGTAAAGGAGATCGTTTCGATTGGTCAATTATAGATAAAGATTTTAAATACAATAATGTTAATGAATACATAAAGTATGATCGAAATGGTAAATTTGATTTTAAAACATTTGAACGTGACGTTATTAATGCTCGTGAACAGACTAAACAGTTAATTGAAACTGTTGGTCTAGAAGGTGTGTTAAGGTATAGATACGAGTATAGATTAGAAAAAGCATTACAAAATTCTAAATTAAATACAAAGCAAGGTGAAAAACCAGTTGATGCTAAGAAGTTTCGTGAAAAATACAGATCTGATAATTCATTTGAAATGTTTAAACCACGCAAAGCTGAAAACTTTATGCATCATTCTTTTAAAAATTCTAATGAAAAATTATTATTAGAACAAGTCACGTGGTTAGCTCAGCAAAAAAAGAAGTTAAGTCCTGAAGAATATGATCGTTTAGCTAAACGTATGCAACAAGATAATCCTTTTATAAATCCTAACGATATTATTGATATTTCTTCTAGTCCTATGAAAGGAACATCTAATCTTGGTACAGATAAATTTTTTGAAAGTCCATTTATAGCACAAGGAAGTTCTCCTTACAAGCGTACTTATGATTCTATTACAGATTACCAATCCAATTTAAACGTAGGGTATCATCGTAATCTTATGAAATTAAAAGCTCAAAATGAAATAGATGTTATGATGAAAAATATGGAATCTTATAAGCCTAGCAAAAAAGAAATGAAATATTTTAATGATTTATATGTAGGAAAAAAAGCTTCTAAAATTCCTGTTAATTTACGTTATAATAATTATAAAGATGTATGGGCAGACTACGTAAGGCTTTATGCTAGAGATTCATTAGGTTATCAATCTTTTTACAGTGATAAGATGATGACTCCGCAAGGTAGGCAGTTATTACATCTTAATAAAAAGAACATGCATTATGTTACCTCAGATGCTGTAATGATAAAACAATTAGAAAAGTTGTATCAGAAAAAATTAGGCAAAGGAAAGAAAATATCTTTCTTTGACAATCAAGCTGTTCCTAAAGATGGACAAGCTAGAAAAGAGTATTTTAGTAGAAAGATTCATAATCTTGGAAGATTAGAAGCTCAATACCAATTACTTAGTTTACTAGCAAATACTGGAACGTGGTCTACTAATATATTTGGTGGTGCTACAATGACTGTAGGTAGTGCTGGTGTTAAAAATTATATGAACTCTTTTAATAATGATCGAGTATATAGAACATTACTTTCTGATTCTAAAGGTAAGCCTGTATTAAAATTATTTAATGGAGAGTTTGTTAAGAATCGTAAAGAGTTAATGACATATTTAGAAGAACGTGGCGTTATAGAGAACTATATTAAAAACGAGTTTGAATATAATGAAGGCTTAAAAACTCAATTAAAAAATGTAGGTGTTAACATAAAAGATTTTCAGCGTGATTTTATTAAAGCAGCTAAAAGTAAAAAAGGAAATCGTGACGAGAGTGTTCGTGAAGTTGTTAAACGTTACGGTGTTTCAGATGTAATGCTTAATGCTGGTGGATACTTAATGAAACAAAGTGAACGTGTTAATAGATTAAATGCATTTATATCTCATGGTATGCAAGCAGTAGAAGGATTTAAAGAAGCTGGTAAAGATTTATCATTAGCTGATCAATATGTATTTGAACGTGCTGAACGTGGTATTGAAATGACACAGTTTTTATATCAAAATGCAGCAAGACCTGCTTTTATGAGAACTTCTACTGGTAAAGTATTAGGAAGGTTTAAATTATTTGTATTTAATAGTATTCGTATGCGTAAAGAATTTTACAGACAAGCAAAGTTAAATGGTTTTAGAGAAGGAAGTGAATCGTACAATAGATTTAAAGATACTTTTGCTATAGACATGTTTATGTATGCACTAGGTAGTGCGTTTATGTTTAGTTTATTTGACACTACATTACCACCACCTTGGGATTGGGTACAAGCATTAGCTGATTATACATTTGGAGACAAGAAAGAAAAAGAAATGGCTTTTTTTGATTCTAAACTTGGCCCACTAAACGTCCTTAAACCACCTATTGCAAGAGTTCCAGAAGCGTTTGGAGAACTGCTTACAGGAAACGTAGAAGACTTTACTAATTACACTATGTATACTATGTTACCATTTGGTAGAGGTATTAGGCAAATTAAACAATTAGCAGATGACAGACCAAAACGTGGTTTAGAGCGTGCACCTGAAATATTATTACGTTTACCTAATCAACAAGTTCGTAGCAGAATCAAACGAATGAAAGATGAGAACAGAAAACGTAGAGAAATAAAAGAGTATTTAAATTAGTAAAAAAATACAAAAGGATTGTTGTTTAAAATTACTAGGACACAGTAACGTTAAAATAACGAAAGTTACTATGCCCTATTGTTAGTTATTAATATATCTAATTTTATTTTCTAAATATAAAAATAGTTTTACGTACCATTTAGACGTAAGTATTTTATGTTTTGTTCTTAACTTATTAAGAGTTTTTTTATAATAATTACGACTAAGATCTAATTTAGAATTAATTTCTATTAATGTAATATTGTTATTTTTTATTTCATTAAGAATTTTAATAGTTTCTTTTCTTAAATTAAGTTCTTTTTTTAATCTAATTAATTCTTCTGATGGTTTTTCAGGAACTCCATAATGATCAAATACATATTGAAATCCTTTTTTATACATAGGATGTTCCATGTTTTTTTCATGTTCAAACATATTAACTCCTTACCCATTTTAGTGCATCATTTAAACATTTTTTATGACCATAAGCACCATCTAAGTATTTTACTATTTTATTTTCTTTTCTAATAGTGTAACACGATCCTTTAACGTGTAATTCATATATAGGATAGTATTTTGGTTTTTTAATATAGTAAATCATTGTAAATCCTTTTTTAAACGTCAGCAGGAAAGGTCGAAGGCTAGCGTGTTCTACTGTTTCCTGCTTCAGTTTAGTTAACGTTATTTATTATGATAGTTTCTTCTGTCCATTTTATTTAAATAGTAGAAGATTACAATGCAAAATCCAATAAATAAATTATCAAACACTTGCGTTGTTGCTATTTCATATAATATATATGGTGTCATTTTTTCTCCTTTTTGTCAAAATATAGTTTTATAAAATCAGAATTAGTTGGTTTAATTACTACCTCAACCTCGTCTGGTATTATATTGTTAGCTTTTAGAAATTGAAGTGGAAGGCTTATTCTTCCTCTTTTGTCTATTTTTAATTTTGCTATGTTCATTTGTTTTCCTTTTTACAATATTTACAAGTTTTTCTTTTTAATCCATAAGTAGGTAAGCTTCCATATCTTATTGTCGTTTTAGTGCAATCTATTTCCCATGTTTTTTCACATTTAATGCAATATTTTAATGTGTACTTTTTATTATTTCTTTTTCTTTTTTCTGGTACTTCTCCTTTTAATAACCAATTTTCTTTAGGTTTATAATATTCCATTATTAATTCCCTAACGTTAGCTTTGAATCTTTTATAGCTTTTTTAGCTATATTTTTAAGTGTTCCACTATCTGCGTGAGTTGTTATTATTTTATCTAAAGCATCAATTACTATATCATATTTTTCCCATAATTGTTCTTCTGATACTTTATTTTTAGTATTAATCATTTGTAACTCCTATGTTAAAATAGTTATAAAGGGCACTAAGACGCCAACCCTGTGCCCTTTACTGTTTCATTTGCTACCTTTTTAACCTATTATCCTAAGCTAAGCTATAATTGGACTAAAAGGTATTTAAAGACTGTCATATCTTTAAATTCTTTCTAACCATTTATCTATATTTTCTACTACGTAGACTGGTGTGTTGTTTCTAGTAATAATTAATACAGGCGTTGCATCTTTATGTACATTTGCTTCTGCTTGTTTTAACGACTTCCAGATGTTTAGTTTTTCTACGTTTTTACATTCAATAGAATACGGTATTAATTTTCGTGCAGCAGGAGAAA
>Ga0209634_1000094_pt1 | contig 72368 bp, 64 predicted proteins | sample LinPmetageLP40_FD_184043 | JGI IMG/M metagenome (GOLD analysis project Ga0209634, IMG submission 184043) | Marine viral communities from the Pacific Ocean - LP-40 (SPAdes) (version 2) | ecosystem: Environmental > Aquatic > Marine > Oceanic | place: Pacific Ocean | collected 2010-08-26
AGATCAAGCCAAGGAGGATGAAGACAAGAGAAGAAAATCGGAAAAAGATCTACAAGAGGCAGATTCAGCAGACGTTAAAGTTGGTAAAGGTGGAAAAGTGTATGTCGATGGAGAGGAAGTGAAGGAGTTTGCAAGAGGTGGAGCAGTCTATGCCAGTCGCGGCATGTTTATTCCTCGCGGTACAGATACAGTACCGGCTATGCTCACGCCCGGCGAGTTTGTTGTAAATCGAGCTTCTGTACAAAGAGGTAATAACCTACAAGTACTACAAGCCATGAATGGAAACAGCGCAGCAGCCGCTCCTGCTCAGGGGATGTCTAAGGGCGGTCCTGTCTACATGGATGGCGGAGGTACAGTACCATCTACTCCAGATATGACTGCTATGTTCAAAACGTTTGAGTCTTCTGCGAGAATGTTTAATGACGCTGTAACCAAACTAGCTGGATTTAAATTAAACATCCAGTTAGATCCAACAAACGTGAATGTAAATCTTAACGGTGGAACATTCTTAAATCAAATGAAAAAAGAACTTAAAGACGAACTACTTGTGATAGTTAGCGAAAGAATTAGAGGGTCAAGCTTTGACTTTACTGGTGACATAAACATGGACCCGTACACTCAAAACTTATCTTAAATGCCATCAAGGACAAACAATGAAATCTTGTGAAACAATTTCGGTTACAATGGAGGGCGTAGGATCTTTTAATTCTACGGCCAGTGTTGATTTAGGCGCATCTCAAGAATTAATTGGTAAAGGAAGTATAACTTCTCCAGACATAGAGAAAATATGTACTTCTAAAAAATTAATAACAACTGCTATCGGGTCTGGTCCTCTTTACGACATAACTATTGATGAAGATATTGAAGATCATCACAGAAGTTATTTTGACGATAATACTATACCAGTAGAAGCTGTAATAGAGTATGACAGAACATTAGAAAAACCAGAAATATTAAAAGCTCTTTTGGGCGGAGAGCAGTTTTGGTTATCACCCAGTCTGTACGATCCTAATTATGAAATACAACAGGATTATCTAGAATATCTCTTCACGCGAGGAGAAAATCAAAACGTCACCAGAATTCTTAAATCTAAATTAAGCGGCGATGGCTCTAGGCTCGCCGTCCTTGTTGACAAAGATTTAGACTCCGATAGTAAATATTACATACGATTATTTATCTTTCAAAGGTCGGGAGATCGTTGGACTCGCATTGAGAATATAAAAGTCCGCGAAGACACATTACACATAAATGAATACTACGGTCAAAGAAACACGCTTCCTTCTATAGATATAGACTATGATGGAGATACAGTAGTTTTATGCGACCCTCAAGAATTGGAGGGTATTGGGCAACTTAAAATTTACAGACTCGACACTACAACTAATAAATATTTGTCTATAGACGGAGATTTAATTATAGGTAGTTATAGTATTTTCAATTCCAGAGTCAGGGTTGGTCCAGATGTTTCTATTAGTGACGACGGAGAAATAGTTGCTGTTTCTGAAAGGGAGCCTACCTCATCTATATACTTCGGGGGTAATGTTTTAGTATACAAAAGAAACTCTAGTACGGAAATTTGGGAGCAGCTTGGAGTAAAACTTTCTCAACAGACTGGAAGATACGCTAGAATAAATACTTTTGGAGAAAAGATATGTCTTTCTAGTGACGGGTTGAGGCTCATTGTTCTTGTTTTAGATACCGATAATTATTATTATAGTACTTCAGAATCCGTAAAAACTAAGATCAATGTTTACGACTATCAGGATTCTTCTTGGGTCAAAACAAAGGTTCTTGACTCATTTAAAATTGATCCCGGAGAGGGAGCGATAGATACAACAGACAATTACAATTTTGATGAAGATGGATACAGACAGGAGTCTTGGACTCCTGCTTTTGATATTTCTATAAGTAGTGACGGAAGTACAGTCGCTTTTGGTGCTACAGACCCATACCAAGACGTAGCTTATTCAGAGGCTCGTTCTGGAAAAGTTGAAATCTGGAAAGAAGGTTCTGGTGACTGGGAAAGTTTAATCATAGAACCTGATTATATTAGAGAAAGAAATGATTTTGAACGATTTGACCCAGTTTCACTAGGGCGTATTATACAACTATCAAACGACGGAAACAAAGTATTGATAGCCCAGAGTCAGGCTGCTTGTATATATGAATATAGCTTAGATGGTCCTTCTATTGTAAGCGGGAGCGCAAATATTATAATTGGCGATAATGATATTGCCTCTAGCTTTTTCTCGGAAGATAATTTTGATTCTTTTATAATTGGTTCTACTACTGAAAATCGTGGTAAATTTGGTTTTGATAAAACTACCTATAACGTAAACGAGGGCGCAGGCTCTGTAGAGCTAACGATTGTTCGCACAGAAGGGTTTAAGGGAAAAGTTTCTGTTTCCTATCAAACTGTTTCAGACACCGCTATTGCCAATGAGGATTTTATACCCAAGAATTCTGTTATTACATTTGCAGAAGGAGAAACGCAAAAGAAAATAAATATTAAAATAATAGACGACTCCGATATAGAGGGTGAACATCAATTTAGTGTCAAAATAACCGACGTGTCGGTGTTGCAAGAGCCAACTTATTTTGTTGTTGGTCAGACAACTCTGGAGGGATGGGTTAAAGTTTCTCAGATAGACACCTTTTATTGTCCTGCTATAACATTTAATGATAATGTCGCAAGAACATTTTCTTCAAATTTTCTGATTACCGACGTGTCTATGAGTCAAGATGGGTCGTATGTAAATATTTTGAAGAATAATTGGTTTTGGGACGAGTACCATAATTATGGAGATGACTCTTTCAGTAATGTTATTTACAAGGTTGATTACACAAGGCCGCTTAATAAACTTGATTATGACACACTGGGTTCAAATTATATAAATTGGAATCAAGCGCACATATCCTGTAAAAATATACTTCAAAACGGGACAACTCCTATACATCCAGACTCTGTTCAGGATTATAGATCTATAGACTGCCTCCATGACGCAGGGGTACGCACAGCAGGGCAATCCGACCATTCCATAGGTCGAGTTTTAGCTGCGGACCACCAGTCTATTGAAGAAAATATGACTTTTTCTTTCTTTATTAATGGAGAATTTGAAGGAACTCTATTAAGATTAGTTGAAGATCAGAAAAGTGTAAACGATATCTTGATAAAGTTAAAAAATAATAGTTCGCAGGAATCTTCTAATACTGTAGAAGTACAGGTTTATGACTCACAATTTTTATCCAACGACCCTCACAAAAGCCACATATTACGAGGACTAACTCAAGCTCAAAATTCAACAACCGAGATAAAAAGTCCAAGTTACGATTCTTCTTGGAATCACTATGTTATAACTATTGACTCTACGTCTATCTCTCCTAGCATTAAGGTTTATGAAAACGGAGAGTTTATATCTTCCACCCCGCTTAAAGTAAAGTTAACACCTTGTTTTGGTGCTTATCTTGAATTATATGACGGCCAACGCTGCATAGATGACAATGCAGGTTGTGATTCTGTTGATAATAAGTACCTTGCTTTTGACGACATAAGAATATTTAACAGAGAAATATCCAGAGATGAAGTAAAACTACTTGCTAGTCACAGAAAAAGAGTCACGTTAAACGAAATATATTATTATGACTATTTAGGTGATAGCAATGGAACATTTTCTTTAGAGTATAATAGATCTACTTATACAGATACTCCGATAAATAAATTTTGCGTGAATAATGTTATTGACGAGTGCGGAACTATAGACTGTGTTATTGACGCTAGAATTAGTTTCTGCTACAATTCTAATCTTCCAAATATAGTTCCTGTTTTTGGGTTATATGCAAGCGGAATAAGCGGCCTAGGGTTTATTGAAGGTAATTCTCCTCCACGTCTCCAAATAGAACAGTATCATTCAAAAGAACTAGAAGGTGTAGGAAGAATATTCACAGAGGGTGCTGTAGGTCAATATAGTCTGACACAAAAAATATCAGGCATCTCTGATTTATCTACGGGGTTTGCTGACAAGTATAACGGTGACTTCTTTGATTTATCTTGTGTTCAGAAGCTTTATCCTTCCAGTGATATTTCTAGCATAGGTTTTGTAAGCTCTGAGGGCGAAAATACGCTGTTCCCTCGAATAGACGAAGGTGTATACGAAGGTGACTGGAAGATAGATAGCACTAGAATTTCTGACGACTCTCAATCTTACATACAGCTAATTGCACCTGATACAGAGGGTAGTTTTTCCTATAAGTGTGGAATGACTAATACTCTAGTAGACCCAGAAGATTCAGTTATTAAATTTAGACTGTCTGGTCCAACCTCTACGTTTGACTGCGGTGTTCCTCCTAAATATACAATAAGCAATATTAAACTAGAAGACCCGCAAGGAACACTAATAGTACAATATGAAGATATAATTTTTATTGGCGACTCTGACTTTACAAATGATATAAACTACACAACTGTTGTTCGTCAGGAAAAAATAAATAATGTCAAAGGTTTTTATAGATGGGGCGATAATTATCCTACTCTAGATAGTGGTAACGCCCCTAATGGGTTTTCATTATCGTTTGATATTGACGCTGAAGATCCCGGCGCAGAGTTTACTCTGGGGTATAATCAAGCATTCAAAGAAAGCACGACTAGAAGCTCTCTTGGTCAATTGAACCCCGCCCTAAGAATATCTGCAATAGAAATTTGCAGTAGCGGCAGACTGTCTAATTATCAAGAAGAATACATAAACTTAATGACACCAGTTGTTGATACTGGTAGAAGAATTGAGAAGTGTTTTCATCCTACATTCTTCCCTAAATTTGATTTTGACACTGGTGTTTGGCCGTCAGTTAGTAGTGTTTGGTATGCTAACGGAGACGCATCTCTCTCCAACCAAAGTTCACAAGGGTCTATACAGCTACTAGAAAACATTAGAGATTCAGAAGATACCACGTTTGCTACTTTACATTCTATGGGTTCCATAGAAAATTCTGGTAAATTAACGCTAAGGTTCGGCTATTCACCAACCTCTCAACAGCAAGTTGAAGCTGGGTCTTTTTCTGACGCTTTCGGTGAGGGTAGGAACAAAAGAGATAATATTTGGTTTAGTCCTCTTGGCGCTTTCTCTGGCTTGACTACTACAGATCAAGACATTGATCATAATTATTTTGAGTTTGATTCTATAACACTTAAAGTTAGAGCTAAAAAATCGAGCGGCAGTAGAGATTACGTATTAGACGTTGTTGGATATAGTGATGACTGTCTAATTAACGTCACCCCTGCTGTTGGCGGATTTTTACAAAATACTTCCGGCGTGATTTTACCAGACCATTCAGATGATAGTCTAGTGTTCTATGGTAATACCGGAAGTATACCTACAACATCAGGATTTAAAGACGTAGACGATCTAGGTTTATCCACTGAGCCATTTTCTAACAAAGATGAATACTTTGAATCTAGCACAACAAACAACGATGGTGGAGATCACTATCTTTTAACAACTTATCCTACAGTTACGTCTACTGATTTTGAATGGTACGAGATTCCACTGAAAGTTTACGATGATAACGTTGATCTAGGAGCTTCAAGAAAATACAACCTAAGCTCTTTACTTGAAAGATTATATTTAGACATCTATCCACTCCCAACTGGCGCTGCTATATCTAACATTCATCTGTGCGTTAGATATGCTCCTCAGAATGCATTCAATTTAATGTCTCAAGGTGGAGAGAGAATACGTAGCATACAAGACGGAAGAACAGAAGGGTCTTACTATCCTACGTCAAGACAGTCTAACGACCAAATGCTTAACGCAGGTTCTGGACTCTCTCCTTTGTCTTATATATCTGGAATACCTCAAGCCTTTACTACTCCTGATAGTATTAAATCAAATTACTCCAGAAGATGGAGAGGCATGGAGGGTACTGTTCAAGGTCCGTATGACGTGGATCAATTTGGGTTTGGTTTCTCTAACCCTCTGTTAGATTATCCCTTCTTGTCTGGTTTCTATCTCTTTGAAGATAACTCAACCTCAATTAAACCCGTCGTTGGCGGCCTAGAGGGAACTCTTACCACTTCGTACAATAACTTCCACTTTACAAATATAGGTTGGAGATTTTCTAATAGCGGGATATTTGAAGATCAAAAACCGGGATACTCTTCTGCTCACACCACTACGGATTGGACCTCACTATCTAATGGTAGTAATAATCTTCAGGGACATGAGTTGTACGGCCAAATAGCAGATGCTTTCAAACATGCTGTTAGAATTTCTGGCGATAACTCCTTTATTAACTTTGGGAATACCCACTACGGAACAGAAGGAGACCAAGGACTTTCTGTCTATATGAGATTTACGCCTGATATTAATGTGTCTGGAACTAATTACGACTGTTTTGAAAGCGGCGTACTTGTTTCTAAGTGGGATGCCGGTCAGGACATGGAGTTTACTCTCGCTTATTCTGGTGGGTATTTAGCAGCAAGAGCTAAAGATTCGCAAACAGGTAACATCAAAGAAGTTTACGATACTGTACCTTATTCTGGATATCAGTTTCCACTAAGTGTTATCATGACTTACAATGATGACGAAAGCCAAAAATTAAAATTATATACCGACAACGAATTTGAATCTGACTGGAATGTTCTTCGTGGTTCATCAGATTCGTTTTATATTGACACTAACAGTAGTGATTTGAGAGTTGGGTACTGCCCGTCTTCTGGTGTTGGTTTTAATATGTTCTTGTTTGAGTTTGGTCTTTCATCTGGAAATATTGTCGAGTCAAATCCTGACGCTACACATAAAGAAGTTACTGCTCAAAAATTCTTTGAAAACAATAGAGTTTACTGGTCTGACGAAAAAGAGGGAGTCGCTAACGACACTTCTAAACTTTGGGATTATGTAAATGAAAATACATATAGCGATTGGCATATAGGCGCGTTTAAGCATTGTTACTTTAATTTTGAGTTTGATAATCTTGGAAGTAGAACTGGTAAGCGAACTAACAGGGATTTAATTAATTTTAATATAAATCATCATGGCTCAGGGTATTCTCAGTATGCAACCCTAGAAATGCCTACAAGTATAGACTCTGGAGTTTCTTATCATACTCAAATAGAAAACGATTTTCTTAGGTTTCACCTAAGTGATACTCCTGATAATTTTTACTCAGCTTATCCTAGAGTTAGTAAAAACTTACCTCATGGATACAACTTTGCAGAAAAAGCCTTAGTTGTAGAAACAATACTTGATCATAAATCTGATAGTCATAATATTGTATGGGAAGACGGTAGCGTCGGACCTAAACTTATAGTAAGTCTCTATACAAAGAATCAAGAACCAGAGCATCCTTTGGTTGAGCCATTCACAGAGCCTAACTGGGGCCTTGTGAATAGAGCTATACATTATCTACCACCTTCTAGCTGCTTGATGAGATTTGACAGTACGTTCAACTATGATGATTATTGTGATGATTCTGAACAGTGGGCGCTATTCCCGCATGAGCCAAGATTAACAGAGTTGACAGAGAAGTATTTCTCTAAAGATGTTGACGATATGTTTTTGCAATATGATTTGGTGTATCCATCTGGCCCAGCTTTTGATTCTCGTATTGATATGCACACATGTCATGTGAGAGCAGAAGACGCTTTTGTAAATGCGACTGCTAATTCTGGAAGCTTTAATTTATATGCTAGTGGCGATCCTAGCCCTGTAGTCAATAGTTTAGATCTACATCTATTTAGTACTTCTGGTATGGAAGATTCCGGTTGGGGTCCAGCAAGTGGTCTTAACTTGGTAACACTTGGGCCAGTGAACGTTAGCGACTCTGGTTTTATACTGTATGCTAGTGGCGAAACAATTTCTACAGGCGCTTTATCTGCGTTTATTGACGGTCACATTTTAATTAAAGAATCTGGCTTTAACTTAATCGCTTCTGGTGACGGTAGAACTTGGACTTCTTACCCTCCTGCGGGTGATGGTGTTGTCGGAGGGATGATTGTTGGCGAAGAATTTGTTGTTGGCGCTGCTCCAACGATTCCTCCCTTGCCGATGTTCGTGTATGGAAAAGGAGTTGAAAGCGGCATATTACCATTAGTTGTTAATAACAATGAATCAGCATCTTCTCCAGATGGCCCTGTTCTTCCGCTGTCACTATTTCCTTCAAACCCCGGCTCTGGTGGTATACGTGACTTCATGCCAGTATATATGTTGCAAAACTTTGCGAATGAGCCGGGACCAAGATCTGGAACTTTGGATCTAAGTATTATTGGCGCTGCCGCACTTTCTTCTAGATACAGAAACGCATCTACAAACCTGTCTTTACGCGCACCAGATCAGCTACCTCTTCTAGAAAAAATGAATATCACTTTATATGGTGATAATTTATCAGAAGTTGTTTCTACTGGTAGTTTAAATTTGTTTAGTTCAAATTACACTGGATTTAATACACCGTTTTATCTTTGGTATAATAATAACTACGGAACTGGAATAACACTTCAAGACAATCAGATTGCTAGCGTTGATGTAGGCGATGAAATTCGCGGCGTTGACCTGTTTGGTTACGGGTCATGCACTGGTGACAGTCCTAGAAAAGCAGTAGACTCTGCGTTAATTACAGACGATACTATCTGGAGACCAGAAACATGCAATGAAGGCGGTATATTCAGAGCTACTCAGACTTATACAAATTTGAGTGCTGGATATAGCGGAAATTATTACGGTATAAGAAAACTACAAGGTCTTATTCCAGACGCTCCATATATTACAACCCTTAAAATAACAACGGGGTCTACAGAGGCTATTAAAGTACCTAGAGATTGGGAAGAATGGGAGTATGGAACCTGTGGGCCAGATACGATTGGCGGTTGTTGTCCAGATGACCCTTGCTCCAGAAATATAAACTTTAGTGGAATCAAGTTGATTGGCGACTACCCCTATCTAAGCGGTCAGCCTGCCCTTTATGATTCTAGCTCTAGGCTGGCTGGAGACAATTATGGACGATCCGTAGCAGTCAAGAAAGACCTAATGGTAGTGGGCGCTCCAAAGCATAAAATATATGACGAAAGAGGTGATCTATTAAATGACGCTGGTGCTGTATTCTTGTATAGAAGAGACGAAGATCTTGCAGGACTAAAAGCAGATTGGGCGTTAGAGGAGAAGATAATACTTCCTTCTGGGTATAGACAAGACTACATCAGTGAAACATATCAAAACCTTCTATGCTATCCTAACAACTTAGCTAAAGAGTTCTGTATTTCTGGTCAACAGTGGAATATAGGTCAACAGGGTAGAGAGTTTGGTCACTCGTTAGACTTGGCAAGCAGTGGAGACAGAGAAACACTTGTAGTTGGTGCGCCGGGAGCTTATTGGAACAGGACATTTGAAGACATTGTTGTTTCAGGTGTGCCTGTATTTATGCTTGTGTTTACCGATAAATTTTCATACAACAAAGAGAAAATTGCCGCTATAGGTAACACTGCTTTAAAATATGATATACTGTACAAATATTTTTCTGCACCTTGGGTTCTTGATGGGTCTCAGTTCCAACCTGAGCTAGATATAAATGTTCTACTATGTCAAATTTACGATAACGATCAAAAAGACAGCTTACCAAAAGTTAGATCAGATAAACCTTGGTTCCATCACTTATACATAAATAATTTACTTGATGACAATGAAGATCCTGCGGTATTAAAAAACACCGCTTTGAGTGGAATACAGAAGAAGTTCTTTGAAATGTTCCCTTACGGAGACGCTCTTTATAGCGGTGTTCCTCCTATTGTCGGAGTGTTTGGTGACGATACTCCATCAACATTCAATAAAGCTGCATTCCAGCCAGCGCTAGATGAATTTTTGTCTTTCTATCAAGAGTACGCATATGAAAGTGGTATTAAAGACTTAACGAATGACACCTCTCAGTCCGGGTATGTTAAGCAGATTTATTCTGATAGTTTTGCTTGGGACAAAGCTTCTGTCAAAATACTTAGTGATACTTTGGCTACCGGAAATTTACTCACGCAAAAACAATCTAGATTCCCAGACTACAACTTTACTGGCAATCCAGTTATGAATTATGTAACCAGTGGAGTAGGTCAAGAGTGGGCTAGAAGTAATTCTTATGAGTTTCAAATTCCGCCAGAATCTGGTGGTCGTGCTTACATCTTTGAAAAAGAGAATGGTAGATTTAACCTTGTGCAAGAGATTGTTTCTCCTCAAGAAGATTTACAGCTTTTTAGCAGTGATGATTTCGCAGGGGCGATGGACCAGACAGGACTTCCATACGGAACAAAACCAAACGACAGGTTCGGCCATTCTGTTTCAATAAGTAACAATTCTGAAGTTGTTACTATTGGATCTCCTTACTCAACAGAAGCTTGCTTAATCTATGAGCGAGACGAAAAAGAAAACACAAGAATGTATAAGAAGATTAGAGAGTGGTTAGTCTCTAAGTCTTTGGACGAAGAAGTTACAAAGTATGATAATCTCCTAGTTGTGTCTGGAGAGTTACAGGTACAGAAAGCGACATATAACGAGCTTAATCAAACTAATAAGTTTGCACTAAGAACAGACAAGAGTTTTTGGGGTAAAACTCCTATTAATTTATATAAGAAAATATTCAAGTACGACTACACAGATATTGCGTATACAGGAACTTGGGGTTTCATTCCTCAAGAATTTGCTGGAACTTCTAGACTTGGTTACAGTACCGCTATTAGTGAAGACGGCGGCGTAGCAGCTTTTGGTGCGCCAACAGACTCCTTTAATGAATTTGATGATTATAACGTGTATCACAGGTCAGAGGATACTTGGGCTTCTTATATGCAAGCTGGAGCGGTTAGGGTATTTGAATCTAGAAGGTATCACCCACACAGTGGTGCTGTTGAGTTCACAAGGTTTGGAAATCTTGACAGAAGCGTTCATGGTTCTGGAGACATGGCTCAGTTCTACGACCAGATGGGTCTTTATCTCAAGCCTAAGAATATTTCGTTTGAAAGACTTCCGTTTTCCGAGATAGAAATACCCGAAAGCGCAGGTCTCGCATTTATCATTACTCCTGAATTAGATGCTGCTAGTGACGAAATTATAGATAATATTAAATCTTGGCTTGCTCTAGGTGACAGAACTTTAGTTCTGGCTGGTAACGACCCAATCTGGGAAGAGAATGGACTATACTTCGATTCTAATAAAATAGTAAATAAGATTCTTAAAAAGCTTGGATCAAGAATGAGACTTGTTCCTGCTAGAAATGAATATGAATCATTAGTAGGTGGTGTTTCTGAGTTAGATTATAATAATGATAAATACAATGTAACCAAAGCATTTATTCCTGAGTACATACATGATACACATCTAACAAATAATAATATGTTTGCTAGTGGTGTTGCAGATATTAGAATAGATATTTCCGATTTGGAGTTACAAGATTTACTACTACATTCTCCTTGTGATACAATTAACACAAAGTGTGAGCATACTATTCAGCATCTAGGAGATTTGAGAACACAGTGGAACTCTGAGTGTATTGTTGCCGGTACTCCTCCCGGTAAAATAGAATACAAGACAAACTGGCCTTTCCATTTTAATAATCCAAATCCAGCAAGAGGTTGCAGTTTCTGGCCTCAAAATCCAAAACCTTATGTAGATCGACCGGGAGAGGCAATTAGACCTGTCCTCACGGCTGCTGAACACATAACACCACCACCAGTTATTATACCTGCTTCCAGCGGCGAAGATAAAAAATGCACTACCAGTCTTTCTGGGATTATAACGACTACTTATGAAACAAGTACTAAACTCTATGAATTTGCCGACACGCAACTTGACGAGTTGGCGTTTTCCATAAGTCAACCCTCTGGATCGTTTCTGTCTGGAATATTTGAAGATTTTACTAGAGGTGAGTTCTTTGACCCAGAGCCTTTTGAGACTAGAAACTCATTCATGCAAGCCGCAGGTACTTCTTACGAAGTAGATGTTCCTCCTAGTGATTTTGTTGTTTCGCCAGAGAGTGTTTGGGCCACGGAAGAGTCTTACTACAACAACTCCGTTAACACTAACTCTAAAGTAATACTGTTTGCTTCTATGCAGGCTGAAACAGATTTTGCTGTAGGTAAGTCAAATAACGCAGGAGAAGATCCTAATAATAAAGATCAAAATATATACTTCTACAACAACCTTGTTTCTCAGGATTGCAATAGCGCTGGAAACATTATTCAGCTTGGTGGCTGGACGGGAAGAGACTCTTTCAGTTCTGCATTTGCTAATTCGGCAGTAGCCAAGGTCTTAAAACAGGGACAGCATGAAGTTTCTTCTGGAGTGATATTTACTGAAACTGATTCAATTTCTGTTATACATAATGTCGTCTGGATTGCAGATCCTATCGCCAAACCTTCTGATTCAGATATAAATAGAATCAAGAACTGGTTAGATACAGGAGATAAAAAACTCGTAATAACATATTCTAACAGTCAAGAAAAAGCAAACCACGTAGAGTATATTTGTGATAAGTTGGGATTGAACACTAAGCCTTACTACTCTAAGGCGAACGGCGCGTATTTTGTTCAGGATACAGATCTGATAGCTCAAGGTAACACTCAAGCTATACCTTATGATAATACGGGAGGTTTTGAACCAGCCCAATTGATTGATGAGACCGCATCTGTGTTTATAGGATGTCCTGACGGATATGCTTTCAACGCAATTACAGCAGAGACAAAAGTTGAAAAACTTGCAATTATTCCAGAAAACGCCAACCCTATTGATTACTCTTCGGAGATAGACTTTACTACGGGTTACACTGAGTATGCGTTTATTCCGCTCAAGGTTGGCGACAATACTAAGAAGTTGGTTCGCTATCAAGCGCCATTAATCGAGAAAAGATACAATAATCCTTATGTTTACTGGAAGATAGACGCTAATGCTAGCTCTGACTTTAAAGTAGTTCCAAACTCTGGATATAAAATGTTTATAGATTATATATCAGAAAGCCCCGACGAGAAGTACGATATAACCCTAGATATTGACGGCGTTTCTTTCTCTCCTTATCCAGATGACAGAGAAGAGTCTGGAGATGGAAACGTAGATGATAGCAGTAGAAAACTACAAAGAACAGAGACTTATAAAAAACAAACGAAGATATTTGACTTTAGGGTTAAGAAAGAGATTAGCGAGATATCGTTAAGACTTGACACTAAAGAATGGAGACAGATTAAGAGCGAAGACTTTGATGGAAATAGACCTTTGACACCAAGAGTTATTTCTGTTTCAGGTTGCCCTCTTCCGATCAATGTCGAAACAATAACATCAACAAGAACAAAAGAAAGAAAGATTTATATCACTAAATGCTCTGGTGTACCTTGGTATAACCCAGAGCAGGCTATTACTTTTGATCCAGAGTTTAGACCTATTAAAACTCTTAATGATAAATATTGCTCGTCCTCTCCTGCTTGCGATGGATATGGAAATCAATTTATTGAAGATGGCCCTGTCATCGCGGCAGATGAGCTAGAACATTTTACTACGTTTAATGTGGGTAGGAATAGATCTAGAATCGTTCTTCTTTCCGACTCTACTATAATACAAGGGCAATCCCCTTACTTCATGAATGATGCTATAGAAGAAAACCAAAAGTTTATTCGTAGCCTGTATCCGACAAGTCCAGAAAAATACGGAAACATGGAGTATAGTGAGGATACAAACTTTGTTGACGGAGTCAGGAAATTCTCATTTACTCAAAAAGTCTTGTCTCCACAAAGAGGAAGTGCTGCTAAATATTACGCTGCTAGTGGCTTGGATAATTTAGTAGAAAGATACACAATAGGAGGTGTTGCCGGGTCTCTGCAAAACTATACAGATTCTGAGAACAACAAAAATCCCGGAGATGTCTTTAGAGAGTTTTCACCAGAAACACCCGAAAGAGTAGAACAAGAACTAGAAAGGTTTGGCGAAGATATTATCCCTATCTACGGAGTCTATCCAAGATATAGCGGGATTATAGACGGCAAGCTTTACATAGATGCTGGAATAGAGGGTGGCATTCCAGATTTCATGGTAGATAAAGATAAAGATTATATTGATTTTGATATGCTCGCTTCTGGATATGCTGGCGATCTGTTTGGCATATCTATTGATATTCATGAAGACAAGTTAATTGTTGGCGCGCCATTTAATGGATTCTTAAATGAAGATATTGAATCATGGTCTGGTATATATAATTTACATGAATCTGGCGCTATAGGGTCTGGCCTCAAATTGAGTGGTAACGGTGGTGCTGGCGCTGCATTTTACTACGAAAGAACTGGACGTGGAAAAAATGCTGTTTCAGAATTTCTACCTTGGGAATTCCAACAAAAAATTAGACCTAGTAGTATCAATGTTGGCATAGAAAATTCAACACTAGGAAAACTTAAAGAAGAAAAAGCCCACAAGCCAATTAACATTACTAGTGATTTTGTTATGAAGAATGCAATCATGACAGATAGATTTGGATATTCGGTTTCAATAGATTCTGACTTTGCTGCCATAGGCGCGCCTGCACACGATTTTGAGACAATCCATGATCACATATATAGTGGTAACGCTGCGTTTATAAGAAAAGAATTTGGTGGACAATTTGATATTCCTCAACATTCATTCTTTGACCTCGGAAGCTCTGGTGTAAGGATAGACGATTTCAGTAGAACTAGTGGAGATATGGTGTTGAATAATGGCGCAGTCTTTACTTATCGTCACAAAATTACAAGTTGGACAGCAAGATCTAAGAAGTGGGTTTATGCGCAAAAAATGAATCCAGAAGGATACAAAGATAGAAATAATGTAGATCCTACTGGTTGTGAAAATGATTTCTTTGGTTTTTCTGTTGGTATAGATAGAGCTAGACGTGGAGATAGTGATTATGTTCTGGTTGCGGGTTCTCCTAATCACAACTTCTCAACCAGCGGAGATCATCCAACGCAAACACTTGAAGACGCTGGAGCTTCATACACCTTTGACGCCATGCTCAGAGAACAAATTGCCTCCGTACCTAATTCTGGGAGCTATATTGACGCTCAGGTATTTGGACACAAGCCGGAAAGCCAAGCGGACAGGTTGAGAAATATTGTATACCAAAACACTACAGGTCAGCAAGAAGGCTATGAAGTAAGCGGAATAATAATTGCAAATGAAAATGGAGATGTGTTCATAGAAGTTTCAGGCCAAGACCCCGCAGAGAAGGGGTTCGTTGCTCATCGTCCATATGTAGAATATGTTAGAGGTGAGTTAATTTCTGGAACAGGTGTCAATCAAGAGTTTAATTTGATAGCGTCTGGAAGCCCAGTTTCTGTTAGTGGACAAATAATAAACTTATCTATTCCCGGTCCATCGTCTGATATAGTGTATAATAATGTGAATCTATATAGTTTCGGATCTTACGTAGGAAGCGGAGACATGCCTTTGTACATGCAGGTTTATAGCGGTATTTATAATAATTCTTTGAATTTGAATTTAACTAGTACTCAAACCATAGCGAATCTAAATTTAAGGATGAGGGGTAAATAATGCCGATCAGAATAAGATACAATAACGATCCTAATCAACCCTGTACGCTAAGACCTACGCCTTTTATGTCTATAGGCACGTCTATTTTAAAAAACGGAGCGGGAGAAGCGTTCGGTAGCGTGTATACAATTACTTTAAACGGAACATTGTTAGCGGACCAAGGCACTCCCTACGCAACAAAACCTGTAGCGGTTGGACAATCCCACGAAAGGTTTGACTTTCATACTTACCCAGCAGACTACCCGGTCGTGGAAAACAGCAAGGTTGGTCCTTATCTTGGGTTTGACGCTGTATTAGGGGCAGATAAATACCCTCCTAAGCAACAAATCTCTGCAAACGCTTCTTCTCATTCTTTATTTGTGAAACAGAAAGCTTTAAGAGCGCTTTTCGCTAGAGATGGACAAAGGTTTGAATTGTCAGACTGGGATGACGACGAAGAGTCTATTATTTGTTATCCTAGAGTTATAGATATTAGCTTTGAGGAAGGGATATACGTAGATAAGTGTTCTTACACAATAACTTTAGAAGCAGACACTCTTTTAAACAGTAAGTTGCATGTAGACGCAGAAGGTGCGCTTATACTCGGAGATGGAATAGCTAGAAGCGGACTTCTAGAGCAAGACCTACTGAGAGATGGAGTCAAGCAGCATCACCCAGATCTACACCCCACCTTAGCTAGTCTTAGTGGCGCATTTATAAATGATTTTTCTGAAGACTGGTCTTTAGAGGTGGACGAGTCTCTTTCAGAGCAGCCTAATATAAATAAATCATATAGAATCACTCATAGTATTAATGCTACTGGCAAGACGCACTATGGCCCTAAAGATAACACAGAGAATGAAATAGTAAAAAGAGAAGCGTGGGAGCAAGCGAGATTGTTTGTTCAAGATAAACTTTGTAGTAACATAAAAGATGTGTATCCAAATAGCGCTGGTATTATTGGTAAAGGTATAATAAATTTACACAGCTCTTACCAAGGCTATAACCACACAAGAACAGAGCAAATAAATCAAAGTGCTGGAAGTTATTCTGTTACAGAGACATTTTTATTAGCTAGCGGAAATGCTTACGAAACGTACAACATGAGCATCTCTAGTGACACAAGTAATCCGTTTGTATCTGTTTCTGTTGACGGTAATGTAAAAGGTTTAACACCTATAGACCCTAGTGGCGCTGCGTTTGGAGGAGTACATTTAGAAAACGCTACATCTGGAGCTTACGATGTAGCTATAAGTAAGTATATGTCGATATCAAATAGTGGACAGTTTGGACTTGGTTGCGATTTATATAAAAGAGCAAACGCTTCCGTTGCTGTTCAGCTTAATTCTCAACCAAACTCTATCTCTTTAGGTATGAATGAAAACACGGGAGAGATAACCTATAATCTTTCTTTTGACAACAGACCTACAAACATTATATCTGGAGTGCTATCGGAAAACATAACCGTGAATGATACTTACCCCGGAGACATATTCGCGGTCATCCCTGTTCTTGGTCGTCCAACCGGGCCTGTTCTTCAGTACATTGGCGGTAGAACTGAATATAGAAGAGAAGTACAACTTAGTCTACAAATGGATTACACTAAAATACCTTACGGTTCCACTAGAAAGTCTTTACTCCTAAAGAAACCTAGCGTTGTAGAACCAACCGCTAGTCAAATTGGCAGTTTAATAAAAGAATTAAGTCCAGAAGGAGAACAAGGCGTTAGAAAGTATTTTTTATCTGCGCCGCAGGAGACTTGGAGTCCAAAAGAAGGTTCTTACAACATTAGTTTGTCTTGGGTTTATGAGTTGGATAAATGAGCCATAGTGGAATAACACCTTTAACAGAGCAGCAAAAATTAGTTTCCGGCAAGCAGTTAGTTGCTTCTGGTGAAGCTAATTTTGTTGATTTTAGGCAGCATACATCTTCTGATTGGGATTCTACAATCCCTACCGGAAATGTTTATGTTATATCAACTCCTCAAGTTAGACATAAAGAGTTTGATGTAAACAAACCTGAAAAATATATTATTGCCTCTGGAATTAATTTTCCTTTTCCTAATCCTTATAATATTTCTTATCCAGCGAATGTTACAGGAGAAATGTTTTCTTTGGCTTGGTGGGAAGTTAGTGGTGTATTTAAAACCTACCCCGCATCAACACTTTTACTTATAGACCAAGAAAGACAAAGTGGCATTCTTCATTGGGAGGGTTTTAAACAAGTAGAAGATTTTTCAAACTCTCCTAACGTTGCACCTCTTGTTCCAGAAGTAAAGTTTAATAATTATATTCATTACTTTCCAGAATATCCTAACCATATGCATAATCCTCCTTCTAAATTGGAGGCTCCAGACTACTCAGACCCTAGCACTACGCTTGCAAAACTAAGAAGTAAACAAAGTAGAAAATATATAGAAATAGAATATCTGTCAGATGTTACCAAAAGAACTAAGCCTTCAAGTAATAATAATCAAAACTACGAATATGATGACGACGGACTATTTCCTTCTGTGAAATCAGAAGTGCCTTTCGTAGAAGGTAGGTGTGAATACACAGACGGAACTTGTAGAAATAACATTTCGGAAGAAGCTTGTACGGCTTACCCCGGAGCTATTTGGACTTCAGGAGAATCTTGCCCAGAGGAATAAGATGTCAGAAAAACATAAACCAGACTATTCAGTAGTGCCTCCTACGGGAGCTTTTGATCAAGACCAAGCAGCCGGATCAGGTTCTGAGTGGCCTAGTAAATTTGTATTACCTCAAGGTCCGTCAGGAACTTTTTCTAACGGAGGGTGGACTGAAGGAAACGAGGGGTTTGTTCAACAAACATTCTTAGGCGCTAGTATAAGAAATTTTAATATAGCTGGCGGATTTGGAGATAGTAGCTCTAACCTGTCTGTAGAATTAATAGAAGATGAATATAATAAATCGGACTCTACATTTTTAGGTTTAGGAGACGACGTTTATCATTCTGGAAATGGAGACAAGTTTGTTGCTCCTCCGGTTGGATCTCCTGTATTTTTTAAGTTTGGTAAAAACTGGGCGACCGTAGAGCAGGCTTACAGAAGAATAATTGATGAAACATACGGAATATCTTCTATTGACTTAGAAAAGTGGAACTTTGAAGACGAATTAATCCAGACTAGTGGAGCTTTTTCTAGGACTCCTTATGAAGCTTCTGGAGAATGGCCCAACGAAAGGGAAAAATACTATCTTAGAAACCAAGAAAAAACAAAGCTTTTTTCAGACATAGAAGATCCAAGAGACGACTTGAGGACTTGGGTAGATAAAAGCTTTCTGTATACCCACGACGACAAGGACAGAGGCTACCAACACTTTACGTTTGGTGGTATATTGCAAAGCACAAGTGAAACGAGGGGGGCAAACGGAAACCCTTCTCATAGCGCGAAAGTGACAGACCCTAGAGAAATATTGTCAAATTGCGCTATTATTTTAAATGATTACGCAGGAACTACCTTTAATAATAAAAATCTTTTTAACGTATATGGATTTTTAGAATACGACCCAAGCGATGAATTACAAAAAAGATTAGACGAGAAAGCTCAGTATAAATGGACTATAAAAAAACAGGTAAGTAGTACAGGCCAAGTAAAACATGTTGGGTTTGACGCAAAACTTGGTACATCAGCATTAAATCCATCTGATACAAATTGGGATCTATACAAATTTCCTCAAACGGTTCAGAGTGCTGGTTCTGCTGGTAAAATTTTCACAGCCGAAGCTATAGACACAGACGTAGGGGCAGCTAGCGAGCTATATCCTAAATTTTTCCCAATAACTGGAGAGGGTTTTTCCAGAAGGTCAGAACAAGGTATTCCTTGGTATAGGGTTAGTCATGCTTTAGCAGCCCTTTTTGAACAATACGGAAAGCTTCCTGAAGAGTACTTAGAAGCTGGTTTTGGTGGAACCATAGATTTTAGGGGTTTCAATTATATCGTAGATTTTGGTGGAATACCCACTGAGAAAATTCCCAATATCTATATGATGAACTATAATCAAACAGATTTATTATCAATAGCTCAAGAGCTTTGTGATATAATTAGCCATGATTTATTTGTCAGTTTATTCCCTGTTATAGATCCTTTAACGAGCTTAAAAGAAGACACAGACGAAAAAGCTGCGATTATGAATTCTGCTTTTGCAAAAAATAATTATTGGACAAAGAAAGCTTCTGGGTATGATCCTAGTAGCGACAAGTATAAACAATACATGTCTAATATTATTCATGGTATAATTCGAGTCGATGCTATTGATAGATCAAAACAACCTACCTACGGTTCTATACAGTCGTATATAAATAGGCTTGAGAATCAAGGGATATATGTCGAGAATAGAAATCTTGGATTTGAGCTTGCTAATATAACTACTGATAAATTTGTGGCTGGCGCGCAAGAAGTCGAGATGCATTATTTTTCCACCTACAAAGATAGAGACAGCTTAGAAGCTAGAAAACAAGCTGCGGGAATACCAAACAAATTACAATATATTAACGAAAAACAATGGAGCCTAGAAGCTTCCTTGAAGCAACAAGTGCTTCCTTTTTATGGTTTTTTAGGTAAGGGCGCTTTATCTATACCTAGAGGGTTTGGTTCTTATCAGCAAATAATGTTAGACACCAGCGCTTTAGATGCCCACGGTGTTGGTAATTATTATGTAGCCACAGAAATAGAGCTTAGGGCAGCTTTGGTATCTTACGATAACTGGGCGGATCTTTTAGCTAGACAATATAACGAAACTTATATTCAAGAAGTAGGAAACTTGAAGGGATTTTACAATGAGCTATTCAGAACTAAATCCGAAGATATAGAGGGTCTTGGAAACATACCAGAGGGAGACCCTTTTAATATTAGGGATTTAGAAAATAGAGAATTTGGCGTCTCTGTTCCCAGATGTGTCTTTAACTCAGAAAAGAATTTCATGGGTCCAGACGGATATCCTGCTAGTCCATGCTCGCCTCCTTATGGATATCCACTTTATTATAAACGCGCAGAAAAACTAGGGATAAATAGAGCTAGCCTTGCTAATCTCTCTAGTAAAATAGATGAAGTAATCACACAGGTAAACAAGATAGAGGATTTCGCTAACTCTGACGAAGACACAAACTCTTTAAAGATAGAAAAAAGATCATTAGAACAGATACTCACCACTAGTTATAATCTAATTGTTGCTACTTCTTCGCAAGCTGCATTCGACGGCAGTTCCAGATATTATACTAATGAAGCTTTTAACGAAGCAAATACCTGTGTTTTCTCGCAAATAGAAGCAATTGAAGAGGAAATTGAGAAATTCACAGAGGCTGGGAATCATCCTGCAATACTAAGCCATATCAAAGAGTCAGCAGTCGCGTTAAGCGCAGAGGTCGGAAGGATGTCCAGAAGGGGTTACAAGAATTCTAAAAAGGTTTACGATTTTATAAGAAAAATAGCAGAAGAAAACCTAGGCAAGAAATTTCTTGTTAAAATTCCTCGGTATTGCAACGTAAACTATAGCGAAGATATTAAATTAAAAAAACAAATTGGAATCCAAGGCGTTGATGAAGATGAAAATCCAATATATGGAGACTTTACGGACTCTGTAAGAGAGGTTTATAGGGGGCCATTTGGATTTAAACCTTTACCTGTTAACGCAAGTGGTCAAGATTTGATTGAATCTCAGTCTTATATATTTAAGATGGAGCAAATTAGATCTGATCAATTAAAGGTAAAGAGTTGGAATTACGAAAGATTTTTATATAAAGATAACTACGAGGATAGTATTGACCCTTTGACGGCTGATAAAACATATGGATACGGCGCACTTAAAGGAAATTATAATCCTATTTCTGAAAAATGGGCGTTTAATTATAAACCAGAACCGCAGGGTGGATTTTTTAATTTTGCTCTTTATCCTAGAAACCTTTCTCTTTCTGAGATAGAGTCTAGGTCTATGCCGGATAGTAAACTGTCTCCTGCTACTCGTTATAAGTTTATTCCAAAAGATCTAACTAATTTTGTGTCAGAAAACGGAAGAATACATTGCTATGTCAGGTACGATAATAGTCAGTATTTAGATTTTAGAGGAATATCTGCTGATTCTATTACACAGGAAGTTGTTGCAGGAAACACTCTTATTCCCGACATGCTCTCTGAGTTAGATAATGTTTCAGTGAACATACCTCTTCCAGAAGGTAGCAAAAGCAGAAGAGAATCAAGCGATGAAAAAAGAAAACCTGCTGTAGCTTTTGTCAAATGTGATGTTGACGAAAAATTGTATATGCCACCGAAAAGCGAAAATACCCCCGCAATGGTTTACGGGAGAGATATAAAATACATTCCAAATTATTCTGCGCCAGAGGTTATAGAAGGAGAAGATGAGGATGGCTGCCGAACTTTTACTTGCGTCCAAGCTTATTCTCAGCCCATATTTGCTCCGAACGACAGGACGGTTAAGATAACAGCATCTGATGTCGGATACGAAAGAATATTACCACCTCAAACTATAGCATATAATGATACAGAGTTCATTGTTCGTCCTACATTTGGAAATCCTAATAGAATACTTGTAGGTGGAGGTCTAGATAGAACCGTTATAACACACGAAGAATACGCAAGGAGGTATGACAAAGAGCAAGATGCTTTTATTATAGACACAGAAAAAGAGAATTTAGACAGCGATCATGTATATGCTCTTATAACCGTTCCGGGTAGAGTCACGACTACTATTAATCAAAGATATATGGATTCTGATTTCTTTAGCTTGGAAACAGTCAGTATTAAGAATGCTTTGACTCAAGATGTTGTTAGGGGTCCAAAAGGATTTGAAAAGCCAGCGGAAATTGTTAACGAAAAAGTTCCCATAGATTGTTCACAGTTTACCTTTGAAGAATTAGAATCCGCAGCGAACACTCAAAGAGAGGCTATGAAATCCTCTGCAAATTCGAGGATGGATCGGCAGTATGCTACAACGCAACCTTCACCAATTTATCCAAACATTGTTGCTTTACCTCTCATGTCAACGGAAAGGTGCTATGGACCTTGGAGGTCTGCTGCAAATATAGCTGGTGGTAAAGATAGATATACAGACATTGGAGGTAAAATAGAATTTGTTAAAGATGAAAATCTAGCGCCTTGGAATTACGCTGGATATCAATTAATGGACGAGGGTGGAAAACTTCAAGCGGAATTTTCTAATAGTTTGATGTTGTTTTCCGAAAGAGGTGGATTTGTTTTTCCTTCTACTCCATCTGGGATATCAATAGGAAAATCACTACAGGAAGGTGGACCGCTAGTAACATCTCTGTCAATCAATGTTTCTGAGGCGGGTGTAAAAAGTACTATTAAAATGGATCTTTATACTTCTAGGTTTGGTAAGCTTCAAAAACAAAAAGAAGAGGCTATAGCACAAATCGTTAGAGAAAGACAAAAAATTATTGATACTAATAATGAAATGATCAGGAAGGGTATGATCAAAAGCGCTTCTAGTTCAAATATGAGTGCAGCGATTGCTAGTCAGGTGAATCAATTTTTCGCCACTACTGATGATTTCACTGGCATAGAAAGAAATAAAGAAGCTTCCCAGAATCTTACTTACGAAGTTAGAAAAAGCTCAAGGGTCGTTAAAAATCTTGAAACTGGTGAATCTTTCACTAAAGAGGAGCAGGCACAAATGGTGGCAGACTTTGATGCATATGGAAAAGAACTTGGGGATTATTGGAGTCCCATTGACTGGGAGCTTATGTTCACCCCCCAGCCCGGTCATAATACTTCAATATATGACACGGAGACTATTCTTCCTGATGGTCTCGCGGGAAGTCGATCAAAATTCGCCACGACATCAAACCGTAACTTGGGTCAGATGGTATTTGGACCGAGACCTATGCCTACGGAGGAATCGCCAGACACGCAAGCTATCATAGAGAGGACGTATGGAGAAGGGTTCAAGCTCAATGAGAGATTTAATAGCACTCTAGAAGGCTTTTAATGCAGATAATCTTACGGAATAAGAATAACTAAGGACAAGAGAGAAAAAAATGAAACCAAATTTATATTCTAATCAAGAAAAAAGCAAAAGCGAAAGCTTTCACTCTATAACTACAGATAATCTCAGATTTCAAGATTTGGGACTAGGAGTATTTACAACCGGAACGCTCTACGACTGGATTTGCACTTTACCGCAGGGGCCAAAAAGAGTAGATTTTGAATATATTGGTGCAGTTTACGACAGGATAAGAGGTGAGCCTGATACTCCAAGCGAAGAAGATTATTACAAACAGCAGGTAGGACAATATAAAAACCTTAGATTCTGGTTGAATAAATTTTCAGGAACTGTTTCTTCTACTAGCAACTCATTATACTCTCAACTTCCGCTACAGAATATTTTCGAGCCAATCGCAGCATCCATCGACGAATCCTGTTCGCGTTACGAATTTCCGTACACCGTATCTTTTTACGCTTGGAGAAACAGCGGAAGAAATGGAGAATATATTCTTGTGAAGGGAGGGGGAGACACAGAGCAAGACGTGATGAACTGGGAGTTTTCTGAAGGTAGTGAAAACTACAGATGGAGTGATCTTAGGATAGAAGATCTTGTTGGCAGAACATATAATAGAAACTCTAAATATCTTTATAATATAGAAAAGTTTCCTCTTGGTTCCAGAGGTGATTCTCTCCTAATAAGAAATATTATAGAGATGAATAATTATGTCAACACCCTGAGAAGTGTAAACTATAATGATTGGACGAGTACAGATAGGGCTAGATATAGATTTATACAAGACATCAAGTCTAGCAAATATGGATGTCTTGAATGGAAAGCCAATATTACTTTTCTTTTGGATATACCTAACGTTTTAGTTGAAGAAGGTATAAGTCTTGACGGATGTAATGATTGCGCAAAAGAAGTTACTACTACATTTAAACTGCGTCTGTTCGGTATAGATACTAAAAAAAGAACGGGAAGATCTGTTGCTTCTACAGACACGACGATAATTCAAACAAAAACCACTCCTGTTGGCACACCTTATATCTATAGAGACGAAACTGGTGCTGATCCACCAAGTATAAATCCAAGCCCTAGAAACGGAACCGCTGGCGAGCTTTCTAATCACTACGTACCGCTTGAAGGTAAATTCGAGTCTGGAACTACTCAGGTTTTTGCCATAATGACGGAAGACCTCCCCGGCGCAGAGCAGCCTACAGTGCAAGAGACGCTAGAGGAAGATTCTCCCTTTTTGACAAATAAAAGTACTGGATTCGGTGTACAGACTGGGAAGGCGGTTGTCGTAAGTATGCAAAATGCAAACCCTAAACAATGGATGCCAGACTTTGCAAGCCCTAGAAAATGTAGAAACAAAGATAACACAAAGGTTGTTTTAACTGTTCATAATCCTACAAGTAGATCGTTTACTAAGGGTGAGAATGTAATATTACAAAAATTAGACGGTGTCTGGGTTCCACTTAGCGTTGGAGAGGGTTCTGCCTCCATAGCTCCCGCCGACCCCAACTGGGATTTTATGTACTTAATGACTAATAGTATGTTTTTCTTTAGAAATCATGATTGGGTAAGAAAGCAAGCAAAACGCGGTAATACAAAACTAACAGATTGGGATGATATTGGCGGAGAAGATCAAACCATATCCAAACCAAATAATTACGAACAGTCTTTTTATTATAACTACTATCGAAGACAAGAAGAACAAGAGAGACAACAAGTCTCATTCACTAATCCTTCCATAATTGATATCACAGACAATCAACAGAGATATCCAACGTCTGTTTTTCATTATGCTGGTGTTATTAATGGGTATATGCAGGTTACCTCTTGGGATTTTATGGGTATTGGAATTGGTGGCACAAGAAGAAATATGTCTGCCAACAGCAATCCTGTACTATCAGAAGCAGCGGCTACCGGCGAGGCATACGCTGGTGACGACGGTATAAATGGTAACGCGCTTTCTACAACCCAGTTTAGCATAGACACAAATGGTAACCCATTTGATAATGGTGGTATTGATGGCAAATTTAATTCCTACCCTTTCTTTGGGTGTGTTTTTCCAGAGGGGTATCAGGCTCAGTCTCAGTACGCCGAATTAATGGCGGACGACACTGATTTCTTTTTAGCGCCCAAAAACTTTCAATCAACCAATGACAAATATGAAGCTAATGGTAAATTCTTCTATGCTTCTAACGGTAAGCCATTTGAAAATTTAAATAATGTTGCAAATGCTATTACTACTACTAAACATCAGGAGGCGGGAATGTTCCCTCAGTCAGAGGTCGGTACTTTAAAACATCTACCTGCTGATATAGGAACGAACTGTGAGCCAAGCGGAACTTACGGAAGACCTATTTCAAATATTGGAATGATTGGATCTTTAAATCATCATATTGGAGATTTAACTTTTAGAAACACAGTAGCTGACTATTTTCAAGACGATAACCAAGGTCAGCCTAAAAGATATTCTTGGATGCATAAAAAAGACAGGACACAGGCTGATGTAAATAAAACACATGAAAATGCACAAGACTTTATTTATGATTATAGTGATAGTGTGTTTGATCTTCAGCCAATGAACTCTTCTAAAATAGAATTTAGACCTTTATCTCAAGAGGTTTATGCTTGTTTTGAATCTATAAACTTCGCCCCAAATACTAATCGAGTTTCTTTTGACGGTCTTTACGATCACCTTGGAGTAGGTACAGATAAAAGAGGTAAATTTTCTGTTAATGGTTATCAATTCGTACAAGCTTGGTTCAATGCCGACATCTCACCTTACGTTCCTGTTATATCTCCATTTGCTCTTTATAGAAATCCTCAAATTGTGCAAGTACCTGTGATCGCAGATCTTACGGACGTTAACGACGGAAGTAGCAATATAACAAAAGATTTGACGCTGTATCATACATATAGAACTACTAATACGCCTGATAATACTAATGGTCTTAAATATAATATAGACTTAGCTGAATCAACTTTGGGTAGTCCCGTTGGACACTTACCGGAAGGTCCAAACCACTCTTCTCAACGTTGGTTTGATGAGAACTGGATGACTCAGGATTTGAGTCCAGCGGGTGCTGTCGGAGTTATAGGCGCTGTTGCTACTTTTGCTACAAGAGATGCTTTACAGTTTGTTACAGAAAATGCCGTTGGCTTGGATGACTATATAGTTGGAATTGGCGCTGGTAGCGATTATTTTCCTTCTTATAGGGGCGGGGACTATGCTACTCTTGACACTACTCAGTTATACGCTAGAGTTTATCAGCAGTGGCCCAGAGATCAAATGATTTATGATCCTAGATTTTTTGTTGTACATCACTTTAATGATGGTATTAAAATTTCAAGAGATACTGTAAATAAGGAATATTACGTAAACGGATCTCCCATAGATCGTGAACCAACAGAAGAAGAACTCTCAGAGGGGTATCCGCTAGGAGCCTACGAAGTCGATAAAAAAGAAGCTGATGTTGACTTCAGGATTCCTACATCTTGGAATAACTCGCTCTTTGAAGTCGGAGGTTATGTTTATTCTGATTCTAAAAATGCCATTTTAAACGAACCCCATGCGGAGGCAGTATCTAAAATTAGAGAAAAATCTCACTGGAGAATACAGCCACAGAGGAGGGGTAAGTTATTGCCCTATACTTATTCTAACGTAACAATTGGTATATCTAAAGAGCCAAAACAAGGAACGTTATTGGAAGGTCAATTTGCCTCTGCTAAACTTCACGACATTGTAATCATAAATCCCGGCTCTAAGTATGGAAAAGGCGATACATTCAAGCTTTCTGGAGCTAGCGGAGGTGGAGTTGTATTAAAAGCAAAGACATTAAATGATGAAGGGGGAGTTAGGACGTTTGAGGTTCTTGAGGTAGGTCTGGTTTTTGATACTAATGATTTTTTAAGTTCTGACCAAGAGATGAGATGGGAGACGGGAGGATCGTCTCCAACAGCACCGACTTCTATAATCGCAAGAGAAGTTGATAAGGGAACCGGACTTGAAGCTTATGTTATAAGGGGTCGAATGACAACAACGAAGATGACTGACACGAAACCCGCAGAAGCACTAGAAACAACGGGTCCAATAAAATTAGGGCCAGATCCGTCTCTAGCTAACTCAGCAGTGCTGCAATTACAGCAAACAGACCCTAAAAATCAAATACTAAAGATAAATCCCAACGCAAGATCTAAGAATAATCAATATGACGTGTTTTTTCACTACCATAATGACATTTCTCACAATAGAGTAAGTGAAACGGGTCCACCAAACGGTGTAGAACAAATGATTAGATTGAATGTGATAACAGACGGCGGAGGGGGTAGCGCTGGCTCATTAACCTCTAACGCTCAGGGTGTTGGCTCAGATATTGACTTCCCTCCCGGTGGTGGTCCAGATCAATTTGCCGGGTCGGACTGGGCTTTTCAGTCTAATGGTTTTGGAGGAGGGTTTTTAAATGGCGCTGGCGATTTCTTTGGCGCTGGTGGTATTGGTGGTGGCGGTTTTTAAATAACACTGGCTTTTGTATGAGTTAAATAAACAAATAATTTTTTTCGTGTATAATATAACAGAATATTTCTTAATAGGAGATTAAATAATGGCAGCTATAACATTTCATGTAAACCAAACTGGTTTTACAGCTACAGATAGAGACGCTACGCTCATTGGTCACGCACAGGGGTCTGGACTTGGCTTCTTTGGTAACAGTTTTGGCCTATCTGTTCCGGTTGGTCAATATCAAGAAAGTACGTTTGTTAGTAATTCAAACGGAACTGCATCTGGAGTTAAAGCCTCTAACACTAAATATATGAGTGCTAGCGGAGTATCTCACAACGGAGAAGGTGAGCTTGATAATGAAAAGATGCCAAATTACTACGCCCCATTGAATATTAGGTTTACTCATGACGAGGCGGTTAGAGTTCAAAATTGTAAACTACGTATTTTTGACAGAGCAGACATTGCAAATCAAGCTAGCGGAGTGACAACCAAAGTTTATGAGGTTCGACATCCAAACCCACTTGCTACAGACACAACAAAGCTAGCCCATAGAGGTATATCTACTCATGACTGGTACGAATTCGATCCAGAAGAAAACATGACAGACATGGCTCTAACCTCATCTCCGGGGATCAGCGGTCTAAATACAACTGCTGGAGACACCGTTAGTGCGGACGATGGAACTTATATAAATCAGACTTCAAAAGAAGGTGCTGCCCACGAATCTCTTCGTCACGATTGGTTTACTGCTCTTAGCGCTTCTCCCGATAGTATTGGTAGTAAAACGCAATATGGATTATATTTTACTTTAGAATATCTATAAAAAAAGAGCCGCCTTTCGACGACTCTCTAACTAGGCCAGTAGTGGTGTGCTACTGGCCTTTTCTATTCATTCTGGCCTGTTTTGGCATTCCATTTTACCCAACCTCGATCTGGCAGCCAATTGCCGTCCCCATCCTTACGTTTAGGGAATAGGGTTCCACCCTTCTTGTTAACTCCAAACGCCAGACGCGCCCCGCAGTCTGCACATCTTAGTTCGTAATAGTCGTTCTCTTCTACGCTTCTTACTACAAATTTGACGTTGTCACTTCCGCACTTAGCACAAGTAGTCTCTTCAAAGACCTCTTGAAACCTAGCGATTTCTGCAAAGATTGACTTCTGGTCATCTCCAGAAAGTTCTACATTGAGGCGACCGTTTCTTGTTTGATATACTACTTTCATACATTTCTCCAATCTTGTTGATAACCAGTAATTGAACTAGGGATTGTCCCTTTGTCTTGTTGATATTCGTTTAGCTTTTCAATAGCGTCACTTGCTTGTTTCTTGTCTATCTTCTTTGAGACAGACAAATTAAATACTTCCTTAAACAATTTTGCTGGATGGATATCCAGTTGTTTAGACTTTCCGTCTACGAACCGCTCTTGGTTCTCTGTCATTCTACCTGCTGATTGATATTCTCCTTGCGTAGTGTGTACCGCATTAGTTTGACTAATACTCTTAGCGATCTCTGCGGTATTCTTTTTAGTGACTTCTTCTGCGGCTACAACACGTATTCTAAGCGCTTTCCTCAGAGCGCGACCTTCTGCTCGCGTTGCTGCTGTAGCAGTGTTATAGACACAAAATGTGTCGTCTGTGTTGCCCTCCCAAGAGTCAGCAACATCAGAGAAAGCAGACCCGTCTTCAAACTCTACCCGCCAAACGACAGTGGACCTGCCTATCTCGTTTCCTCCCTGCGGAGGAAAGACCTGAGTGGGACCACTAAATACGATTCTACCCATCAACAACTCTGCAACTCTCCTGAGTCCATTACAGAGAGGCATCTTTTCAAACATCTCATTCTTCTCAAAGTGTCCTAGCACATAGTCATTCCACTCTGGATCTGTAGGACAAACTGCGCTCTCTACAACATCCTTAGTTCCAGCCTTGGCGTTAGACGGGGTGCTAAGTTCAACATCTTCAAACAAATCGCTCATAATTCAACCTCTATAAATCTTTTAGTCTTTGGTGGAAACTTTTCTTCAATGCTTTTTAATGTACTTACAATATTAGATATTAGGTTCTCCTTCTTTTTCAAACTGGCATTTGCTATTGCCTTGACTCTTATTATAGCGAATCCACGGCTTAAAATTCTACCGCTTTTCTGTAAATCCGCTTTTATTTGTTTCTGTAGCTTCTCCTCTCCCCAGATAGGAAGGAAGTGTGAAGGTCCATCCACTTCTATTATAGTCTTGAGAGAAGGAATGTAAAGGTCTATTTCTAGTTTTTCATTAGGAATTAAATTCTTATTATGAAAATCTACTGTATATCCGTTTGTGCTTAACTTGTCTGCTACAAACTTCTCTAGCTTAGACCCTTCCCTTCCAGCTTTTCTGATGGCATCAGTTGCTAATTTACACATTTTATCTCTTTGTGCAGCATCCATGTTTTTCCATCTTTCTTTAGCTTGGTCTACACGACCCTGCCGTTCTTCCTTTGTCATTGACTCCCAATGATTTTCCATTCCTTCACTAATTTTCAGCTTTTCATCCTCTGTTCTTTTTTTTCCCGCAGTAGGATGTTCACATCTTCCGCTCTGTAAAGCATTCTTCTGCGCCTCGCTCTTATTCTTTAGCTTGTATCCATTCTTAATCAAAGTCCTTCTTACTTTATTTGGATATGTATCCAGAGACTTAGCTATTTCATAAGTGCTTTTACTTTCTTCATTGTACATCTCTATAATTTGTTTGTCAAGATTGCTCATCGAAAACCTCTCTTATTTTTTCTAGGTCCATAGATTCTACCAGTTTTGGCTCTTTACCAGTTATTCTTTTAATGTAGTCATAGTCTTCCTTATTTTTTACAATAAAAGGAAGTGTATTATAGATCTGGATAATTTGCATAATGTTTTTTTCTTGCTGTTTTGTGTACAAGAAAACCGCTTTGAATTTATTAATTACATTATGGATTGAAGACGCTGCATTATAGCTTGTTATAATTAAATTACCTGTAAACTGCCATATGTCGGTAGAATTGAACAGTCCGAATTTAGGGGTTATAGAGTTAAATCCTATATCCTCATAAAATAAGCTTCCATTATCAATATCTTTGCTGTCAATCCATTTATTCAAGCACTCGTATATTTCCTGAGCGCTAGGGTCGGCTGATGAATTTACATAAAATCCTAAGTTCATTATTGTATCTCCCAGTTATTATCGTTCATAAACCAGTCAATGGTTTGTTTTAGTCCTGTTTTTAAATCTGTTTTCGCTTCAAAGTCTAGCAGTTGTTTAGCCTTTGTCGTGTCTAAACAACGTCGGGGTTGACCGTCTGGTTTACTGTCATCATACTTGATAAATCCAGTATAACCCATTTGATCGGATATCTCAGTTACTAACTCCTTGATTGTTATTTCTTTTCCTGTACCTATGTTTATTGGTTGGAGTCCCGGTTCTGTCTCTATCGCTCTGGCAATCGCCTCTACGCAGTCTGGCGCATATAAAAATTCCCTAGAAGCTTTTCCTGATCCCCACGCCGTTACCATTTTCTCCCCATTTTTAATAGCATTATAGAATTTAAGAATCAAAGCAGGAATAACATGACTACTAGTTGTGTTAAAGTGATCGTGTGGTCCGTACATGTTGACCGGAATCAAGTTAGCACCCCTCATGCCATACTGCTCTCCATACGCTTGCAGAAGCCGCACAAGGGTCTTCTTGGCGATCCCGTATGGAGCATTGGTTTCTTCTGGGTATCCATCCCACAAGCTTTCCTCTAAGAAAGGGACAGGAGTGTGTTTAGGGTAGGCGCATACCGTTCCAAGTAGAATGAATTTAGGGGTCTTCTCTATCCTAGCTCTTTCTATAAGGTTTACTCCCATAATAAGATTTTCATACATAAACTTGCCGGGATTTTCTTTGTTAGCACCAATCCCACCCACAGATCCAGCCGCATGTACTATTACATCTGGATTGTGATATTGCATCATCTTTCGGCAGGCATGTTGACACCGAAGATCATAGACGCTAGAACCCATCACGCTTAATGAGTAGTCTTGATTCATAAATTGACCAAGGTTTTCTTGAATGTTTTTCCCAAGAAACCCCGTACCGCCAGTTATTAATATTCTCATGTATAGTTCTCCTTACTCCTATTATAGTTTAGGAAATACATTTTTGTCAAGTAAAATAAATAAATTTACCAATAACATCCACCCTCTACATAATTCTTCATGGGTGGAATTTCATGAGGTAATGGCCTAATCCAGTCGCCTGTGCCATACCAATCATGGTGTTTAAATCCTTCGTCCCATCTTCTTCCTCTTATTCCGTAAAGTATTTGGTTGCCACCCCCAAGATGAACACATGGTTTACCTAGTTTTTTTATGTAATCACAAACAATTAAAGAAAATCCACCACAACCCACGGTGGCGAAATCAAAATCAGTTTTTTCTATCTGCTCAAGCATTTGGTTGAGTTTATCTTCCCAAGGTTTTGGCGGTTTGCCAGTAAGCGCTTCTGAGTAAGGAGACTCAACAGTAATCACTTCGCCTATCTCTGCTCCATCCCATATTTTACTGAATTTTTTTGCTTGAGTTTGAACTGTATCTGGAAAAGGAGAGACGCACAAAACCTTTTTATTTTTTAGATGGTAGTGCCATCCCTCGCGCCCAAAGACAAAAGGTTCTATTCCTTCAAAAGAATGAAATATCTCTCCAGTGTATCCTATATTAGATAGTACAGCTTCGTCTTCTTTACACCACTGTAGCACGCAGTCTAGATTTTTTACTGCTTCTAAGTATTCAAAACACCACTTATTAAATGTCTCTAGTGAATCAACATAGATTCCAGCATTAATAAACAACTGCTGTCCAATTAATGAAGGTTGATTGTTTAAGTGTGTCAGTAAATGTGAAGCTTCTATATTTCCCATTTTACCAAAAGATTTACTAGTTTTATTTTTTAGGCATTCTATAATTAAGTTATTCATTTATAATCCTTAAAAATTGTTGGTAATCTTTTATATAGTCTTTTTCGTCATATTCCATAGAACATAAAACCAATAAAATATCTTTACCTGTTAAATAAGTTTGTTCTCCCCATACCATGTTTTTCATAAGTAAAGACTGTCCGGGCTGCATTATTTCTTTTTTTGTTTCTTTCCCGTCGTCTAATGAAACTAAAATTTTTCCACTTACACAAATTAAAAGCTGCTTATCTTTTAAGTGTGCGTGATTACCTCTAGTTTCTCCTTTTGGAACGTCTGACACAAAGAACATTCTTTGTGCAACTAAATCAATATTTTTATTGATCGCAAAAAGAGTTCCTCCAGAGCTTTGAAATTTATCTAAATCTTTTAACACAGGATATTACCCTTTCTACATCTTCTTGAGTAAGTTGTTCGTGGAATGGCAAGCTTACTGTTTGCCTAGATTCTTTTTCTGAATTTGGTAAAGTTTCTAATATTATCTGTCTATGTGCGTATGCAACTTTTCCATGACAGTGTTCATAATGAATTCCGCATTGAATATCATCTTCTTTCATTCTATATAAAAATCTAGTGTTAGATTTAACACGTATTCTATATAGATGCCTACTTGTATTATTATAGCCAAACGCATCATTATATGCAAGTTTTATTTCATCTAATTTGTTATTTTTTTTATCTAAATTTTTAAGATTTTCATTTGCTACATACGCTTGCACTGATGTCCAGTGCATTTTGTAACCTGCGAGCCATTGCTTTCTTTTCCAGCTATTTTTATCAAAAGTTGTACCGTTCATGGTCATCATTCTAAAGTCTTCTATTTTCTTCTCATTGTTTGATACTATGATGCCTCCGTCACAACCGCTGACAGGTTTTGTTGGATAAAAGCTAAATATCATGAGCGCATCATCATCTTTTAGCTCTGCATACTGATTTTTACTAACTTGCTGCGCTGAATCATAAATGTCATCGTGCAAGTGATAGTAGCTCCCAACCCATTCCACGTCGTCGTAAAATTCTATTTTATGACCTGCGTTAACAATAGCGTTAGGAACAACGATTGGCATTGTGCTTGGAATTTTTACTATTTGATTTTGATATCTTTTTAGCGCTAATAATATTAAGCTAGAAGCGCTATTTGCTGTGCAGGCGTATCTTGCGCCAACGTAATTGGCAAAGTTTTGCTCAAATTCTTGTACAATATCACCGTGAAGAAGGTTGCCAAGCTTAGATGTATCTATATTGTGATTCGGTATATTAAAAAGTTGAATCATTTTTTCTTTCTAATAAGAATGTTTTTTTACTGTCTAATCCTTCAAAAGAATTACAAATATGAATCATATCAAATCCGCTTTTTTCTATTGCCTTGTGCAGATCTTGTTCTAAGATTACACAATTTGTTGCTATCAGAGATGACTCATATGGAGTATATTTCTCAAGGCGACTTTCTTCTCCAACGTCTTGTCTATGTATTATTACATATTTTTTTGAATGATATAATATTTTACTTAATATATCAATCGGATTTTTCATTTCGCTAATAAAAGCATTAATTAAAATTACATCATAATCACCTAAAAATTTTAAATCGTCTTTAAACATATCAAATTTTACATAATTAAAGTTTGGTCTTTGCGCTAAAGCAACTTTTTCTATTATGTGAGGAAGGTCTGCGCCAGTATAATCTATATGTTTATAGATGTCACCGAACTCAGCGTTGCCGCATCCCATATCAATTAATTTTTTTGAGTCTTGTATTTTTTCTACACAGCTATGCAAACTATTAAAATGATCGCTATGCATTATGTGTGGAAAGTTTCTATTGAGTATTAAGTCGCAAATTTTTTCGTCTTGCCACGCTGTCTTTTCCATGATTTTAGTTCCCGTTTGTTTTTATAAAATGTTCTGGTACAGGTTTTTTAAAGGGTGTAAGCGCTTTTCGTTTAGCAAAGCAACATATGAGAGAGTCATTAGGTATACTGCTAATAAAGTCTCCAGAGTCTTGTTGAAAGTCTAAATTTGCGCTCCTAAGATATGTATTATTTGCGTCAAACTGCCTCCATCCTCCCCCTCTTGGTTTAGTTGCTGTAAATTCTATATTAAATCCATTAACATTGTAAAAATCCTTAAATAGCGATGGACTTAAAGAGTAAAATCCACGACCAAAAAAACCACAAAGGTTGCTGGTGTGCATCACGCAGCCACTTTCTTTTAGCATAAAAAGTATATTTCTAAAAACAGTACACGGATCAAAACAACAGTATAGCGTTCCAGAGTCTATCACCCAGTCATATTTTTTTTCAAGCTGCTTGCTTACAGGTTCGTTTAGATCAATTTTGTAAGTAGGACTTCCGTTTATATCGAATGTGTCCAAGGTGGCAAACCCCATACTATCTTTAAAAGAGTCTAAGGAATGACCATAAATATGACAATCCCCTAATATTGCACAGCTTTCCCCTTCTGGGTTTTGTTGTCTTATTGTCTTCAAAAGATGAAAATCTTCTGGTTCAATAGCCATTATAGTGCCTCTCTATTATTTTTTTAAGTAATTGTATATCCGTTTCTACAACCTTCATCCCTTGTGGCACTTCTTCTGTGATTTTCTCGACAGAAAAAGAATCGTAATCATCCACCTTATCGTAATTGTGATATTCCATAAAAGCTTTTGATAACTCATGTAAACTTACTTTATAGCATTTTTCTAACCTTATATATTCGCCTTTAGTCTCTAGGTTGTCTAGAATTTTATTGGCTATTTCACAGGTTTCTACAAAGTATCTAGTAGTATCTCTAGCATTAAGTAAAATGGGTTTATTTTCTGACACCGCCTTATTCCACAAATAAAGAACGCTACCGCTAGAAAAAAGAAAATTTACACCCTGAACCACGGAGTATCCATTTTCAAGCATCAAGCTCTCCATCAGTAGCTTAGTGCAACCGTAAACACACGAAGGATTTATAGCCTTATCTGTACTTACGGCTATCATATTTTTTACACCAAGCTTTTTGCAGATGGTAATCAGATTTCTGCTTCCGATAATATTAATATCTATCGCCCTTCCGGGGTTATTTTCGCATATTCCTACATGTTTCATTGCCGCTGTATGAATCACATAGTCTATATCATGTTTTTTAAATATGTTTTCTATTTGATCTGAATTTAAAATATCTTGACAGTACATAGGAACGTTTTGAAATTTATTTTTTAGCGACTGCGATCTTTCTTCTGAGTGTCCAAGGGCTATTGGTGAATACCCTCTTCTCAAGCATATCTTGACAAGTTCTGCGCCTAATGTGCCGGTAGCTCCTGTTATAAGTATATTCATCTGTACCACCCCTTACCCGCTGGGGAGTCTAAATTATTATGTATATTTTCAAATATTTCAAATCCTTTATCATCCAAAAAATAAAGACTTTCTACACAACTATCCCAAGAGGCGTATCCTTCATAATGTTCCTCTAGGTTTATAGATTGATAACATTCTAGCATTTCATTTTTTACATCACAGTCAACCCTAAATTGAATAAAATGTTTTATTGCCTCATGCTCACAGTCTCCATAGCTGATAACGTGAGTCTTTTCGGATCTTCTCATGTCTATTTGTTTTCCAATCATTTTTATTGAAGGAATAGAAAAGGTTGAGAAGAAAGCAAACGGAATGTTTTTAACATTACAAAAACTTCCTACATACTGAAATAACTGTGAATGTTGCGCATGTTGGTGTTCATCTCCATAGTAGGAATGAGTAACTACTAAATCTAAATCCTCTAGCCCCATTTCAGAAATACCTTCTTCAATAGACTCTGCTAGATTTGTTAGTGCGATGCCTCCGCGATCAGGTATGTTTTCCGCCGCTATAAATCTATTTTTAATTCCTGCTATATCTAGCGCATTTTGAAACTCATTGTTTCTTTGTGGATGATGTCTACCAGTAACACATATTACATATGGGTCAACTTCATTTCTTTCGCTCAAAAACTTTAACGTACCCCCTATCCAAAGACTTTCATCGTCAGGATGAGCAACTACAAATAGTACTTTACTTTTCATTATCTTTTCCTTAAATTAATTGTGATTCAAATATTTCAAACTGATCTCTATCTACCATGTGTCCATTATAAAATCTATTTTTAGCCCAAGGCAATTCAGTATAATGAGATGGAAGCCTGCTAACCAAGTCGTCTGTATTAATTAATTCGCCATCAAAGACTTGTCCGTGATTATCGTACAGTCTAGTAAAATATTCTTTAACTTTCTTTAGACCATAGTCTTCTCTGTAGTTATCGTATATTGTATCTATATCAAATTCAAACTTGTCATAGTTTTCAACAGCTTTTATTAGAGCTTCATGAGCTAAGTTGTCGTCGTGCCAATAAACAGAATTTTTTGTATTTAAAAAATCTCTTCCGCTGCCAGATTGATTTCCGTGTATCACCACCGGCACTTCAGACAACAAAGATTCTGCTACTACACCCGGACTGCCTTCACACATAGAAAACAGAGTAGAAACTTTAGACGCTTGGTAAAAAAAGGATAACTGTGTTTTACTGAGACCTTTAAATTCTAAATTCTCATCTAATCGCATTAAAGTAAATAATTGGCGTTCTTCGTTTGTAAACATTTCATAGTAAACATCTTCTATGTCCATAAAATGGTCTTGAGGCCAAAGTTTCTCTTCATTTCTTTTTGCGCACACAAGGAGTATTTTGTACTTCTTTCCGCTTTCGTATATCTTTTTTATTTCCCTAAAAAACAAATCTAGCCTTTTTACATTTCCTGATCTTGAAACATTAATAATATCCCAATACTTTTTAACATCTGGATCTTTTTTGAAAACAGTTGACGTAAAATTAGAGCTAACAACCGGAATCTCAAAAGAATGAGGACATCTTACTGCTATATCAGTTACGGAGGGTCTACCCATAAAGAAGTCGGCAAAGCTTGGGTACAAAGCGCCCAATGAAAGGCCGCCATAATGTATCCCTATAAAATATCCTTTATCTTTTATTTTTTGTATAATGTCTCCATGACTCTCAAAAGCGCGGTATGCCTCTTGGTGAGAGATAACTATTATGCCTTTTTGCTCAGGCGTTGTTTTTTTAAATATATGAGCCATTCTATTCCTTAAAAAATTCTTCCGAGTTTATATTTTTGTCATCAATAAATAGGTCGTAGTAGGGCTTTCCCATTCTTAATTCAGAGTATTTGCAGTCCCATCGTTCTAATTGCTCTTGCGTGACTTTAAACCAGTTCATATTTGTAATAGTTCCTCTGGCCGTCCAATAAATTATAGTATTGCCCTGTTCATATAGCTTATTTATTTTTTTAATTCTATCTTCAATTGGTTCTGCTAAAGAATACTTTCCATCCGTAAAAGAGCAAATTGTTTCATCTATATCAACAAATATAATCATTTTCTTAAACTTTCTTTTTTCATCCTTTCGCTTCCTAATATTTTTCTTTCGCTGGGTGGATTTTTTAAACTTAGTTCTATATCCCTTGTACCCTTTACTAATTTTATTAACCCTTGAGGTTCTACAGATGCTAGTTGATCGCTACCCCACATAGTCCTATCTATTGTTATGTGTCTTTCTATCCATTCCGCGCCAATTGCAACTGCTGCAAAAGTTGTACATAGTCCATATTCATGACCACTATAACCAATCTGTTTTGTTGGATACTTATCTTTTAACCATTTTATGTAATTTAGATTTAGTTCATCTATTGGTGATGGGTAAGTTGAGTTTGTGTGGAATATTATATCTGGATTACAGTGAGCTATACACTTTACTATTTCTTGTTCTTCACTCATACCCGTAGATACCATTAAAGTTTTAAATTTCTCTCTAGCGTACTTACATAATTCTAAATCTGTAATTAATGCTGATGGTATTTTTGCAACTTCTGTGTACTCTGACATGAAATCTACAGAGTCAATATCCCAAACAGAAGCAAAGGTTTTAATCTTATCGTCACAGTATGAAAATATTTCATCATACTCCTTTTTTCCAAATTCTATCTTGTGCTTATATTCAATATATGTCATATCACCCCAAGGTGTAGACTTGTTTTTTAGTTTTTGCTTTTCTGGAACGCAGATGTCAGGATTTCTTTTTTGAAATTTTACATATTCACAACCAGCAAGCACAGCAGAATCAATTAATTTTTTTGCGGTTTGTAGGCAACCGTTGTGGTTTATACCTATCTCAGCAATTATATTAGTCATTTAATTTTTCCAAATCTGACGGGGTATCTATATCTAATGTTTTTGTTATAGGGAAGTATATGGTATCTTCGTTGTATATATTTGAGTTAAGATTGTGTATTTCTTCATGATTAAAAATGGCTATTTTATGACAAATTTTAAAACACTTGGGATAGTCTTGCCTTCTACACAAATTGTGTTTTACAATCTGCTTACCCCTAAAATTTTTATCTTCGTAAAGACATAGATATGGGTGTACTTCCACTTCTTCTTTACATAGAAGCGATCTAGCCCTGTGTTTATGGTAAAATACTTGCGCCCTTTCTACTTCTTGCCAAGTTCTCTGAGGATATGTTAAGTATAACATACAAATATCCCCCATCAAGCATAAATCGCTAATTACTTCTAAGATAAAGTCTTTTGTGGACGCTTGATCGCTAGAGGTAAATTCACTTCTAACATGAACTTTAAATCCATGCTCTTTTGCTAGATCAATTATATGGCTATCATTAGTCGATACTATTGTATTTTGGTGTTCGCTTTTAGGAATAGTCTTTGCCGTATAGCCAAATAGCCTCCTGTTTTTAAGAGGAATTCCTTTAGAATCTTTTCTCGCCGGTATAATTATTTTCATAATGGCCTACTATGTATATAAATTGCCAACCTTTCTTTGCCTTTTTCCTCTATTAGTCCTCCGCCGTGATACATATCTGTGTCTACAACGCAAAGGTCTCTCGGAGTACACTCCATATAAACAACCTCGTTTTCGTTTCTTGTCACTAATTCTGCACATTGTTTTTTAAATTCTTGCATGGTGTGCGCCACACCCCCATTTAAACCTGCTGGATTTTTAGACATAAACTTTATCCTTATATTTGCGCCTTCTTGCCTTGAGCCGGGAATGACCCTCAATGCGCCGTTTGATTTACTTGCCCCACTAGGGAAAAATGCTATTTTTAAAGCTGCATAAGGATCTACATGAAGTCTACTATGTCTACCCAAGTCTTTGTCTTTAACAACTTTGTTTTCATATGTACAAAAGGTTTGTAAAAATTTTTGACATCTTCCAGAGTAATATGTATCTATCACACTGTTTAGAAACGGGTCATAAAATATATTTTTAACCAGATAAGGAAAAGCGTTGTAGCTTTGTGGATATAATGCCATAGCCTTACCTTGGTTAAATTCTTCTTGTTCTTTTCTGTCTCCTAAAAACATAACTCTTTTATTATCTTCTATATCACTATAAAATTCTAATTGCTCATCTTTTAGGTCTTTTGCTTGATTTTCTGTAAACCAGTTCTTTATTATACATAATCCCTGATCCCTAACGGTTTGTACAACAGTGGTTAAGTCTATGTCTTCTTTTTCAAATATCATAAGTACCTCTCTGCTATTTCTAGTGATTCTTTTGTTGCTTCAATTGTATTGCCTATTTTTAAAGGCTGTTCATCAAGTATATCGCAGAACGTTGCATCTACTAATCCTAAGTTATGCATTTTAATAATTAAATCACACTCTAGATCATCTTTGTGACATTGATTTACTTTCTCAATAGCTTTAGTATTAAACGCATGTTTTCCTAGACTAGATGGGTTTAAAGAATAACCAACTAGAAAAGGCTTAATGTTTTCTGAGACAAGCTTGAAAGCAAAAGATAATCCAGTTTTCAGTAACGTCTGCTCTTTCCTAAATGGATGGTCTATGTTATGTTTTTGTAAAATTGATTGCATCAATCCTGTATTATTGTCTAAAAAGTGGACAACTTGAGGTTTCTGATTTTTCATATAATCTAAAAATTTTATTATATGCGCTTCCGATAAACCGTATTCTTCACAATAAATATCAAACCATTCTTGATTGCTGATTTTTTCGTTATAGAATTTGTTTATGTGAGAGTTTATAACCTGAATGCTAGAAGTTTTTTTTCCATAACCTGAATCTGGAATAAGCATATTGTGCCGTATTATAAAATCAAAACTGTCTACAAGTCTATCTAGATTTAAATTATCATACTTTCTTGATCCACAACAAATAAATGAGTTATTTCTTCCCATTTCGTTTTCCTAGTATTTATTTAATTGATTTGTAAATTTATATTTTAATTCGTTAATATTGTCTTGTATGCTTTTAGGATGTTTGCCTTCAAACTTGTCCGTAAAACATTCGCCTCTCACATTTGGCTTGAATTCATGAACTCCCATCCACCTTTTCTCTATTTCTAATCTTTTATCGTCATCGCCTTTCACCCAAGGTAAATAAATCTGATCATAATAATTATCAATACAAAGTTCTTTAGAGACACTATCTTTGTAATATGAAACTTTTTTGTGGACCTGATACGGAAAGACATAAGAGTAATGATACATTTGCGCTCCCGTCATATTATATAAAGTGTTGCTATCTACGTGCTTTCTTGGTATATCAGGATTATATTTCATTGTTGGCGGGCGATGTGTGAGCCAAGTAGATCCCGGCTGGTACTTAAATATTCTTAAAAAGTTATCACGATTTAATTCAAATCCAGTTAAGTAATGATCTAATCCACCGTAAAATGAGCAGCTTCTAACACCTACACTTGTGGGTCCATACTCTTCCAAGAAAGAAATTATATTTTCTAAATCTTTTGATTTGTAAACTTCGTCAGAATCTAGATTCCACAAATAATCTGTATCGTCATCAATAAATTTCATATACGCTTTACATTGGTCGTCTTTTTCCGAATATTGACCGTGTGTAATTTTTATTTTATTTTCTGGGTCTGGAAAACTATCTAGTATTTCATTGGTTTTGTCTGTAGAAGTTATTCTACCCTGCCTCTGCCAATAATCAACTGGCCCTTCTGCTATAAGTATCTGATGCGCAAAGGGGTATACTTGCTCTAAACACTCTTTTAAAACATAGTCGCCTTCAAATACTATCATGCCAAATGTTATTTTTAAATCAGACAAATTTATATAGCTCCTTTTTAATAGGCTGCCAGTTTAGATTTTTCCTAAGTTTAGAAGAATTAATCGAATATCTCCAGTCTTGTCCCATTCTATTTTCTGTAAATTCTATGTGATCGCTTGCATTATCTATACCCTTCCACTCGCAAACGTTTGTTACTATATCTAAGTTTGTCATATAGTTATATGCTGATACATTCCAAATTTCATTTTCTAGTTCAGTAAAGCAAATCTTATATATCGCATCTACGTTATCTTTGACGTAAAGCCAGTCTCTTACATAGCTTCCGTCTCCATGCAGTGGTATCTTTTGTCCTGTATCTAAGCTATGGAGTATCTTGGGGATTAGCTTCTCTGGGTATTGTCTGAGACCGTAATTATTTGTACTTCTAACAATCTGGTAATTCACGCCAAACGTTCTAGCATAAGCAAAAATAAGCATCTCTGCTGCTGCTTTCGTTGCGGAGTATGGATTACTAGGATCTAGTATACTTTCTTCTGTTTTATCTTCTTCGTTTAGGTTTACGTCGCCGTACACTTCGTCTGTGCTTATATGAACAAACTTAGGCTTCTGATACACCTTAGCTCTAAGGAGGCTTAGAATGTTAAATACGCCCTCTACGTTTGATTTTAGAAATACCTTGGGCGCTTCTATTGAATTATCTACGTGAGACTCTGCTGCGAAGTTTACAAACACATCGCAGACTGGTATATGTGTTAGGTCACATATGTCTTCTTTGATATGTGTATATTTTGGGTTATCATCCCAAGGTAAAGTTTTATTCGATGCGTAGGTCATCTTGTCTATATCAACGACTTCGTGACCTTCACTTAGTACCTTCTCAACAAAATGGCTGCCGATAAACCCCCTACCCCCTGTTACCACAAAGATCATTTAATACCCTCCAGATTATATTTCTTGTATGTGTTCTTTATTTGATTAAAATAATCATCGTATATAAATTTTAAATTCTCGTCTTCTTCGTATAGCTTCATTGGCGTAAAGCAGTGGTGTGTAGTAGACGGCATGTAGTTATTTTCTTCTACCGAATACTCAAACTGCGAAAAATGACTAAACACTAATTTTTCTACCTTCCCGTTCCAATTAATTGTACCGTTTTTTTGGTAGTTACTAAAATCATAAAGTTGCCATTCCCAAGGAGATCCATGCCCAACGGTTCCGTCTATGAATAAATTTTTAGGGTCAATTTCTAAAAAGGCATCTAAGTATCTCTGATCTCCGCAGGTCGCTAACTCAGGATATTTTTGATACAAAACTGCATCCTTCCACCAAAAAAGATATTTCTTTGCTAATTCTGAATTTTTAAAATGAACAACACCGACGTTAAATCTTCCGTTTGGGTTAGGTATGTTAATCGGATATTGTCTATGCCTAAAAATTCCAATGTCTTTTTTTTCTATTTCGTCTAATAAAATCTTTATACTTTGATGAAAATAAATATCACTATCTATATATGTAACAGTGTCTTGTATCTTGTTTACTAGAAAATTTGTAAAGTATGAAGCTAGCGACCAACAAAAATATCTATAGTCTTTATTTTTTAAATTTAAGAGCGCGGTATCATTTTCTAGAAATTGACTTATATTGTAGGGAATTATTCTTTTGTTTTCTAGGCTTTTGAGTTTTGTATATGTTTCATTGTCTGCGCACAAATAGTGCATATTAAAATCATCGTCAAATCTTTCTAGAGAATCATATAATGTTAGCCCTCTAGACAAAAATTTAAAATCAGACCCACAGCATAAATTAATCATTTTCTTACCTTTAAATAGAGTCCATCGCCCCAAGTCCCACCGTCCTGCTGCCAGTACGTAGCGATTCTTTGAAAGTCTCTTTCAAATAAGTATTGGTCCATGTCCTCAACTAAAACACAGTTTTCGTACATTTCTTCTTTGTTTATCTCTGTTAATATCAAATCTACATGCTTTAGTGTTTCTTCTGCGCCTTTAAAAACCTCTAGCTCGTAGCCCTGAACGTCTATATTTATAAAATTATATTTTTCTCTGTCAAATTCTTCGTCGTCTAGTTTTGCTATTTTAACGGTTTCTGTTTTGTCGAATTTGATCTGTGGGTACTGCTCAAGATGATATTTTGGTTTTAGCACAGAAGATGACAATCCTCTATCCTCCAAGTGCATTTCGACGGTTCCATTTTTATTACCAAGCGCTATATTCCTAGCGTCTACAAGAAAGTCTGTTCCTATGGTTTTTTTTAGTTTTTCAAAATTGTCGGGCAACGCCTCGTAAAAAAGAAGGTTATCTATGCCGAAGTGCTTGTAAAGCGGGTATTCTTGACCTTCATGCGCTCCAATATGTATACAGCCTTCTATTATTAAATCTATACCTTGGTTTTTCATGTGACCCATCAAGCTGGGTAGCTGTTGTAATATTTCCACGTTTTCTCCTAATCGCTTGTTATTCTTTGTTTTGGGAATCCTAATTCTTTTCTTTTATTGAAAACCATCTGATCTCTACCGGAATAATATAAAGTTTTTTGAGTAGCATTGTCGTGCTGAAGGCTTTCCATAAGGCTATAATGCTCATGCGTAATAATCACCTTATCAATATACTTCTCTTTACTCAACCTCTTTACCTCTTGTGTAAATTCATCATCACAATATAAACTCTTGTAGTCGGGGTGATACACGTAACCAAAATGCTCATATAATTTTCGACCCAGAATAGAAAAAGTAATAAGCTTCCCCTCAGTGTTCCCATCGTTGAAATGAACACACCCGTCTAGGTCTGGGAAATGTTCCTTCATGGCGATAGCGATTTCGTTGTCCCAACTGTGAGCCTTTGGTATCATGTCGTCAGAGGCGCAAATCACGATATCAAAGTCTCTACCTTCAATGTGGTCGTTGATAGCACTGATCTTATCTGTGTCTTTATCAAAGTTTACAATACCTCTTATCCAAGATTTACGCATCAAAAGTTTAGTTATTTGGTTCTGCACATGAGAGTCTGTCATCGTCAAATCATCCGAGTCACAATTAATATTAAAAAATATCTCATGCTTCTCTCCACAGGTATCAATATACTGCTTTAGTACGTCAAGGAACTTTTGTGGTCTACTGTATGTGGGGAATTGTATTAATAACTTCATAATTGTTTTACCGATTCTAGTAGTGTTTTTGAAACCTCTTCTTCTCCTAGCTCTAGTGCTAGCTTCGCCGCCCTGTTAAAACAACTGTGATGTTTTTTTATCTGCTGTTTTATATTATCTATATTTGGTGTGTCTTCTTCTTCGTAAAACAGTGTTGCTAAAACTTGATTGAAAAGTTCTTTCTGTTCTTCTGGAACTCTTACTGTCAATTTCTTTGCTTTTACAAACCCGTCAAAGAATACTTGAGAACATGTAAAGTTTACATCGCCTACAACAACAACTTCTTCGTATTTTTCGTACAGTGAGTCCATATTAAGGACGTTAGCCTGTAAGTCAAAATTAAGATCTGGGTTATCTGCCATTATGATTTTGTGATATGTTTTATACATAGAACACGCTTCTGTGAATTTATCGCAAACCTTGTTGGAGACGACTGCTGCTTCTATATTATAGTCTGGAGTAGGTGTTGCTATAGCAAAAATATCGTAACAAGGCAAAAGATTTACAATCTTTTTATCTGTTTTAAGATTTGATAAAAATTTATAATCTTGTGATACAAAAAAGGGACAATCTATATCCTGATTCTTAACCATTGCTTCTAGATTATTTAATATATTCTGATCTATACCAGTAATATCTACGACGAGTTTAACCTGTTTGTTCTGGGAGATATATGCAATTAAATCTTGATGCATAGTTTGAAAGCTTGTCAGTACTAAGTCTGGTTTTTCTGAGTCTAGCTTGTCGTATACACTGGTGGGTTCATTTAAATTCCAAAGCTTAGAATCTAAACCTACCCTAGAAAGGCATTCGTTTAAATACATAGGCTGACTAGAACATGAGTTTGAGTAATTCTGAATTAATAGTTTCATTTTTTAATTCTCTTTAGGGTTTTTATATCGTTTAGTTTCGTTACTTTTTGTTTTCCAACATCTGTTACTGAGACGGTATCGTTTTTCAAAAGTTCGTTAATCGCTTCAAACATAAATTTATTTTTAAAGTCTGGATCAGATACTATCGAGTAAAACCGATCAACTACATCTTGTCCGTTTAAGTATAAAGTCTCTGTCCAAAAGTCTGTTTTTTCACCCAAACAAAAAGACTGTAGCTTTTTATTGTTTACAATTGCTGAGACAAAAAATTCTGATTTAAAATTTTCTTGCTGTACGTTTATGGAGGTTCTTTTATAATTAATAGCAGCGAGGTACGAGGGTGTTAAAAGTATGTTTCCTGAGCATATTAAAATTTTTGTATTCATCGTATTATTCAGGCATAGTCTCGCGCTTTCACAACAGTTTGAATTGTAATGTAGTTGATTTTCTACAATTCTTATATTCTCTTTCTTAAAATTAGCTTTTACGTATTCCGTTGTTTTCTGCGCATCAAAACCAGAACATAGTATTATTTCGTACTTTGGAAACACTGCCTTTATTGCATCTATTTGCTTGTGTAGCAGTGTCTTGGTGTCTACTTTTATTAAGGGTATAGGTCCGTAGGACTTCATTCTGTGACCATGATTCTCTCCAAGTAAAATCACTGTTACAGAATCTTTTATATTATTTTCTTTGTATTCAGATTCTTTAGCTGATACAATGTATTTATCATTTCTCATTTAATCTCAAATAATTACTAGAGTCCGATTGATCAATCAAATATTGAGACATTTTATCATAGCTATTAAAGTATAAATAATTTTTTGAAACCATCCTACGGGGAATAGCCGTTACATCTCCTTGGCTAATAATCAAATCAATATTCTTTGACGCTTCATCAACTTCGTAGGAGCGATTTCCAGTTTTAGATATTCTAGGTTTATGATAACTATCACACACTCTATTAAAAAAATCTGGTTGAATTTTTTCGTCGTGGTTCATTTTTACCAAATAATTTGCATGAGAGCAAATTGAAAAGGCGTTATGATCTACGTCCTGTTCCTTTTCTAACTGATGATTCATAAGTAATCTAGTGTGTTTAAATTTTTCCAGTAAAACATTAGCATGGTGTACATAATTATTTAAGCTTTTTTCTGCTGATAGATATGAACATAAGATTATTTTTAATTTATCAGCAGGGTAGTTTATTTTTAATATAGACCCAATTGCTTGCTCTATTTGTGACTTCTCTTTAGAATCAAATAAAACCAATCCAAACAATAACTTTTTATTGGACTGCGGCTCGTCTTTCTGCTGTGACTTCATAAACGACTCCATTTATAGTGGAAGATTTGATAAAAAGATTTAAAGATCTAAGTAAGTCTTTTACTGACCCTATAGTAGATAGTGATAGGTTTTTACCAATTAATAAAGATGCATCTTCTTCTTTAATGATTCCGTTAATAACATTTTTGAAAAAACATCTTAACTCAACGCCAGATACCACAATAGAACCACCGGATCTTAGCTTACTGCAAATTTTAACCAATGATTCTTGCGAACTTGAAGTAGAGTCCAAAGTATTCTTGCTTATAATTAATTCGCACGAATTATTTGGTATATGGTCTAAGTTTAAACTTGAGTTTTGCTGGTTAACGATAACTGTTTCAAATCCATCAATTTTTTGTGACTCGTCTTCTATTATTTGTAGTTTCATTTTTTCATCCTATATGCGAGGTCAAATGTTTCATTCCAATTATTTATAAATGACTGCTCAGAAAATTTTTCTAGTATTGTTTCTCTGGCGCAGCTTCCTAGTTTTTTAGCAAGTTTGGAGTCTTCTAGCAACTGTTGAGTATATTCTCTTAGTTCATCTTCATCGTTTGAAATAAAGCCGTTAACACCATTCTCAATGATTTCTGGGATCATACAAGTTGCGGTACTAACAATCGCACAGCCGCATGACATGGCTTCTAAGAGAGATGTAGGAACAGGACTAATAGTAGACGTATTTAGAAAGACAGACGCTTGCTGATACTCTGAGGCCAGTTCATGTATATCTTTTGCTGGCTCTGACAATCCGGGAGTATTACCCACAAGTCTTACCGGCAACTCGTTTGTAACTCTTTGCCAACCAGAATAGTTACAGCAGTAGTCTCTGTTTGCAAAATCATTAACAACACTAAGAACTTTTCCGTTTTTCTTTACGTCCGATGAAGTAAAAAGCTCTGTGTCAACTGAGTGGTGAATTACTTTGTTGTCACAATTTATATTCCACTCATTAACAGAATATTCCGAGATAAAAACATTAATATCTCCTCTCATCTGCCTAAACGCCTCTGTTTGTTGTTCAGGCCAACTAGGAATGGGCAGTGTGTGTTCTAGAGAAAGGACTGGTAAACCAAGGGTTTGATTTATTCTTTGAGCCATTTGAAATTGACCAAACTTGCTATGAGAAAGTATGAAGTCAAAGTCAATACTTGTCATTATGGAATTTTTGGGCATACTATAGTAATTTTCTGGTCTTTCTGAATAGGTTGTATCCCATTCTTTTCCTCCTTCGTAATTAAACGCAAAGAAGTTATGACCAGTTTTAGCTTGCTGAAACTGGTATCGTTCGTGTGTGTCAAAAGTTAGTATATTGTATTTATCTTTCTTTTGTGTAGCGGTGCTTATTATAGACGCTGTTTGACTACTCATTTATAATCTCCTTCATGCATTTTCCAATGTTCTCGTAAGAGTAGTTCTCTGCTCTTTTTAGTCCTGCTGCTTGATTTCTACTTTTATACATTATGGGATTATTTTTCCACGACTCAAAATACTTTCTCATTTGCTCTCGTATGTTTCTTTCACAGGGTTGGAACCAGTACTCTCTACCTGTAAATATATCTGGAAAGGCAGCGTCTGAGCATTTGCATACAGAAAAAACACCCCTAGCTAGGTGTCCTGTTCTCCAGCTAGACTTGTCGATAAATTCCTTTGGTCCACCAAAGTCGCTACAGATCGGGGTATTCCCAAAGCACATTGCGTCAAACGATGGTATTGACCAAGCTTCTCCGTGGCTTGGGCAGATAAAACAATCCATATGTTTATGAATTGCGAATATATCTTCGTCAGAAACTTCGTCAGAAATAATTACAAGCTTCTTATACTCAGTAATATTGTCGTGCATTCTTAAAGAAGTCTTTACTTTTGAAGCTATAGCATCTACAAGTTTTGATGTCTGTTCTGGAGAATGTCCAAACTTTTTAACTTTTAAAATTAGATTTGCTTGCTCTGACTTGTCAAACTCACTGTAAAAACAAGTTATTATAGACTCTATGTTTTTTCTATCGTTTACGTCTCCGATATAATAAAACTTAAAAGAATTCTCTGTATCTGGAATGCTAATATCTCTATACTGTTTCTTATATTTTTCCATTTTACATGTGTGCGGGACCACTTTTACAGATTCTATCCCCCCATCAACTAGGGTTTGTCGTGAGTCAATATTAGCAACCCAAACTTGATCAACCTGTTTAAGATGTTCCACCCAAGGTAAATGTTTAATACTTAAAGTTTCTGTTTCCATGAAGGCGATATTCTTCTTAAAACTATCAGACCCGACCAAGTGATGAGGTAGAACGTGTTGAATACAAATATCGCAATCTTCTGTAGTCTTTTTTTCTATCTCTAACAACCTTGGATCTATATTTTGCTTATCCTGCGTCAGTGTGACGTTTCTGCAAACAACATCTACACCAACCTTGTCGAGCGCTAAGATATTGTCCGTGGCAGCTTGCGCCCAGCCACCAAATTCTTTGTAGTGTCCTATGTATAGTACTTTCATATATTCATTGTCTCCAAGCAATTAGCATACTCTTTGTAGATATGCTTATGTTTATCAAATGTTTCCTCATCCACAAACCAATCTTCTACAGGTCCGTATTCATTTAGGCATACATTAGCCCATAATAATTTATATCCGTAGTCTGATAAGACCTTTCTGTAGTAAGTGTGTTCTTTTAATATATTCTTCTTATGTTCTTCTGATCCATCCTGAGTGCATTCCGGTAAAGACTGGAACAGATTATGCTCTAATGTCAATACTTTGAATTTATATCTGTCAAAATCAAAATCGTTAAACACTTTTAATTGTGCGTCATCTACGTCTATAGACAGATAATCAATTTCTTCTGGGCAATTGTAATCATCTAATACTTCATTTATATTTTTTTCTAGAAGGTCTACACACACGCAATCTGCTAATCTTAATTGACTAGTTCTTGACCACCAATTAGTATCATAGTCAATAGCTATACCTTTCCAGTTTTTAAATGTCTCAAAATAATAGGTATTGCTATAAAAACCCGGAGTGTGGGTGGGGAGACCACCCGTTCCTGCGCCTATGTCAACAAAAAACCCTTCTGTTTTATTAACAATTTTGTCCACAAATATATCTTGACAAGCTTGCGCATTATACATTAGCCACCTGTTGACTCTGAGATAGCTGTTGTATCTTTTGCACTCTAGCTTGCTCCCAATGATTTCTTAAATCACACTGCATCTTCATTTGATCGTAAGCAACGTTAAAATTAAAGGGAGTTCTGTGGTTCTGGCCGTCGAAAGCGGCGGAAGACTCATTAAAATACATACCTCCAGTAGAAGAGGTACTTTGATTGTAAATTAAGTCTCTTGTCATTCTAGATTCAAAGAAAGTATTTAGCTTACTTTGATCTCCTAATACGTTTGTTATTAGCCATTTTGAGAGATGGGAATGATTTTCATTTCCTTTTATCTCAATTTTTTGAGCAGATTGATGTAGCTTTGGTTGAGATGCCCAACCCTTCTCGTAAGAAACTGGCTCTGTTTCATCAAAATATTTTTCCCAAACAGAACCGCTCAGATGCCACTGGTAATATTCTTCAAACTGTTCTCTTGTATGTTCACCCTTGATATATCTCCATTCGTCTGATTTGCTGAAAAAATTCAAGAAATAGTTAGCAGCTTCTTGATTGTCTGGGACTGCGCGTAAACATCCAGTTTCTAACTCTTTATATAAAGCCGCTGGCTTGATGGGGTATCCGCCTAACTTCCTTAAAACACTTTCCATAGCAGAATAATCTGTTCCGCAGACGGGAACCCCACAAGCCGCAGCTTCTACTTGAGGTAGTCCAAAACCCTCAGAGTTTGCATATTGAGTATATAGGTCAAAACAATTCATAACCTTTGCTAATTCTTCATAGCTTAATCCGTTCTTTACATTAGACAGCGTAGAACCCCATTTGTCAGTATATGGAGACTGAGCTATAGCACCTTTAAAGGTTGATACGAATGATTTTTTTGTTTCTGGGCAGATATATGTAAACAACACGTTAGAAGCTAGTTCGTGTTGATGTAATAATTCTGGAATATCCCATCCCAAATCTGGATAAGATGTATGACAGTAGAGATAATATTTTTTATTCTCTGACTTATCTAAGAATAACTTGAACGCTTCAAACAAGTCCGGGTAAAGCTTACGTCTTTGGTTTCGCATGACCGTTCCGATAACTTTATACTCTGGGTCAATACCCATAGAAAGTTTATGCGCATCTTTATCTTCTACAGGTTTGTAGGCAGGATGAGCAGAAGGGGGCGAGCTACCTAAATAGTTAATTTTACCTCCAGATTGATCTTCTAAAACACCTCCAGCCCAATCAGAGTATGTTAAACACGCATCTGCGTTAGCGTAAGTGGCAATCCACTGTCTAGCTTGCGGTCTCGCATCTACTGTTGGCATTATAACCCATTTAAAGTAAGGTCTAAATGGTGAGCGTTCCGCAAAGTCTAACATCCAGAAGTCACGAATATCACAAACAAAATCTGGTAAGAAATCTAAACACACATGCTCAAAAGCCCATCCACCAAACTGATTTGTTGGGTTTGAGTTATAGGTATTGATTTCTTCTTCGGAAGATTTTGGTTCGCACTCTGTGTTAGGAGCTACTCCGTAGTATTTCCAAGGAATATTTGCTGCTCTAGGGTCATTCTTTTGACCGTAGGATGCCATCTCAGCAATTTCATACTTGCCAGTGCTGTGCAAATAGTTTAGGATTTCTCTAGTATAGGTTGCATACCCCGTGTTTAGAAAGGTAGCTTCGCTGCAAAACAAAATTCTTTTCTTTCTCATCTTATTCCTTATCTAAACACCCAAAGTCAAATTCGTTAATTCTAAATAGAACATCGTCTCTAGCGTCTGTTTTCATGAAGCCGTTTCTAGCCGAAGCGTAGACGGTCATTTTAGTTCCCTTCTTTCCTAGTTTAGCGATTGTTTCAGCGCCGCTAGCCCAAGCTTGTAGGGTGATAGTCGTTGGAACCTTTTTCTTTTCTCCACGCTTGTTCTTTCGGTATTCGTAAGTTACCATTTTTACGGTACAACAAGCTGGCCCATCTTCATCGCTATCTATCTGTGGGTCATGAAGTAGATACCCAGTAAAAGTGCAATTATTCATAAATTTCTCCTGTCAAACTGTCTTACTTAATATTATAGTATATAAGAGTAAAAAAGTCAATTATATTTCATGTATTTTATTAATAATAAACGAACCGTCTTTTTCTACCTCTCCGCAGAATAATAAATTAAGACCTTCGTCTAATATGTATTTAGTTTTCTCTGTAGTTTCTGGGAAAACTACCACGTTATCAATAGAACATGTTTCATCTTCTAGTGTTAAAAAACACATGTCCTTACCCTTACTCTTTCCTTTCTTGCATTGATATTTTTGCAGCCTACTGACGTTTGCTACTATGCAGATATCTTTACCGTGTTTTCCATTTAGTATTTCTTTGCAGCTAGTATTAGAGTGAGATGTGTCAGCCGCTTCTACTTTAGAAAGAGAAATGGGACACCCTAGAAACTTCTTCTCTTGTTCTACAATCCACTCTGGGTCGTCAGACAGCTCATAAGGAGGATTCTTTATAAAGAATGTCTCATTCTCAATAATCTGTTTTCTGTCTACCTTAGATGTTCCTCCACCCTCTTTCTTTGTCGGCGCTAAAGATTTAAAAGCATCGTGTAAACTTGTCCATTTTCTTACGGGATAATTAACCGTTATCCATTTTAACTCTGCTTTTGTAAGATTCCTAAATATAAGGTACTCGTATAGCGCTTTGTTTCTCGTTACACCTGTAGACTTGGTGGAAAAGAATCCAACGGAACATAGAGCCTTAAAAGCTGTAGCGTTAATCTTAGGAGACAAGTAAATAAGAATGTCCAGCCAAGTTAATTGCTTTGGTTTCTTCTTTGTTTCTTGGCATCCTTCTGCTATTGCTGTAACAGTTTTCTCTCCGTTAACACCTGTTAAGGATTTAATATCTTTAAGTCCAAAGTAGACATTCTTCTTGTAAACACCGAACTCCTTGCTAAACAAACTTATGTTGGGTATCTTTACTTCTATATCAAATAACTTTGCTTCTGAGACAAGTTCGTATATTTCTTGATGTGGGTCTTGCTTCTCATTCGCATAGGTTAGGTATGACAGGAAGAACTCTTTAGTGTGGTTAGCTTTATACCAAGCGCTCTTATAAGAGTTATCTGCATAGCAGATAGCGTGAGATTTATTGAAAGAATATCTAGAAGACTTTTCAATCCAACCAAAGATTTCCTCGGCAGTCTCTACGTTTACAGTTCCTTGTTTCACACAACCCTCTAGGAAGTCTTTTCTTACTTTAGCCATAAGGTCTGCTTTTTTCTTTCCAATCGCTTTACGTAGCACGTCTGCTTCTTTTAAGTTAAAACCGCCAAGCTCTTGGGCGATTCTCATGGATTGCTCTTGATAGATCAATACACCTTTGGTAGATTTTAATACCTCTGTTAGTGATTCATGTAAATACTTAATCACATCTAGTCCGCTTTTTCTATCAACGTAGTGCTGAGTCATAGACTTACCATCTGTTATCGCTTTTAGCGATCCCGGTCTAATCAAAGCAATCAAGGCTCCAAGTTCTTCAAGGTTAGTAGGTTGTAGTCTTTTGGACCAAGCGCGACCAAGATTGCTTTCTAACTGAAAGACACCTTTAGTTCTACCTTCTTTAAAAAGATCCCAAGTCTTTTCATCATTATAATCAAAGATCAATTTGTTTTACCTCATTCTTCAAATTAAATTTCAACTCTTCGTAACTCATTCCATACATAGGTTTTTTAGGTATGGGTCTTTTATTGTGAGTTTGTTCCATGTGACAATTATGACAGAGTATTCTGCATTTCAATATTTCATCTAGTAGTACGTCGTTAGAATACTTTTTACCATAGAGCATAAACATTCCACCCGCATGGTTCCTTTTAGAGCAACCGTTCTTTGTCATTTCATGTTTATCATTAGTGTTCAAATGATCAAAACAAAGCGCTGATGGATGTTTATCATATCCGCAAATAGAACAACCATGAGACATTTTAAAAAGATTAATCCAATATCTTCTATGTTCTATGGTCTCTTTATTGTTCATAGGTAAGTATTTCCATCTGCAAATGCTTTTTCAAGTTTTAGGTTTCTGTAAACAGCACGATGTGTCTTCATAAACTTAATCATTAGATTAGCCGTATCCTTAACGTCCTGTAGAGCATCGTGAGCATTCTCTGTTGACATGCCCATTCTGTCTCTAATCGCGTCCATACTCCTAGATTTTACACTAGGATCTCCCTCTGTCCACATATAATAGTTGTCCATCATGTCGATTTTATGAATTTGATGAAACAACTTCTGTCTTTGTCTCTGGTCGTCCCAAGGTCCATGTTCTTTACAAAGCCTATCTACAATAATCATATCGTATCCCAGAATATTATATCCCGCAGCAATAGGAGCGAAAAACGAAGTCCCCTTCCAGTTGTACTTGTCCACGAAAGCGCAGAACTTTTTCCACACAACTTTTGGCTTGGGTGCTTTTGCTATTTCTTCTCTAGTTTGCCCCGTCACTTTAAGCGCACCTTCTTCTATTGGACCCAGTCCTTTTTTAATAGCTTTATCGTCGTCCGTTTCAGCCCAGATTTTACTATTAAACTCACCCTTGAGTCTAAAATTTCTTCCGTCCAAAGCTATCGCTGCCAACTGAGTTGGTTGACATGTAACTGGATTTCTACCACCTGTCTCAAAGTCAAAAACAATTATATCACGGTTCGACATTATTTTCCTTCATTTTTACGGAATCTGGATTGGCTACAATGTAGTCAATATACATAAGTTTATCTAGCAGATTAATTGCTAAAACGTCAAACTTAACGTGACCAAGTGCCTCTAAGTCTGCCATCTCTAACCCTGCTATCTTTTCACTACCACTTTTAGGGTTTACCATCGGACAAACTTCTGACAGTCTGTTAGCTGATATAACAACGCCAGCAGCATGTTTACCCTGCGTCTTTAGTGTCCCTTCAATCTTAATTGCTTGTTCAAAATATTCTGCATAATCACCTTCAAGATAACCTTTCTCGTTTATGTGACAATAATCATATAGGTCTTGCTCGTTGTTTTGTAATGCCCACCTAATAATAGACCTGTCTTCTTCGTCCATTTGAGAAAGTTGATCAGAAATAGCAGCTTCATCTGGGATGTATCTAGTAATCTCATTCATCACACTGAATCCACAAGCTTCGTTTACACGTAAGATTTCTTTAATTGCACTGCGTCCCTGTAGCTTACCAAATGTCACCATCTGACTAACGTTACCGTGACCGTATTTGTCTTTAATATACGATATGATCTCGTCTCTTTTCTTTCCCGGAATATCTATGTCGATATCAGGAAGAGATATGTTATCCTTGGTGTTTCTACCACTATTATAGAAGCGTTCAAACAATAAGTCAAACTCAATCGGGTCAATTTGTGTAATTCCAATCAGATAAGATATCAAACATCCAGCAGCGGAGCCACGACCCGGACCTACCATCCATCCTTGACCTACCGCATAATTGATAATATCACGAACAATAAGAAAGTAACCAAACAAATCTGCTTCTTCAATAACTTCAAATTCTTTTCTGAATCTGTCTCCATATTTTTTTCTACCTTCTTCGTCTGTAATCTTGTCCGCCAATATTTCTTTCCATCCTTTTCTAGCCAGCGTCCTTAGATAATCTTTTTCTGACTCTCCGCTAGGAGTGTCGAATTTAGGAAGAACTGGTTTGCTCAGGATATTGTAGCTTTCGCATTGATTGTATATGTCATCAAGACTTTGCAATCCTAAAGGATCTTCTATCATAACTTCTGTTGCTCCAGTTTGATCTGGAACATAAAAGTGAGAAAAGTCAAAGAACTTCTTATTTGGGAAGTCTTCTCCCTTCTGGTATTTTCTTCGTATCTTAGGAAGAGTAGTCTTCATTTCAGAGCAAAGCAAGATCCTGTGAAGATTGGAGTCTTCTGAATCTGTGTAATGCAAGTCTTGGAAGCATCTGCTTTTTTTAATCCAACCGTTTCTAATTGGGGAATCAGCGGCAGAGTTCGCTAGAACAATCAAGTCGCCTTTGTTGCAGATCTTAGACAGGTCGCTACTATTGTAGTCTCCGTCTTCATTTAACAAAGATACAATTTTAATAAGATCGAACCAGCCGTCTTTGTTCTTTGCAAATAGGGTAAAATTATCAAACGAACAGCCTATAATTGGCTTTATGTCATTTGCTATACAAGCTTGATAGAAAGCTACAGCGCCAGAGATAGTTTTATAGTCAGCAATACCGCAGGCGCGAAAACCATTTTTTTTACATTTCTTTGCAAGTGGTTTAGGTTTAGAAAAACCTTTAAGCAAAGAGTAATGCGTGTAATTACAAAGTGGGAACCAAGTCATTCAATTTCCTTTCAATTATGGGGTTCTAGTTATTATAGAGGAATAATCAACTTTTGTCAACCATCTTCTTTCCTTTCTGTGAAATAACTTAGAATATCTTTCTCAATTCCGGGTTTTGTTCCTGATAGTTCTAATATCCCGTCTTTATTTACAAATGTATCTGTGTCTGGATGAAAGTTATATTTACCTAATACTTGATGTCTCGTTGTATACTGTCTATTCTTAGGGTCTCCATGCCATAAGTGGTAGCATTTCCCACTCGTAAAGCCAATGTTTAACTTCATGTTGGATATTTTATCTAGGTAACACATTAAAGAATCTTGAACATCTAAAGAGTAAACATCTAATTGATCTTGCATGGGTTTTGATATATTTTTTGTTCCATAAAAACCATACGCCAGCCACTCATCCCCACTGCCTATAACAATACTTGGGACTGGAAATATGTTCTTTAAAGTTTCTACGCGACCCATCCAGCCACCTCCGGGGCAGCCATGAGCATTTCTAGACTGAAATTTAACGTTTAAGTTTTTCATCTTTTTAGATCTACCTACAGATCTATGAGAAACAATAGCCTTTTGATCCAAGTAAACAACTTCTTCAAAAAGTTGTACTAAATCATTTCCCGATTCTAACTTTTGTACAGATTCTATTAGCCAGTTCTGGTTGCTAAACGGTAAGTCATGGTCTATCCAAGCAAAATATTTTTTATTGGTACTTATATTATAAAAAGCTAGATTTAAAAGCGATTCTTTTTGCCACAAGCAATGCTTTTCTAGAGACCCTCTGATTAGTATAGAGTTTTTTATCTCTCTATCTCTATCGTCAAATACAATTTCGTAACATTTTACATATTTACCTAGATTACCTAAAGACTCTATCCACTCTGCGTAGGTTTCTTGTAGTCTTTTTGAGCCAGAAGTATTAAAGTGAAAAGTTACAATTTCTACTTCTTCAATGTTCTTTGGTATCCTGTATATAGCAGGAAGATGATAAGATTTTTTTACAAGATCAATATACCTTGTCTGTAAATCATTACCATTGTTACTAGCTTCGTATCTTTGTCTTTTCTGAGTATTAGTTTTTTTACACCACTCATGATTTTTAGCATCCATACTACGACAAAAAACGGGACAAAATCCCGCTTTTTCGCATTGACATTTTGATAAATCCAATTCACTTCCCTAGAAAAAATCCTACAAACGCTCCAAACCCCAAAGAAACAAAACAAGATAATATATACCCTGAAGTTCCGCAGCATAATCTTAATGTATACTTAGGTATATCTTCTTTATTTTGTTTTGCTCTTTCTGCACATCTTAACAAATCTGTATCGGAAAGTAATAGATTTGTTAAGATGTCGTCAGCGTCTTCTATAACTATCATGTTATAGCTTCTGTTTGCTGCCTTGTGCCTATCCTTGTTTATAACGGGATAGATTTTAGTGGGTGTTACTCCGTGAATCATAATAATCTCCTACCATGCTCTACAGGACCAGTAACGTGCTTTCCAGCGAGGACCGGGACTAGAACACTTGTGTCTTGCCCTAAACGACTTGCGGTTCTTGGGTTGGTCTTTTTTAATGCTCATGTTTGGATCACCAAACCTGACTATAACTACTTTGCCAGATCCGTTTTTCACATAGACGGCACTTTTCTTCGGTCCTTTTGGGGTTCTAAAAGGTTTACCAAGCTGAACCTTGCGACCTTGATATTCTGCTGACTCTGTATAATCAAGTTCTGCCTTAACAGGAACGAGCGCTCTGCCGTCTTTTGTATAAATACCTTTACGGTCATACTCATATACTTGACCTGTTTTGGGATCTTTGTACTTATATTTAGACTGAGCCTTCTTCCAAGACTCTGGATCTGGACGATCCTTATCTCCTTTTTTGGCGGGTTTATATTTCTTACCTTCACGATCTTTCTTTTTGCGTATGTTGTCCCAGAGACCCGGACGATCTGCTGCCCAGTTCCATTCTTCCTCCGGTTCTCCTAAGTCTTCATACTCTGCTTCGGAGGGGACGTAAAAATTCTCTTCTGTAATCTCTTCCGTCCAGCCGTGTTCATCCATATCAAAACCTAAGTTTTTATTATAGTGAATATTTTGATCCATATCGTTAATGTAATCTTTAGACATTCTAGCTCCTAAAAGGTTTTAAATTGGGGAATAATTTGTATCTTACATCCTGCCAGATAGCACCGGATATAACCATAGACGCTTCGTTGTCAGATGGATAATGTACACCTTGTAAACATCTCGCAAGCCCTGAAAGATTTATTGTCTTAAAAAATTCAGATGAGTGATGTGGATACATATCCGAAAAAAGATACGCACCCATAGCGGTATATACAGTATGTCCCGAAGGATATGCTGGCGTTTGATGTGTGTCTGTCTCTGTCACATTTACCTTAATATTTAATAAGTCACCTAGCTGCTTTGGTCTAGGTCTGTTAAACTTATGTTTAAGGTTCATCACCAAAGGTTCTGCGATTTTCCATATTTTCTGAAAATCTTCTTTGGGTATAGGCTGCCCTATTTTTTTAAAGATAGGAACAAAAAGCTCTAGCGGTTCTTTGTCAACTAGCGTCACTAAGTTCTTTTCTTCATAGTTTAAGTTTTTAGTTAAACTTTCTAAGTATTTTAATTCGTACTTAGTTTCTTCTGAGGTATTTTTATGTGGTGCTGGCAGAACCCCCTCCCAGTCTATTGTGATATGTTTGGACACCTTCCAAGTTTTTGGGTTAGATGTGTACACAACAGAGTCTAGCCTTGTTGACAACGATTTATTAAATTCAGATATGATATCCATTATCTTCTATAGTTAAAGTAGTGATTAGTTGGCGCTTGATAACCGTTATAGAAATTAAATGTATTAACCCGTGGGATGTGATAGAATTGAGCATTCACCCCAACGGTTACAGTCCTTCTGTATGGATCAACATACGCACCGTTTATATTTAAAGTAGTTCCTTGTGGGAGCCATACAACATGAGGTTGATACCCAACGACCCTTTGGCGATAGCTATAACCCCAAGGCCACTGAGCCGAAACTGTATCACTCATGCTACAAAAACAGAAAGTTAAAACCAATGCTGCTGCTAATTTTTTAATCATACTACATCCTTTAAAATGTTCTTAGAATCTTCTTTTACAATACTGTGAGGTCTGCCATCCGTAGCAGTATACCGTGTCAATTTAACCATGTCAAGATGATTATAGATAGTCCACGCTAAATCTTCTGGTCCACATCTTCCGCTTTCAAAATCGTCTGCGTTAGGAGTTGATGCCCCAATCGTTCTCCCCATTTCATAACTCCCGCAACTAATCATAAGGGGAGCGAGTTTCCCAAAATGGTCGCGTCCTTGATTTTGATTCACCTTTGGGGTACGACCAAACTCAGAGGTTACAACAAGCATAACCCGTTCGTACATCCCTCTTGCTTCTAGCGTATCCATAACTTTAGCGAGATAGTGGTCTAGTTCTACCTGTTTTGTTGCAAGAGATTGGCCTATGTTTGTGTGCATATCCCAGCCACCATAACTTAACGATACAAACTTAGAGCCAGCTTCTAACAATCTAATCGCAGTAAGGGCATCCTGCCCCAATGTTGCTTCCTTGAACTTATCATAATCTTTGTCGTTTTCTACTCTAAATGCCTTAGAACCATCACCAAGAATAATATCTACCGACTGATTTCGCAGATCTCGCCAATCTTTAGACATTTGTTGGTCTTTTGCTAAGAAATTATTATCAATTACATTTAAAGCCTGTAATCTACGGTGAAAATCTTCGCTTTGCCCCAGCAGTCTAAGGTCTTTTCTACCTTCTTTTGTTGCATCAAAACCTGTATACTTTCCACCAAGCCATGCAGCACCGTTATGGTCGTACTGTCCTAGCTTGACATATGTGGGCAACCCGTCATCAGTGTTTACTCCGTGATGCTTACTCATCATAGACCCGTAACTAGGCCATTTAGAGCTTGTTCCCGCTCCGAAATTAGCCTCGCCTGTAACCATCCAATGAACAGCGGAAGCATGGTTCTGATCTCTGTGACCAAATGCTCTTGGGATTGCAATTTTATCTGTACGTTTAGATAGTTCTGTAAACAAACCTCCTAGCTCCACCCCTGCTACGTTGGTTTTTATAGCTCCGGTTACAGATCGTCGGTCAGCAGGAGCAAATGGTACAGGATTAAAAGTCTCAATATGAGAAGCCCCACCGCCAAGAAAAAGGAATAATACTGCTGTATCGTCCTTCTTCTCATCTTCTGCATAAGTCGCCGTGACATTTCCATAAGCAAATGTTGTCGCTCCTAATTTAACAAAATCTCTTCTTTTCATAATATCATCCCGGTGCTTCGTAATAACCTATTGAAAATCCTTCTTTTGTACATTCTTTAACGGTCTTTTTCATTCCGTCTTTTTTTATCTTCTCTCCTATATGTATACACATTGGAGTGTCTGTTTCCGGCCAATTATTCTTATAAAAGTGGCATAGCTTAGTGCATTTCCAATGACTCCTGTCCTCCTTTAATGGCTTGGGAGATACATTATCTCTTATTCCCTCGAATTGTTTTCTGAGCATTCCTAAGAATCTTTTCTCATCTTCTGGCCCAAGACAAATACTGAATGGCATTGGGTCAACTTTTCCGTCCTTATCCTTATAAAAGAAAATACTCATAATTCTATGCGGAAAATCTTTATATATTTTAGATATAGCGTAAAAGTATAATAACAATTGAGGATCTTGTTCTAGTTTTTTATAATCCTTTACTTGTCCTGTTATCCAGTCCATTCTGCGACCGCTCTTCCAGTCGATAACTTCAATTGTATCATCTGAAATCAGCGTTGTTAAGTCGATAGTACCTTTAATTGCTAGTTGACCTTTTACAGTTTCTCCATCAATTTCATATTCAAATGTAGCCCAATCTTCTTCAATTGGTATATCAAATTGCGCCTCTGGGTGATAAATGTGCCTTTGCCTTGGGTCAAAAAGGCTGTCTGAATGAGTAAGAAAAGTAAAAACGGTATCTCTAACAACCTTCCTGTCTCCTTTTGTAAAGTTATGAATTGATCCTTCTGCATAGTCTGTTACGGCTAATTCACACATTCTTTCTACGAATTCGTCTGTGTACAACTCATCCTTGGTGATTCTAATTTTACCGCACTTGTCGTCTTCAATGACTAAGTACTTTCTCTTAGGGTTTTCTTGCTGAAACTTTTTTAGACCAGCCAGAATTTCCATTACCTTGTGAGCCATAGTTCCTAGATCTGCTTTTTTGTTGCTGTCAGATCTGTAGCCAAGCACATAGGTTAAAAAGTATTGCATTTGACAGAAATCGTAGTTGTTATAACTTGACGACCTAATATATGTTACTATCATTAAATTTTCTCCAGTATAGATCTAACTTCAATTATGGTTTGTCCAATGTCAATATCTCTATTATCTAATACTCTCCAGAAATTAGAGTGATTATAATTATCTACGTCTAGCGCAGTTTCACTATCATGCTTGTCTTGATGTACGTCTCTTTCTAATCTTAATACTTTGCCTCCAGCTTTATTAATTGCTTCTACTTCGTTGGGGAATCTAACGTCTGCAACGATAGAAAATTCACTACCCTCTTTTGTTATTTTACTGAGGCAAGCGTTGGTCCACACATTTGGGTGTATCTTTCGCATAATATCTGTCCCAAGAAATTGCATGAACTCTCTTGCGGTCATTTCCCCTTCTCTCCACCCCCAGCTTTTTCTTGCGTCAATTGGCATCTTTACCATGAGATTCATGTTTTGATGACGTGGCATGTCTTCCCACCTTATGTCAGCAAGGGTTTCATTCTTTTGTTCGTCTGTCCCGTATGCCTGCTCATATGTAAATCCAAATAGATTTATACACATATCTTTTACGGGGTCGGCATAATTATAGAGTTTAACATAAGGCCACATGTTGTAGTGAGCATACTCCATAAATTCTTCATCTTTACGTTCTATGTCAAATTCACCCCAACCCTCTTTACCTTGAGCGTTAGTCGTTTTTATAACTAGTTTTCCTTGATCGCTTATATTATAATCAGTTATCAGTTTGTTTTTTAGTAAAACTTCTCCGTGGATAATATTCGCTACAGTTGTCTTGCCTGCCTGCTTTCTTCCAGATATGCCTAGAATCATCAATAAAGTCCTTCTGCTTGAGATAAAATATGTTTCTGTATCTTTTTAACGGATGTATCTCCCACATCTTTCTTGGGCATGGGGGGATAAATTAAATTAAACATTCTGTTCAATTCTCTTTGTATCTTCATTCTTCCTTCTCTACCTGCCTGATCATTATCTGTTAGTACGACTAAGTCTGTCACTCCTGACTTTATTAGTAGTGACTTTTGAGTTTCAGAAATATCTTTACCAAAAAGACCTACACAGTTCGTAACTCCCGCTTCGTACATTCTCCAAACATCACCTTGTCCTTCCACTAAAAATAAAGCATGTTTTTCCTTCGCCGTTTCTATTGCGTTGTCGTAATTATAAAGATACTCTGTTTTCTTAAATCCGGTAGAGAATAAATACTTTGGTTGTATAAAATTCTTTACTGCTCTAGCGATATATGCTATCTCTTTTTTTTCAAAGGTAACTGGGATTATCGCGCGATTCCACATCTTGGAGTTTTTATCTATACAATCTTGTACTTCAAAATGAGCTAATGTGTCAGGTAAAAATCCTCTTTTTTCAAAATAAAAAGAATTGTTTAGAGTTTCTACATCTCTTACGTATTCTGACTGCACGGTCTTTCTCTTTTTACTGAAGATGTTAACTATCTCGTCAAACTCGCTTTTTTTATTCTTTGGCTTTGTAGAAGTAGACTGGTATTCGTTGCCGATGTTATAAAGTTGACATACGTATCTTAATGTGTCTGAAAAAGTTGAGTCTTCCCTAACACCTCTTATAAATCCGAAAATATCTGTACCGAAATCTTCGTGACAACTACGAGTCCAGCACCTCCAGTTCTTTTGTTTTAAAGATATTGACAATCCTTTATCATTATCACCTCCATGTATAGGACACCTCATGAAAACATTGTCAGACATAGATTCATAGTCTATATCTAAATCTTCTAACAAAACTTCAATGTTGTCTACAATTAGATCTTTTACTTTGTTTAGGTCAAGATTTTGCTTTGTCTTGGTCATCTAGGGTCTCTTTCAAGGTGTGGTGTATACTTAATGAATCTTTCTTCTTGTAGGTCGTAAAATAACCTTTGACCCTCTGCTTTAACTAGCCAGTATGCGGACTCTGTCATTAGTCCACTATCATAAACCTTCGTGACTTTGTATATAGTTTCCATCTTTGGTAAAGGAATTACATCTCCATGAGAAGGTCCACCGTTGAATTCTGCTTCGTATTTACTCATTTTTATCCTCTTCAAATGGAAGTTCTGCGCCTTCAATCGCATCGTCAGTACCAGATTTTATAAACTCATCTCTTGTTCTTAACTCAGAAAGTTTAGCATAGTCTCCATCCATTTTTAAATTAATATAGTTTCCATCGTGCATTCCGGGTCCATGTCTAGAGACGATAGGCACAAGTTTTCTGTTGCCTGCCTTTGGGCCGTCCTCTGCAAGTTCCTCTGCTGACTTTTCTTTGAATATAGAGAATGATGTACACAGCCAAATAAGCCTGTCAGAACCGCTTACAGCGTCCGTAGATTCTTTTGTTATACCATCTCTGTTCAATTGAACAAAGGCAAGACATGCGAAATCATATTTAACAGCAAGGTTGTGCAGGTTTGTGATTTGAAATCCAAGTGCTTGATACTCCTGAATGTTTCCAGATATACCAGCAGACGACATCAGTTTTAGATAATCGTAAACAACTACGCATTCATTTGTTCTTCCGTTTTCATCTGTACCGACTTCTTGAATTACCCATCGTTTGATGTGATTTAAGATATTCTCAAACGGCGCTCCTGCTACACTTACATATGTGTATGGTATATCTTTGATTTCATTCATCGCTGCCTTCACAGCAATAAACTTTTCTTCATCTTGAGCAAACTTACCTGTTGATATTTCGCTAATAGGAACACCGCTAATATTGGAAAGTATCCTATTTAGGTGATCCTCTTTACTCATCTCTGTATCAAGCATCAATACGGGTACACCCTTTCTTGCTACAGATACAGCAACGTTATCGCCAAATACAGACTTACCCACCTTGGGGCGAGCAGAAACTAAGTCTACGCATTTACGTCTAAGACCACCTCCGATAGCAGCATCGTATCTATCGAACCCGCTAGGTACTCCTATCTGGTCACACTTATTCTCAATGAGGAAGTCAACATATTCTTCTAACCCCTCGCCTATCTTTTCTGGCTTATCTCTAGTATCATCTTCTTGTAAAAACTCCGTGATTGGGTTCTCTACAATTCCGATAATATCATCAATATCTTCATCGCCTTTAATATCTTCTATGTCTCTACCAATTTTACTAGCAAGACTTCTAATCTTTCTGGCGAACTCAAACTTTTTAATCTGTGCAGCAAAGTGTATTACATTATCTTTCTTTACTGGGAACTCCATTAAAGAATTTATGTATTCAAGCTCTTGCTTTGTTTGTATTGTTTCGGAAAAACCCAACTGATCCGCAGCAGAAAGTAGTGCCGGTAGGTCAACCTGAGCTTCTTTTATTAATATCTTCTCAATACATTTGTATATTAACTGGTTGTTCTGATGGCAAAAACTATTGTGATCAATTATATCGCTTATTTCAACGTATGACTCTAGACCATAAGAGAACAAACCAGCAAGAACTGCTCTCTCTGCGCCTAAGTCTAATAACTTAGATTCCATCTCTATCGACCCCCACACCGATTACATCGGTGGTATTCTCCATATACCAAATTAGGATGCTCCATGAAGGTTTTTCCGCAAGTAGAACATTCCAGTTCGACCTTTACTGTCTTACCTCTAGTTCTAGATGTTCTTTTTCTTTCCGCAGAGTATTCGTCTGCTTCCATTTGTTCACCTGTATCAACCCATTTATTTTTCTTGGCTCTCACCGGAATATTCCTTTTTGCTTCGTTTATATCTCTAGTAACCGTGAAATCTTCATTTACTCCACCCTTAACAGTAACGTCCTGCTTTAATTTTTTGGGTTTTTCTTCAACACTCGCTTCAGATAAAGAAGACATCAACTGTTCAAGTAATGCCTGTTTCTGTTCTGTGTTTAGATTTTTAAGTAAATCTTTATCTATCATTTTCTTTTACCTTTTTCAAATAGTATATCAGCCTTCCTTCTTATATTATACTCTCTAGATTTAATATTTTCAAGTCTACCTTGAGCAGTTAATTTCCAGTCATTGATTTTTCTTGCTAAGTCATCGTTTCTCAAAATGGTTGCGACCTTAGTTTCATGTTTAGCATACGTATCCCAAACACCGCTGCTTATTAATTCAGATATAATACTCTGAAGAGAGTTCTCACACCATCGTATCACATTTTCGCAACTAGCGCGCTCTGAACCCACATGGTCAACGTACTGCATTAGTTGATAAGCATGACCAAAACATTCTTCTTGAGTTAACTTTTGCATATCATCTAAAGAAAGAGTTTCTGCTATAGCAAACTCTGGATTAAACTTGGTTGGGGTTATATTCTTGGCGGTTATGTAATTATTAATACCATCTAAAAACTCTTTTAATCTTTCAGCGGCAGTCAATTTGTTTTCTCCAATCTTCAATTTTGTCTGAATATTTTAGTACAATTAAATCAATACCGTTTAATGTACACCAGTCTTCTTTTATAAAGTCTCTTTTGACAGAAGTCAAGAACCCAGCTTTTGTTTTATGGAAGAATTTACAAAAATCATAATGCTGTTGTCCATGAACTTCTACTCCTAGTGATAGATTTGGTATATAAAAATCTAGGAACAGAACAGATTTTTTACTAGGACACCTAGACCCCGGAAGCTTTACTTCTTCCAGTATATTATAACCAGAAAACATTTCGTGTAGTAGATCTCTCGCTGTTATATGATAGCGAGATTTTTTAGTTTTGTCATCTTTTTTTACTATATATTTTTTAAGATCTAGATTATATTCTCTTCCGTTTAAACCCGTAACTTTCATAGAACACTCTTAATCTCGTCGTAAAGAAAGGCTTGTATTTCTTCATTCTCTTGAATAAACTTACTAAGGTTTGACATCCCTTGGAACTTAAAGAATTTTTCTACTGCCTCTTGATTAGTAGGATCTACTTTGCTCTTTTTTAATAGTGATAATATTCTTTTATCCTCAGACCCTATTGCAGACAAGACGGTATACCAAGCGCCCGCTTGTTTGATGAACGTCAATTCGTTTGCTATCTCGCAAAGCTCTCTGATCTCATCAATACCAGTGCCGTATTTAATATAAGAAACGGCGTTTGAGTTGGGTTTACCTCCAGATGCAGATGTTTTCACTAGCCAGTTGGCAACTTGACCCACGTCTCGACCGTTTTCGTCTGTCTCTTCCCACTTGCCTCTATGGGTGATAACCATATTAGTTCCAGCTTGATACTGAATCATATTTCCGCCGTCTGCCATTTTTGCTGGCGACCACCTAGAACCTCCGGTGTTTGCGATGTTATGCAAGATACAAACTAACATGGCTTTTGTTCTTGATACGTCGTTAGAAATTCTCTTAAAGAACATAGAGTTTAATCTGGGGAGTTGGTTCCTTACTCCTGTGCGAATGTCTCCATCTAGCTCGTCTTGTGGAACCATGCTAGAAGATGAGTCTACAATACCAAAAAAATCTGGAGTATTTTTTACATATGTTTCTATTACGTTTAGAAACGTTTCAGCGGACACCACAGGTTGGGCATCGGTAGCTTGTACGATCTTGATGTTTTCTACATCTAAACCTTTGATACCTTTAAAGTTCTCTTTTGTTAATCTACCCTCTGTGTTAAAATACACAACCGTCTTGCCTGCCGCCTGTGCTTTTGCGGCAGCGTATAGCGCTGTGGTTGTCTTCCCCGTTTTGGGGTCTCCAGCCATGATCGTAACACTTCCTTCTCTAAGTCCACCTCCAAGAGCTAAGTCTAAGGCGGGAGATATAGAAAGGTTCTTGAAGCTTTCTAAGTCTTTAAGTACCTTAGTGCCTTCTTCTACAATGTCTCCATATTTTTTAACAATAGCGTTGCTTACAACGTCGTCTTCAAACTTATTCTTCGCTTTCTTTTTTGCCACTATCTAATCCTCTAAGTTTGTTTAGTCCAGATTTCTTTCCGTATGATTTTTTCCTAGTCTTTGCTTCTTTCTTTACATCTAACTCCTGACTGGGTTTGTTTTCTTCTTGTTCTATTAATTTTACTTGCTTTTTTATTTCTGGTATCAACCGTTTGTTTTTTAAAGAGAATATAGACTTCTGACTAACCAGTGCTTTTACAACTGCTTTTTCTCCGTATTCTTTGATTAACTTATTTGCAGCAAACATCTGCTGCTTAAAAGTCCAATCCCAAGGTTTCTTATTCCAGAACTTATACGTGAGATTACCTTCATTCTTATACTCTGCTAAACGAAGACACATCATTTCTGCTAAATAAGAAGCGCAGGTACAGTGATCTCCAGTGGTTTGATGTTTATACTTACTTTTATCTGTTCTCTTGCGTTTTGTCATATATAATTGCTTCTTCAAAACAGTTTTCAATTTCGTCTTCATATTCTTTATCTAATATTAGTTCTGGTGTAATCCACATCTTTTTAGAAACCTTAGATCCTTTAATTATACCTACTGTATAGTACTCTTTAGAGTCTGACCCTATAGCACCAAGTAAAGATCTAATTAAATAGATGCCGTCTAACCCACTGTCTATATCTATAGTAGCCTTATGAGATCTATATTGCAAGTATAATTCTGAAAGAAAGAGATTTTCTTTTTCACACTTGTCTTTTATCTGTATCCATCCTTCAAATTTATCAAAGTTAAACTCTTCTCCACTCGTTAGTTTACACCTTATCCAGACTGCCTGCTTGTTAGTCCTGTATCTTTCTATCCATTTATCTCTATCCATTTTAAACTCTTGTAGAAGTTGTGCATTCTGACCTTTTTCCTAACTGTTTAGACTTTGTCCTAAAGTCATCTCCAAGAGAAGATCCATTCTCCGTCATTACTGTAGAACCTCTGCTAGATGGAATCTGCGAAGCGGCGTGGGTGGGTTCTTTTTTTGTTGGTTTTTTTTGATTCTTGTCTGCATATGCTTTCACCACACTTTTGGCTCTATCTAAGTCTAATGCGATGTCGTCTACATTTTTTTCCGTATTATTCTCTATGTAAAATTTCTCAATCTTGCTTAATGGTCCTCGTTTACTCATTTATGAATCTCCTGTTAGTTCTAGTTAAATAAATTGAATTTTTTGTCTGTAGATATATTAAGTAAAAATCAAACGTGTCTTTAGAAACTCTTTTAAGTTTGGTTTCTAGATAGTTTTGTCTACTTACACTTGAACCCATAGGGTCAAATGGCTGATTCTGATATGTGTTAATAAAGTAATGTATCTTATCTTTTGGTCCCAGAACTAATTTTGCACACACTTTCTCTTTAATTGATGCTACGGTTCCGTTCTTATTAAAATCAGTTTCTTTTTTTACTGATAGTTCTTCAAAAGGTTCTTTTTCTTCATTGATATACTTCATTTTCCCTCCATTATATATTTTGTTTTTTGATTTGTTGACATTTTATTTATATCTTTAAGAGATTTATCTCCTTGTTTGTGATGCCAAGGTTTTTCAGGAGTTGGATTCTTTTCTTTCTTCATCGCCTCCATCTCGTTGATTTTATTTTTGTTTAAGCGAGTATTCCTGTCAGCAACACCTCCTATCGTATTGCTACCCGCCATAAAACTGTGAAGTCCACCAGTAACCACTCTAAACAGACCCTCTTTCTCACACTTGGGACAAGTTTTTAGTTCTGGATCTGTAACCTTTTGAAAAACATCGCTGACTTCTACTCCACAGTCTCTACATTCATAATCGTATATCGGCATTAATTCTCCAGTCTGTTTAATATATTTCCCAGTATTCCGTTCCTTTGGATGTCGCTATACCCAAGCCTGCATATACCTACACCCTCTAGTCCGTCTAGCTTATCTATTATTTCCTCTAAGCCACTTCTTTTGCTAAGGTCTGTTTGCTTAATGTCTCCATTGATAATAACTTTGCTGCCTTGACCCATTCGGGTTATAAACATTTTGATTTGTTCCCAAGTGCAGTTTTGTGCTTCGTCTAATATCATATAAGAATTATGGAATGTTGATCCGCGCATAATCTCTAGAGGGGCGTACTTGATCTTACCCTCATTATTATAGTGTCCATAGTATGCTCTTCCAAGGAAAAACTTGAAATTTTCTTGCATTGGCAGGAGGTAGGGCGCTATCTTATCGAGAAGTTCTCCCGGTAGCGACCCTATCTCCTTGCCCGTACATACCAGCGGACGAGTTACAACGACTTGATCTATGTCCTCTCTGTGTAAATGTTCTGCTGCTATACCAGACGCGATAAAAGATTTACCACAACCTGACGGCCCAGTGCAGAATATAACATCATTCTCTATTATTGCTCTTATATAATCTTTTTGTCTAGGTGTTTTAGCCTCTACGATTTTTACTTTTTGTGGTGATAAGTTTTCTTTTCTGGTTTTTCTCTTTGTCATCTGTTAGCCTTGTTATTAGTGTTACGAGCCAGAACTTCCAAACCCTCCCGATCCTCTATTTGTATCGCTTAAATCATCTACTAAATGTAAATCAAAATCATGAACTCTTTGAAATACTATTTGAGCTATCCTGTCGCCTTCTTTTATTCTGTAGTTGTTGTATTGAGAGTTGTACAGTATTACTCCTACGTCACCTCTATAGGATGAGTCTATTACTCCTGCAAATACATCTATTCCATATTTATATGCCATTCCAGATCTAGGCCAGATTAAACCAGCATAACCTTCTGGAATAGCAAAAGAAATTCCAGTTTTAATCAACTGGTGGGTATGCTTTTCTAGGATTGCTCCTTCTAGTGCGTATAGATCATACCCCGCATCCGTAGCGTTTACTTTTGTAGGTATGGTCGCACGATCATCTAATTTTTTAACTTCAAGAACTGGACCGTTCCAAGTTGGGAATGGCGCTCGATGTTTAGTTTGTGATTGTTTTAACATTGCTTCTCTAGCTAATTCGTCTGGGTGAATACTCATATTTCGCATTTTCCTCCTGCGCAGGCAAGTTCTTGCTCTGGTACTACGTTGTTAGTTTCCTCGATAACATTTGTAAAATCAACATCTTTGTATTCGCGGTTGATATCAACCCACTCTTTCCAGTTGTAAACATCTTTCATGCAATATGTCAACTGTCTTAGGTCTCCCTTAAAGTATTTCTCAGCAAACTTCTTGCATCTGTCTCCCCATTCTTTCTTACCGTTACCTTTAAGCTTTTCTCCTACCCCAAGAAGACTGTCGCAGGCTGTCCACAGGTTGTCTTCCCAGAGGGTTAGCGCAACTTCGATAAGACCGCTTACAAACAGCGAGGCATCGCCGTAGTGAGCAACCTGTTCGCTTGGCAAGTACACTGTGGTGAATGGCGCTTGGGGATAGTCCTTGTCTCCAGAAATAGGAAGCAAGGAAATACCACAAAAGTATTTTCTATTCTTAAATATATATCTTTCTACTTCGTCCCACTCTTCTGGTTTAACATTAATAGTATTACTAACATTATGATTTAACCAAGGTTGAGTGCAAAGTTCTGGATTGGTTCCATTGAGAACCCAACTTTTCTGTGTAGACTTTACATAATCTAATAGCTGGATAGCATCTACTGCATTCTTTGTTTTACTTCCATCTGGAACTTCTACGCAAAACCCAACAACATCATCACTATCGTTATTACTCCAAACACTTTCTTCACATGCTCTAGGATTAATTTCTTTAAAGTAATTATAGATAGGCTCCATCTTATTAGCTTGGACGCGACGAATATATCTCTTCGCGTGGTGCGGGTGAATACCGCTAGATGTTCCAAGGATACAGCTTGACGTACCTTCTGGTTTAATACAAGTAGTTCTAGCCGCTTGGTTTACACCAATGAGTTCTGCAATCTTCTTGTTTGTCTTTTTTACTATGGAAGCACCTCTCTTTTGCGATGTTTCGTCAAGACAAATGTTGTGTTGCTCCATCATTCCAGTCATACTAACGCCCAGCAAGGCTTCTCTTGCAATAATTCTTTCAGACGCGCCACCAAGGTATCCAAATTCTGAGAACCCCGCTTGCAACGTACCAATAATTGTAGCAGCGCGGCAAGCGTCAAAGAAGTCTTGTTCTGTTTTGATTTTCGCACAGTTGATTGTACTAAGATTACATGCCTGCCATCCTGACTCTTTTGTTTTTTCACAAACAGGCCACATTCCAATTTCCACACAGGGGTTTACTAACAATTCTGTGCTGTCAG
>Ga0209634_1000095_pt1 | contig 71826 bp, 41 predicted proteins | sample LinPmetageLP40_FD_184043 | JGI IMG/M metagenome (GOLD analysis project Ga0209634, IMG submission 184043) | Marine viral communities from the Pacific Ocean - LP-40 (SPAdes) (version 2) | ecosystem: Environmental > Aquatic > Marine > Oceanic | place: Pacific Ocean | collected 2010-08-26
AGTGGTTCTACCAAAATGGTACTATGGACTACATGGGAAGAACTCAAGGTTTTGCTTCTACTGGACAATTCAATGGATATAGAGTTTATATGACTCAGACCATGCCAGCTATTTGGGTTAAGGATCCTACTAAAGTTCTTAAAATTGTAATGAGAAATCCTGTAACAGGAGGATCATTCTAGTAATTATAATTAAGGGGGAGGTTAATCCCTCCCCTTTTTTTTATTAACATTTAAAGAAATAAATTATGGGAAAACCTAAGCAAGTAAATAAATTAAGTCAGAAGTTTGAAAGTGCTGCGTATGAAGGAGTTACAAGAGCTCAGACAGGTAATGCTAGATTGCTACATGTAAATGAAGTAATTAGTTGGATCCGTGATCTTGCAGATTCTACCACATATGCTAATGAAACTGCTGCAAAAGCTGCTGGATTAAAAAAGGGAGACCTATATATTCAGACAGGTAGTGGTGCAATTAACATAGTACTAACAACATAGTCAAAAACTTTAAGCAAGATTAATCTCTTGCTTTTAGAAATATTAGTAATAATAGAATGTACACTACGGTGTATTATTTGACTTGAGTACCAATTATTAATTTTTAAAAAAACCAAACGGAATGGATGATTACACAATTGTTGAAAAGTATCAACACGCAAAAAAAACTAGCTCAATAGCTATACGCCCTTATTTTAATCCGGGCAAAGAAAATATGGGATTAGAACAATATGGATTGTCTTTACATGATGGAGTATTTCATGAAGAGTCTTTAGCATGTTTAGAAATGAATGGAGTTAAAAGATACATTACTGGATTAAATGAATTTGATCCTAAAGTAAAGATGCTTCCTCCAAAAGAGAAGAAGGCTAAAATTGCAGAAATCAGAAAAGTAGTTTCTGAATTAGAAGCTGAACTAGCTGCTAATCAAGTTGATGTAGAAGATAAAGACTTCTGGAACAAGCTAACTGTTATGAAGCCTGACAATTCTAAATTTTGGGATAAGATAACTTTGAGGTGTGGTAATGATCCAGTTTTTTTAGATGGTGATGTAGATCCATATGACAGAATTAAATTGCATGCTATTAGAGCTGGTGGATTTTCAATTGTAGCTAAGTCATTGAAAGATGCTAAGTCATCAAATGATAATCCAAAGTTTTATTTAGATACAGTTGAGGAAACTCTTACTACAAGAACAGAATTAACTAAGTTGAAAAATAAAGCATTGACAGCATTACAAAATCTATATGATACTAATACAACTAAATTGATATATGTTGCTAAAGTAGTAGATAGTGATAGTGTACAATATACTAAAAATACACCAAATGATGTTATGTATGAAAACATGGATGAATACATTAATGGAAGAGGTGCTGAAAGTAACAAAAAAAGAGCTGCTAAACAATTTTTAGATGTATCTAGTTTAGATATGGAAGAATTAAAAATCAGATCTTTAATTAAAGATGGATTATACTATAGATTTATTACAACTAAAGCAGGGGGATGGATTGAACCAATTGATAGTGGAATAAGAATGGGTAAAAGACCATCTGAAGTATTGGACTTTTTAAAAGATCCAAATAATGAAGAGTCTCTTTTATCTTTAATGGATAAAGTAGATCCATACTGGAATTCATAAATATTAAATAATGGAAAATAATACTGCATTCATAAAGCTTAAGCAAAGGTTGAATAAATTAGATAGTCAAGACTTTGATAATATAGAAGCTTGGCAATTTATTGAAGCTTTTAATAAAGCTCAAATAGAGTGGTGTAGGAGAAATCTTCATGGTGGTAATATGTATAAAGAAGGAGATGAATTATCTAAGAAAAGAATAGATGATTTACAACCTTTACTTAGAGAATTATCTTTAACAGGTACAGTAAGTGATACATATTTTGAATCAGACAATTTTCCAGTTGATACTTATTTAGAATTTAAAACTGTAACAACAGATGCAAATCAAGAGTGTTGTCCTGAACCAAGATCAATGACAGTATATTTAGCTGAAGAAGCAAATGTATCATTGATTTTAAGAGATCCTCTTAAGAATCCTGATTTTGAATGGGGTGAAACATTTTGCACAATGTTAAATAATACAATAAGAATATACAGGAATAGCAATTTCAATATTGTTAATCCTGTATTAACTTATTATGAAAAGCCTAGACTGATACAAATGGTAGGAGCTGTTAATCCATATACTGGGGCAGTAAGTACTGTTAATGTTAATAGTGAGTTTAAAGATGACTTAGTAGAAGTAATGCTGGATGATACAGCATCTATTATTGCTGGAGATATAGAGAACTCATATCAACAACAAAGAGGTACTCAGGCTGCAGAAAGAAATAATTAATATATTGGTTATCTAGTAGAAAATTAGTATATTATTATAGTAACAAGGATGTTACGCACAGAGTAAACTGTTTAAATCTTTTTTTATAACTAGTGGGGGTAATGGTCCTCACACAAATTTTATTTATTATGGCTTATTTTAATAATGCGTTTAACAAGACATTTGTTGTCAGTTCAGTGGATGTAGCCGCTGGAACTGGATCAGGTGCACTTGCCGCAGGACAATTGGGTTTAGTAGATGGAGCAGATTGGCAAACAGTTGCTTTACCAGGTGGTGCAGGAGTTCCTGCAGTTACAGCTGGTGACTTAGCTTATGTTGTACAAGGTTCTTTCTATTCTAAAGACACAATTGGAAACAATCCTGGACACGGTGGGTATCAAGAGTCAGTAAAATCTAAGGGTATTAACCCAAGATATATTACTAGACTATGGGCTGCAAACTGCTTTGATGCAAGTCAAGCTACTGCTGAATTATGTTTAGCATCAGATTGTGCTCCATGTGGTAAAACACAATTTATGAGAATTGACGTGAAGGGTTCACCTGCACTAAGATTTTTAAATCACAATGCATATGCAATTGCTGACTCAGCAAATGTATGTTGTATTGACGGACAAGAATATATTGATCCTGCTTTAATTTTAGCAACTATGATGGATATGTCTCTTTCAGATCCATTAATCAAACCATTTGCTGCTGAAGGTGATGTTAACGGTCTCCTTGAAGGAGCTGGTTTAACATTAGCTGCTGGTGCTGGCTTAACAGTTGGTGTTAAAGCAACATCTGCTGTTGATGCAGGAGGATCTGCTATTACAGCTTCAAGCCGTCCAGGTTTTGTTGATGCTGCAATTGAAGTATTAACTGTATCTGGTGCAGGTGCTGTTGAAAGTTATGATGTAGCACAAGCTGGTTCAGGATACAAAGTAGGTGATGTAGTAACTCTAACAGATGCTGGAGCAACTACAGATTCAACTCTTACAGTTGCTGCTGCAGGTTTAACTGCTGGTGGTATTATTGTTACTGAAACAACTGCTGCTGGAGTAGTATCTAATAAAGTTTATACAATTGCACAAGCTAAAGGTAATGGTGCAGGAGCTTATGTTCCTTCAACTGATCCTAATGGAGCTGTAAAAGTTTCAGCATGTGCTAAAGTTGTAGGTGCTTATGTAGACACTACGTTTGGTAACTGTTCATTTGACACAAGAGATCACTATAACGCAGAACCTGTGGAAATCATTTTATCTTCTTTAGATGAAACTGGTAATCCATGTAATGACTGTGGTGTAGCTTCTAGAACTCCTGGATCAATGCAACAAACACAAGGTGAAGAAGTAATTAGAGAATTAATTTTATCTGAAAGATACCGTCAGTCTCCTTATAACCAAGGAAATGCTAGCAGTGCAAGAATCAGAGAGATTGAAATGTCTGATGAACTTTTAGCTGCGGTTGATAGAACAGCTACTTATAGAGCTTACTATATCCAACATTCAGTTCCAAGATTCAATAACCCAACAGGGGTATTTGACAATGACCAATATGTTTATAAAATCTACGCTAAGTGTTCTGATGCTGCTGATCAAGCTGCAATCAAAAAACTTATGGAAGGTTTAGAAGCATGGGCTGCAGACAATGGAAATAAAGTTGTTTATACAGATGAAGCACTACAACCATACTGGTAAACAGTAGTTTCATATAATTTAATTAGAGCAGGGGAAAAATCTCCTGCTCTTTTTATTTTATATTGTCTTTAATTTTTTGTATATTATCTATATAGTGTAATAAAGTAACAGATAAAATGGCAAAACAACATATATTAAGCTTAGAAATACCAGCAGTATCTAATTGTGAACTATTATGTATTAAAGATACTAGTCAATATAGTGATGAGCTAGCTGTAGATTGTGAAGAACTTTTAATTACGTTACCTGGATATAGTGTACCAGTTCTTATTAAAGTAGATAAAAACTTTGATATGTGTTTAACTGCATGCACATTGGCATTACAAACAAAAGAATGTGGTAAAACACAAGAAAAAATTCCTGATGGAATATACATTGTTAAATACAGTGTATCTCCAAACTCTAAAGTGTATGTAGAATACAATCATTTAAGAGTAACTAGATTACTAAGTACATATTATGATGTGCTTTGTGAACTAGATGTACAGGCTTGCCAACCCAATTCAGAGAAACAAGCTTTGCTTGCAGAAATGAGTTACATTAGAACCATGATTGATGCAGCTGTATCAAACGTTGAGTACTGCCAATCAGCAGCTCAAGGTATGCAGTTATACAATTATGCAAAAAACAGATTGAACAAAATTGCTTGTCCATCAGGAGACTGTGGATCAAGCTCTTCATATTTAATTTAAAACCAAAAAAATGGCAAATTGTGCACACTGTAATAAAACATTTACTTGTGGATGTCAAAAGGCTAGTTTAGGAAATGGGGTAGTTGTATGTAAAAATTGTAAAGCATTAGCTGAAGCAAATACAAGTACTTCAAGAGATTTGAATTTAGAATTAGCAAGACAACAGATACAAGATTTAAGAAGTAAATAAATATGGCAACAGCAATAGCGGGGACATCTAATGAAACTCAAAAAAAAGAGTTAGCTGAATTGAAGCGTATAAAAATTGAGCAAAGATTTGCTAGACAATTCTATGCACAATTTAAATCATTAAGATTTGGTATTGAAGCATGCTGTTATGAAGATTTAGAAAGTGCAACTCTCAATAAAGAGTTATGTGATTGGAAGAATTCAAGTAGCAGTAAAATTGTAGTAGCTACTGAAACTCCAGGAGTATTTGTAGAACCAATAGCAACAGTTAATATTATAGCAAGTAAGTCTTGTCCAACTATACCATCTAACGTATGTACTATAGTTGACTTAGCAAATATAATTGCTAAAGCTGGTACTTATTCAGAATGCTTTGAAATAGCTGCTGACTCATGGGTGATAACACATAATTTAGGAAGGTATCCATCTGTTACCGTTGTAGATAATAATAATAAAGTTGTTGTAGGAGATATACAATATAACAACACTAATACTATAACAATATCATTTGATAAAGCTTTTGTAGGCTGTGCATTTTTAAACTAAAGAAATAATTAAAAAAAAATAACATAACTAAAAACAAAAATAATGGCAATTAATTTTCTAACAGGGTTAAATATAGATGGAAACATTGATTTAAACTCTAATCAATTAAAAGAGGTTAGGATAGATAACATTGGATCAGCTCCATCTGGTTCCCTGGGAAGAATCTATTATGACACAACATCAAATAAACTTAGACTTTATAATGGAGGCTGGGTTGATATTGATACAGGAACAGATGGAGACACTACTTATGATTTATCAGGTGTTGGTTCTTCAAATGGAACAGCAGGTGTAAGGCTTGCAGGATCAGATGGAACTAATGATGATGTAATTATTACAGGTGCAGGTACAGTAGGAGTAACAAGAAGTGGTAATACACTTACAGTTACAGGTACTGACTCAGCAGCAGGTACAGTAACTAGTGTATCTGGTGGAACTGGTATATCAATTTCAGGTAATGCTTCTGTAACACCTACAGTTAACATTGATACTACAGGTTCTGACAATGCAATTTTAGTATTAAGTGCTGCAACTCCTGTAGGAGCTGATACAATGTGGTTTTCTGATGCAAATGACAGTACACTTAAAAAGTCTTTATTATCTAATTTTCCAGGATTTGGAAAAGATGGTACTGTTATTTCTGTAGCTACAGGAGCTGGTTTGACAGGTGGTACAATTACTTCATCAGGAACATTAGCAGTAGATTATGCTGGTTCAGATAACGTTATATTAGCTGCTGGTGATGGAACATCTATAACACTTGCTGCAAGTGATAAGGTTCTATTTTCTGATGCAACTGATAGTAACGCTAAATTTGCAAATTTATCTCAAGTAGCAAGTTATATTAATGCAGGAGCAGGTTCTGTAACTTCAGTAGGTGTGAGTGGTGGTTCAACAGGATTCTCATTCAGTAACTCTCCAATTACTTCTAGTGGTACTATGACAATGTCAGGTACATTAGATGTAGATAATGGTGGTACTGGACTTGCAAGTTATACAACAGGAGATATATTATATGCTTCTGGTGGATCAACATTAGCTAAACTAGCTATAGGTACAGCAGGACAAGTATTAAAAGTAGCATCTGGAATTCCTAGTTGGGCAGCAGATTCTAATTCTGGCGGTACAGTAACAAGTATTACTCCAGCAGCAGATTCAGGTTCAGGTACAGCAATTACTTCTTCAGGAGTGTTGACTTTATCTTCAAGTAGTGGACTTATAACAACAAGTGTAGCAGGTACAACTTGGAAGATTAGTACTACAGCAACAAATAATACAGGTACTGTAACAAGTGTAACTGCAGGAGCAGGTATGACACAAACAGGTACCTCAACTGTTAATCCTACTTTAAATGTAGTTCCAGCAGCAGGTGGTGGTATATCTGTAGCAGTAGATAGTGTATCTGTAGATGCTACAGTTGTTAGAACATCAGGTGCTCAATCAATAGCAGGAACAAAAACATTTAGTAGTAATATAGTAGTACCAATTACTCCTAGTATATCTACAAATGCTGCATCTAAGAGTTATGTTGATTCTACATTTGCAGGATCTGGAGCTTTAATCTTCCAAGGAGGATATAATGCAGCAACAAACACACCAGATCTAGATAACACGCCTTCTGCAGCAATTAAACAAGGTTGGACATATGCAGTAACAAATGCAGGTTCTTTCTTTAGTGAAACAGTTGAAGATGGGGATTTACTTATTGCAGAATCAGACTCTCCAACAGCATTATCTGATTGGACAGTTGTTCAGAATAATATAGGTATTGCAACAGCAGGATCTACAGATGGAGGTACAACAAAAGGTATTTCAGGATTTGATAGTGCAAACTTTACAGTAACAGCAAACGGTTGGGCACAAATTAAAGCAGGTGGTATTAGTGATGCTGAGTTAGCAAGTACATTTAATAAGATTATTGGTACTGACTCAGATGTAAATACAAGTGGTGTTACAGTAATAGATACTATTAACTTAACTGATGGTGTTGTTACTTCTGCTATAGGAACAAGAGCATTACCAACTACTTCTCAAACTAACTTAGGTGTGGTTGAAATGGCTGATGCTTCTGAAGTAACAGCAGGTACTATAACTAATAAAGCTATATCACCAGCTACGTTGCTAGGTTCTCATCAAGCAGAAAGCTATTCAGTAGCATTTCCAAGTTCTACAACAAATAGTTTTAGTGTATCAGCAGGAACACATAAATTAGGTACAGGACCATTTATTATTCAAACTTATGGTAAAGGGGGTAGTCAAATATTTATGGATGTTACTGTTAATCCATCAACTGGTGAAGTTGATTTAGATTGGACAACAAATGCAAGTGCTAATGATTACACTTTAGTAATGAGTAGGGTAAGATAATCAATGCTAAAAAATATAAAGGGAGTTGTGTCTATTAGTTTACTCAACTCCCTTTATTATAATTTTATTATCTTAGCAAACAAAATATAGAATGGCAATAGAATTTAAAAAAGGTATAAGTGTAGATGGTAATAGTTCCATAACAGGTACAGTTTCTGTAAGTAGTGTTACTTCAGATAATAGTACTTATACAGGTATTATGGTATGGGATGGTGGTGTTCTTAAATATAGAACTAAGTCACAGATTCTTTCTGATATTGGTGCTACAAGTAATACTGGTACAGTAACCTCAGTTACAGTACAAGGAACAACAGGACTAAGTGGTAGTGGTACAGTAACTACTTCTGGTACTATTACTTTAACAAACTCTGATAGAGGTTCAAGCCAAGCTATATATAAAAATATTGCTACACAAAGTGGTACGGCTACAGCAAATAGTAATAATGATACATTAACTATTACTGGAACAGGTGGTACTACTACGTCTAGAAGTGGTGATACTATTACAATAAATTCTACAGATAATAATGATAATTATTATGTAAGTTCAGTAAGTTTTAATACTGGTAATGGTGTCCTAACTCTTAATAGACATAATACTACATCACTTACAGTAGATCTTGATGGAAGATACTTAGAACTTAGTGGCGGGACTATGTCAGGTAGTATTGCTATGGGTAATAATAGTATTACTGGTGTAAATGAGATACAGGCTAATGGAGATCTTAAACTTAATACTTCAACTGGTGAACACGCTGTGTATGGAGCTGCAAATGCTCAAACAATGATATATCATAATGGTGTAAAAAAGTTTGAAACTGCAAGTAATGGTGTTAGTATAATAGGTAACATTGATTTGACTCCAAGTAGTTCTGATATTTCCATGATAGATAATAGTGGTGCTGCTTTAGAAGTAAAACAAGGCTCTGATTTATATATGAGATTTATTACTACTAATGGCGGTGAGCATATAGAGGTTAATAAAAATATGGAAATCCAAGGGTTGACAGCAACTTCAGCTACTTTCTCAAGTACTGTAACTGTCAGCAATGGTCAAATAGTTTTAAATGGTACTGGTAGAATACAAGGTGTAGATACAGTTAGTTCTGGAACTGACGCAGCAAACAAGACTTACGTTGATAATGCTGTGGCTGGTGTGCCTCAAGGAACTGTAACAAGTATAAAAGCTACAACAGATGGTAATTCATTAGGTTTATCAGGAGCAGTAACTAGTATTGGAACTTTAACTCTACCTTGGCAAGGTTCAACTAGTCAGTATGTAAGAGGTGATGGTTCTTTAAGTACTTTCCCAGCTATACCATCAGTAGGAAATGGAACACTTACAATGACCACAAGCACAGGTCTTGATGGTGGAACAACATTTACAGCTAATCAGTCTGGCAACTCAACATTTGCAGTTACTTTAGATTTGTCTGAAATAACTTTAAGTGCTGGTTTAGATGCTGGTGCTACTTCACTTAGCTTAGATTTATCTGAATTTACAGATATGACTGCAGCAATGAATACTAATGATGAATTTATTGTATTAGATAGTAGTGCTGAAAGAAGAAAACGTGCAGGTGAAATAGGTCTTAGTATATTTAGTAATGATTCAGGGTTTATAACTTCATCATCTTTACCAACAGTAAACAATGCAACTATAACTATAGCTGCAGGTACAAACTTAACTACTGGTGGTAATTTTACAACTAATCAGGGTAGTAATGAAACAATTACTATTAACATGGCAACTGGTGGTGTTGGAGCTGGAACTTACGGTTCTACTTCTAACAGTACTAAGATAGATAATATTACAGTAGATGCATACGGTAGAGTAACTGGTGTATCTACAGGAGCTACTGGTCAAGTAAATACTGTATCTGCAGGTAACGCAAACACAATTCAGGTAAGTGGAACTACTGGGGTTACAGTAACAGCTAATACAGGTACAGTAAGTTCTTCTTCTTCTAACTTAGCAACAGGAGCACAAATACAAACAGCTATTAATACAGCTATAACAGGAGTATTAAAATATGATGGAACTTGGAACGCAAGTACAAACTCACCAGCATTATCAAGTGGATCAGGGACAGTAGGGGAATATTATATAGTATCTGTAGCTGGATCTACTAACCTAGATGGTATAACAGATTGGGCCGTAGGAGATTGGGCAGTATTTTCTGATCAAGCAACAGATGCTTGGCAGAAGATAGATAATACTCAAGTAGGTAATGTAACAGGTTCTGGTAGTAATACTAGACTTGCAGTATGGAATAGTAATTCAAATATTACAAGTGATTCTGATTTTACAACAAGTGGGACAAGATTAATTGCTACACAATTAGCTGCAGGTGATGGGACAGATGGTTATTTCTATAGTGATTCAGCTGGACGTACTGCTTTTACAGCAGGTGATTTTTATATACAATCTGGCGTAAGTAATTATTACAATTACGCAACAAATATATATCTTGGAAATACAAGTGGAGATAATGTCCGTTTTAGAGGTAATCCATTAACAGGAGATAATTGGGGTATTGCAGCAACAGGAATTATGACAGCTCCTGGAGGTAACTCTCAAGAGTGGAATGCTGCTTATGATAATCATATAACAGGAATATCAGATTCAGGATCTTCTACTATTACTATAACTCTTACACAAAATGATGGTGGTACTTATAGTACATCATTTAGTAATCCTCAAGGAACTACAACCCCAAGTAATACACAAACATTTACTAATAAGTCAGGTAACATATCTCAGTGGACCAATAACTCAGGGTACATAACCTCATCTTCATTACCAACTGTAAATAATCCTACGGTAACAGTAACTACCGCTTCAGGTTTAGATGGAGGAACAAGTTTTACTCTTAATCAATCAAGTAATAAAACAATTGCCTTAAGTTTAGATTTATCTGAGCTAACAGATATGACAGCTACTATGACTGGCACTGATGAGTTTATAGTATTAGATTCAGGTGCAGAGCGTAGAAAGGCTGCAAGTGAAATAGGCAATAGTATATTCTCTAACACTGCTGGGTATATAACATCTGCATCTTTACCAAGTGTTGGTAATGGTCAAATTGACGGTAGAACAAGTGGTAATGGATTAAGTGGTTCTATGGATGCTACTGCAAATCAAAGTGGTAACACTACATTTACAGTAACTTCAAACGCAACAACTGCTGCAACAGCAAGTACTATTGCTTATAGAGATTCATCAGCAGATCTTAATGTTAGATTACTTAGAGCTAATTACGGAGATCAAAGTACTATATCTGGAGCAATGGCTTTTAGAGTTAATAGTGGTTCTGATAACTACACACGTTATTGTAACAGTCCTTCTGCTATTAGAACTTTTATAGGAGCAGCTTCAAGCTCAGTTGTTTCAGGTGTTACAAGTGTAGCCACTGGTAACGGAATATCAGGTGGAACAATAACTTCAACAGGTACTTTAACTGTTAGTGCAGGAGATGGTTTAAGTCAATCAACTACAGGATTATTAGTTGACTACCTTGGTACAAATAATATTATTTTATCTGCACCTAGTACAGCCACAGGCACATTAGGTACTTCAGATCAAATATTGGTTAGTGCCAACTCAACAAATAACATTGTTAAATCAACAATAAGTAATTTACCATTTACAAATAATGCAGGTGATATAACAGCAGTAGTAGCAGGAAATAAATTAACAGGTGGTGGAACATCTGGTTCAGTAACATTAGGTTTAGCAAGTAATAACATTTCACAGTGGAGTAATAATAGTGGTTACACTACAAATACTGGAACAGTTACAAGTATAAAAGTTACAACTAATGGTACTGCATTAGGTCTATCTAATAGTGTATCAACAAGTGGAACTTGTACTTTACCTTGGGCTGGTACTTCTACTCAATATGTAACAGGTAATGGTGCTTTAAAATCATTTCCATCAATACCAGCTGGTGCAAATAATGCTACTATAACTTTAGCTGCTGGAACAGGATTAACTGGTGGTGGTAGTTTTACTGTAAATCAATCTGGTAATCAAACTATAACCTTTAATGCTTCAGGTGGAGGAGGAACTGGTAATGTATCTAATACAGGAACCCCTCTTAATGATCAACTGGCTGTATGGACAAATTCAACTACTATTGAAGGAACAGCAAATTTAACATTTAAAAGCGGGGAGTTAGCTGTAAATGGAATAGTATCAGTAAAAGAATCTTTAAGCTCTATAGGGACTCTTTATTTAGGTGCAAATAGCAGTAGTATATATTTAAGACCTAAAGGTTATTCCACTACAACTAATGAAGCTGAATTAGATGTTAATGGTCAATGGGACTGGTCTGCATATAGTGCATCTTCAGTTGCTACAAGTGGTAGTATAAATGCAAACCAAAACTTCCAAGCTCCAACTCAAGACACATTAGCAAGTGTATGTGTTGATCCAAGTGGTAATGTTGTTAGAGGATCACAAGAAGCAACTTGGACATTTTCAAAAGCATTCCTTAATGGAACTTTAAGTAACACTTTAATATCAGCTCCAGGAGCAGGTAAATATATTGTAGTAGAAGAATCAATCTGGAAAGTAACACATGCAGGAGGTGGAACATCAAAAGGACATAAAAATCCTGAACTTATAGTTAGACAAGTATTTAGTTCTAGTTTTGATGTAGTTACAAAAATACCAGGTGCAAATATTGATGCTATTCAAAATTTAAATGCTGCTGCTGGGTCAGGATTATATGGTAGAGATGTTCCGGCTGCTTCTGTTAGTGCAAGAATGTACAAACCTAATACAGCTACAACATTACATAAAAATAGTGCAGGGTCAGGAACTCAAATGGATGTTAATATAGTATCTGTTTCATTAAAAATGAAATATAGAATTTTAAGTGACTCTACCTTTTAGTAAATAAAATAATTATGGCACAGAAAAAAACAAAGGCTAAAAAGAATACTAGAAAAAGAAAACCAGCCAAAACTACAATTGTTAATTTAAAAAACAATGTAGAAGAAAAACTTAGAGAACTAAGAAAGAAAGAAAAACCTTTTATAAGGTACAGTTTTCATATCAACTCTATTAAAGTAGATGCTAATAATATATTAGAAGAGGTGATATATGATTATAGAGGTGTCTTAGTAATACCTAAATCACAAAAAGATAACTATAAACCAGGTAATGTTTCTGTAACTGGTGTATACATTTTATCTAATGGATTAAAGTGGAATGGATCTAATAAAGATATGAGTAAAGTTAGTAAATCAGATGTTATAAATCTATTAAAAGATAACATTAGAGAAGGTTATATAGACTCAATGAAACAAACAATTGAGAAAGAGTTAATGCCAGAGTTTAAAATTATAAATGATCTTCCTTGGAAATATTAAATATTTCATTATCTTTGTAAATAATAATTATTAAAAACCAATATTAAGATGGCAAAATCAAAATCAAAAAAGGTTACATCAAAAGAACTAGAAACAATTAAAGATTTACAACAAAAAATCAATACAGTATTAATGAATATAGGTAATGCAAGTATTGTAAAAAATCAATTAATTGAAAGTCATGTTAAGTTACAATCTGAATGGAAAGCAGGAACTGAGAAGCTTGAAAAGAAATATGGTAATGTAAACATTAGTTTAGAAGATGGATCTATTAGTCCTTTAGAAGCAAAAGAAGAAGTACCTGCAGTTACTGCATAATTTCTTTCCATACTTGTTTTATAAAATTTTTTAAAACCAGCATTAACTTGTTTGGTTTTAAAAAATTTTGTATATTATAATTGTATAGTTTACCAGAGAGCAGTACATTATAGTAAAATAAACATTTATGATTCCAACAAATTCAAGCGGCACCACAAATGGGTGTGATAATATATCATCTAATTGTGTAGTATGGCAAGGTCCTGATATTGCATGTATAAATTTATGTAGTGGAGATACTATTAGTGAAGTAACATCTAAAATTGCTACTAAGGTATGTGACATAATTACAAATGGAGTATCAGCTAATCCAAGTTTAGCAGGATTAGATCTTACATGTTTAAATATCAGTGGCACTACCCCAACAACTTTAGTTCCTGTTTTACAGGAAATGGTAAATGCTATTTGTTCAAATAGTGGTACTACTAGAAGTTCTTTAACTCCTAGATCTCAAGTACAAGATGATTTACCAACTATGACATTACCTGCATGTTTGCAGTATAATGATGCTAATGGTAACCCAGTAACAGAATTACGTTTAGATTTATTTGCATCACTTATTGCAAATCAAGTATGTACTAACTTAGCTAGTATTAACTTAATTAATTCTACACTTACAAGTTACAGTAATAGACTAGATGTATTAGAAGCATGTGTATTACCATGTTCAGGTGCAGTAACTGAAGTACAAATTATACCAACTTGCGTTAGTAATGTTGGTAATTTAACAAATGTATCTATTGTTGTTTCAGCATTAGAGAGTGCATATTGCACATTAGTAGGAGGAACTGGTACAGTTGCTCAAATGAATTTAGCAATAGCACAAACTTCAATAACTAGTGCTTCTCCAACAAGAAATAATTCAGGTGCTACATATAGTAGCATAACTGGTTGGCAAACATCTGCAACTACATTAGCTCAATCATTACAAAATGCTTGGGTAGTGATAGATGATTTATATGCAGCAGTGGGAGATATACAAACAAATTGTTGTTCAAGCGGCTGTGATTCAGTAATCTTTGGATACAGCACATCTACAACAGTAGGAGCTAATGGGCTTTTAAATTCTGTTAACTTTAATTTTATTGGATCAACTATACCAAGTTCATTTAATGATAGTGCAGGATTTAGTAAACTTACTTTAACAGATGCATTAGGGGCTTCATTAACACAAGTAGTCAGCGTTTCATCTTTACAAAATAATTCAAATGGTTTTGACTTTTCAACTGGTAGTTTAAATACTCAACAAGACTTATCAATACAAGTTCAATTTAGTGTTACTAATGGTGTAGATACTTGTGAGGCAACTCAAAGTAATACAGTACCAGGTGTAGTACCATGCCCAACAGTAAGTATGACAGCAATAACTGGTACAGAAGCAACAGTAAACTTTACTAACCCAATAGGAACTACTGCAGTTTATGTACTTGATGTATTAGATGCATCAAATGCAGTAATTGCTACACATACAGTAAATAATCCATCAGCTAGTGTATCATATCAATTTACAGGCTTGACTCCTGGTACTCCTTATGTTATAAGAGTAACAGTACAATATGGTGGTGCAACAAAAGTATGCCCATCAAATGCATTTTCTACAAGTTCAGGTGCAGCACCATGTACAAATGGAATGGATGTAGCATTTATAATTGACTATACATCAAGTATGTCTGGTGAAATTGAAGCAATTAAAACAGGTGTAGCAAGTATTATAAATACTATTAACACTGCTTCAGGAGCTAATAACTATAGATTAGGATTAGTTACAGCAGATGAGAATAATACTGGAACACCAACTTATGCTACATCAACTGATTACTTAGCATTACCATCAGCACAAAGAATTATAAACACAGGATCTAATAATCATTATCAAATTATTACAGCATGGGAAATGTTCCAAGATAATAATGATACAACATTTACTGCACAATTAAATAAACTTAATAGTGGAACAGCTCCATCTGGTGTACCAATGGGACAAGGAGATGGTTTACCAGAACCAACAGATATGGCACTTGGTCAAGTTATTGAATCTAGCAATTTCTTAAATGCATTTAGAAATAATGTAGCTAAGTATGCTATAATTATAACAGATGATGCAGCAGGAGGAGATGATGATACTTTCAACTCAGTAGACTATGCAAGAATTGGAAGTTTAACAACTACAGCATTAAACAATGGAATTAAAGTATTTGTACTTGGTGCAGGTGTTAATAAAACTTATAATGGTGGTTCAGGTATAGTATATCCATGGAGAGAATTATCAACTAATACTGGAGGTAACTGGAATGTAAGTGAATCTCCAACGGCAATACAGAATGAAATAATTGCTGGTTGCTCTTAAAATAAAAAAGAAAAAAAATGGCATGTAATTGTACAAAATGTGATCAAAAATGTGGATGTAGTGATACAGCTCTAACTAACCCATGTACTTATACTGATTGTAGTGTAGGTAGTGAAAGATGTACAGATATTCAATGTGCTGAATGTGTTAGTTATTGTGGGACTTCATTTCAAATAGGAGACGCAAATGCTAGAATAACAATTCAATCTGGAGAAAGACTAGATTCTATTATTCAAAAATATGCTATGATCTTAGCAAACGGATTAGGTGCTTGTACATCAAATGATGTTCAACATGATCCATATAATGTATATGCAGGTGTAATTACAAGCAGTACAGTAAATGTTTTATGGAATGGTATATGGAGTTCTAGTACAGGTTTTAATATATACATAGACACAGTAATAGCACCTTCTGGATGGGGTACTCCAGTAAATGGAGGAACTCCTATTGTAACAACTATAAGTAATTATACTATATCAAACTTATTGGCTAGTACAGCTTATAAAGTAAAGGTAGTAGATAATGGTAATTCTGCAGCGTGTAAACCTCTAGAAATATTGTTTACTACTCTAGCAACATAATACAACAACAGCAAGTAGTGGTTTGTTGGTTTTCTACTGCAAACGTTGGGAGAGACTGGGTTTATATCCGGTCTCTTTTTTTTTTGTATCTTTAGCCCAAAATAATAAAAAGTTATGAACAATTTAAAACAAAGGATAATTGAATCATTTAGGTGGAAAAAACATCCACGTATATGTGCAGAAAAGCTAAATATTACTGAAAAGCAATATGTAAAATTAAAGAGGGAAATACTACAAGAAAGAAAGAAAGAAAGAAAAGAAGAAAAAGATAAAAAGAAATTCTTTACAAATGCTGAGGGAAAATGTCAGATGGTTGAGTCAATTGATCTAGAAAAGGGGGAAGGTAAAATATCAGGTACTTTTGATCATGAACCAAAATCATCAGAAGAAATTATTAAATTATTAAAGATAGACACAAACAAGTGGAAGCTATCACAGTATTGGAATAAACAAATGGGAGACCATTGGAGAGTTTCTGCATTAGTATCACAAATTAAAAACCCAGAAAATAAATTATTTGAAGAGTTGTTAGCCAACTGGAAACCTAAAACATATAAGATCCCTAAAGTAAATTTAAAAGGAATTAAAAGTAAAGATCCATTATGTGGAGTAATGTCTTTACAAGATATACATTTTGGTAAAGAAGGTAATGATACTATAGATAAAGACTTTGAAGACACAATTAAAAATCTTATACAAAGAGCAGTACCTGTTCATTATATAGAAACTATGTATTTTGTTGTAGGAGGTGATCTAATCAACATGGATACGTTTGAGGGTAGTACCACTAGTGGGACTGTTTTAGATAACTGTATGACCGCTACAGAGGCTTACGTACAAGCATTTGATGCTATGCATTGGGCTATAAATTATATTAAGGGTTATTGTAAAAATTTAATTATAGTATATGTTCCCGGTAATCATGATAGATTATCTTCTTATCATCTAGTTCATGCATTATCAAAGTCTATTGAGTCAGAAGAAATAACTTGGGACATAAAATATGAAGAAAGAAAAGTACATGTATGGTATAATAACTTTAATGCTTTTGAACATGGTGATAAACGTAGCAAAAACAACCCATTAATATTTGCTACAGAATATCCTAGAGAATGGGGGAGTACAACAAATAGAACTTTATTTAAAGGTCATATACATACAGATAGAAAGGTTGAATATATGACATCTAATGAGACAGCAGGTTTTGTAGAAAAAACTTTACCTAGCTTAGGAAAAGCAGATTATTATCATTACAGCAATAAATATGTAGGTAATAGAAGATCTGGTAAATTAGAAATCCAACACCCTACAATGGGTAATATATGTGAGTTAACTTATCAAGCTCTGTAAAGACCTTACTTTTAATTTCATAAAGTGAGGTTTTTTTTGTAAATTATAAATATAACTATATGATCAACAATTTTAAAAAGCCCAATCTAAATGCTCCTAGATATAGAGAGAAAAGAATGGGGTTGCTAAATGAAGAAACAATCAGAGAGTTTAAGGATAAGAAGCCTTTATACTCTCACATAGATAATGTTAAATTAAAAAAGATAATAAAACTATATAATAAAAAACTTTGGGAAGCTGTAGTAGAAAATAGAAATGGTGTGGAGTTACCAGATTCATTAGGTTATTTATTTATAGGAACATGTAAGGCAGCAAAGACAGTAAATACAAACTATGCTTTATCAAAAGAATATGGTAAAGTATTACAGAATAAAAACTGGGAAACAGATGGTAATTTAGGTAAAATATTTTATACAAATTATTCTACTAAATATAGATTTAAAAATAGAGAGTTATGGAGATTTGTAGCTTGTAGAGACTTTAAAAGAACAGTTGCCAAAGAGTATCCTAAGAATTGGACTAAGTATGTAGTTATGAAAAATAAATATAAAGTAGCTCATTTGTATGATGAAAACTTTGAAGAAACCAACAAAGCATTAAATTATTACAATGAATTTGAAAAATAAATAACATGGCAACAATTGGAGAAACAATATCTAGAATTAGAGGACAAGTTAAAGCAGAGGTTCAAGATGCTTTTGTCACTGATAGATATATTTACAGCCTAATAGAAAAACATGCACAGTTTTTAATGAGAAGACAAGACTATGCAAATAAATTATTAAAGTTTAATTCTGTTTGGAAAACATTACCATATGTAGAACTTATTGACGTAGATAAAGTAGAAGCACATTGTGCAGGTATTACAAGTGGATGTACAATAAAACGTACAAAACACAAACTACCCTCAATGTTTGAAGGATATTGGGGACCCCTTATCCGTACTATTGGATCAATAGATGGTTCATTAGAACTACAGGCAACTCAACCAGGCACATATACATCAATGACTAAATCATCATCTTTTAAGTATAATGATACATTGTACTTTTGGTGGTTAGATGGATATATATACTGCCCAAATATTGCATGGGATGCATTAAAAGTAGAAGGAGTATTTGACTCAGACATTACAGCTTGGGATTGTGATACAGAAAACAATTGTACACCAAGATATAAACAAGAAATATATATACCTGAAGCATTGTTTGCAGAAATTGAACAACAGGTGGTTGCTACTATGATGAATACATTGAAGGTACCTTCAGAAGACTCTGACAATAAACGTAACTTAATGAGAAATTAAAATAAAAAATCATGGGAGTATCACAAAAATATAGAACGTTCAATCAATTAATGGAAGATGTATCTATTGACTTTTCTACATATGCTTTAGAAGGTCTTATAGAACCTGCACAACTTATTAAAGTAGCAACCAGAGTTAATTATGATTTAGGTCTTAAAATACATAGAACAAAAGAAGTAGTATTAGATGTAGAGCACGGTAAAACTCAAATGCCAATGGATTTTCAATATTTGAATTATGCATTTAGATGTGGCTCTTATTCTATAAATAATACTATGCCATCAGGAACACATGTTGAAACATTTAATGATGTACCTTATGTACCTGCCCCAGGAGAAATGTCCCCATGCAGTAAGGATGATACATGTAAAGATGTTTGTGTAATAAAAACATGTGATGATAAAAATAGCTATCAACTTGTACAAAGAGTGGGTCCAAGTAACTTTAGAACATTTACAGATTGGACTGAGTTAAGAATACAAGGGGTAAATGATGATGTTTGTTTTTGTCCTCAACTAGGTGCTCAAGCACTAGATATTGCAGAACTTAAAGATGGTTTCTTATTAACAACATTTAAAACAGGAAAAGTATATTTAAGTTATCAAGGAGCTATGGAAAATGCTGCAGGTGAATTATTGGTATTAGATCAACCTTATTGTAATGAATATTATGAGTATGCTATAAAACAAAGAATACTAGAGAATATGGTATGGAATGGAGAAAATGTTTCAAATCAGTTACAGCTTGTAGAAACAAGATTACGTGCTGCTAGAAATAATGCATTAGGTTTTGTTAATACACCAAACTTTGCAGAAATGAAAAAGATGTGGGAAGTAAATAGAAGAGCACAATATCATAATTATTATAATATGTTTTTAAGTTATGCACCAATCAACCCAAGAGTAGTATCAGGACCAAGAACACCATCTGCTAGTGCAGCAGCTAGTGCAGCAGCTTGTGCAACTACAAGTAGTAGTACAGTTAAATAAAGAGTTAAAATATTATGGCAAAAAAACGTACAACTAATTCTGGTAGTAAGGCAAATATTCCAGCAAAGGGTAGTTCTTCAGTACAGACTAACTCCTTTGTAAAAGGAATGAATAAAGATATTACACCTTCCTTAGAAAACAATCAGGCTTGGTGGCATGCACGTAATCTTGTAAATAATTCAACAGATGGGGATTTAGGTGTAGTAGGTAATGAGCCTTCTAATTTAGCTTGTGGTGTAATACCTTATACAGTAATTGGTGCTATACATAGATATGGTGATGAGTGGATAGTTTATTCTACAGATAATATAAGTTCTGAGATAGGAAGATTTGATGATAGTGAGTGTAAATATACAACTATAATTAATGATCCTTGTCTTAATTTTTCAAAGAAGTTTTTAATAACAGGAGCAGCAAAAGAAAATTTTGATTGTTCATGGCAAGTATATTGGGATGATGGTAATAATCCATCACGTTCATTAAATATAGATAATGTACCCTATTTACAATTTGTTAGTTCAGCTCCAGGAGATCCATGTATAGTTTATTCTGATGTAGAACCTAAACAATTAGATTGTGAAAAAATAAGATTAGCACCATTGGTAGATACACCTTGTATTAAATTAACAAAAGCTACAGATGGGGGTATGTTAGTTAATGGTACTTATCAGGTATTTATTGCATATACAGAAAACTCACAACGTGTTACTGATTACATTGGTGTATCTAATATGCAGACTATGTGGAGTCATGAAGGTAGTAATGGATCACTTGATATAGAAGTTACCAATTTAGATCAAAAATATTTTTACTATCAGTTAGTTGTATTAAGAAGAAATCAAGGGCAAACATCTGCAAAAATTATTGGGTTATATAGCACAGAACAAAATTCTATTAATATTGATTATATAGATGCAGGTTTAAAGTCAGAAGATTTAGCAATAATTCCTATGATGAGCCCAGCTTATGAAAAGTCAGAATCAATGTTTGTTGTGAATGATTGGTTAATTAGACAGGGACCAACAGAACAATTTGATTTTAACTATCAACCATTAGCAAACAACATCAAAGTAAAATGGGTGGTAAATCAATTAGATTCAAATTACTATACTAAAGCTGGTAATAAGCTTGGGTTTATGAGAGATGAGCAATATGCATTTTTTATAAGATGGATATACAATACAGGAGAAAGATCATCCTCATATCATATACCAGGTAGAGCTGCAGGTACATATGCAGCTACTGGAGAAAGTGAAACAAAAGTATTATACGGTGATAATGTACTTAATGATAATGATGGGGATATGTTATTCCAAGTATATAATACAGGTAGTGGTGGATTAGTTCCACCAGAATTACAACCTGATGGAAGTACAATAATTGCCAGAGGGGAGATGGGATATTGGCAATCAACTGAAAAATATCCAAGTAATAGACCTGATATATGGGATTCAAGTTATCATACTTGGTCAGATGAAGGTGATCCTGGAGCAGATTTATGTGGTGAATATATTAGACATCACAAAATGCCTGATGAAACTATAAATAGTAATTTACATATAAGTACAGATAATGCAGATAGCATTAATGTATTAGGTGTTGAGTTTAGTAATGTATCAAAACCAAAAAATAATGATGGCTCATTTATACAAAATGTAGTAGGATATGAGATACTAAGAGGATCAAGACAAGGTGCAAGATCTATACTAGCTAAAGGTATGTTTAAGAACATGCGTAAGTATGATATACCTGATGCAGAAAATATATTAAATACATCTGTTACACAAGGTTTATATCCTAACTATCCATATAACTGTTTGCAAAATGATATTTTCTTTCATGATGGGGATGATGCAGGTGCTGATAAAAGAACTGATGGATGTGATAATTGGAACGGAAGTATTGCTGATTACAAACCATTGGTGGGACATACTAATGATGTATTTACTTTTCATTCTCCAGACCTTATGTTTACTAAGCCATTTTTAAATGCTTATGAAACAAAAATATATGGTGATATAGATGGTAGATCTACAGGTACTTTTTTACCTTCTGAAAAACACCCACAATTTAAATTATTAAGACCTAAAGCTGCATCATTAGCAGGTATTATAGGTATTGGATATGCACTAAATGCAGTACAAGGAACTACATCAAAAACTGCTAAAGCTGTACAAGGTTCTAATGCAGATGGTAATGGACCTTTCTTTGGAGCATCTAACTCTATTGGTACTCAGATTCCTAATGCTGCAGGTATTGGTGGATTATCATTAGGTAATGCTATATGGGATATATTCTTAGATGGGTTATTAGATACTGCTGCAGATGTAGCAGATTTATATGGTGGTGGTATTGCATCATCATCTGTATTAAATGTCAACGGGTCAGTTAACTTTTTAAAGTCAGCATTACCTGGTGTAACCGGTGGTGGTATTGATGAGAAAGTAGAATGGGGAAAACCAGAAGGATCAATGCCAAATGTTTTAAGATTGATAACCGGTCTTTCTTTGGCACAAAAAAATATTACATTAGGTGGTAATGAAATTATTGAGTTAATGTATAATCTTGTTACACCAACAGATTTTGTACTTAAATATAACTCAAATGGATTTTATAATTCATTCACACCTACTGCAACAAACATAATATTTAGAACAAGAAATTATGATTCTAATTATATTGGGTCATCATTCCAAACTTTTGATGGTATAAAATATAAAATTAATAATTTATTTAGACCATCAACTGTAGCTGTATCTACTGTAAAAGCACTTGCTAACCCGGCAGTAACTGATAATTCAAGATTTGCAGTGGGAGGTGATGCTTCTGGAAGTTTTGGAAATACTAACATAAAAAATTATGAGGGCCCTTATAGAAAAAATATATCTGCTAAATATGGTGCATTAAAATTCCAAATGGATAATCAATATGGTCAATTAGATGGTATTAAGCAAGTACAAATGAGAGGTTGTGTAGAATTGCTAGATCCATCTAAACCTGATGCATATAAATATTCTACTCAAGCAAGTTTTTCTGGTGATGTATTTATAAATAGATATACAGAAAAATGTATTATGCCAATATTTACAAATTTCTTAAATGGTCAACCAGATGAGTTTGCTTTTGATTATAGTTTGTATACTAATATACCTTATCCAAGATTTTGGTTAGATTCAACTAGATATGATATAGGTGGTATGGCAGCAGAAATAGCTACGTTAGGTTTTAGTCCAGGTAGTTGGGCAGATTCATTACCCACAGATAACTATTATTTAGATAGAGGTACAGGTACATGTCAGCCAACAAGTATATTTGGAAGTTTATTTGGAGGTAGTAATAAAATCAATCCGGCATATAATATGAAGTATGCTTATATGTATACTCACATAAATGGTATAAATGAATTTTTTGTAGAATCAGAATTAAATTTGGCATATAGAGATTATGAAGATATGCCAAGTAAAAGATTTTATGATGTATATCAATACAATGATCTAAAAACATTATTTCATGCAGATAGTATTAAAGCAGATAACTTTTATAAATATGATGATTCATTAAGTCCAATAAAGTTTCCTACACAATTAAGTACTTTTGGATTAATGCAAGACAGAGATTATGATCCTGAAGTTGCTGCAGAATGTTTTGTAAGTTATCCTAAAAGACTTATATATTCATTACAGGCACAACAAGAATCTAAAAAAGATTTCTGGAGGGTTTTCTTAAATAATAATTATAAGGACTTTAAAAATGCTGTGAGTGTTATTAAACCAATTAACAAGAGTGGTGCTTTAATATTTTTTCCATATTTATCACCACAAATGTTTCAAGGTCTTGACACACTTAAAACACAACTAGATACTAAATTGACTATTGGTGATGGAGGTTTATTTAGCCAACCTTTTCAAAATGTAGCTAATGCAGATATATCTAATGAATATGGATCATGTGAAAGTTTAAGAGGTGTTATTAATACAGCAGCTGGTTTATTTTTTATATCTCAACAACAAGGTAAAATATTTCAATATGGTGGTAAAGGTTTAGATCCTATATCTAATCAAGGTATGAAGTGGTGGTTTGCTAAATATTTACCTTCAAAATTTATTCAACAATTTCCTTCTTCTGAAAATACAGCATGGACAGACAACCCAGTAAGTGGTGTTGGATGTCAAGTAATGTATGACTCTGTAGATGATACAGTTTACTTTATGAAAAAGGATTATCAATTAAAGCCAGAATATATAGCAGGAGCAGAATTTTCTGATAATGATGCAAAACCTGTAACTATAACATCTGGAGTTTGGGGATCAATTAATGTTGATATTGGTGATCCAATATATTTTGATGATTGCTCTTGGACTATAAGTTATGATCCAAAAGTAAAAGCATGGATTTCTTTTCATGACTGGCATCCTGAATTAGCATTACCAAGCATTAATCATTTCTTTACTACAAAGACTATAACAGGTACTATACCACAATGTCCACCAGGATATAACTTTAATTCTAGTAATGGGTTGTGTGAAATAGGTGTAAATGAAACTATTGATGCAACAGTAACTATAGATGAAATAGCTTCTACATTATCAGGTGGTCCAGTATCATGTCAAGTAGATGTAGTAATTGCTATGGATGTATCAGGTAGTACTAATGGTGCAGGTAGAAGGGCAGCTCAATTAGCTTGGTTAAATTCATTATTAAATAATGCTGGTATTGTAGGTTTTATGGCTAATAATCAAATGCAAATTGGATTTTTGTCATGGGATGAAAATCCAGGTGGTGTTAGATATTATGATATTCCTGATGGTAGTGGTGGTACATATTCTATGAGTAATACAGTAACTCCAGCACAAGTAAGTACTTGGTACAATGCTAACTGGATGGGTGGTGGTACTGATGTGTTATTAGGAATGAATGCTGGTCAAACTAGAATAAATCAAAAAGCTGCTTCTCAATTAGGTGATAGATCAGCTGATCCTAACTTTAGACAAATAATTATTTTAGTAACTGATACAGGCAGTAATCCTGGAAATATAGGCTGTCCATTCCAAGCAACTGGAGTTAATGGTAATACTTCTGGTCCTGCAAATCAATTTGTATATGGAATGTATTGTGGTGCTAATAGTGCTAATCCTCCTAGTCAAGGTGTATTAAATAATGTTACTTGTACACCTGGTCCAGTTTCAACTCAATCACCTCCAAATAATGATCCTTATCAATTTGGTATTGATGCAAGTGCTAACCCATCTACTTGGGATGCTGTAGCTGATTCAATAGCAGGTTCAGTATGTGGTACTGCGTGGGTGTGTGATTGTCCAGCAGGATACACCAAAGTATTTCAAGATCCAGCAACTAGTACATATAGTTCACCAACTGGTACATGTGATGATGTAACTCCTCCTATATGTAGAAAGGTAACATGTGAATGTCCTCCTGCTACTATACCAGGAACAGTAGTTACTGAACTAGGAACTTGTCCTGATACAGCACCAGGTATTTATAATCCTTTACCTAATGATAAACAATGTAATTATTTCTTTTATAGTGGTGTGCAAGCTAATTATGATGTTGGAGCATTTTGGAGACATAATGTAAGATGTGATAGTTTTGTTAATTTCTATACACAAGATTATCCTTGGGAAATAGATTTAATATCAAATACTGGTCAAGCAGTTAACACAGTTAGAAGTTTTGAATATCAATTAGAAACATTTGTATATAAAGGAGATCCTCAATATAATATGTGTGGAGGAGATAAATGGGAAGATTTAGATTATAATTTTGATGCATCTATTGTATATAACAATGATCAGGTATCAGGACTATTAGTTTTAAACCCACAACCATTTAATAATCCTTGGGGTAACTTAACATATCCTATAGTTAATACAAATAATATAGATGTATTAGTTTCTAAAGAAGAACATAAATTTAGATTTAATCAATTTTGGGATATAACAAATGACAGAGGTGAGTTTACAAATGCTGAGCAAGCAATATTTAACACTGATTGTAATGGATATATAAGAACATTAAATTCTATAAATCTTAATTATAATAAATCACAAACACAACGTAAAAAGTTTAGACATTATTCTAACCAAGTTATTTTAAGACGTAATGTATCAGGAAATAGAAAAATGTTACTAAGACTTTACAATACTAAGTTACAATTATCAATGAGATAAAATGGGAAATAAAAAAAGCATAGGACTACCTGGGGGGCCAAATGAATTCTTACAAGATATTACACAATATATATCTGTAGATGGATACAGAAATGATAGTGCAGATAAAACCAATCCGGTTAATCTGATTCCGTCAGGGGATATAAGCATGAAGAATGTTGACTTCCCTATATTGGGTACAGATAACTTGGGTAATTCACAAATGATGTTCCCTGAGAATGAATACCAATTTCCAGGTGATATGGTGATGGAAATACCACAAGCTCAATTTGGGCTTAGTTGGGATGAACTAACTAGCCCTCTGAGAAAAAACTTGGCAGACAATTTATGGCCTGTAGGGTATCATGGTTCTGGAAGAAATAGTAGGAGAGAGACAGAAAGATATGGTCCAGTAAGAAAATTTACTAAAGCACTTTTTGGTAATCCAGATGATAGTATCAATAGAAGCAACAATGACATTGAAAAAAATCAAGATTGGATTAGAGAAAGAAAAGATCTTTTACAAATGGCAATGGGTTTTGACCAAAAAAATAATAGTGTACCACTATCTAAATACAGACCAACTAAATCAAAAGATAAAGATATACAATATTACTCCTCTCCTTATACTGAAAAAATTATTATGGAGCAGTTAGCTTTTGCAAAAGAATTAGCTCTTAAATATCCAGATGAAAATGTTCCTGTGACTGGAGACCTTGACATAGGTAATAATAATATGGGTGATGTTTTAGGACAATATACAATAGATGAGGGAGAAGATGATAGAGGTAAATATATTTCTTATTATGATAAATGGGATTTCCAACCTTTTGATGATAAAAGTCCATTAGGTATTATTGCTGAATATGGACAAGATGCATTAGGAATAAAAACTCCTGAGATATATGGGAGAATATATTATGATGATATAAAAAAGTATGGAGGAGGTAATTTACCAGAAAAACAATTAGGTGGACTTGTTAAACTTATTAAACAAGGTATAAAACAAGCTCCTAAGTATATGGATGATATAACAAAAAACGCATATAAATATAACCCATGGGCATATAACAATATTGATTCAAAACTTCCTGAAATATTACAATTTAATAGAGAGAATGACAGTTGGCTTAGACAGGTGGGTAGACCAGCAATTGATGATGTTAAAGAAACAGGTGTTGTAAGAGAAATAAATGAAGTTATTAATCCAAAATTATTTGATGAAAAAGTTAAAGCACTTCAAAATCAACAAACAGGAATAAATTTTTCTTTAGACAAAAGGTATCCAGGTCCGTTCTTTAAGAAAGGTGAAACTTTTTTTGATATGAACAAACTATCTAAAAATAGAAAGCTTGATGGACTAAGAAATACAAGAGGTAGATCAGGTAGTGCAGAATATTTAATTGAGACAGGACCTTCAATAGGTGATGATCTTTTTCAACCAGCATATCAGCAAAGTATGTTTAGAGACTTTGCAGAAAAAGGTATTGGTGATATAGCTATTATGAAACCTTTTAGCAGAGAAGCAAGTAATTTTAATTTTTATAAAAAAGATTGGTGGGATGGTTATAAAAGAACCCCATTAGATGAATTACAAAGCGGTGGAGGAGTCCTTGGAGCAATGTATAAACTTGCAACAGATGATAATTATAAATGGACAGATGCTTTATATGATAGTTCACCGTTACCTGGAATATCAAATGCTCTTGATGTAGTGAGTATACCAGGAGCATTAGTTGGTGAAGCCGGTGAATATTTTACTGGGCGTGGAGATGGTGAATTTAATTTTAGTGATGCTATGCCAGCTTTGAAAGGTGACTTCAGTTTTGAAAATGTAAACGGTACACAGATTAAAGATTTGGCAGGACTTAAAGATAAAGATGGTAATCCATTAGTTGATAATGCTGTTGGTGGATTTTTGCTTAACATGGCAACTGATCCAAGTAGTTATGTTGGAGCAGGAATAGTAAAATCCATTCTTAAAAAAGGTGTAACAAAAAGTGCACCCATAATTAAAAATGTAATAACTAATTCAGCAAAGTCTACAGATGATATAATTAAAACAACTGCAGATGATATGGTAGAAGTATTTACTTCAGATGGTTCTAAAAAACTTATGAAGAAAACAGATGCTATAAGATTAAATAGAATTGAAGATGCAAATGTAAATAATAAAACATTTACAAACTATGAAGATGGTAATTGGTTTAGTGATGAAGTCCGTCCATTTTATTTAAACAATGCAAAGAATAGTTTAAAGGGTGGTATATTAAATCCTAATGATCCTAAAAGAGTTATGTCAGCATATTTAGATCCAAAAGATGCAAAACTTTTTAATGTTAGTTCAGAAGGTACATCAGTTGCTAGAAATATGAGCGGGGGTGTGGGTAATCCAGCTTTACAAAGTGAATACGTTTTACCACCAGCTTTAGTTAAAATTATGAGAGAAGGTACTAGTGGTCCAGGATTTAATACTATGATAGGTAACTCTGAAACAATTATGAAAAACTTAGATGCTTTTTATAAAAAACTTGGTGGTGGGGTTTATCAAGAAGGTGGAAGCTGGAGAGATATAGATGTAAATATAGAAGGTGTAAAAAAAGCTATTGCACAAGCTGAAAGTTTGGGTGGTAAGCTAATGAAAAATAAAGAATCTTCTGCATCAGGATTATATGGTCAAAGATTTTCTGAACTAGATAAATATAATCTTTATGATGGTACAAGAGATGAATTTATAGCAGACAAAGATGCACAAGAAAGAATATTTAATATGCGTTTAAATGAAGGGTTAGTAAGCAAAAAGGGAGATACTATAACTACTCCTTTACTTAAAGATGCTTATGATTTAACAATTGAATACAAAGATCAATTAGGTGATGATTGGGATTATTCATATGAGGATATTATTAACTTGTCTAACTTTATAGGTAGAGGTGGAACAAGAAAGTATTTTGGTGATGTAATAAGAGATGGTAAAAAATTAGAAGATGTATATCCAACATTGTTTGGACCCAATGCTAAACAAAAAAATAAAACACCAGAAGAATATTTAAAAATAAGTAGAGAGTTTTATAAAGGTGGAGGATCAACAAGTTGGATGTGGAAAGGAAAATCATATTCAGGTACACTTATTCCTAGTATGGAAACTGAAAAGAATAGATATGCTAGAACTAAGAATGGTAAGATCAAAACATTACCTAAAGGACAAGATGGTAATAGAGAAGTATTTGAAGCAAAGGTAGATAACACTAGGGTAGCAACACCAAAGTTTAATATGTTGCCTGACTTAGGCTATATTAAAAATCCCATTGTAGAGCCCCAAATAAATAATCCATTTGGTTCATATGCTGGTTTTGATCCGTCAGAGTTTGAGGTAGTTCAAGATAAAACTTATGTTGATACTACTACTTTTGATATATATGATAAAGAATACTTGAAAAAGTTACAAAGTGAAAATCCTACATTATCTATTGAAGAAATAGAACAAATATTATATGAAAGCAGGAGTGAACAAAATCAAGAATTATTAGAAGAATATCAAGATCCAGTTTTAATTGCTGACTTTATAAAGAAATCTAATTATTATGCTGAAGGATGGCAAGATATGGAAGGTGCACCTGAAGAAGAAATAAAAGATTTACAGAAAATTTTGTTAAGCAAAGGATATGATATTGGTATAACAGGTGTTGATGGAGATTATGGTAGCAGAACTTATGGTGCTCACAGAGCAATGGTGGATGATAGCAATCTTGATCCTACTTCTATAACTAGATATTATAAAAACTATAGTAAAGATACTTATGATGAAGTAAAAGGTATACAGAATTTGCTTGTTACAAAAGGATATATGGATCCTATGTTAACTAATAAAAAAGGTTCTAGTATTGATGGTAAATTTGGTGATCAAACTAAAAATGCACTAGATGCATTTAATACAGATAACTTTGAAGAAGATCCAAAAGCTACAGTATTTAATAATATTCCAAGTGCTTTGGATGAACCAAGATGTGCTGCTGGTATGTGTAATATATTAGAAGGTAATGGAGTTCTTACAGAAGCTATTGGTGTTAAGTATAAAGATGCTTGGGATTTATTTGAATCTATGGAAGGAGCAGATAATAGCACAAGTATATACAATATATATGATAGTAATTTATTTGATAATGTAGATGAAGATACACCAATTGAATTACTTAAAAGCATTACTGGTAAAGTAAAAAAGAAATCACAAACAAAAGCAAGTGATTATAAGATAGGAGACATAGTAGGTTTGTATTGGCAGGGCTCTAGTCATCATGAAGAAACTTTAGGTTCTAAGACTCATAATACTCATAGTGGATTTGTATCTAATATAGTAGATGGTGTTCCAATTATAACTCATAATGTTAATGGTAAAGTAATACAACAACCATATAATGAATTATCTACAGCATGGATTAGAAGACCAAATGAAGATGTAGAAGTAAGATCTAAATATGAAATAACTGATGAGATAAATAATATAAATAAAGATAATTTAGCTATTATAAATTTAGAAACAAAATATAACTCTAGGTTATCTGATGAACGTAAAGAAGTAGTTGCAAATATATTACAAAGAGCTACATATAATTCATCTAAAATACCAGAGATATTAAATTCTTCTGTTGATCAAGATTGGTTAAAAGCTGCTACATTTGGTATAACAGGTGTTGAGTCAGGTGTAGGATTTAATGCACCAAGAACTGTTGAACAAGCAAGAAGTGAAAATGCAGGTTTACAAGGTATAGCATATGATATTGCAGGTAAAGAAGATTCAGGTATTTCATTAGGTATTGGTAAAACTAAATTTGCTTCATTAGACAAATTTGCAAGACAGTATTTTGATATAAATAGCCCAGAAGATTTAGCAGATGATAATAAAGCTGTAGATGCAGTAAGTTATATACTAACTAAAAACTATGAATTATTTAAAGACTATGCTAAACAGTATCCATCTTTAGGTTTGACTGAACAAGATATAAGGAACATGGCTATATTGTCTTATAATCAAGGCTCTAATAGACTTATTGGTACTGGAAGGGTGGATGATGATAGAACACCAGAAGAAGAAATAGCAGCTCTTAGAGCTTTATATGAAGGAACTGCACCAGATATAAGTTCAACAAAATATAGATTTGGTAATAAATTAGTACCTGGTTTAGGAGATGTTGTATATAATACTGCATTAGCAGTTGGATTAGAAGAACCAGGAGAACAATATATATCTAAAGTAAACAGCTATATTGAAGATATATTTCCACAACAAATTGCTCTGTCTCAAGTTGATCCATTTGAGGTTACAACTATGGCACAAGGTGGTGAGTATGGAGTATTTAAAAATTATATAAAAGGAGATTATGATGGAACAAAAAGAGAAGTATATGCAAAAGGTTTATATGATAAACTAAATAGAAAGCATTATAGACAAGCAAAATTAGCTGGAATGTCTCCTGCTAATTATATAATGACTAACCTTGTAGACAATTCTTAAACCATAAAGATTAGTGAATCTCCTTAATTATTTGTATATTAATAATATAATATGAGCAAAGTGAATTTAAACAAAATAAGTGTAAAACAACAAGGTGGACAAATGATTCCAGGGCAACCGGCTATGCAAACAGGACAGGCTGTCCCATCTATGATGCAGCCTCAACAACAAGTTGATCCTGCTATACAACAAATTTCACAATTTTTTACTGAATCTATTGAACAAGGTGCAAAACCTGAAGAAGTAGTAATGAATTTGATGCAACAAGAAGTTGATCAGGGTACTATTGCTCAAGCATTAATGACAGTTGGTTATGCAGAACAAGATATAACTGTACTATTTAAAAATGTACAAATGATGAGTCAACCAGGAAAAGCATCAGCTGAAGAAGTAAATGCAAATCCTCAAGAGTTAGCAAGAAATCAAGAGTTAGCACAACAACAAGAAGGACCAGTAAGTGTAGACCCTATAGAAATGGCTAAGTCAGGAATTGAAATAGATCCTAAAAACAAAGGTAAGTTTACTAGATGGGCTAAGGCACGTGGTATGAGTGTTAAGGAAGCATATAACAAGGTTATGGGCAATACTGATGCTTACCCACCATCTGTAGTTAAGATGGCTAATTTTGCAAAGAATGCTGCTGGATGGAAAAAAGAAGAAGGTGGTGAAGAAGAAGTAACTGAAAAGGATGAGGTATCACTTACAGATGAACAAAAAGCACAAAATGAAATGATGCAAAAGTTTTTAGATGCTTCTAATGTTACACTAACAAATCAAAATAATGAAGTTATTGGTGGTAAGAATCCAAGCTCAAGTGATGAGGGAATTCTAAAAACTAAAAATTATTTTAATCCTAATGCATTCAAAACAGGAAACAATTTTAGTTTAGGTAAAGCTGCTAACGTATTAAATAATGCATATCAAGATATGTTTGCCGGTGATGAAGATGGAGATGGTTTAAAAGATGGATCATTCCGTGATTGGAAAAATAAAACTATTAATAACAAAATAAATAAAGAACTAGATGCAAACTATAAAGTAGAGTTAGATCTTTCTGATGAAAATAAAGCAGCTGCTCAAGCATGGAAGAAACAATATGATATTGAAAATCCTGCAGTAGATGAGTTAGGTAATGTAATAGAACAAGAAAAATTTAATGAAGATGGTTCTATAGATACTTCTATAGAGATAACTAACACTCCAGTACAACAAGTTACAGAAGACTTTAGTAATTGGTTTGACAAAAACACAGATGGGTTAAGTGAAACAGCTAAAGCAACATATGATGCATTAAGAAAAAAACTATTAGGTGATAAAGATGCAGAAGTAACTGTTCAAGCTTATGGGTCAGAAATACCTAAAGCATTATTTGGTTTTGGAAAAAGAGCTAAGAAAGCTATGCAAGATCCTATGTCAGTTGCAAGAGTTGCAGCAGGAGACTTTTCTGCTATGCAAAATTTAATGATGGAAGGTGGACCTTTACCTAAAGCACAATTTAGTACACCAGATACTGGAGCTCCTTTTGCAGATCCAATGGATAGTGATGTTGCTGTTAATGATGATCCATTAACTTTTGAAGAATGGGTACAACAAGATCCTATTAGAAGAGGTACTGCTAATGCACAACAAGAATATCAAGCTTATGTTGCTGGTTTCAATTCTGATGCTGCACCAGATGCAACTCCAGATGCTACTGAAGATGGGGGTACAGAAGAACCAAAACAAAGAACAGCTGCAGATTTATTTACAGATATACAAGGACCTAAAGTAGAAAAAGATTATGGTGGTCTAGGAGGGTTTGTAGATAGAACAATAAATAGTAATGTTGCAAGAGCGTTTGGTGATGTAAGTAATTTTGCAGTTGAAGCAGCTGATGTAGTAAATGACTGGTTTGAGGATAAAAATATTAAAGATGCAAAGGATGATCTAAGAGCTAACCTTGTTGCTGACAATCTTTATGGAACTAAAACGGATGCCTTTAATAAAAGAGGGACATTTGATATTAACTCAGGACTTATGGGTAGTGAAGGAGATAGAACTACAGGTTTATATATGAGTAAACAAGGAGGGGGAGTAAACAATCCTGGTTTTAAAGCATTGCCACCAGAAGCACAACATAACATATTAAGTAATATGGCATATGGTGGGGCTAAAGGTGCAGAAGCATACTTAGAAAATAGAGATAGAGTTATTAAAAGAGAAATGGCTAAAGCACAAGACGGAGAGGAAACTGGTAAGAATCATCCTTATTATGAAGAGTACTTAGAAAAGTTTAAGCAAGAGGGGATCTCAAAAGAAAAAGATGCACTAAAGATTTTAATGGATATGAATGTAACTCCAACAGATACTTTAATGATTAATAAAGGTTACAATAAAAACATGGCCAGAACTATGAATAATATGAATTTAGCTAATTTTGTTGCTAAAGATATTTATGATGATGGTACAGGTAATTTTAAAGGTGTTGTTAATCAGAAACTTAAAATGCCATACTTTACCACTGAACCAGATACAGATGGTAAAAGCTATGACTTTGCAAGAAGTTTTTATAAAGCTGATGATTTTGATGGGCTAAATAATATTGTAGAAGTACTTAAATCCAAACAACCTAACAATGATGCAAGCTTAATGAAACTGTTTGGTTTGCAACAAGGGGGAGAAACAGTTAATGTTGATTCAACAATGTTAGCAAAATTAATTGCAGCAGGAGCTGATATTGAAATGTTATAACTATGGCAAAAATTAAAATAAATAAATTACCAAAGGGTTTTGAATTAGTAGATGGTAAAGTTCAAGAAAGCAAAAGCATGCAAGAAGGTGGCATGATAACTGGTGACCAAGCTGATTATGGATTGGTTACAACTCCACAAGCATATTATGGAAGTACTAATTTTAATAACACTAAAGATGAGAGTGTTAGATATAGTCTTTCTAGTGTACCAAGAGATAATGCTAATGTAGAAGCAGAAGGTGGAGAAACTGTGTTAACAGACTTGAATGATGATGGTAACTTTGGACTTTATGATATTACAGGACCTAGACACTCTAAAGGTGGTGTACCAATGTTTTTACCTGAGCAATCATTTATTTATTCTGACACACCAAAATTAAAGTTTGGGAAAGAAGAAATGGCTGAATTAGATATTGCAGGAGATAGAAAAACTCCTGCTAAATTATCTAAGAGATTTGGCTTAAATGATTACTATGGTGAATTAGATTCACAGTATGCTGATAACATATCTTCCTTAAGTGCAGAGTTAATGCTGAAAAAAAATATGAGTGATTTATCTAAGCTAGCTTTTATGCAAGAATCTAAGAAGAGTTTTTCTGATGGTGTTCCATTAGCTGCTCATCCTTACTTAGTTTCTATAGGAGAAGATCCTATAAAATTTACAGCACAAGTAGAACAGATTACAGAAGAACAAGCAAAAAGAGAAGCTATAGCAGCATTGTCTCCTGAGCAACAACAACAAATTATGATGTTGCAACAGTTTATGGCTCAAGCACAAGAACAACAACAAGCACCTCAACAACAACAAGCTCCAGCACAAGGATCATTTGAACAAATGCAATTGGCTGATGCTAATAGTGATTTAATGCTAGAAGCTAGATTTGGAGGTAACTTAGATAGTTATCAAAAAGGAGGGCAGAAAGCATCTGACTTTGCTAAAGAGAAAGGTCAACAATGGCCTGAAGGTGCACAAGATCCTACATGGAATGGTAAGAAATGGGAGTTTGATGATGGCAGAACGTTGGGTATGATGGAAGCTTTAAGAATGGCAAACAAAGTTAACAACGGTGGAGATATTCCAGAAGAGTATAGAGTTGGATATGAGCCTACAGAAGTTAAAGAAACTGTAGAAGTTACTGATAAGATGGTTGAAAATGCTACTGTTACAACACAAGATGGAGGGGGTGATGAAGACCTTAAAGAAGAAGTAGAGGTTACTGATGGTAAATTATCTACAGCTAAAAATCCATTTAAAGAAGGTTCAGATAATTACAACAAACTAGAAGAATACAGAAAGAATGGATATGAATTATCTGTAGTTACTGTAGATGGTAAAAAACAAATTAGAGCATATAAACCATATGACTCAAAATTTAAAGATCAACCTAAAGTAGTTGTAGAAGATATTGAAGGAGTAGGCACAGGTGAAACATCTGTTATATCTGAAGAAAACCAAGCACAAGGTGAGGTGCTAGAAAACTCTCCTATTGGATCATACAGACCTGGAATTTATTCAGGTGGTAATAGACCTATAAAACAAGGTACTATATATCAGAATCAAATTGTTGATGGTGTATATGATCCTAGTATTAAAGCTGATAAATCAACACCTATTTATTCATATGGTAGTTCTGAATTAAAATCAGAGAAGGGTGCTGCAGATTTTAATGCTAGATGGGGTGATGTTACTTCACAGATAGAAGGTTTTGATTATAGCAAACCTGCAAATGATCCTCAATGGAAAGAGTTCCAGGTATTAGCAGAAGAAACTAGAAAGAAAGAAGCTGAACAATTAGGTATACCTTATGTACCACATTTTAAGAAACCTGGAGATGAAGGTTATGTACAAGGAGAAGGATATGATGGAGCATTAGGATTTCATACTTTTAACACTCCTAGATTAGATGTTGACTTTACATCACAGGATGAACAGTTTATGGATCTTCCTGAAAAACCAGATGAAAAACCAAAAGTAGATATTCAGGAAAAAGATCCAGCAAAAGCAGAATGGTGGAAACAAGATGAGAATAACTTAAATACATTGATGGGTATTGAAGATGAACTCTTTTTACCTTTTGCACCTACTTTAGAAGAACAAAAAGTAGATTATGTACTAGATGATTATACAGGTAGAGTTAATGCTAACAATGCTGCATTAAATACTATGTCAGGTGCATTGAGTGCTTATGGCCCACAAGCTTTGGCAAGAAGTAATGTATTTGGAAAAACTTTAGATGCTAATGCTAAAGCTATCAATCAAGTAAATAGCAATAACGTTAAGACAATGAATCAAGTAGCTACACTTCAACCTCAATTAGATTTACAGGTAGATGTTAGAAATGCTGCTAAGGATACTAAGTTATATGATGATACTATAACAAGTCTTCAAAATGCACAAAACTTTTCTAATTGGAAAACAGCTAAAGCAAATGAATTATATAACACAGGAATAACTAATGCAGCTAATACTGCTAATATGAATGATTTATATGATTATTATGACATTAATCCACAAAGAGCTGGTAGAGTAGAGTGGGGTGAAGATGGTAAACAGTTATATAAAGATTCTCAACAACCACAAGCAGAGGCATTTAAAGATTGGTATACAGATATACAAGGGCAATTTCCTGATCAAGAACTTAATATGACTGATGCATTAAAGGTTTGGGGTCAAATAGGAGGTGGTAAAAAACAAACACCAGATACTACATTAGGGCAACAAGAAGCATCATCTAATGGTTTACCTGGGTATCCATCTAGTAATGTACAGATAACACGTAAATCCAGAGATGGTAAGGAAATGAAAAAGTTTGCAGTGCCATTTTACAGTGGTAGAATGGGTGTATAAACTTAAAGAGTTTATTTATTACATTTTGTAAACTTATTAAATTATATTAATTTTGAACTATGGCAACATACATTAAAGGAGCAGATACATATTTACCAGACATTAAACCGTTTACACCGGATTATAAATTTTTGTCTGCAGTTTTACAAACTAAAACGGATAAGTATGATGCTAACTTCAAAGCAACTAATGAACTGTATAACAAGGTGGTATATGCAGATCTATCTAGAATGGATAACAAAGACAAAAGAGATCAGTATGCAAGTACTATAGCACCAGCTATTGAAAAAATATCTGGTATGGATTTATCTTTACAACAAAATGCAGATAATGCAAAAGGTGTTTTTGCTCCTTTTTATGAAGATGATTTAATTGTTAAAGATATAGTATATACTTCTAATTATAGAAATGAACAGAAGAAAGCCCAAAGATTTTTGGATATGGGTACTGAAAAGGCAGTAGATAGATATTCAGCAAGAGGTGTAAAAAGTTTACAGTATCAAATGGATGACTTTATTAATGCTGATGCAGACAAAGCATTAGCTATGAAGTATCCAAAGTATGTACAGAATGTAAACCTATATAAAATGTCTGAACAAATATTAGGTGAGATGGATCCTCCTTTAAAAATGAAGATGGATCAATTTAGTGAAGATGGAAATTTTATAATTACTAATCAAAATGGTGCTCTTATTACTGGGGCAGCTTTACAAGTATTACAACAGACATTACAAAAAGACCCAAGAGTACAAGCAGCATATGCAGATGATGCCTTTGTTGCAAGTAGAGATTTTGCAGCTGGTGGTATGCAAGCTGGGCAATTTAGTAGTGTAGAGGAAGGTCAAGATGCTTGGGCTACTGAAACAATAGCTAGAATTAATGAAAGAAATGAACAAGCTATTGTAGATGGTTTAGAACAACAAGCAGCACAGATTAATATTAATACTAATTGGGAAAACTATCAGGGTCAAAATGGGATTGTTCCCGGTTCTGATATGGAAAAAGCATTAGAAGAACAAATGTCTATTGCAGAAGCTACACAAGCTGCTTTAGATGCTAAGATGAATATTAGAAGAGAAGGTCAACTTCCTACAGATAACTTAGACGGCAACTTAAATAAAGCATATAGAATGCTTATGGGTGCTAATATACAAACAGATTTAGTAAATGCTGCTGTGTCATATGGTGCCAGAGATCAAGAACATACTTTTAGAGTTAATGAAAGAAAATTGGTTGATGATAAGTTTAGATATGACATGGCTAAGATTAGAGCTAATGCAGAAAATGACATGGCTTTAGCAAAGTATAAAGCTGATAGAGAAGAAGATTTAGCAGAAAAGAAAGGTGAGCTAGGTGGGTTAAATAATCCATTAGGTAATGCTCTTACAGATGCTAGGGTTATATTTGGAGATGGAGCTACTATAGACGGAGCAACAGATGAAGATGGTGCGTTAGATCCTAATACAGATCTTATTGTAAGAACTAATGAACAATATGTAACTGAAGATAATAAAGTGTTTAATTCTCAGCTAGAAGATAGTTTAGCTATGATGCAATTGTTAAATCCAACTGGAGATAACTCTAGTCAGGATCAAACATATGGTGTTAAATTACAAGACGGTACAGATTACAGAGGTACTATAGAACAAATAAGAAAAAAATTAAGTGGTCAAAATGAAGTAGATCCAAATGCTAAAGTAAGTGAGTCAGGAACAGGTGGTGGTCCATCAATATATAGTCAGAGAAATGCTGTACAAAATTTGTTTACAGGTTTATCTACTAAGTTTAAAGATACAAGACAAAGAACTTTAGATGATCCATCTTTGACTATGGGCTCTGATAAAAGAAATCAATATGATGCTTTATATGGTAGAATATTTGGAGCTAATGGTACCATAAATAAACAAGCCGGTTTAGATCAATATATGCAAACTGCTTTACAAAACCATAGAGATGTATATGAAGTAACATCTAGACAGTTACTAGAAAGTGATGGTGGTGGAAGTATATATAAACAAATGTCTGATGCAGGCTTTCCTCCTATTATGAATGAGGATAATACTTTGATGACTTATGAAGACTATCAAGAATTAGTAGTAAAAGGAATTGAATCTGGTAATATTACAAATCCAGATTTAGGAAACTGGACTTGGGATACAGGTACTAGTAATGAAGATTACATGATTCAAGAAGAAGAAACAATATATTATGAATATGGTGCAACCACAGAAAAAGTATACAATGAAGATGGATCTCCAAAAATGATAATTGATATGAGTGCAGTTAAAGATGAGGCTCAAAGATATTATGATGAACAGAGAAACAGATTAAATATAGGACTTACTTCTGGTGATTTTGCAAGTGGAGATTTATATGCTACAGCATATGGGCGTAGTGATGCAAAAGGTGTTGATGTTGTAATGAGTCCAACATATGAATATATGTTAAACCCTCTTTCACCAAACCCAGCAGCAGAAGCTGAGATGGTTCAACTAATACAACAACTAAATGTATTAGATAATGCAGGTAATAAATATGGTGTTATACAAGGAGATCTAGATGCATCAAGAGAATTTTTTGGATTAGAGTTTGATGATGTAGGTAGCTATTTACAAAATGATGCTACAGCATTAAAAGCATGGAACTTATATAAAGAAGATTTAAACACATGGTATAATAATCCTAAAAGATCAAACACTGATAAGATAGCTCCCGTTGCTACTATACAGTATATGCCTGTAGGTGGTAAGTCAGATGATCCAAATAAAGAAAATGCTATATATAGAGTTAATTTTGGACCAGAATGGTTAGCAAGTAAAAAGGTTGGTTCTAATTCAGCTAGTGGTACTAGTGTAGAATTTGGTGCTTTAACTACGGAAGAAATAAATAGCCTAAGTGGTGCTAGTGGTGCATCAGATGGTGTACAAGGTACTGCCGGTATAAGTTTTATTGTACCTCATGAATTTGATAATAATACAAAAAGTCAGAAAAACCTATACTATTCTAATATAGAAACTGCAATATTAGCTAATGGTAATGGTTATGCTGAATTTGAAATGCCAGAAGGATTATCTCCTACTGGTAAATACAGAGTAATTAAAGCAGGAAATAATCAATATAACTTACATTATTCTATTAACACATATGTACCTGGTGGCTCTTATGTTACAAAAACAGAAACACAACCTATTGATATGCAGTATGGATTAAGAGGTTTAGATAAACGTATTTCTAGTTTTAATCAATTTTTAGTAACCAAAAGAGAACAAAATAGATTAGCTAGGGAAAAAGATAATGCTGAAAACGGCCAAAAATAATAATAGATGGAGAACCAAAATGACACTAATCTAAAAGATCAGTCTCTAGCTAGTACTATACAGGAAACACAAAGACCAACTGCTAGTGTAGTACCACCTGGCCAAGACTTTATACCTGTTACAGAGATGTTTGAGAATGCGTATACTAGGATTGCAGATATTAATGCTATAGATCCAAGTATAATTTCAGGTGTCAATAGATATAGAAATGAATTAGATGAATATGGTATACCTGCTCTAGCTAGTTTAGGTGTGGCTAGACCTTCTTTAGCCACTGGTAAATTTGATCCAGTTGCTCAACAGAATCCTCCTGCTAATGATTTTAGTAAAATACAACAAATATTAAATGAAGATGTTTCTGAGGGACCAGCTGATGATATAGCTGCTCCTAGATTTGTCAATATGAGAAGTTCACAATTTGATAGATATTTTAATAATAGAAAATTTGATGATTTAGGTTTTACTCCTTATAGTAATACAGAAGAATATTACAACCAAAATTCTGATGTATATGATGACATGTCTAGAATGTGGGGTCAGTATACAAGTTTAGCTGGTTCAGGATTTAGTAGTGTATACAGATCTATAGGAGATTTTTTTGATGGAGATAACTATGCATACGCACCTGATATTTCTACTGCAATGGAATTTGAAGATGCAATGAGAGTTGGTAATTCTTCAAGAGATGGGGGTATGGCTTGGACCAACAACCTGCTGTTAAACTCTGCATATACAATGGGTATTATAGGATCTATTGCTGTAGAAGAGTTAGCATTGTTTGCTGCTGCAGGAGTACAAGGTTTTTTAAATCCTGCTTCAGATGCAGTATTATTAGCTAGAACTGGAGCAAATATAAAAAGACTAGCCGTTGAAGGAGCAAGAGTATTTAATGTATTTAGAGGGTTGGAAGCTGGTAGAGATATTTATAAAACTTTAAAAAGTGCTGAAGCAGCTAAAGACTTTTGGTCTGCTGCTAAAACAGGTGGAAGAGTTTTAGGAAATGCGTTTGCACCTAATACAGTATATGCTTTAAAGAATTTTAAGACTGCACAAAATGCAACACAAAATGGTATTAACATAGCAAAAGCAGCTAGTACATTTGGTGGTTTTTATAGAGATGTAAGAGCAATAAATTTAGCATTAGCAGAAAGCAAGTTGGAAGGTGGTATGGTTTACAACCAACTTGTAAGAGATGGTATTAGAATACATGAAGCAAAAACAGGTAGACCTGTTACACCTGATCAAATGGCAAAGATTGAATCAGCAGCAAGTAAAGGTTCATTTTATACTACTATGGCCAATGCACCTATTATATATGCTAGTAACTGGTTTGTACTAGGGAATGCAATGGGTGGGTTTAATAGAACTTTAAGTAGAGTATTTAATGATTCTTATAGAAGAGGTTTTAAAAGTATAGTTCAAACAGGAGCTACAAGAAATGCTAAGGGTGTATTAAATAAAAATGTATTTGAAAATGTAGGAGCAAATCTAGGTGGTACTTGGAAGAAAGTAAAAGCAGGTGGATGGAAAGGTTTAGTAGGAAGTGGTGGAGCAGCCATGTTAAGATATGCTGCTGCTAATATAGCAGAAGGTGTACAAGAAGTATCCCAAGAAGCAGTATCTGCAGCAACTACAGGATACTATAATGAAGTTATGAAAGATCCATTAGCTGGTGGAATGGAACTTAGAAATACTATGATTGCTAATGGTATAGGGTCACAGCTATCTTCAGAAGGATTTAGTGTATTTATGTCTGGTTTCCTAATGGGTGGTGTAGTACAATTACCACAAAAAATGTTTTTCCAAGGAGTTCCTTCTATATACAAGTATGGAGCAAACCAAGCAGCTTCTGGTCTAGGAATGGACGGAGGTGTATTTGGTACAAAAGGACAAAATGAAGCTTGGGCTGAATACAAAGAACAAAGAGATGAGTTTTTAGCAGATATATTAGAACAACACAATACAGTATGGAATAATCAGATTGATGATCCTACTTCATTGTTTGATGAAACCAAGTTTAATTTCTTTATGCAGAAGCAAATGGCTGATGGCATGAAAGCTGCCAATGGTCAAGACATGTTTGCTTTTAAAGATGAGCAAGATGCTTCTAAGTTCCAACAAATGTATACTATATTTCAACACGGTACATCACAAATTTACAGGGATCAGTTAACTGACATGTTGAAACTTACTAATGAAGAATTGTATGAGGCATATTCAGGATCAGCAGGAGTAAAGAAATCTGATATTAAAAATGGAAAGATAAGAGAGCGTTTAACTAATATGGTTGAGGCTATAGATAAACAAGAACAAAACTATCTAGATGATGTAGCTAAATTTCCACAACCTTTTGATCCTTCTAAATTTAAAAAAGGCACTCCTGAATTTACACAAGAAGTATTAAGTGCAAATGCATGGAATCATGCTAGATTCTTGTATATGTTTACCAAAGATGGTTTTACACAAGCATTAGAAAGATCAAATAAGATCTACTCTTTATTAGAGAATGAACCAATCTTTGCAAAAATGGAAGCTAAAGACCTTACTGTACTTCTTAGTGCAGAAAGTATAGATGCAGAAATAAAGATGCTTAAAGCTGAGAAACAAGTATTTCAAGATTCTGATCAAGCACCACAAACTAAACAAATTGCTGAGAAAGCAGAACGTATTGCAAAATTAGAAGCTATTAAAGCTATCTTAACAGATCCTAAATATACTACTAAGTCAGATGGAAAAAGAAAAGGAACATTTGACAGAAGAAATATTAAAAAATTAAGTCCTGCATTTGCAGCATATGTAAAATATCTTGCAGGAACTCAAGATTCTTTTGTAAGTGAAGAAAACATTAATAAAGCATTAATAGATATAGTAGATCATATTGCTCTAAAAGAAAGAGCTAAGGTATATGATAAAGCTATAGAGTATTTAGGTAACCCAGAAAGATTTGGTGAAATTTTTAATAGACAACTTGAATACAACAAACAATATTTTTCAAAAGTAAAAGAAAACTTTGAAAAACAATTAAAGAAATATGTAAGTATTCAAGAAGCTAATCAATTGATGAGTGAATTTTTAGCATTAAACCCTTCTGTTTTCTTTGATCCAGAAGAAACAAAAATGTTTTTAGAAACAAATGATATTAAATATCTTAAAACAGCTTATACTGAAACCAGTCAGGTATCAGGTATTGATTCAGATGGGGCCTTTGTAATTTATGATAAGATTTTACATGAACAAATTAAACAGAAGTTAAGAACATATGCTGGGATTCAAGAAGATGTGTTTGAGCAACCAGAAACTAAACCAAAAACAGAAAGTGATTTATCAAATGAAGCTGCTGCTGATGTAGAAGATACATTAGGTAATATGGGTATTGATGTTGTATTGGATCAACCAAATAATACACCAATGCTTAATGCTCTACTAAAAAAAGAATATAGAAAGTATCAAGCTACAGCATCTATAATGGGTGATCCAGTAATATCATTTGATAGATGGAGAGATAGTCAAGAAGGTGTAAATTTACAAAATGGTTTCAATGCATTAAAAAAGATTTGGGCAGCTGGTAAAATGTCTAATAATCCTAGTACTCAAGAAATAGAATATATTAGCCCATTAAGCTCTGAGCAAGTTATTTCTGAAAAAGGTTTTGAACAATGGGCATTATCAAGAGATACTCAAGAAAGTCCACAAGTAAGAAGAGTGTTAGATCAGCTAGGATTAAAACTGTCTGATATATTTGTAAACGTAGATGCAGTTGGTGATAAAGGATCTACTATACCAGGAGATGCAAACAGAAAAGTAATAGAGAAAGGATCTACTGCAGCACTTATAAAAATAGACACTGTTGATGTAAATTCAGGAGATAGAGTTTCTCAGTATAAGATTACAGATTTAAACGGAAACAACTTATCCAAAGAGTTATTAAATTTCTTAGATCAAAAAAACCAAGTACATAGGTTTGGAACATTTACTACATTAGGTAAAGCACTAGCTGCATATAAGATAATAGAAGCAACAGCACCTGACACATCAATATTTCCTTTTGATGGAGTAGAGGGTTTAAATCAAGGGATGCTTGTATACAAAGATAATGAACCATTTATTATTTTAAGTAATCCTGGTGAAGCAGCCAATGGATATTTAAAAATAATTCCTGCTGCATTAAATACACCAAATAAAAAAGAGCTAAAAAGTAATACTATTACTTTACAGCCAGGACAATTTAAAGGTGTATACACAAAACAAGATTTAGATACTACTAAGTTTAATGCTAATGTAGCACGTATAGATGTTAATGAACCTATTACACCATATAAGGCAGTTAATAAAGGTGAAGATAGTGGGTCATTTGGTGAAGCAGAAGCTAGATATAATCTTATTGTTAGCATGTTATCTGCTGATGAATTAGCAAATCTTGAATTTGTTATTTCAGTTCCAGAAAATAGTGGTGAAGTAAGTGAAAGGCCATTTAGTATAACAGGTAAGGATGGTGTACAATATTTATCTCCTAACCCACTTGTTAAACTTGTAAAAAGTAAATACCAAATAGGTATAAGAATTAAGGATGCAGCTATTAATAGTAGATTAATGGATGCATTACTTAAGGTTGGTTTAAAACCAAATACAAATGAGGGGAACTTCTTTGCATTTTTAAACAACCAATATGTAGTAATGGAAGATTTACAAGGCAAGCCGGTAGATCCACGTAGTATGTCAGAAAGTCAAATGCTGAACACTATATATCCAGGAGGTGTACAGAACATGTCTAATAAAGAACTATTAAATTTAGTTCATAACAACTTTGCATTAAATGCTTTAATAGTTAGTGAGTTAGATGAATTAGGATTAACAACTGAGAGTGGAGAAGTATCATTTATAAATGGTTTTGGTAAGTTTGGTCTTAAGGTTGATGGTGGTAGAGTTGCTTATCCAGAAAAAGGACAGCAAATATCTAGACCTGTAAATGATTTATTGTATAATGATTCAGATGGAAACGGTGGTATACTTATATATGATTTTAAATATGATCCTGATTTAGGGAAAAGAACTGTACAAACAGTAACTAATTTAGAAGGTGATGCACAATCTAAACTTAGAGCTGATGTAAAACAAGGTTTAGGAGATAGATATAATGACATGATCACAGGTAGTGATAGATACTATGTTATTATTAAATTACCTAATGGAACCTATGCTCCAGTTAATTTAAAATCTAGAAAGAAAACATTAGTGGAAGTTACTAGTTTGTATACTAGGATTATTTCTAGAGCTCAAGATACACTTAAAGATAATAAAAAAGGAGATGTATTATTTAATGAAAAATTTAATGAAGAGACAAACAATGAGTTGTTTATAAGTAATAAGCCTGGTTATATTATTGATTTAGAAGTTAGTCCATTTGGACAACCACAACTTATATTAAAGAAAAAATTAGGTAAAGATAATTTTGAAGAAAAAGCTAGAATAGAAATAAGTAAAGATGTAGTAAGAGATGCAAAACTAGGTTCTACAAAAGAAATGCAAACTTTATTAGATGACTTTAATAAAGATGAAGCAGTCAGAGCAGAAGGAGTCAAACTTTCACCAGCTAATTTTAGAGAGTCATTTCCTGATGGTGCACCAGTTGAAACAATACTAGAAAAAAGTAGAACTAATGTTTTACCTAATGTTGTAGAGCAACAAAAATTAAGAGTAACAGGTGATGATGCAGCTATACAGGCTTCTAAAGATGTTGCATTTATTAGTCCTTTAAAACCAGATGAGGTTAAACCATTAGAGAATCCTACAAATGAAGAATTGGGAGATGATGGAATAAATGGAATATCAGATGAATTGTTTGATGAACAATTAGAACGTGAATTTGAAGAATATAGTAATCAGACTTTACAGCCTATAGTTAATAAGATATTAAGGGGATTAGAATTAAATGCACGTGAAGAAAATGTATATAAATATTTAGAGTCTAAAATAGAACTTTTAGTTTTAAATCAAGGAGGAAGAGGTAGTAAAGCAGAAGCAACTGAGGTTTTGGAAAGCCCTTTACAAAGAGCTAAGCAAGAACTAGATGTATATAAAGAAGAGCTACTTGCAGGTGTACTTTTTAAAGATCACGCTAAGACATTAAAGAATAGTAAAGAGTATCAAAGGTTAGTGAAGAACTATAAGCAGCTTGCAAAAATTGCTAACAAACTTTTAAAACCTAGTCTAACACCATTAGAGGTTGAAGAGATAAATACATTTATAGATTGGGCTAGAGTTAATTTACCTGATTACATTTCTGTTGAGACTTTAGAAAATCTAAGAGATAACTTCCAGAGTAATAATGAGCGTGTAGGTGCATTTATGCTAAATATGAGTGGTATAGGAAATGGTGTACAAGGAACTATATTTACAAAAGCTTTATCTCCATTTAAATACCATGAAGCTTTTCATGGTGTGTTTAGAATGCTACTATCTCAAGAAGAAATAGTTAAGTTCCGTAACATAGCAAGAAAAGAAGTAAGAGCAAAACTTAGAGCAGAAGGAAAAAGCTTTAAGAAAGAATTAGGAATATTTAGAAACTCAGCTAGTACCTATACTAACATGAGTGAGAAGGAATTAGAAAATGAATATTATGAGGAATATCTTGCAGATGAATTTGAGAAGTTTAAGATGGATCCCAAAAGTTCTAATGTGGATGCTGAAGTTAAGTCTTTCTTCACTAGACTTATGGAATGGCTCAAATCTCTATTCAATAATGTTGCACAAGATGAGCTTCAAACCTTATTTAAGAATATTGATACAGGAAAATATCAACAAGCTCAAGTAGCTAAGAATGAGTTTACTGCTGCTATGAATGCAGGACCAATTGTAGCTAATGCATTATTGCCTTATAGTAATGAACAAGTAGAAGATGTATCAGGAAATATAAGAACAGGTACTCTTTATTTAAACAGTGACATATCTAACCCATTAATTGGTAGTATGGCAGCAATGTTTTTAAATAGAGTTAGTGAAATAAAAGGTGCATATAACCCAGCATCTGTTTTAGAAGTTTTGATGGGTGACTTTCAAAATTTATATCATCCACTAAATCCAGCTAATGAATCTTTAACAGAAGAACAACTTGCTGAATTAAGCATTATACAAGATTCATTTAATATTTATCCTGAAGAAATAACTAAAGCTGTTGTGTCTCAATTAAACACAATAGGAACACAAGTAGAGAATGAACAATTTACTTTAGATGAATTTGAAGATTCTAGTGGAGTTAGAACAACTTCTCAATATGATAAAGATGCTTCATTGATTGGAGGTTTTAATTCTTTAAGTTCATTTATAAGAGGTTTTATAGCAACAACAAATCTAGTTGCTGATGATCAAGGTCTTGTCATGGATTTGTATGGTAATACAGAACTTGAAAGTAGTGATGAAAACATTGGTACTAAACCACTTATTATTCCGGTAGATGCACAGTATGCTTACAATGCCTTACTAAAGGCTGTTAAAAATACAGAGGACACTAAACAAATTTTAGAACAGATGTATGCTTTTGGGGTAGATAACCCACATGCAGGTGCTGTAGTAACTAGAATATTAAATAGAGCAGGTATTAGTCCTGAGACATTATTAAGTAAAGATCCTTTACCAGTTAATTTTGTAATGAAAGATCCAGGATTTTTACAGTCAATAATTAAAGGTTTCCAAAATTATAGAGTAAATTATATATTTAATGAAAGAGATGAATATGGTAATATTAGAATATATTCTGCTGCACAAAGAGATGATATTAATGCACAACTAGATAAATGGAATCAAGCATTCATAAGCAAGAAGAAAAGATTTAATAATGAAAAAGTACAGAACCAAATAGAAGAACTACTTAATGGTTTAAATGATTTATTAACGTCCCAGAAAAAAATAACAAATAAAGCATTATCTGAAAAGGCTTCTAAATATTCTCTAGATTTATTTAACCTAGTAGGAATAAAACTTAGCCCATTGTATATACGCTTTAGTGCATTAAAGAGCAAACCAACATCTGTACTAAATGTATCTCAAGCTAGTCTTGTTAGAAATAATATTGATCAATTAAGTATAAATGAAATAGGTCTTAATCAAACTAGCAAAACAGTTAATGAGTATGTTACAACTATAGAAGAGCTTAGGCTTGGTATACAACGTAATGCAAATATTTTTAGTACAGGCAATGATGGTATAGCTTCTAGATTATATGAGCTATCTCAAAACAATGCAGCATTTGATGAGACAGTAGGTGCTTCAGTATTTAAAAACCCTAATGGTGATTTAGTATTTGCACATCAGTTGCCTACTTATCATTTAAAACAAGTTAAGGCATTAAATAATATTAGTACACTAGATAGTTTAAAAGCTACTGATCCATACTTAACTAATAATTACTTACTAAATAGTGCAGCATTTAGAAACATGTCTAACAAACAAAAGCTGCAGATTTCTAGAATAGCTGGAAGTAAGATTGGTCAAGAATTAAATTCTGAGGCAGATTTAAATGAATTTATAAGTGGTATTAAGTCTACTCAAACATATGGTGAGTTTACTCCTCAAGAGTTTGCGGTTACAATGATTAATAATTACACTGCATTCTTTAATACAAAAAGTAATAAAGTAGACAGAGTCTTAGATGCAGAAGGTAATGAAGTAGGGATAGCCCCTATTCTTGTTAGAGTAATGGAAGCTTCTAATACAGGAGACATGCTTGGACTACCTGTTATTAAAGCAGTTGAGACAGTAAATGGTGAAGTTAAAATAACTGATACAGCTATTGATATTGTTGTTAATGAAATTGCTACAGAGTTTTCTAGAATAAACAGAGAAGCACAACAACTAAATGATGCAGGCAGACAATTAATTAAAGGATACAATGTTAATGAAAATGGAAGAGCCTTTAAAATCAACAACAATAAACTTGCTCTTTCTGAAGAATTAAGAACAAGACTAGAGAGAGTTGCTATTGAACAAGGTAAAGAAGGTAATACAATTACATTACAAAATGCTTTATCTGCAGCAGACACAAGTATTGGTGCATTAAAAGCAGACATTAGTAAAAGTTTAGAAATTCAGTTTGATGAATTTCAAGACACATTAGATGAACTAAATGTAAGGGATCAGTTCTCTAAATATATTAAAGATGGATTAGCTGTTGGACAAGGGGTAGCTAGAAAAGAAACATTAAAATCAGCTAGACTTCTTAATTTAAATTATTTAGAAGAACACAACCTAAAACAAATATTTATTAATGATTATATTAATACATTATCTATAAATCAAGTTTTATTAGGAGATGAAGCTATGTCTTTAAAGGATCCTATTGATCAGGTTAAAAGGGCTAAGATGCAAAATGCAGCATACTATAGTGCATATAGTTCTTTCTCTGCACCTTTACTGGGAGTAGATCACAATGTAGAAGATATTTCTTTAATTACTTTTGAAGAACCAAAAGGTCAATCAGCTATTACAGGAGAAGATATAGATAGAGCTGATGCCCAAATGTATATAACTACTAAAGCATTTAGATACATGTGGTTTGGTTTTGGTAAACTTACAAAAGCACAAGCAGAACTAATTGATGCTATTGAGAGTGGTCAGACTTTGCCATTAGGAACTTATGATCTAGCAAATCAATTGTTTGGTAATGAACAATCTCCAATAGGACTAGTAGATCAACAGGCTATGTTGAATTCTAAGAAACTAGTTTATGGAGATGGTAAGACATTTTTAAAGATGTCTGCATTTGTGTTGACACCACAATATACTTCAACATTAGATGATCAAGGCAAGTGGGTTGCTAAACCAAATAGAATTGAGCTACATAATTTAAGAGTTAAACTAGAAGCTATAGAGAACAAAGAAGGTGCACAAACACTTGGTATTGCTGCTCCTGAATCTGCTTCTAAGATGATGAAGCAAAACATCAATAACATAGAACAACTAGGTAATACAAGAGAATTTACTGAGGAAGTAACAAACCTAGATGCTAGAATGATGGGGTTACAAGTTCTTAATCCTAGTAATAAACTAGATATAATTGATCCTACACAGATTAAAGAGATATTAACATCTGAACAAGATGATAGTGTTTATGTTGCTGCTTTGGATATGACAATTGGAGAAATTAGATCAGCATACAACCAGGCTGTGTCACAAAGAGTTGAGCTTAAATTTAAAGATAGAAGAAACTTAATATTTACTTTAGGGACATCTTACGATGAATTAGCTGTATCTAAAGAACAAGGAAAACTTACACCTAATCTTCAAGCATTTTTAAATTATGCAGTTAATAGTTTAAAAGCTTCTCAATCATCAGAGACCTTATTAGATTTCTTTTCATCAACAGATGGTGTACAGAATTATGATTTAAACAACCCTGTAACAGTAAAGAAATTTGAACAACTATTCTTAAGCTACTTTAGTAAGGGTACATTATCAGAACGTGCTCCAGGAGTTTCATTAACTTTGGTTTCTGATTTTGGAAATAAAGTATACAGAAGAGTATATGAAGTAGATGCAAACGGAGTACCAGTAAGATCTGAAGTAATTAGAGAAAATGTTTTTGAAAAAAATCCAGAAGCTTTAGTTGAATTAGATTCATTAGTAGAAGGTGATCACAATGGTGTGGTAGTACTAGATAGATTAAGAACTGGTTTAATGGGATATACTGATCCTAAAGACAAGTCTACAGCTACAGGAGAAAGATATTCAGAAATGATAATGCCAGCTCACTATAAAGATATTATGACTTTAGTTGAAGAGGGTACAATGGAAATGCCTGAAGCTATAAGTAAAATGTTTGCTGTAAGAATACCTACACAAGATAATCATTCTGCTATGGCTGTAAGAATGGTTGACTTTATGCCAGCTTATTATGGATCTACTGCAATGTTTTCTCAAGAACTAATAGAAATATCAGGTGCAGATTTTGATATAGATAAAGTTTTTGCATTAATTAAAGAGTTTTACGTAAAAGATAATAAGTTTGTAGAGTATAGCCAAGAAGGAAGTTATGATGAATACTTCAGATATGTAAGTGAAAGAGTTCTTAAGTCTGGAAATATATATGCAGAAGCAGCTAATTTATGGGTTGATGAACAATCAGAATCCAAAACTCCTATAACTCTAGCAGAAGAAAACAATGTTACAGATGCAGGTTTAAGTGAAAGGGGTTTACAAGCACTAAAAGTATTAGGTCTTCCTATTACTAAAGCACAATACAAACTGTATGTTGCAAAATTTGGTGTTCCTTATGCAGCTCCACTTAACAATAAACTTGTAGATCTTAAGTATGCATTGGTATCTAATACCGGTGTGACGGAAAGTGAATCAGGAGTTCCTATTTCTTATCAATCAGCTAACCAACAGATAATCACAGATGTGTTAACTGAGTTAGCAAATGAGTCAGATTATTTTAAGAAAAAAGTAGAAGAAAATGTATCAGATATTAATAATTTAAATGGTAAGATACTTGCTTTTAAAGCTAATAAGGGTGCATCAATTGGTGCATTTGTATTGCCTAATTTATATTTAAGTTTATTGACTGAATATAAATCTGAATTGAAATCACCAATTACAGTTAACGGTAAGCCTTATTCTAAATATGGTGTTACAGTAATGGAGAATGGTGATAGAAAGCAAGATGTTAATTCTTCTTTAGTTACCATGGCAACAGATAATGCTAAAGACCGTAATGTTGGTAAGCTTGGTTTAAATAGAAATGCATCAGCTGTATTAATGAATATGGTTGCATTAGGTATTCCACTTAAGACTGCCGTGTTATTAATAAATGTACCAAAAGTTCAAGAGCTTTATACAGCAGCTATAAACAAAACAGATATGTTTGATGCTGGTATTATTGCTTTAGTAAAAGCTGAATTAAGTGAGTCAGAACAAAAAGGACAAACTGGTTTGATTACAGATGAAATACTATTAGATGCAATCAATAATGACAACACAGAAAGTGAAAAACAAATTTTACAACTATTCTTACAAGTTTTAAACCTTACTGCATTTACTGGAAACATGGGTGCCATTACTGGACTTACTAAAGGTTTAGGTAAAAGTATAGTAGATATAAATACTAAAGCTGAAAGTATAGAAAAGTTAATGGATCCTAAAGCTCTTATTGACTTGTCTAAAATTTATAAGGGTAAGACATTCCAAAACACATACTTAAAAATATTTTATCAAATCAAAGAAAAACTTTTGCCTGCAACATTCTTAACTGCAAGTGCTGATTTTAGCATATTAGCTGATGAAGTATTTAAAGAGATGAATACAAATGATCTATCATTTACAGAAGAAACAAAAGAAAAAGTAAGATTAGATCTATTATCTTATTTGACAATTAAGGCATATGATAATCATATGATGAATAATAATAGTAGAAAAGTTGCTACATTAAATAACCAAATACTATATCCATCACGTGATAGTGAATCTATTGTAGATGTAACACAAAGATTATTTGATTGGGCAGAAATTAATGATCCAAATAATTTCTTTATTATGAACTTTCTGGACATTACTAAGGCTGATAACATTGACAATACAACTGGTTTAAATTTAGCTATGGCTAATACATTTAGACAAATTAGTTCTGCTCAAAAATTAGACCTTGTAAATGACTTTAATAAACTATACACCAATGTACAAACTAAAGATGATGCACAAGCAATAGTAAACTACATAATGGTTAAAGATGGATTACAGTTAGGATATGGTTCTTTACTATCTGCAATTGCACCACAAGTATTAAATGATTACTTAGATCAAGTTGACTCAGTAAGAAAAACATTAGAAGGTGAAGTAACGTTTGGAACTACATTTAATTCTACGCAAGAAGAATTAATAGAAGAGTTTAAAGATGGGTATTTAACTTCTAACATAACAGGACCATTGTTACCTAACTTAGTACGAAGTGAGATTAAAAAGTTACCTAAACCGGTTACATTAAAAGGTGATAAGCTTACTATCAAATTTAAAGATGAGAGTAGTATTAAGAATTATATAAGAATTTCAAATGTTTCAGAGCTTGGAGGAGCAACATATAAAACATATAAAGCAAATCCAGAACAAGAAGGCTTAACAATTGAATATTCTGAGGTTCCAACTTATGGGTCAAATCAACAAACAGCTATAGGTTTTATGTTTAATACTCCAGAATTTAGTAGACCAACCTATGCTGAAAATAGAGAGTATGTAAAGAATAAAAATAATCAAACTTCAGAGGAAAGTAAAATGGATAAGATGGAATTTGGTTTGTCAGAAGCTGCCGCTATACAGCAAGATGTATTAAATGACACAACTAATAATATAGTTGCTACAGACAAAAGTGTAGAAGCTAATGGTATAAATATGGCTGATACAGATGCTTTGATGAAAAACATTTTAGAAAAAAGTGCTGCAATAGAAAATATAGAGTCTGAAATTAATACTCTAGAAGATACAGAAAATGCATTACCAACAATAGATGTAAATGAACAAGGGCAATATGCAATGTTTGCAGAAGATATACTTGGAGAAGCATCACAGTTTCCTTTATTGTCTGAAGGTTATGCTAACATTATGAGTAATCCATCTAACAAAAGTATTATGATGGAAAATAAATTATTTCCTTTTAGTAATATGATTAGTGAATATAATGATAACTTTGTTAAAGAAAAGGAAACAGAACAAGAAAACCAAGAAGCTTTTTTAGATCAACTAAAATGTCTAGGTATAAAATAATATAAGTTATGGCAAGATGTCCAAATAAAAATACTGCAGAGTATAAAGCATTACAAGATGTATTTCAAACAGAAATAAGAACTAATAGTGTTATAAATACTTGGCAAGACATTAATAACTCAGATGCATTTCCTACACCTTTTCAGGCTAATGAGATGGTGTCTGATCAGAAAGTTGCTTTTGCTTTAAAACAAAAATCATTTGGATTAAGTTTATTAGATAACTTACGTAGAGAACATATAGGTCATACATTCCAGGGACAATTTTTAATTAATAATTCTAACCCAGTTACAAGAGAATATGACTCAATGTTTTTAGATGCTAATGTTAAAAAACTATATAGATATTTAAGAATAAACAATATACCTGCTGACACAGTTACATTACAAAGAACACCAAAGACATATAGACTAATTGTAAATGAGGATTTATTTACTAATAAAGATGTACTTGAAAAGTCTAGGTCATGGGATACTAATAGGTCTAGAGAGGTTGTTATGCACCTAAAAAGAATGTTTCCACAAGTTAATGTAGAAATGTTGAGTGTTACTGAAGCTGCAGATATGTTTTCTATGTTTCCAGAATGGAAGAAGAGTAATGTTAAATTTAAAGATGTAAAATCTTTTTATGTAGACGGTACAGCATACTTAATAAAAGGTAGAGTAACTGATGAGACAGCAATAGAAGAAATGCTACACCCTTTAGTAGATGCAATCAAAGTAGACAACCCTGAATTATTTAATGGTTTGTTAGCAGAGGCCAGCAAGACTTTTCCAGAAATGGTTCAGCAGATAAAAGCTGAGTATAATGAGAATACCAGAAACTTTAGTGATACTGAAAGAAATCTAGAAATAGTAACACAAGCCTTATCAAGACACTTTAAGAAAGAATATGAAACTAATCCTAGCCAAGGATTCCTAGACAAAGTAAATGAGTTTATGGATTGGTTTATGGAACTTATAAATAACCTTAGTGAGTATTTAACAGGTACACCTTTATCTGTAAAAGATATAAACCCAAGTGGTAACTTAAGTGATATTGCTAAACTTTTAAATACAGAAAGAATACAATTTAAACTGGAGAGTAGAGCTGATGGAAAGATAAGGTTTAGTTTATCTCCAGAAAAGAAAAGACAGGTTGATCAAGCCTTGTCTGAAGCTAATGGGGTACAAGCAGAAATAATAAAAAGTTTATTTCATGTAGCCAACTCATCAGATGTTGAAGTTAATTCATTGTCTGGTAGCAGATTTAAAACTGAAGAGGAAATGCAAAGAGGAGACTCAGGAGAAACCATTGTTGTTTTAAATGAGAAGAATCACACATACTATGATATAACAGATAAGCTTCAGCAGAAACCATATACCTCAGTTACTACAGCAATCAAAGGCACTCTTAAAAACTTAGAAGATGTTCAGCTTAATTTAGATATTGGCAATGATGTTGATGCTTTATTAGATGCTTTGGTAACACACCGTAGTGTAGAGGATGTATTTGATCAAATGAAAGTTGTAGATCTAGAGACTGCTAAAACTGTTTATAATACATTACAAACTACACTAACTAATATAATGCCTGAAGGATCTATTGCTTTATCTCAAGTTGTAGTATTTGACAAAGCAACAAAAATGGCTGGTACAGCTGATTTAGTTATTGTAGATAAAAATGGTTTTATTAAAATTGTAGATTTAAAGACTACAAAAAATTCTTTAAAAACCTATACTACAGAAGATACAAAGGTAGGGAGAAAACAAACTGTATATTATGATAAAGAATGGGCACTAAATGAGGATAGTTTATTGAAACAAAAAGGAATTGATAAATTATCTACTAGAGGTCAACATAACCTACAAGTAAACATTTATAGAAGGATGTTTCAGAATATGGGATATGATGTATACATGGGAGACTATGCTGCATCTACTTTTCATTTAGTTGCTGATATAAGTGGGAAAGGCAAGAACCAAAAGTTCAATGGGAATATTAAGTCTGATCAATGGGTAGATCATCCTATATCTCAGAATATTAATTATGTTAATATGCTTATGCCGCTCAATCCTGATACAACTAAAAAAGAAGAGTTAGATGAGCTTACTAAAGATATGGAAAATAAACTGGTTGATCCAGATGTTGTTCCTGCAGATTTAGTAGAAGAAGATGAAAAAACAGCAGAAACGGTTACACCAGTTCCAGAAGATCCAGTATATGATACTATTTCTGGCATACTTAAAGAATACCAATTATCATTAATAAATAAAATAGATTTACTTGAGGCAAAGAAATTAGCCAAAGCTTCTATATTTATTGATAGAACAAAAGATGAAGCAATAGAACAATTGGCTTCTACAATTGCTTTTATTAATATAGCAATGAGTGAGGGGCCTATAGCTAGATCTTCTGCTTATTCAGAATTATTACAAGACTCACTAAGACAAGTTAGAAAGTTTAGTGCCTATGTTCAAGATCCTAAGAACTTTGCTAAATCTGAATACATTACTTATGTATTAAATTTTGATAAGTTTATAAAAACATTCCAAGGTTTACAAAGCATTACTGATCTAGCACCTTTAAATGCAACGCAAAGATCTTTAATATTGTCTCTTAAGACAGATCTTAATAAATTAACTGGTGCTGATGGAACACAACAAGGTTTAATAGATGGTGCTATTAATGATTATGTTAAGGAAATTATTAGAAACAAATCTAATAGAGCTTATGGTGAAGAAGGAAGCTTCTTTACAGAAGCAAATCTAGAATTGTTGTTAAAAGAAGCCAGAGACATCTCTGGTACAGATCTTTACACTAGGGATTTGGCTACACAAGGTGATGTTATTTTAGCTTTGATGGATAAAATATATAAGTCTAAAAAACAAGAGCTATTAGATAAAGTTGCAGAAAGAGAAGGTGTAATTAAAGCAGCAGGTAACCAAGTAATTAAACTTACACCCAATGCAAAACGTAATACAGCATATAATTTTATGTTAGTATATGATGAGAATGGTGAGTTTACAGGTAACTATGTAAAAAAGATTGGTCAACAGTACTATAAAAAGCAGGAAGAACTAAGAGCACCTCTATATGATAATGATAATAACCCATATCAATATGAAGAAATTTTAGCATCTGATATAGAAGAGCTTAAAAAAACCAAAGAGGGACGTGCAAAAATAAAATATAATCAAGATCTTGCAGATGCTAAAGCTGCATTCAGTGCATTCTTTAGAGCTGAAAGAACTACAGATGAACAGTATGATGATGGTGAATACCATACATATACAAAAGAATTTAAAGATGCAAGAGATAGAGTAGAATACTATGTGCCTGGTAAAGATGGTAGTCCTTTTGGAAATTGGTATAGAAAACCACGTGTTTCTGATGTACAATATGCAAAGTATGAAGCTAGGTATTTTAAAGTAAATGAGTACACTAAAGCAATAAGAATAGATGGGGTACCTACTGGAGCTGTAGTAGCTGGTCAAACATACCGTTCACCAAAAGTAAAGTATAGAGTAGCATTAGAAAGAAGTAATCCAGTAGATGGCTTACCTCAAGATATGACTAGTGAACAATATAGAAGCATTATGAATCCTAGTGATGCATTAGGAATAGCACAAAAAGAATTCTATGAATTGTTTGTACAGTATTTTGAAAATGAACTTCTAGAAAAGTTACCACAGAATGTTAAAAATAACATGCTTGGTAGAGTACCGTTAGTTCAAGGTGCTGCTATTAATACTATGAAAAAGAAGTCATCCTTCTGGAATCAATTGTATGCAAAAACTGTAAGAAGCAGAACATGGAATATGTTTAATAAAACTTCAACTCAAAAAGGAGTTATGGTAGATCCTGTTACTGGATATATTGTAGATCAGATGCCTATTTTTTATACAGGTAGGCCAAAGATTGATGGTGAGATGGAACAAATAGAAAAGGAAAAACTTGCTATACAAGACCAATATAAAACAGGTAAGAAGCAAGATGGTACTACATATACAGAAGATGACTATAATATTGATTTAGCTGGGATTAATGGTAAGTTAGCTAGAATAAGATCAACACCTAGTGTAGGAGAAATTAGTACTGACTTAGCAACCAGTCTTATTAAGTTTAGTGCAATGGCAGAAAACTTTGAGACAATGGCTACTATTGATGATACTCTTAATGCAATGATGAAAGTTATAGAAAACAGACATTATCAACCATCTGAAGGCTCAGGTATAACTTTTATAGATAAAGTAAAAGGTGTAGTTTCAGGAACACCAAAAAGCAAATATGCTAAAAATGAAAATACAAAGAAGAGAGCTCAGAAATGGATGAGTCAAGTGTATTATGATAATGAAAATATTACAAAAGGAGCAGGTGATAAAATAGCTGAGGGAATTATTCAACTGTCTTCTTTGTCTTATGTAGCCTTTAACCCTTTTGGTAACTTTAATAACTACTTAATTGGTAGAGTCAATAACAATATTGAATTACTAGCAGGTAGGTTTGTAAGTAGAGATGCACAACTAAGAGCATCAAGAGAGTTTAATAAAAGAGCCTTACCTGATATGGTTTCAAGAACAGGTGCAGCAATGACAGATGCAGTTGACGTACTTACATTTGGTAAAATACCAGGTTTAAAATCAAGTGAGTATGATCCTAAAAGAGCTAATAGTAAATATGAAGCATTTGTAGATATGTTTAGGATGATGGATAAGATGTCTGAATTGCGTGAACAGGGAGCAGATACTGCAGAGGGCAAAACTTGGTTTGAAAGAGCAGCTGAATGGGGTTATGTAATGCAAGATGCAGCAGAATATAATGTACAAACTAAAATGGGTATGGCTGTTTTGATGGATACTACTATGCTTAATCCAGACACTGGGGAAACATTATCTTTATATGATGCCTTTATGTATGATGCCAAGTCACACACAAATAAAATTAAAGAAGGTTTTACCAAGATTGTTAAGTTAGATAAAAATAACAAAATAATTAAAGGGAGTGAGCAAGACTATACTAATGAATTTAGATATGATTTAAGAAATAAAATCAGAGAAATAAATAAACAAATTCATGGTAACTATGCTAGAGAAGATAGGATGGTTATGCAACAACATACATTAGGTAAACTTGCAGTTCAATTTAAGAAGTGGGTGGCACCTGCTATTAGAGCTAGATACCAAAGAGAATACTTTGATGAGAATCTAGGTTGGATGGAAGGTAGATATAGATCTGCTCTTAGCTTTTTAAGATATACAGGTCAACAACTTAGAAAAGGTAATACAGAATTTAATACCTATGGTAAAGGTTTTATGGAAGCACAAAAAGGATATGATGGAAAAGGTGGAAATGCAGATCAACGTGCACAGAATAAACTATTTGGGTTCTATAGAACAATGGGTGAGATAGCTATTATGACAAGTGCACTATTAATCAACTCTATATTAAGTGAATTACTAGCGGGAGATGGAGATGATACTGACTTAGAAAGAAGAATGAAGAATTTATCTAAGTATCAAGTAAACAGAATTTACAAAGAGATGGTGTTATTTATGCCTTGGATTCCTGATGGAGGTAAGCAAGTATTCCAACAGTTTGGTAATCCAGTAGCTGCCACTAGAACTTTTGGTGAGTTATCTGAACTATTAGGAATGACATTAGTAACTGGCTATAAAGGTCTGAGACTCAAAGCAGGAGGTAAAGAAGAAGATTATTTCTATGGAGATAGTTCAATAGTATATCAGAAAGGTAAAAGAAGAGGTGAACTTAAGTTATACAAAAACTTTAAGGATGTATTTCCTATTGTGTATAGTATTCAGAAATGGGAGTCTTATTTAACTAATGATGATTTCTATATAAAATAAGGTTTACACGTCAAATTTGCAGTGAAATAATTTTTAAGGATCATTTAGATTGTGTATATTATATTATAAACCAGCAGTACATAGTAAACAATTAATTTATATATATGAAAAAATGTATACATCTGCTGGTCATCTTTATTCTATTTTATACACCCCTTCAAGCACAAATAGATACTCTTCCAGAAGATCAAATAATTAAACTTAAAAAAGGTTGGGAAAAAAAACAATTCTTTAAGGGTCTTTATGAAGACTTTTTAAAGTATGGTACTATATATGGTGCTGGTGATATAAACAACTCTATAGAAGCTGATGAGTCAACTTATTTTGTTAGAACAGGAGATGGGAATGGTTTATATGATATTCCTGTTGTTGTAGATAATACACCTGAATATCCATTTGATTATAGAATAGGTTTTGGTATTAGAAAACTAGCAAGGTTTAGTTATGAAAGAAAACCTAGAAACTTTTATGATGGTACTGAAGAGCAGTTAGCATTTAGTGCACCAACATCTGCATTAGCAGGTTTAGAATATCAATTACATTGGGAAAAGGAACGTTGGAGAGGGGAAGACTTCAGGAATCATAGGTTCTTTATAAAGCACACAGGCAAACATCACATATTTAAAGTTGAGTCAAGAGAAGTAGGAAAGATAAACCTAGCTTATGAGTCAGCAGAAGCAAGATTAAGGTTACCTATAGGAGAAAAGTTTAGCATTTCTGCGGGTGCAATCTACCGTACTCACTCCCGTGCATATGGTTATAATCCAATTGAGATCTGGTTAAATGAAACAGTGATGTATACTGACCCAAATACAGGTGAACAGTTTGAATATCCAGCAAACCCTTGGTATACATTAGGATTTGAGTATGGTTATACTGATCATTTTACTACATACACAGATGCTAATACAGGTGAGGAAATGCAAGATTGGATTTGGAAAGATGAAGATGGAAATATTGTAGCTTATTCTGATATTGACTTTAGAGAAACTATATTTACCCAGCTAATGAACCGCTTTAATAGTGAGGCATTGTCAGAGATAGATGCATTTGGTGAGATAGCACCAATAGTAGGAATGGATTTTTATCATTATAAAAGAAATTTCTGGTTACATGCATATGCAAATTATATACTACCATATCACAGATACTTAAAAGGAGATGAAGTTGTTTCTTATTTAAATAGAAATAACTGGGGTAAAGGAGGTTTGAGAGAAGATTCCAAGCTAGAGCAATGGGCAGACTATTCTTTTGGTGCTAATTTAGGTTGGAAGATTAATAAAAATTTAGGAGTGTTTGTTGAAGGAGAGTACTCTAAGATGTGGGACAGCCAACTGTTCCAATCAACAGTAGGATTAAATTATACATTTAAGTAAAAAAAATAAAACAATGGCAGAAGTACCTCAGATTGGAGAACAAACAAAAGTAACTTTAGATCTTAAAACAATTGGAATGATAGTGGGATTTGTAATTTCATTATCAACCATGTGGTTTACATTAAAGGCAGATATAGCTCAGGCTATGGAAAACCCCAAACCACCAATAGAAAGGGTAGAATATGATTTAAAAGATGAACTTGTAAGACAGACCATAATGGAAACCCAGGAAGACGTGGAGATGTTGCTTCAGAAGTTTGAAAAAATGGAAGAAAGAATCTATGAGTTAACCAAAAAATAATATTATGAAAAAGGTTTTGTTGTTTATTCTAGCATTGTTTATTACCTCAACTATACAAGGTCAACAGTGGGTTAGTGATGATAGCTTTACTGATGAAATAAACGGACATTCAGGTGATCAAGATGAAGATATAGTTATTATAGAGTTTTGGGCAGAATTTAATAAAGACAATGCTTTTGTAGAGTGGAAGAAGGTAGATGACCTTGACGGTGTAAAATATTTAAGAGCTAACATAGCCCTTTGCCCATCATTAAAAAAAGAATTTAGAATTAGAATGGTGCCCACTATATTAATTTTTTCAGGAGGAGACGCATTTATAAAGTTCAAAGCTAAAGCCGGTCTAGACCTCCTATGCCCTGTAGACTATCCTAGGATGGTCAGAGCAATAGAGGTTGTTAGACGAGAAGCTTCTTACTAGCCTTCACAGCTAGAGCATTCCAAAATATTTCTTGCAAAATCTTGAGCACTACTTTTACTAAATTGATAGTATAAAGTTTTTACTCCTTCCTCCCAAGCATATAAATACAATTGATTAATCTGTTTAGCAGATACTGATGGGTCAATCATTAGGTTTAGTGACTGTGACTGATCAATATACTTTTGTCTTTGTGCTGCCTGCAAAACAAGTTCTTTAGGTGTAATCTCAACAAAAGATTTAAATACAGCTTTGGTAGGAAAGTTTAAGTGTTGGACACTACCATCTTTTTTTAAGATAGACTTCCAGGTCTTATCTGTATTAAGATCATACTTATCAAGCTCTGCCTCTAGAAAAGGGTTTTTATACACTGTTTTAGATTTAGCAAGATCCTTAATAAAATAATTAGACTTGATAGGCTCTATACCCATAGACACAGCACCATGTATAAAAGAACTAGACTTTGTAGGAGCTATAGCCATAAGAGTAGTATTAGCATAACCTTCTCTCAAAGATCTGTATCCCCATGCACCATGCAACTTTCTTGATGCAATTTCACTTCTATCTTTTAGAGTCCTAAATATTTCTGAGTTAAGTTGTTTAGCTTCAAGTGACTCAAACTCTATTAACTTAGATTGAAATAAAGAATGGTATCCTAACACACCTAAGCCAATTGCTCTATGTTTCTCAGCAAAATTAAAGGCTCTCTTCATCCCAGGCATTGTCTCTGCTTTAATAATAAACTCATCCATTACTGCATTTAAAAAGTATACATATGTTTGTATAGCATCTGTTTCTTTTATTTCATCCCAATGTAAAAGGTTAATAGATCCTAAACAACAAACAAAAGAGTTATAACTATCTGTTGGTAATTGTATTTCAGAACATAGGTTAGATGCTGTAATATCTAAACCTAGATCTTTATATGGAGAATTGTTATTAGAATTATCTTTAAACATTATATAAGGATAACCAAACTCAGATCTACGTTGTATGATTTTAGCCCACACTTTACGTTTTTTTCTGTCTCCTTCTTTCATTTCTTCCATCCACTTATCTGTGACAGTAATACCATACTGTAGGTTCTGTATAGGATTGCCTTCAGTACCTATGTCTAGAAACTCTTCTATGTCAGCATGCTCTACAGGTAAGTACACTGCACATGCACCACGTCTTGCCTCAGACTGTTTACAAACATCTACAACTGTATCATACATTCTAGCATAATGTATAGGGCCATCAGCATGACCACCTGTAGATATTTCACTTCCTCTAGGTCTAATGTTTCCAAGGTATGCACTTGTTCCTCCACCATACTTAGACATCATTCCAATTTCACGGCCTGCATTAAGTATACTATCTAAGTTATCATCTATGTTAGAACCATAACAACTAATAGGTAGTCCTTTCTGCTTGCCAAAGTTAATCCATACAGGAGTAGACAGAGAGAAAAAACCTCTTGCCATATAATCCTCAAACTTTTCAGCAAAGCCTTTGATGTTTAAATATTTTTCTGCCTTGATGGCAATGTCTTTAATTCTTTGTTCAGGTGTTTCTGTTATATATCCTCTTGATAAGAAGGTTCTGCTATCATCATTTAGCCAGTAATACTTTTTATATTCCATATTGGTTTTTTTAAAAGAGATCATCTAAGGTGATACTCTTGCTTTTTTTATTATAGTCTACACTCTTTTTGTAAAAGAAGTCTCCCTCTTTTGTTCCAGTGATTTCTATGTCAAACCACTCTACTGATTTCAATAAATCTTCATTGACATTAAAGATTGGTTTCATACCTATCTTTTCTAATGAATTATTAAATCTATTTTTTATAAAGTGACGTATAGTTTCTTTAGGTAAGAAACTTAATTCACCTTGCTCAAATATCCAATCAAGGATACCACACTCTGCTTCATATGCTTTTCTACATGCAGAATCAATAAGCTCTTCAAACTCTGAGTCAAACCATTCAGGGTTTTCTTTTTTAATAATATTAATTATCTCAGCACCAAAGTTACCGTGTATCTCTTCCTCTTTACTGGTAGCTTCAACAACGTTAGATATACCTTTGAGTACATTCATTTCTTTGTTAAAACTCATCATAATTAAGAACTGACTAAATAAACTTACATGCTCTATAAATAAAGAAAATAACAATACAGATTTAGTATACATTTTGTTATCTCTAGATCTAGTACCATCTAGATACTTTCTTAAGTACTTGATTCTGTTTGCAATAGCAGGTTCTTCTACAACATTTTTAAACTCATCTTCAAGACCAAGGATTCTAAGCAGTCTTGCATAAGCATCTTTGTGTCTTACCTCTGACTCTGCAAAGGTAAAGCCTACATCTCCTACCTCAGTGATTGGCATTCTTTTATATAGGTCTCCCCAGAATGTTTTGACATTAACTTCAATCTGAGCAATTGCTAGCATTGTTTTCTTTATAACATCTTTCTGGTTAGAGTTTATATTAATTTTAAAATCTTGTATATCTTCAGTAAAATTAAATTCTGTATCAATCCAATAAGAATGTCTAATAGCATCTTTATATGCTAATAGTTGTGGGTATTCATATGGCAGGATATTTACTCTAGGTTCAAAGATGTTTTTCATAATAGTAATTTATAAGGGTTAAAAAAGCTGCACATCCACTGAAGAGTTGTGCAGCTACTTGGTATATATAATGTAATAAATTTTGATTAGACAGAAAAGTCTAAGCCAGCAATTTTACATAAGTTATTGTAAAAAAAATAAATCCTAATTCCAGGCCACCTATTGAACGGTACTGTTCATCACTACAAAGTACTTCACAATTAATGATTCTAATACCAAATAAAGTTTCTGTAGGAAGAAATTCAATGTTTAATTTATGTTTGAAATTAAGATGATTTATTTTATCCATATGTTATATGTTAAGGGTTAATGTTTAATTTAGTGATTAAAATTTTGTATATTATATACATAAGTTTGATCTCTAAGCTTTACAAAGATAGCATTAATATGTGTCAATGAGTTGCTTAAGTGATACAAAATTTGTATATTATTTATATAGTGTAAAAAATAAGGTTATTATGTTTAAAAAATTTATAAATGTATTATGGACATATAGTGCTCAAGATTATTGGAGAGCTGTATGGTCTAAAACATCAGTTGATGAAAAAGCTGAAAAGACTTTGGTAGAAATAGTTAAACGCTATAAGCTTACAGCTGCTGAGTTAGCTGATGTAGGTAGAGCAATCAAAGAAGTTGGTAGTCAACTTGGAGACCTTGGTGGTGCAGTTAAAGGTAAAGCCAGAAAAGGTAGAAAGAAAAAAGAGAGTAAGTAATGGCCAAAATATTAACGGGGAATTATGTTAAACCTTCAAGAAGGAAAAGACCAGGCATACACTCAAAGACAAAAGCTTCTAATTTAAAAGGGAGTAAAAATTATTTAAAACAATATAAAGGTCAAGGAAGATGAGAAATATTTGTATACTAATTAAGTGGTTAACCTTTGGCAAAGTTTGCTTGGGGCATTGTAAAAAGGAAGTTTGTAAAAAATCTAAATGTAAAGACTAATGGACTGGCAACTAGAGATAGCATTTCACTGGCCTCACAATAGATTTGCATTAGGTTGGGAATATATTGCAAAAGATGAAGAGTATGATTATAGTACAATTAAATTGTATCTAGTAATAGCAACATTAACTTTTGATTATTAAAAAGAATAATGGGTAAGAATAAAAATAGTTTAGTGGTAGGAAAGCTTTCAAGACAAAAGTCAAAACTTCTTATGAGATCAGGCGGTGAATTAGCTGAGATGGTAATGGGAAGTATTGAAAAGTTTTCTAAAGGGGGAAAGAAAAAACTAGGTGGAGGAACGCATAATACATATAGTGGTAAAAGCAAAAAGAAATGAACATTTTAACTGACATACTAAGTTTAATTAAACGTGGAGTATATGCTGAGAAAGCAGGGGTTAATGATGTTTTAGTTTTAGGTGTCAATGAAGAACCTGAAATGACAGGTGTGGCATCTCCTATACCATATAAAAGTGTTAAGCTTATAAAAGTAAAAGATTTTAAGGTTGCTGCTTCTAACTGTGAGTATAAAAACTCTCCTACAGTTCCTGCATCAGGTACTGGACAAGTATATCAGAAAACTGATATTGATGCAACAACACAAGCCTGCACTGTTTTTTTTAGATCTCTAAAGTCAATGAGCAGCAACCTAACTCTTGCAACATCATCTGATGATAATTATATAGAAATAACAACAGAGGGTGAGCCAAATCTTGCAGCTAATGTTGGAAGTGGAGCAGAAGTATGGAAAAATAAAGTTGGTGAAACATTAAACTTTAGAAGTATAGTACAGGGAAGCAATATAAGTGTAGCACAAAGTACAAATGAAATATCACTTAGTGTTCCTGCAGGTGGAGGTTTAAGCCTAACTACAACCGGAACATCTGGAGCAGCAACATTAAGCAGTGGTGTTTTAAATATCCCCAACTATGCAACAGGCGGTGGTGGTGGTATGACAAGCTTTAATGTATATGATGAGAATCCAGGTGGTGCAGGACCAGGCTTTACTGTAAATGATTCAGATAATGTTTTATTTTGGGGACGTAATGGAGTAGGAACAATAACTGGTGTTCCTTTAGGTTCAACAGCTAATCCTAAGTCAGTAGCAGTAGGATTAGATCATTATTATAAAGCATATGTATGTAAGATAAGTCAAAGTCTTACTAATGACCCAACAGAGACTATAGTATATAATGACACAGGATTAACATTAACATGGTCAAGAGTGGGTATAGGACAATATAGAGCAACTTGGTCTACACCAATAACTGCTGGAGATGACTTTGTAATAAACCCTATGCCAGTATTTAAAAATGCTCCTAACAGTATAAATGTAATTGCGGCTACTAATTCTAGTTTTACAGTAGTTACTAATAAGCTTGATTTAAATTTAGCACCTGAAGAAGATAGTGTATTAGAAAATACACCAATAGAAATAAGAATTTATCAATAAAATTATGCCAAACTTTATAACAAAATTATTTTCAAGCGGAGCAACTAAATTAGTTGAAGGAATAGGTGGTGTCTTAGATGAGCTTATTACTTCTAAAGATGAAAAGCTAGCAGCTGAATTAAAGATAAAAGAATTAGTAGCAAAACATGAAGCAGAAATGGAAAAAGAAATTTCTTCTAGATGGGCTGCTGATATGACCAGTGATAGCTGGCTATCAAAGAATGTTAGACCTATGGTTCTTATTTTCTTAGTAGTGTCAACAGTATTATTAGTATTTATAGATGCAGGAGTAATTGAGTTTGAAGTAAAAGCTAGTTGGGTAGATCTACTACAACTGGTTTTAATAACAGTAATAGGAGCCTACTTTGGTGGAAGGTCAATTGAAAAAGTTAGAAAAAATAAAGATGGGAAATAAGAAATCAAGAAATAAAAAACGCATGCAAGCATATGCTAAAGGAGGTGGTCTTATGGGCTATACTACAGGTGGTAGTGTTTTGGATGAAAAACAACTTGGTGGAATAGTTAAAGCTGTTAAACCTTTTATAAAGAAAGCTGCAAGTAAACTAAAAAAAATCTATACAGACTATAAAGGAACAACTTATGATCCAAAGTTATTAGAAAATACAGGATATGCTAGAAAAGTAGATCTTGAACAAGGAATTAAAAATAGAAAACAAGCAACGGGATCAAATTAATATTAACAATTTAAAATTAGAAATTATGGGAAAAGCAAAAGTAGTAAAGTATCAAGGTGGAGGTGGATTCACTTACGGAGCAGGAGATGGTGACATTACTCCACAAAAAGCAAACATGGAATCAATGGCCAAAGGTGGTGGTTTAATGGGCTTCACAACTGGTGGGGGTGTCATGGACGGAATGATGGATAAGAAAGGAAAAGGTGGTGGTACCGGAAAAGGTAATGCTAGAAAAAACAAACCACCAGGTAGTAGACTGGCTTATGACGCACTATAAAAAATGCCAGCTAAAAAGAAATCAGCTTCTAAGAAGAACTGGATAAAAGGAGCAATTAAAAAGCCAGGTGCTTTAAAAGCTACTGCTAAAAGAGCAGGGGCAATGAAAGCTGATGGAACTATTAAGAAAAGCTGGCTTAGGGAAAAGGCAAAAGGGACTGGTAAGACAGCACAACGTGCTAGGCTTGCTTTAACTTTAGGTAAAATGAAAAAATAATATGAATAATAGAACTCAATGTATATGTGGAAACACTCAGAATCCTGATGGACTCTGTGATGGATCACATCTACTTAATAAATAATAATCATGGCAAAAAAAATATCATTCCCAATGGGAGACGGTAAAGTAGAGAATGGGTACTATAACCCTACTTCTGTATATCAGAAGACTTTACAAAAAAGAAATGCAAAAGCAGTAGCTAAAAGACAAAGACTTGCAAAAGCAGGAATCAAATGTGATATGGATTCTACTAGAGCAGCTGAGCCTGTTCAATCTAAAGCTTTTAGAAACGGATATAGAAATAGTTAAAAAATAAAACATGGCAATATTAACAGCACAACAAATAAGTCAAGCTGGTTTGGAACCTACAACGGTTACTCCGGCTGCAGGTGGTGATACACTTGCAAATACAGCAGTTCAATTTTTTCATGTGGCTAATGGTGGAGGAGTAGCTATGACAGCTACAGTTGTACCAGTAGTGACAACAGTTGTAGATCCTTTATTGGGTACACTGAAAAAAGAAAATGCAGTACTCAGCTTAGCGGCTGGTGAAGAAGGTTTTTTAGGACCTTTTGAAGTTGATGCATTTAATGATGTCAATGGTAATATAACAATAACATGTTCAGCAACAGCTAGTGTGAAACTATCTGCACTGTACTTATAAATAAAAAACAATGGGATCATTATTACAAGATGTAATTGGATTATTTTCCAAAAAGAAATATGCACCAAAACCATATGATGTAAACAAAGAAGGTAAGGAAGACTACCTAGTACTATCTACAAAACAAGATAGTTCTTTAAACGTTATGGCATATTTACCTAAGTTAGATCAAGAGTTAATCTCTATATTTGACTTAGCCACAGCAATCAATGGTGCAGGAAATACTACTTATGATTTTGCTAATGCTGACCTAGGTGGAAAAACAAACCTAAATCTTACTGGTTCAGATGGTACTGTAGATACAGTAAGTCTTGTAGGAGGAACAGGTGTTACTATTGCAAGCACAGGATCTGATGTTGAGTTTAGTGTTACAGCAGGAACTTATGTAGAATGTACAGGAACCAACACTGCTAACGCAATACCTATGTGGAACGGGGGTACTTGTTCTCTTGATGATAGTAATATTACTTATGATGGCAACAACATGTACATTTTGGAGTCTGGTAAAAAATTCCAAGTAGGTTGGTTAAATATGTCAACTTCAGGAGTTATAGATACATCTAATGGTACAGGAGCAGTTGGTCAAGTTCTTACAGTAGCTGCTAGTGGTCAATTAGAATGGACTACAAACGGTACTGGTTCTATGAGCTCATGGAATGTAGGTGGTGAAGGTGGTTTTTCAGTAACAGATGGAGAAAGTGTTTTATTTATAGGAGGAGCAAAGCTTACTTCTATAGCTAACAATGGAAATGAATCAGTTACATTTAGTCATAATAATACAACTAGAGTTGACACAAACTCAGCAGTATCACCTGCTGCAGGTGGTACATTTACAGTAGTAGATTCTATTACACAAGATGCTACAGGTCATCCCACGGCAGTTAATGTTAAGACAGTAACTTTACCAAACCCATCTGATGATAATACAACATATGATCTTACAGGTGCAGCAAACGGTTCTAGCTATGAAGTAAAATTAACAGGATCAGATGCAACAGTAGATACAATATCATTTAATCCAGGAGGAGGTGTAACTCTAACTGATGAAGGAGGTAATAATGTTAAAATTAATGTTCCAGAAGGAACGGTTACTAGTGTATCAGGAGGTTTAGGAACAACTGTAACAGGAACTGGAAGTGTAGCTCCAGTAGTGAATATAGATTACGCAGGAAATGATAATGCAATAATTATTGCACCAACAACAACCCCAGTAGCAGATGATTATATATGGTTTAGTGATACTAGTGATAATGGTGATATTAAAAAAGGATTAATATCAAACCTTCCAGGAGGAAGTGGTGGAGTAACTCAAATTGTAGCAGGTACTAATGTAAGTATAAGCCCATCAGGTGGTACGGGTGTTGTTACTATAAACTCAACTGATAACTTTAGTGGTACAGTTACTTCTGTAACAGGAGGAACAAGTACTTTTATAACTAATACTGTAGTGAACCCTTCAACTGTTCCAGTACTAACATCTACGTTAAGTGCAACCGGGACAGCAAACGCAACTTCTTTTTTAAGAGGAGACAATGTTTGGGCAACTATTCCAGGTGGTGATACAACATACAACTTAGGTGTCCCAGCAGCTACTACACAAATTAATTTAAATGGGAGTGACGGAACAAATACTCCTGTAACTATAACAGGTGGAACTAATGTAACAGTTACCAGAACTTCTGGTACTGAGCTTACAATAGATTCTACTGATCAATATAGTGGTACAGTTACAACTGTTTCTTCTACCACGGCAGGTGATGCATTAGACGTTGCAGTAACAAATCCTACAACAACTCCTGATTTAGCATTTACTTTTGCAGGTGCTGCAGGAGATTATATTAATGGTCTAGGTAATTTAGTTACTTTTCCATCAATACCTTCAGTTCCAGCAGACATAGTTAATACAGTAACCACAACAGATGGTAACTTTATTGACCTTACACCAGATGCAGCAGTAACTGGATCAGTAACAGTAACAGCTGATCTTTCAGCAACAGGTACTGCAGATGCTACTACATATTTAAGGGGTGATAATACTTGGGCTGCTATTCCTGCAGGGGGTTCAGTAACAAGTGTTGGTGCTACAACAACAGGTGATGCTTTAAATGTAGCTAACTCACCTATAACAAACAATGGTACACTAGCTTTCTCATGGACAGGTGATGCTACACAATATATAAATGGAGCGGGTGATAAAGTTTTATTAAGTACATTACCTCAAGGTGCAGTAACAAGTTTGACAACAACTGGAACAAGTGGAGCATCAACGTTGAATTCAGGAGTTTTAAATATACCTAATTACGCTAATACACAAAATTCTTTAACTACAACAGGAACTGGTGCTGCAACACTTGTTGGTACTGTTCTAAACATACCTACTCCAGTTATACCATTTACAAGTTTAACTACTACGGGTAGTTCAGGTGCAGCTACATTAAATAGTGGAGTTCTTAATATACCTCAGTACGGTGGAGGAAGCACATATGGAGCAGGCCCAGGTTTAATACTTAATACTACACCAACCCCTGATCAATTTGAATTAGATTATGTTGGCACAGATAACTACATATACCGTCAGCCTACAAAAGCAATTACTTCAGCTGA
>Ga0209634_1000097_pt1 | contig 71610 bp, 60 predicted proteins | sample LinPmetageLP40_FD_184043 | JGI IMG/M metagenome (GOLD analysis project Ga0209634, IMG submission 184043) | Marine viral communities from the Pacific Ocean - LP-40 (SPAdes) (version 2) | ecosystem: Environmental > Aquatic > Marine > Oceanic | place: Pacific Ocean | collected 2010-08-26
GGTTTACCTAAATTACTTTTACAATAGACAGAGATTGCATTCGAGTTTAGGATATAAATCACCTGCCGAGTTTGAATTGGCAGTTAATTGAAACGTGGACGGTGTCCACTTTATCGGGTGAAGATCACAAAAAACAGTTGGCTGTTTTCGTTCCTCAACATTTTAGCCAACAATTTTTTGCCCATTATTAGGGCGTTATGGCTCACTACATAAATGAAATTCAGTAGGGTATTTAAAGAAACCAAATTGCTTTGGCCGAGAAAAATTGAAATTTCAGACGGAGAACTTCGATCAGACAATGGTGGGTTTTTTCCTCAACTTAGTAAGGTCTGGGATCAAGCCGAAGAAAGAGCGGAATCGTGGAGTGATTGGCATCAATTAATGGTTTGGTGCATCTTCTGTGGGTTGCATAAACTGTCTCGCGAGTCTCTGGAAAGAAACGAAACTTCTGTGAGTATCCAAGACATAGATAAAGGGTATGTTCAAAGTAAATTTAAGGAAAATTTATTTTCTAATGGTTGCGGTTACGGGAGGCACATGAGGCGTGCATACGTTAATGGCCTCAAGCCATAACAAAGCTATCAAATTGACGGCTTTTCCGTCGCTTTTTTTGTGGTTTAACGCTACGCTACCACAAAACAATCAACTCCAAAGCCGCAATTTATAGCGGCGTTATATAGCAAAGGAAAGTCAGTGCAAATTGAAACCCAAAGGTTGACTTTAAAACCAATTAGTAAAGATGACTGGGAATTTTTTGAGGAACTTCATCAATCAAGCGGTGTACTCAAATATGTCAGCGATCCATTTACCGAATCTGAAATAAGTGAACGCTTTAATTCTCGCTTAGGTGAATGGAAAAAGACTTCAAATCAATGGTTAACTTTAACAATCATTGAACACGCAACTGGGAATAAAATTGGCGTAACTGGCTTTTTTCCTGAGTGGGAACCATATCAACAGGCTGAACTTGGTTTCTTGCTAAGTCCAAAATTTCAAGGCAAAGGGTATGGCAAAGAGTCAACTAAAGCCGTTATTGAATATGCATTTAATCAATGTAACTTCCATAAAGTGATCGCAACTGTCACTGAAGGTAATTCCCCGTCATTTAATTTACTAAAAGCTTTGGGCTTTACTCATGAAGGTACAATTCGAGATAACTTTAAATTAGGTGGCAATTGGTGCAACGATTTAAAGTTAGGGTTACTTAATCATGAGTACAATGCTATATAACAAGCGCATTAAGTAATGGGACACATAATAGTTGGCTTGTCGCTCGTTCCTCGCTAAATTATAGCCAACTATTATTTAGCCCCTTATGCGGGCGTTATATTGCTAAATGAATTCAGTGTGTTTTCAGCTTTGGAGAATAAATGAAAAAGGGACTTGCAGATATATTTGAAGTTGATTCAGTAGCAAAGACTCTAGCCCTTTGTGTGCTTACTATTGGCGCATATTTAATATTTAAGCTTTATCAATTCTCAAACAGCATTAATCAAAAGACCGAACACAGAATACCCAATGTTTTCATCGTAATAACCATTTTCTTATTCACTATATCTTTAGGTAGTTTAATTTATGGCTTAGTTAACCTTAATGAGCCTACTATTTTAAGAAGCTCAATTGGTATTCATGTTGTCTCAAGTATTTTCGACGTTACTTGGATAATTTTGGTGCGTAATCGTATTAATTTAATCGCTGGCTCTAATCGTGGTGATAAGCTTTGGTTAAACCCTTTTATTACGTCAATATTTCATGTGATTTATATGCAGCATAAAATAAATCAAGGGTTGGCAACGTCGCAATATAACAAACAAATTATGGCAGGGCGCACAAACAACGTGCGCCCCATATTTGAAGCGTTATGCGATTCATGAGATCAGCGAAAGGAATAGAAACTTATGTACAAAGTTGGCATCGTTATATTTGATGATTTCACAGATGTAGACTTTTTTCTTATGTATGACTTGCTTGGGAGGACAACCGATAGTTGGACGGTCAGCATACTGGGAACTAAACCTGAACATCATTCCCACCTTGGTATGAAAGTTACAACAGACGGGCATATTTCAGAGGTGACGAACCAAGATGTCGTTCTTATCACTAGTGGTAAACGTGGTATTCCAGCAGCGATGAAAGATGCTGAATTTATGTCAGCGTTGAGCCTTGACCCAAACAAACAGCTAATTGGCTCGATATGTGCTGGTTCATTCATCCTTCATGAGCTCGGTTTACTAAAAGGTAAGCCATTAACAACCAATCCAGATGCTAAAGGTGTTCTACAAAAGATGGGAGGAGACGTTCAGGATCTGCCTCTAGTAGTAGAAGGTAACATAGCAACTGCAGGAGGTTGTCTTTCACTGATGTATCTCATTGGTTGGGTGGCAGAGCGGCTGTTTGACTCAAGTAAACGAAAAACTATTCAGAATCAATTAATTCCAGCCGGGCAGTTAGAACTTTTTGAAGAGCTCATTAGCGCAACTATTCAGTCAGCAGAGTTGAAAAATTCGCATAACAAAGCGTTTAAGAGTGATTCGTAACGCTTGGCATTTTTAGTTTGCGTTGGTTTTGGTGTTTAAGGTGCAATGCAGAAACTTCGGCATTGCGTTACTTACACCTTAACGCGGCGTTATATAACAAGGAGATCAAAGTTGAAAAATATGCAGGCGACAGTTAATGATTTATCTGAACAGATTAAGAGTTCTGTAGAAAATTTAGATAAAGAGCTGTCAAGTTTACGAGCGCAGATAAGCTCCTCATCTGGAGAGCATCAAGAAGTTACTAAGAACTCTACCTCTGCTATTACGAATTCCATAAAAGGCTTAAATGATGAGATAACAAAGTTGACAGATCAGGTGCGTAATTCTGCTGAATTGAGTAGTAGCACTGTAGAAAAAGTATCGTGTCAACTTAAAACCAAAGGGGTCAAATCTTGACTTCAGACATCAGTAAAACCAAAGGGGTCAAATCTTGACTTCAGACATCAGAACTTAAATTTCTCCAAACGGCTTAATTCAACCTGTTATTTTCCTCTAAAAGCATAGCGCCTCTTATCCTCTTTGTGAATTAAGTTCTTCATTAATAAAAGCACTTGGGTAACAATTTAGCGAAGTTAGTTAAGTTTTAACTATATGTTAAATAGTAAGCTATCTTTGGCTTTTGCTCCTTTATAACTTATTCTAAGCCACTTCGTAGGCGGATTAATAAGTTGGCGTCATATACCAAAGGATATTTATGAGTACTAAAAGTAGACGATTACGCAAGAAATTGTATTTAGATGAATTTGCTATTCTAGGTTTTGAATTTACTTGTAATTTAAATGCTACTGAAGCGGAATTTGATTTATTACTAGATGAGCTTTTAGAATTCATCGATAAAAGAAAACTTTGTATTGCTGGTGGAGGTGACTGTAAGTCATTCAGTGGCTTTATTTGTTCTGTTAATCGTTACGGTTCAGCGACTAATCAAGATAGAGCAGACGTTGAGCTTTGGTTAAAGTCTAAAGAACACATTTCAAATATTTTTGTTAGTCAACTAGTTGATGCAAACTACGGAGTGTAATGATTTATCTAAAATTATTTGGTTGAAGACCAAAATGAGCAAATATTAACTTCATATATCAGAGCTTAAATCTAATTGCGGCTTAATTTAAGCCGCAATTTTGCATATTATACACAGCGTGATAAGTCGGGTTGCCCCAAGTAAATTCATCATTTTTGTCGGATGGCGTGGCTTCGCCACTTATCCGACCTACGTCTAAAGGTAGGTTGGTTAAGCCGAAGGCGCCACCCAACAGAGTTCTATGGTTCTGTCGAGCTTGGTCTATACATTGTACTTATATTATTCAACTGCTTTTAAGCGTTTTGTTATGGCTTGTAATTTTTCTTCTAGTGTAAAAGACAGGACTAAGGTTTCTTCTACAATTTCTTTCGTCTCATCAACTAAACCGACTAGCTCCGACTCTTGCTCTTCATCTAAACCTAGAGTGATCATTTTTGATTGTATAGCTTGAGATAAGTCATTAACGAGTATTTTTACTTGCTTATCTTGCTCTGAGCATAGTTTTTTTATGGTACTAAAATCATCAGCGAGTTGGCTTTTGAGGGTGTTTAAAGCTTGTTGACGTATCGTCGCTTTTTCTAATTGCTGCTCAATAAATTCCATTCGGCTTTCTATAATAGTAAGTAAAATAGCAAAATTATCTCGAAGCCGTCCAAGTAAGCCTTCGTCTTTTGCATTTATTCCTTTTACAAGTATTGAGCAAGCAGGTGCGTTAAATAATAAGTTAGAGCTAAATGGCACTATTCGTTTTGCTCTTCTGCCTAGTTCAAGAATTTCTTTTTCCAGTTCAGAAATAGTTTGTTTTGGAAATTGGTGATATTGGTTTGCTACCCTAAACTCTACACAGCAGCTAGCGCCTGCATTGGTAAAGTACTGCTGTACGTTAGCAAATAATGCATCTAAATCGGTTACGTCAAGGTTGTCAGTAAAGAACGAGACTAACTCTCCGAGTTCACTTGCTTGTTGCATTGAGGTAAAAGCAGTTGTAGAGGCAACATCGTACATTTCTTTTAGATTATTTCGCTCTGTAATACGCAGTTCAACACGCTTTAATTTTTCGTTAAGTTCCTTAAAGTCTGCTGGCTTGGCAATATAATCATCGCCGCCATACCCATATGCTGTGAGTTTGTCTTCACTTGATGTTAAAGCGGATATAAATATAATTTCGCAATCATCGTATTCACCGGATTGAGTTATTTGTTCAACTAAATCATAACCAGTAAGGCCATTACTAAGTAAAATATCCATCAGGACGACTTGTGGTTGGTGCTGTTCCATTAGCGCTAATATTGGTTCGGTTCCATCAGATGAAGTAATATCGTGTTGCTTGGAAAGCGCAATTTCCATGATGTTTCTATTTTGGGGGTTATCGTCAACGGACAATATTTTCACTTTGGCTCCTTAATTTGGTTATTGTCGTCCTATCTTAAATGATATTAGTCATGGAAATGGCTACTCGCAAATAATAAATTTATGTACATTTTCATAGGATATTTAAGTAATATCAGATAAAAAGTTAATTATGGTAGATACCTAATTCATCTTGTTTATCACCCTATAAAAGCAGCGAAATTATCATGAATGTCATTAGTAACACTACAATAATCACTGACTCATTAGAATCGTGGCATAAGAGTCAATCGACGTTTGAATTTCAAGGTCATGAGATTGGATATCATGTGCAAGGCAAACAGGACGCGCCGTGTTTATTACTGATCCATGGCTACCCAACCGCAAGTTGGGATTGGCATAATCAATGGGCTGCGCTGGCTCAACACTTTAAGGTATTTACCCTAGATATGCTGGGTTTTGGTTTTAGCGACAAACCTCAAAATGTTACTTACACCATAAATATGCAAGCGGATTTACTGACTCATTTTTTACAGCTTTTTAATGTAAAGGCAACGCATCTTTTAAGCCACGATTATGGTGATACGGTAGCGCAAGAGCTACTTGCTAGAAGCAATTTAAATGAGCCGCATGCCATAAAAATACAAAGCGTTTGCTTTCTTAACGGTGGGTTATTTCCAGAAACACATAAACCGGTATTATTGCAAAAGTTGTTACTTAGCCCTATAGGTGCTTTAGTGTCGCGACTTGCAAACTATAAAAGTTTTAAGCGTAATTTTGATAATATATGCGCTACACCAATTGCTGAGAACGAGCTCAAGGAGCTGTGGCAGTTAATTGCATATAAACGGGGCAAGCCAGTTATGGCAAAACTGATTTATTACATCACAGAGCGTAAATTACATCGCGCTCGTTGGGTGAGCGCTTTACAACAAGCAGATTTACCCATGAGGTTAATTTGCGGTATGGACGACCCTGTTTCGGGTCGTCATATGGTTAAACGTTATCGCGAATTAATCATTAATCCAGATATTATTGAATTGGAAGGGGTAGGCCATTACCCCCAATTAGAGCAACCAATTCAAATAACTCAGTCATTTTTTGATTTTCATAAGTTAAAATAAATGACTAATTTGGCGTTACCAGCATCAGCTTTGCCTTTTTGCCATCGGTTAATATCGCTACATTACCTTCAGCAGTAACAAACACATCTCTGAGCCTGCCTTTAGCCTCTGGGAAAATATGTGATTGGGTGAACTCACCATTTGCTAAATTAACGCTGTAGAGCTTTTTATCGACCAATGTAGTAATAAGCACGTGGCGTTGCAGTGAAGGGAAGGCTGCATGCTTAGAGCCATAATATGCCATGCCTGATGGCGCAATTGAGGGAGTCCAATCTACGGTTGGTTTAGCCATGCCTGGGTAGTCTCTAAAGGGCGAAATGCGTGCTTGTGAATAATCGTCGCCGTAAGTGATTACTGGCCAGCCGTAGTTGGTGCCAGCCTTTAAATAGTTGAGCTCATCACCGCCTGCGGGGCCGTGTTCGTGGCTAATGATTTGCTTGGTATCGTAATCATAAACCAAGCCTTGCAAGTTACGGTGCCCGAGTGAATAAATGGCATGCGCGGTAGGGGTTTCATGTTTAATAAACGGGTTATCGCTTGGAATGGTGCCATTTAAATTAATTCGTAGCACTTTACCTAATTGGCTGGTTATAACTTGTGCTTGCTCGCGGTAGTCAAAGCCATCACCACTTGAAAACAGTAAGCTATTATCGGGCAGTACAAGCGCCCGGCCAGAGTAATGCTGCGGTGTGCCCTTATCGGTGGCAACTTTATAAATAACTTTTGGTGCTGAAAACTGCTCGCCATCAAACTTAGCTTTGGCAATAACGAGTCTGTTTGCATCAAGCTCACCTTGGGCATAAGTGAATATTATTTCTTTTGATTCACTGTAATTTGGCGAAAGTACTATATCGAGTAAACCGCCTTGCCCTGCAACGTATAAGCCCTCGAAGTTTATTTTAACTCGGCTTTGTTGGTTGTTTTTAATGATGACAACATGGCCATCACGCTCTGTAACTAACCACGTATTGTTTGGGAGCTTAACCATGCTCCATGGTGAATTGAGATCTGTTGCTAAGGTACTAGCAGTATATTGCTGTGTTGGTAATTCGGCACTGACGTTACAAGAAAACGTTAAAAGCGAGAGTAGCGTAATACAACGTAGAGATTGTTTACCCTGCAAGCCTTTGCTAGTGTAAGGAAAAATTTTTATTTTAAGTTGAGATAACCATGCAGTTTTTAACACGTACACTCCCTTCATTTTTAGTTTCTTGGTTACTTACATTCACTCTTGCTAGCTTGTTTCATAGCCAATACGTTGTCAATCAATTAGTTAATGTAGGTGTAGTGGTGGGCTTCAATGATCGTGTTAATTTAACCCTTGAAGATTGGCTTGGCTTGCTACCTACTTACGGCGCTATTATTGCGATTGCACTTGCTCTCGCATTTTTTGTGACCTGGTTTATCGCGAAAAAGCTTAAAAATCAGGGGATACAATTATTTGTAACTGCGGGTATTGTAGCGTTTGCAACAGCGTTAATTGCTATTGAATCTATTATGAATATTACTATTATTGCGGGTGCAAGAGGCTGGGGGTTTTATGCGCAATTATGTGCAGGTGCAGTAGGGGGTTATGTATTTGCAAAACTCATTAAGGCAAATAAGCAAAAGACAGAGCATCACGGTTTTTAAGTGAGTATTGGTCTGCAATGCAATGTAAAAAGCCGCTATTAATACAGCGGCTTTTGTGTGTTCATAAATCGCAGAGTAGTATTAAAAAATCAAACTAAAGAGCTTGTAACTACTTAGGCCAAAAATAAGTACTAACACTGGTAAAGTAAGTAGGTTTACCAATACTGAGTTAGTGTATTTACCCATTACAGAGCCTTGATTTACTAGCCAAACAAGGTAGGCAGTTACAATTGGCAATAATAAACCATTAGCGGCTTGTGCAAAAATTATCACTGCGACAGGGTCTAAACCCAGAGATGCTACGGCAGCACCAAATAATAAAATAACAATGGCAACGCCTTTAAAGCGAGTGTTATCCATTTTATTTGACCAACCTAACATGCCACATACTGCGTAAGCGCCGGCAAGGGGAGCCGTTATAGCGCTGGTTAAGCCTGCGGCAAATAAACCAATAGCAAAAAAGTAATGGGCGGCATCGCCAAGTAATGGCTCAAGCTGCACCGCCATATTGGCAGCACTTATTTGCCCTGCATCGGTGCCATAAAACGCTACTGATGCGGTTGATAAAATAGCTAAGGTGATCACACCACCTAGGGTGATAGACACGCCCGTATCTATATTGGTTTCTTTAATTACTTTTTGTTTGTCACTCTTGCTGTCATGGCGAGCAGCCAGTACCCCTGAGTGTAAAAATAAGTTATATGGCACTATGGTCGTACCTACCAATGCTAATACTGTGGTAACTGAGCCCTCTGGCATGCTAGGAACAAAACCAGCTAATATGTCACTGAGCGAGGGAGCCGCCATAACAAGCGTAGAGATAAACACTAGGCTCATTAAAATCACTAGTAAAATAAGCGCATTTTCAACAACTTTGTGTTTACCGCTATACAGTAATACGGCACTTAAAAATGCAATCAGTGGTGTCCAAAGTTGGGCATTTACCTGAGGGAATATTTCAATTAATCCCATGCTGGCACCGCTTAAATTACCAGCCTCGTAGGCGGCACTGCCAACACCAATGGCGCTGATCACTAAAAATATAGCAAGAGATTTAAATAGGGGAGTTTCAATATGGGCTCTTAGTGCTTGTGCTAAGTCTTGCCCGGTGGCTACGCCTAGGCGCGCCGCCATAGATTGTAATAATATGGTGGCAATTACTGAAAATAGTAGCGTCCATATTAGTGCAAAACCAAAGTTTGCACCCGCTACGCTCGCGGTGGTAATAGTCCCTGGTCCAATGAAGGCAGCGGTGACGAGTAGTCCTGGTCCTAATCGCATAGTTTGACCCTAATAGTGCTTTTTATATTGCTATTTAAAGTTACACCTAACGTTTTATAACGCGATGCCTGTAATTATTGCTGCCACTTATACTAAGTGCCTTGCAGCATTGGCCGCCCCTTGGCTTTGCCTTTTTTGATAACCATATGTTAAAAAAGGTCGCGTAGCATACCAACTTGTATATAAATTTAAAGGGGATAGGTTGCGTTTGCCTAAATTTTAAACGATTTGATAGGTTTTAGTTGTTATCAAGCTTTGGTACCAAGCAAAAATCTTATATGATGTTGACAATAGCACACAATATAAACTTTCAAAGGCGACCATTATTAGTGACTGTAATACATCACCTTTAGCTGATAACTCAGAACAATCCCCTGAGATGATGATAACCAATTCAACATTAAAAATAGCCACATTTAACCTGTTTAATTATCTTGAGCCACCTAATGCTTATTATGAGTTTGAGCGGATATATACCGCGGAGCAATGGGCAAAAAAACAGCGCTGGATTATTGATTATTTAACCGAGCATCAGCCCGATGTAATTGGCTTTCAGGAAGTGTTTAGCATTGAGTCGCTTAAAGAGTTACTAAAGCAGCAAGGGTATGCGTACTTTGCTGTGGTAGATGAGCCACAGGTAATAGATGATTTTATTTATAAACGCCCCGTTGTGGCAATAGCAGCAAAATACCCCATTGTTGAAGTAGCGAGCGTAAAACACGACTATGAGCTTGCCAGTACTTTAGGTTTAACTGAAGATTTTGCCTTTAGTCGTAAAGTTCTTAGAGCCACAATAAATTTGCCGCATATCGGTAATACCGATTGCTATGTGGTGCATTTTAAATCTAAACGGCCATCAATTGAGATTGATGAAAATAATAAAGAACTAACCGCTGAAAAAAACATTATTGAAATTTTAAAAGCAAATGTAGCGGGTGGCTGGGGCTCAACTATTCAGCGCGGTAGTGAAGCAACATTGCTGATGATAGAAATGATAAGCCGTCGTGAGGCCACGCAACAGCCTATGATATTAATGGGAGATTTTAATAACGACCTAGCTGATGGCGTTTTAAGCCATTTACTAACCAATACACTGCGTTTTGCCCCTACGTTTGATAGTAAAACTTACCTTGCAAAATATTGTCTTAACGATGCGTGGCAGTTATTTACAAAGTTAAACGATGATTGCGAGCCTGATGAAGTAGCTAATGAGCCAATAAAAGGTATTACCGATAAAGATAATCGAGGTTTAAAACTACCACGAAAAGCAACGCATTACTTTGGCGCAAGCAGCTCTGTGCTTGATTATATTTTGCTATCTTGTGAGTTTGATTCTGGCTATGACGACAGTTTTTTTGAAGTAAGCGATTATCATACTTACGATCGTCATTTAATTAACCCCGAGTTTGAGCGCGACGATTTAAGTACCGATCACGGCGTTGTATGTATCACGCTTAAACTACGGGAGTAATGATTAACTCACCACTGTTTAGTTATTATGCCAAACAGTGGCGGGTCGTTATTTACTGACGAGGATTTATCTCTAAAGGTGACAAGGTAATGGTGGCATTACTACTTGCGCCTTTGTAACCTTGATACTCTTTGTTTTCAAACAGTGTGTAAAAAACATCGACATAATCATCATTATTGGTAAACCATTCATCAGGCATTGCTTTAAGTAACTCATTAGTGAGTTTAGGAATAATAGTATAGCCCTGTGCTTGTAAATCAGGGATGCTTGCCATTACTTGCTCTGATATTTCTAATAACTTCATTGCTAAGGTTTTATAATTTGTGTTGTCATCTTGCTCCATTAAAAGCAAATCGACAGCTTGCCAACGATAACGTTGCCAATGAATTAAAACCTGATTAGGGCTGTAATTGGTTTTATCATGATCTAAATAAGGTAAATCAACAATATCTAATATTGGTTCATCTCTGCTAGGATCGATCCCCGTTACGATGGCATAGACTTCTGCTTTACCTGAAATCCAAGGTTCTTTATCATCCTCTAAATGTATTTTTTTCAGCACGCTAGTTTGTAATGGCTGATCATTATTTAATTGATTTTGTGGGCTAACCATGTTTTTGCTGAATTTGTTAGCTGACAAAATTCCTTTCATTACTGCAATACCCGCATCCTGTACTTTTTGCTGATCTAATTCGACAATAAAAACAGGTTGAGTTGGCATTTGGTCTACGCTTAAATAATGAATGTTACCAAACTGATCGAACGCTTCAATCTCGCTCCATTGGCTATCGTCACCAGCGGGTGCAAATGCGAATAAAGGTTTTTCACCTTGTTGCCAATCAGTTAGCATGGTTTCGCTAGCTAAACGCACTTGTAACAAGCTTCCTGTATTGTTAGGTAAGCCTTTAAGCTGTTGTAAGGCACTATTTGCCTGACTTATATTACGTTGTGTATGCCGTGCTACTGTTGATAACTGATCAGCATTTAAAACTAAGTTATATTTATTTACTGATTGTTTTAAATCAGCATTCAACACTGAATAATTAAGCGCTACTTGCTTTGCGAAATTACGCTTAATAGTTGCTACGTTTTTGTATTGAGCTTGCTGTACCAAGCTTTCTGCATTTTCAATATGATCTTGAGCTGAAAAAGCAGGTACTGATATAAAGTTCAATAATGCCGCCGTAGCTAAAGATTTGGTTATTTTATTTTTCATAAAAATTCCGCCGTTCCATTTTTAGTAACATCTATAAAACAACAATTAGAATAAATGCTCAAGTTAAATTTATAAAATACGTAATTAGTATTAATATTATGTCAAAGTTTAATATACATTACATAAATACCGTAATTTTTATATAAAGCAGGAATCTATTACAAAAAATGTATATTTTGTAAAATAATTTATATACATATCAGTTGGTTAAATTTGGCTTAATAGTTGCTTTAACTATTATTCTAATAACAACACAAAGGAAAAAACAATGACCGATATTGCACATTCTGCGTTTGTAGCATTTTACCTATACTTAATTATGATGTTAGTTCAGTGGGCCGTTGCGACGTTTAGTAAGGCTAAACAACCTGGTGCAGTGCCAGGGAAAATTGATAAAGAGCTATCTCATGGGAGCTTTATATTTAGAGCGCATCGTACTTTTCATAACACATTAGAAAACAGTGCACTATTTATAGGAACGGTTTTATTTGCTTTTGTGATGAATTACCACAGCTCGGTATTTGCAATATGTATATGGGTATATGTGATTGCACGCTTAATTCATATGGCACTGTATTACGCAATCGCCACCGAGAAAAACCCCAGCCCGCGTAGTTACTTCTTTTTAATCAGTGTGATTGCAAACATTGTGATGTTAGTGCTATTGGGACTGCGATTAGCAAGCTAATGAAATGGTTAAAGCGAAAAGCAAATCGGCTTTTCGCTTTAAAAAATATTTATACTATCGGCAACCAGTACTATTAAAGTCAACCACTAGACTTGCGCCCTCACTGTTTCCAGAGACTTTTAGGTACCCCCAAAATTGCTCCTGATCACGAATGAAAATACACTCGTTATTCGCACTATTGGCAGAGTTTGCAATCTCGTTACTACCATTTGGCCAAGTACTATTCGAGTAACTTAAGTCAATATTACCGCTACCATTTGCTGATGTTATTGAAATACCTGACTGACTATTTACATCTGCAATGGCAAACCACATTGGACCACTGTTACTTAAACATATGACTTCACCATCTTTAAGGCGGCCTTTACTTTGCCCTGATGACGTTGCACATGCATCAGGCAGTGAACTACGCGTTTCTTTATATGATGCAGTGAGCTTTACATTATCATAGTTATTATAACCGTTTACCATTACATGATAGTTTCCTACGTGGGCAGGATTGAAAATACATTGTTCGTTATTTCCTTCAAGGTATGGGCGACAGTCATAGCGAGATAAGGTTGGCTCTGAGTTATAACTGACGTATAAATCAGCATCCCCTGAGCCATCATTTAGACTAAATGTTAATTCGCTAGCGCCAAAAGGGACGTCAAAATTAAACTGTAACTGGGTGTTTTGCTTTTGAGAAATAAAAAGGGGTTGACCATTTATGAGCGTTTGTTTATTGCCTTGAGTATTTTCAGTTACAGTTGCGATAATTGTTTTCACATCAATGTCGCCATCGTTATCAGTGACGGTTAATGATACGGTATATTGACCTGACTGCGTGTAAGTATGTGTTGGATTGGCATCCGTGCTGCTAATACCGTCGCCAAAGAGCCAAGTATAATTTACGATATTTCCGTCGCTATCGCTACTACCAACACTTGAGAACGTAATAGGGGTATTTTCTAGGCCTGAATATGGGCCATTTATATTGGCACTCGGTGCAATATTTAACGGCGAACCATATACAAGCTGATCGCACCATTGCACAAATTCATTTTCATAGTTATTAGCCCAATGTTGGGTTTTATTTTTGTACGCACGCCAATTTCCTTGACGTGTGTCTGTGAGCATAGCGTTGAGTTGTTGTTTGTAGCGCTCAAACATAAAGCGTACCCCTAAATAGCCCCAACGATAAATTCTATCTTGATCAAAACCATCGTAGTTAGTGGCAAATATTTGCTGCAGGGTAAAGCGCTGTCCATTTTTAATGGTATTTATTGCCGCTTCATTATCATTTTGATTCGCGATGTATTCTGCGACCCCCTCAGACCACCATACAATGTCTTCGGTTGGTGAGTTGAAGTTACCATATAAGTTAAAACGACCGTCTAAGTAATGAACATATTCGTGCTCTAAATTCCAAACAAAATGATCCGCTTTTGCATAGCTTGCTTCATAAGCTACAAAGTTGGCTTCGTTATCAGTATCAGAAGGATCGCCCTCTAAATACATTCCGCCATTATTAGTATTAATACCAAAAATGGCTTTAGCATACTTGCTATAGTCATCACTACTATCAAAAATATTTACGTATAAAAAACGGTTATAATCATTCGCGACAGGCATATTTTCTGTGGCTAATTTAGTATGAAATAACCCTTCTTCAGCCTGCATTGCATCACATGCTGCAGCGTGTTGAGCTGCTGTCATCGCCTGTGAACGGATTTTTATGGTGTTGCTACAATTATATTGCTGGGAAAGTACTTGTTGAGTGAGTGTATCTACAAAATTACAAACACCAAACTTACTGCAATCAGTGTAATAATTTACAATGTCAGCAGCGCCAAGCCACACGGCATCACCATAGCCATAACTTTGATAGGTATTAAAAATATTAGTTAAGCCTGCGTCTACATCAGGTTGAATACTTGCTTTAGAATATTTTTTAAGCCGCGCAAGCTCACTTGCTGCATTTACAATTAAAAACTCTCCGTCAGATCCAATTAACCATTGTTTTTGCGTAAACTCACTTAATTTTATTGCTAAAGCTTTATCGTTTGCTATTAACGTTACAAATTCTTCATTCCACTGCCCGCGATATAGCAACGTAAAAATTCCATTAACTGCATTACGCATATTCCAACTGCTCGCATAACTTTTATCAAAACGCGTTAGCCATTGCTTAACAACTTCAAGATAACGATGTTGTTGTTCAGCACTATCCATTGTAATAATGACTTCTGACAGTGTTTTACCATGGTCATCGTTGTTATCATAAAAATGTTGATTGTTTACAAAGGCATCAATGGCATCTGCAACGCTAGGTGTTACCAATGCAGGAAAGTCGATAGAGTCATTATAAAACTCTGCATAAAAGCCGGTTCGCAAATATAAAAATAAAGCTTCGATCTGCTCATTGCCACCACCAGTGTAACTTTGTGAAAGTGAGTTAGCATGATTGGCTACAGCAATCATATTATCGGTGGTAAAAATCTGTGGTTGAAGATCGGTTGCAGCGAATAACTCGTTGATACACCGTGTACCTTGGCGCTTTACTTCGTCAATAATCGTAATGGGATTTGCAACAGCAAGGGCATTCAAATCACAATTAACGGCCATTACCTGGCTTAACATTCTCTTCGTTGTAATATGTTGCTGTATTGGCGTTTGTTGAGGTAGCTGTTGCGGCTTTTTTTGTGATTGTGCCACAGGTGCATTGCTATTACTGTATTGGTTTACGCCGTGATGCATGACGCGCTCTACAATAGCAGGCTGCGGTTTAAACGTTCGTTCTTGCTGGGAATGTGCAGTTGCAAAGCTGGTGATACCTAATAGCGGTAAGGCCAAAATAAATGTATATATTTTCATAACTTTCCTTTGATAATGATTATCTCAACCTGTAGTACACAATTGAGGTACAGGGTTGTATCATTTTTCTCCCCATGCAATCAATAAGTTTTACTTTTAGTTTTAAAATTAATACTTTAGTTTGTTAGGTGTTAAGCTTTGGAGGCAATGAAGTCGCATTAGATGCGAAGCACTTGTAGACTTAAAGATATAAGTAGACTCATAATATTTTTAACTCAGTATCTATTGTCTTTAGTGAGCAAGGGCTTATTAAACGGGTGAGTTTTGTTGATTTATATAAAGTTATTTGAAGAGATGACTAAATTAACATTCTTTAATGGCGTTTTATTTAAAGCGAATCTGATAGTGAATTCATAATATCACTTTAAAATATGATGCGCGTCTGAGGGGAATTCGGTCCGCGCAATTATTCCTTGGTTTATTGAGTTAGCTTGATTTTTCGGGTCACAATAAAACACATTAATGAGCCTAATGTAACTAACACAACGCCTTGCCAGAATACGCTGGTGAGCGATATTGATAAGTAAATAGAGGCAAATAGTGTCGATAACACAGGAATAAAGTAAGATAAGGTGCCTAACAACACTAGGTTACCGCCAATGATTGCTTGGTTCCATAGTGCGTAACCTCCACCAATAACAATACCTGCTAATACTAAGGTCAAGCTAGAATATAGGCTAAACTCAAAGCTGGGTTCATTACTCAGTCCGTAACTTATCCATAAAGAGATTGCCGTGGCTGCAAAAAATACACTAATGGCATTTTTACCCTCGCTAAGTTTTACCGTTACACTGCAATACACAGCCCAAATAAACGCCGCTGCAAATGCCATGGAGTAGGTTACTGGATTGTCACTAATATTAGCGGTTAATACTTCCACAGATAAACCACTATTACCTGCAATGCACCATGCAACGCCTAAAAACGCAATCAGTATGCTCGGGTAGACTAATACGCTTACTTTAATGCGGTTAACAATAATCGATAACAAAATAGTTAACGCTGGCCAAAGGTAGTTAATAATCGCCATTTCCAACGCTTGCTGGCGACTATTTGCAAAGCCAAGCGATAAAGCCAAACACATTTCGTAAATCACAAATAAGCTGCCACCAAAGACTAAATAGCGCTTTGGATAATTATTTAGCTTTGGTACACCCATGACAAGCATTAAAAAAATCGCACTGACGCTATAAATCAAAGCAGCACCGCCAATTGGGCTAAATAACTCCGATAAATCACGAACAAAAGCAGTTAAACTGCTCCAAAGTAAAATAGCGAGCACCCCATAGAGGGTGTATTTATGTTTAATTAAAAAAGACATGGAGAGCTACTTAATGAAAAACAAAAGTAACACTTTAATATATATCAAGGGGTAGGGCATTAGTTTTACTAACTTTTAGTCTGATAGGTAGTAGCAGCATGTAGGGTCTTTTTAATCGTGGCGCGAGGTTTGTAACCTCGTGAGCAGTTGATAACTGCTCATGCGTTATTCTACTGGCTTACATCCATGTAAGAATAAGTAAGTCCGAGCAAAGTTTTCGCGTCCTGCTAACGCTCCTTACCTACATTCAGTGGGCAACAAAGAGTAAATCCACCCTAGGGAAGAGCTCGATGGGCAGCGCCTGTTTGGCATTGATGCAGCGTTATTGCCTAAATGCCAAACAGATTACTACAAATCTAACCTTAAAAGACCAACAGACCCTAGTTAAATAATTTAAATAGCATCCACAAATATAGAAGGGTTATTTATTCAATATTTACCTGAACGCTGCTTACTTGATTATCGTAGGTCGCTGAAACAATAAAACTACCAGCGCTATTCGTTTTACTGGTTAATCTATAAACCGCATTCTCTGTACCTGCGCTAATTAATTTTGTAGTTACCAAACTGCTTCCATTAATGCTCCAATCAGCAACTTCAGTTACATTCACACTTGAAGTTTCATCACTGCCATTAGCCGTCAGTGTGAGATTAATTGAACCAAGAGGGGTCATAGTTAATACTGAACTGCCATCATTTATTTGAAGATCATTTAAATCATCAGAACCATCGACTGTTACTGTAATAATTTTCTGCTTGTTGCCACAGCTGCCAATTAATTGAGTTTCACCAGATTTGAGCGCAACAAGCGTTCCTTTGTTTTCGCCTTCATCTGTTATACCAATATAACGGGTTCCTACTTGCGACCAAGTAATAGTGTCATTAATAGTCTTAGCTTCTTGAGCTACCAAAGAGGCAATTGCACTAACTTGAATACGATCGCCAATATTAAGATTGATCTCTTCAGTTGGCTCATCATTAACTAAAATATCGATAGACTCTAAATTTTTAGGATCTGCTTTCACTGTCAGCTTACCAAGAACATTGTCTATTTTAGCTGTAATAGTTGTATCTTCAACATCAGGAGCGGATGTAAACAATAAGCCGTCAGAGTTGATTGTTGCAGTACTGCCGTTATCAACAGCAAAACTTAAACCTCTAATGGTATTTAAAGATGTATATCCATCAGCATAGGTAAGATCGGCTGATAATTGCGCAGGTATACATGTATTAATGTAATCAATGTTAGAAGCGGCTGTTTTTAAGTTAATTTCAGTGACTGCGACATCACTTACTGAAACCTCACCTTCACCTGAGATATCATTGATGGTAGTTCCTGTGATAGATACAGCCCCTTGGTTTGCTGTAGTACTCGAAACCGCATTTACAACACCATTGCTATTTACAGTTGCAATAGTCGGATCGTTAGACTCCCAGGTTAACTCACTAGTAATGTCGCGCGTGTCACCATTACTATCTATACCCGTAGCACTTAATTGTAATGTCTCACCTGGCTTTAAGCGTTGTTGATCTCCAACTATCTTAACAGATTCTATAATGGTGCCTTCAGAACGAAGTTTGTCTAACTGTATTGCTTTTGCAAGATCCGTTGTATCACTTTCAGAACCGCAACCCGTAACGCTGATAATAAATAATGCGGTTACAGATAATTTAAAAAAACTGTGTGTATTAATCATATTTCTATTGCTTCCTTTCATACATAACTAAAAGTGATAAACAAAGCCTAAGGTATAACCGGTTATTTCAATATCATCACCTTTGAAAAGGGATTGATAACCAAGTCTTATTTGAGTGTTTTCTAAATAAGGAATTTGCTGGTGCATTGCGACTCCCCAAGAAAAACCATCATATTTATAATCACCATTTATTGATGTGGAAGGATTAGACACAACAACTTGATTTTTTGCATAACCCAATGAAACGTCCAGACCAAAGCCATTGACTACATCAGATTGCATAACAAAATAAAGAGCTAAGCTTTTGTCTAAATTTAACTCTGTATTATAAATATTATCACTTGTATTTGATGCTAGGTAATGCGCTTCAAAAGCCATGTTATTGTTACTAATACCAGCACGTATCAATGCACCTTTAGGGGTCGCGTTTTCATTACTTATTTCGATATCACTCATCATGTAGTCAACACCAATGTAAGGGGTATCTGCAAAACTACTGAATGATGCGCTAAGTAAAAGTAGAGTAAGAACTTTTTCCATAAATTTAAACTTTTAATCCATCTATATTTTGGAGCGTATATTATAAGAGCACTTTGTATTAATCAAGCCGAGCAATTCACTAATACGTAATTAATAATATTGTTACCAATACAGCATTATTATTTAAAATTTTATCGATATAAGAATATAATTAATTGTGTAAGGCATCTTAAGTAGCACCTTACACATTAGCGTTTATTCAATACCAATAAAGCCGCCGGTTTGATGTGCCCACAGTGCAGCATAAATGCCGCCTTTGGTAATTAATTCATCGTGACTGCCTTGCTCTACAACGCCACCTTCATCAAGCACAATAAGCCTGTCCATTTGTGCAATGGTTGATAATCGGTGTGCAATAGCAATGACTGTTTTACCTGTCATTAAATCATCTAAGCTGGCTTGAATAGCCGCTTCTACCTCTGAGTCTAAAGCGCTGGTAGCTTCATCAAGTATAAGAATAGGCGCGTTTTTGAGTAACACCCGAGCAATAGCAATCCGCTGGCGTTGCCCGCCCGAGAGGGTTACCCCTCGTTCGCCCACTTGTGCATCAAAGCCTTTATTGCCTTTGCTGTCTTCTAAATCGGTTATAAAATCGAGCGCTTTGGCTTGTTTGGTCGCATCGAGCATTTCGGCTTCTGTGGCATCGGGCCTGCCGTATAAAATGTTATCTTTTACTGAGCGATGTAGTAGGGATGTATCTTGGGTAACCATAGCAATATAACGGCGCAGACTTTCTTGGCTAACATCGGTTATATTTTGACCGTCAATACTAATGCTACCCCTGTCTGTATCGTAAAAACGTAGCAACAAGTTAACTAATGTGGATTTACCCGCGCCAGAGCGACCCACTAAGCCAATTTTTTCGCCCGGTTTAATATTTAAGTTTAAACCGTTAATTACTGGACCTCGGTTATTTTCATTAGCGGCTTTACCATAATTAAAGTGTACATTGTTAAAGTCGATTGCCCCTTGAGTTACTTTTAAGCTATCGGCTTTTGGCTTGTCATCAACCGCAATCGGGTTTGAAAGGGTGCGCATGCCATCGGCTACGGTACCAATGTTTTCAAATAAGCTGCTAATTTCCCACATGATCCATTGGGCCATGCCATTAAGCCTTAACGACAAACTCAATGCTACTGCAATAGCCCCCGCACTAATGGCACTTAACGACCATAAATACAAAGACACCGCTGCCACCGAAAATACCAGTAAATAGTTCAAGCTTTGAATAACCACATTAAGGCTGGTTACCAAACGCATTTGTTTATATACAGGCTGTAAAAATACATCCATGCTTTGTTTAGCATATTGCTCTTCGCGTTGGGTATAAGAAAACAGCTTAATGGTTGAAATATTGGTGTAGCTATCAACAATACGGCCGGTCATTTCTGAGCGTGCGTCAGCTTGTGAGCTTGCAATGCTTTTTAACCGTGGTACAAAGTAAATTTGCACGCAAATATATAATGCTAACCACACTAATAACGGCAGCATCAAGCGCCAATCTGAGGCGGCTACTAAAAACACCATTGAGCCAAAATAAACGGCAATGTACATCAATACATCAAGTAACTTAGTGACTGACTCACGCACTGCCAATGAGGTTTGCAGTACTTTAGTGGCTATTCTTCCGGCAAACTCATTTTGATAAAAGCTAACACTTTGGCGTAATAAATAACGGTGCGCTAACCAACGTATCGACATCGGATAGTTACCCAACAGTGCTTGATGTAAAATAGCGGACCTGAAAAAGACTATCATGGGCATCACGACCAAGAGCATTAACCCCATCTTTATTAATTCGGATTGTTGCTGTGAAAACAGCTCTTCAGGGGTGTACTCACCTAGCCAGTCAACCAGTTGCCCCATGTAACTAAATAAAGACACTTCTAAAATAGCTAATAATGCGGCACTGAGCGACATAAGCACTAACGACAGTTCCATGCCTTTGGTGTAATGGCGGCAAAAGGCAAATAAGGTATTAGGAGGCTGAGATGGAGAACGCTCCGGAAACGGTTTAGTCATCCGTTCAAATAATCGATACATATTAGAAGCTTATTAAGTATTTATAGAGATGTCCCACTATACCATTGTAAAATACAAAGGCGCAGTGGGAATGAGATGTTTAAGTGTTATCTTAAGTTGAGTTAACGCTTTAAAGTTTTGTGTGACCGGTTTTATTTTTTACCAGCCAGTAAGATATACCTAAGGCTATTGTTACCAATGCAAGGCCAACAATTTGCTCTGAGGTCACTAATTTTAAATCTAAAACAATAATTTTACGTGCCACAGCCATTAGTGCGGTGGCAATAACCAGTTCAACCGGCAGTGAGCTTGAACCTAAATATAAACGAATGTTGGTAAATATTTCTACTGCTATAAGCACCACCATAAAAGCACCAAAAGTTTGCAGAATGTCTTCAATGTTTAATAAAAAGTAAGGGGGAGAGCTCAACCGCATATATAAAACATATACTACATCAGCAATACTCCAAAAAATAACCAACACCATGAGTACCGCTAATATTTTAATAGCAAAGCGAATCGCATGATGTAAATACTGCATAAGGGGATCAACATGATCCTCAGGTAATTCTTCGTGTTTCTTCATATTTTTACAGCACCTTATTATTTTAAACAGGGTATATAAAATGATAGCTGATTAATCGTGTTTATCTCTTTAGTATACGTACAAATCAGCATAAGTGATTATTTTTATTAAACTAGCGTACTTATTAGTTGCAAATGAACTAAGCCGAGCAAGCTAGCTAATGTTAATTAAATGTAATTTAACCTGAGGTTTTTAACGTCTATCTCAAAAGCATTGCTGTATAACTACAGAGCTGTCATTTTAAAAACATCAACAATGAGGATTAAACTGCTATGTCAATTTCACCTTTAAAGTTAGTTACTCGGCTTATTAAATATAGTGCGGTTGCATCTGTTTGTAGCGCATCATTTTATAGTGTGGCGGCACAAACCACACAACAAGCATCATTGCATAATATTGCAGGGCAAATTTCAGCGCAGCGTATTGGAGATGATATTCAAACGTTGGTGGATTTTGGGACTCGCCATACTTTATCTGAAACTAAATCGGATACTCGTGGTATTGGCGCGGCAAGGCGTTGGATAAAAAAAGAATTTGAAGCAATTTCTGCACAGTGTGGTGGCTGTTTAGAAATACTCGAAGTAAAGCAAACCATTTCGGGAGAAAAGCGTATTCCTAACCCTGTAGAAGTGGTTAATATAATTGCGATTCAGCGCGGTAATACCGATCCTAACCGTATGGTGATGATGTCGGGAGATATAGACTCGCGGGTTAGTGATGTTATGGACTTTACTAGCGATTCACCGGGAGCAAACGATAATGCATCAGGGGTGGCCGGTGTTATTGAAGCTGCACGGGTGTTATCGCAATATACGTTTAATGGCTCAGTGGTATACGCCGCACTCTCAGGTGAAGAGCAAGGTTTATTTGGTGGTAAAATTTTAACTGCTTACGCACAAAAAAATAACTGGCAGGTTCATGGTGTTTTAAATAACGACATGATTGGCAATATTACCGGCATTAATGGCGTAACAGATAACACAACTGCACGCATTTTTTCTGAAGGCACGCGCGTCGTTGAAACTAAAGAACAAGCCCGCACTCGTCGTTTTACCGGCGGCGAAGTTGACTCAGCGAGCCGTAATTTAGCACGTTACATAGACACCATTGCTGATAAATATATTGAAAACTTAGATACCATGCTGGTATATAGGCTCGACCGCTTTGCCCGAGGCGGGCATCACCGTCCGTTTAATGATGCGGGCTTTGCGGCTGTGCGTATTATGGAAACCAACGAGCATTATGACCGCCAACATCAAGACCTGCGCACCGAAAACGGGGTTGTGTACGGTGATACCATTGATGGGGTCGATTTTGATTACGCCGCAAAGCTAACTTCATTAAATGCGGTTAGTCTTGCGTCAATGGCATGGGCTCCTGCGCCTCCAAAAGAAGTGAGAATTAGTGGTGCTGTACGCGCCAGTACCACTCTTACTTGGCAGCCAACAGAAGATGAAAATGTAGCGGGCTACCGTATATACTGGCGCTACACCAGTGAGCCACAATGGCAATATAGCCAATGGGTTGATAATGTCAGTGAATTTACCCTAAAAAATGTGGTTATTGATAACTACTATTTTGGGGTGGCTAGCGTGAATCAACAGGGGGTGGAATCACCAGTGGTATTCCCAGGTGCTGTAGGCTCGTTTGATCACAATATAAAGTAAGTGTGCTTTGCTTGAAAATTCAGCAAACAGCTGCGAATAAGGTGTTAAGCACGCTATTTATGCTTGCGCCTTATTTGTTATGCCCTTAAAGTGTAAACAAAGAAGTAAAAAGGTTATTAAAATGCAGCAACAAGAACAACAACCATTAACACCAGAGCAGCAAGCTGAACTTCAGCAACAAGAAATTAAATGGCAGCGCGAGTGTTTTCAAAATGCACAACAACATTTAGCTGAAAAAGGCATTATGCCTAAAACCTTGCTTGAAAAAGAAAGTCGTTTTTTAGCGCCTTTATGTGCGCTTTGGAAATTTAAAGCGCAAAACGGTAAGAGTTACTGGGTGATTACAGGTCGTTTACCAACCGATCACGCTGAAGCGTCTGCAGCAAAAGATGCACGTGATGCCATGCGTTATTTTTCATTGCAGTGGCAGTTAAAGGCCGACCAAATTATTACAGCGGGTGCACGAGATAAAACCCAAGCCGACTTTGCAAACTTACTTATAAATCGTGCTCACGGCTTATATGAAATGCATGAAAATGAGCAGCTTTGGGCAAAAGAACCCGCTTAAAAATAAACGAAATTACCCTTTAAAAAAACCTAACTTAGTTACCTAAGTTAGGTTTTTGTTTTTCAGCTATACCCTTGCAAGAAGCTTAATACGCGCTATCAACTCGCACTGTGTTATTGGTTAAGTAGATTAGGCGAACATTATCCCCTTGATGAAAACGCATAGCGGGATCGCTGTCTTGTACCACCATAAATTGCTCACCACTTTCTACTTGTATCAGTAATTCAACGAGCTGTGTGTTTTCATAGCGCTGTGTTTGCTGCTGATTATGAGCAACGTTACCACCAATCACCGATCCTAAAATAGTCGCTACAGTACGACCACTGCCGCCGCCAAACTGGTTACCAATAACGCCGCCTATTAAGGCACCGCCAAAGGTTTTCCAGCCGTTACTTTTGTCTTGTACTAATTGTTGCTCAGTAATAGTGCGCACCGACTTTACTTTACCAAATAGTACTTGCTGTACAGGAACGGCTTTATTTCGTTCGTACTTGGCAAACGTTGGGGCACTTACTACTAATAAAGCGCATAAAATTAAGCTAAGCGTTTTCATAATTCGCTCCTGTTATTACCAACCAAACGTTGATTTTTCACGCGTTTTACGAATTTCAGTTTCGTCAGCCCATTCGACAAGACCGCTTTGCATATCCATTAAACGTATTGTAAATTTGTAGTACACATCGGCTTTATCTGCATTAGATTTAACAATGCTTGATAGGTTACCGTACAGCATATATTGCGCACCAATTTGCTTACCAAAAGCCACCGCAGTACTTGGGTTGACTAAGGCGTCTTCGTTTTGAAATGTAATTTGCTCACGAACCGCCTCTACACGGGTCATATCAACAAATCTAAATCTGCCGCTACGCAGTAATTGTGTAGAGATTGAGTCGGTGATTGATTCTGTATCTATGTGTTCACTAGTTTTATTTTTAATACGCTCTACAAATACCACAGGGCGTGTATTGGCGGTCATAGTACCAACCACAGGCGAACTAAGCAGAGAGTCGGTCATTTGCGAGGCAACTTTTTGTAAGTCAGTAGAGCCAAAGTTTATATCTGTGGTTTCTACGGCTTGGGCATCACCATAGCTGACAACTGCTTTATTGGCACAGCCTGAAAGTGTCAGTGCCGCTAAGCCTAAAATTGCATAACTAGACAGTGATTTAAATTGTTTATTGATCATCATGATTTCCTTTAATCTTTAAATTCTTGTGCGTCGGTTGATACTTCTCTTACCGCTAATGAGAAGGTAACGGCATTAGAGCTAGGTGCTAGTCCTGCAAGCTGAGTTTTAGCAAAGCCAAATAATGTTAGGGCTTGCCACGGTGAGTGGTTGCCTTTAATAACAAAGCCATCTTTATCAAACCAGTTAAATTGATACTGTAAGTATTGCGACTTTTTATAGGTACTCGCTAAAGTAACTACCACGTCGGTAAGGTTATTTGTTTGACGCGTTTTTACATCACTGATTAAAAGCTTTTTAGCTAATTGTGGGTTATTAACATTGAGCTGCTCTTTATAAGCGTTGGCAGTTTGCTCAACCCCAATACCTGAGGTTACAGGTCGGCTGCTACATGCGCTAAGCATAAACAGCGCAATAACGGGAAGTATGTATTTCATGATGGCTCCTAAAGTTGCACTACATGGGAGTTAAAATAGTTATTAACAGAGGTTAGGTAGATTAACGTTAACCCTTGCTTACTAACGGTAAAATTTATTGGCGGTTGTGAGCCAACGTTTAAAGTATGCTCGCCTGCTTTCACTTCACTGCGGACAAGGCTGATCTGATTAGGCAGGGTAAGCCAACTGCGCGTATCTGCTTGCTCAGATGCAAGGTTATACAAGTTTGCCAAAATGTTCCCTACATCACCGGCACTACGCGCAAGCTCTGCACGCATTTTTTCTTTAGCGACAAGGCGTAATATTTGCCTTGAAACACGACCAGCTACTTGCTGTTCTAACGTTTTAGCAGCGAGTGCCTCTAAATGTACTAAAGGGCTTAATGCTAAATTTTGGTCATCAACTTTTAAATTATTAACGGCACTGCTGTAGGCATTATTAATATAAACTGGCATTGCTAGGCTATAAAAGCGGGCATCCCCCTGCGAAGTATAAATGGGCAATCGCAATTTAAACTCGTGCTGTTTTGGTATAAGGCCTTGTTCAAATAATATAACTACTTCGCCTTGATTTTTATCTATGGCGTTTACTTCACCAAACTGTCGCTTAAATTGCTGGTAGTCATCTGCAAAACCTTGCTGCTTAGCAAGGCGCAATATATCTTGCTGTAAATACGGATTGTTAGGTTGTATTTCGAGCGCTTTTTTATAATCAATGTAGGCATCATCGCCTTGCTTTGCTTTTTCATATAACAACCCGGATAAGTAAAACGTGTACGCATTTTGAAAGCCATTTTTTACCGAGCGAGTTAAATTATCCATGTCTGGGTAGTGTTGCTGTGCTTGGGCAATGGCATTATCAAATTCGCTTTGATTATCAAGTAGTGCATCAACTTGTACTTTATTAGCGCGGCGTATTTCAACTAACGCGCTCTCAATATCGCGTTTATAAACATAATTAAGTGCTTTGTAGCTATGCAACATACTCATTTCGTAAGCAGGGGGGATATAACCTATAGCTGAGTCGTTGGTTAACAGCGCATTGCTTTGCTCAAGCCCTGCACTTACTTGTATTTTGGCTGCTTGGCGTTTAGCTTGCATTTGTTGATAGACATTTTCAAAATATGTTTGCGCACTGTCTGGATTATTAGCTAAATCAGCAATACGTCCTTGCTCTAATTGGTTCAGTAAATAATTACTGTGCGCTTTACTATTGCTTTTTATAAGGGCGCGTGCATTTTCAATATTATTATTGCTAATAGCTTGTCTAACAGGGGTGGTGTTTGTGGCATAATCATTAAACAAGTCGTTAAAGCCAATAGTGCTGCAACCACTTACAATAAAGCAAAAACTGAAAATTAAAATGTGACGCACACGCACTCCTTTTATCTATTTTATAAGGTTAACACATGGCTTATAAATGTAGGTGTGAAAGATTGTAAAAAAGCGTAGTGTATAAACATTAAAGCTTTATCATTAAAAAATAACCATATTAACGTTTACAACAATGGACGCTAATTTAATCCGTATATAAATACGGTACATATTTATCAATACGTTAGGAATTTATTTGAAAGCCACTCTGTTTACTATTATCGCGTTAGTTGCCTTTGCTGCCAATTCGTTATTGTGTCGCTTAGCATTAGCTCAAGGTTATATTGATGCGTGGAATTTCACTGTTATACGGCTTCTCAGCGGGGCAGTGTGTTTGACCATTATTATGCTGCTCTATACAAAGCAGTTAAATAAAAATGCACAATTAAGTGGTTCTGTTATTAACGATACCGGAAGCTGGCGAAGCAGTGTGAGCTTGCTGATATACGCGCTGTGTTTTTCTATAGCTTATATAGAGTTAGATACCGGTATGGGCGCGCTTATTTTATTCTCCGCGGTGCAATTTACCATGATTGGCTGGGGCATCTATAAGCAAGAGCGCTTAACCGCTGTGCAATGGCTTGCATTTATTGTGGCGTTTGCGGCTTTTGTTTACTTAATGCTGCCTTCGCAAACAGCGCCACCGGTAATGGCGGCAGTATTAATGAGCATAAGTGGCGTGGCATGGGGAATATACAGTATTCGTGGCAAGGCGTGTGTGTCACCACTTAGGGCCACCACTTATAACTTTATTCGCAGCTTATTAGTGCTACCTATTTTAATTGTGGTGGGTATGAGCCAGCTTAAGAATGTACGTATGGAAGGGGTGTTACTTGCCATTGGCTCAGGTGCGATAGCATCTGGTGTTGGTTACAGTATTTGGTATGTGGCTATGCCATTATTAAAAAGCACGCATGCAGCTATAGTGCAGTTATGCGTGCCCGTTTTGGCAGCTATTGCAGGAGCGGTGTTTTTATCAGAAACCTTAACTGTGCAATTTATGCTCCCGAGCAGTATTATTTTACTAGCGGTATTGGTTTTTACGTTAAATAAAAAAACTAATAACACTGCTTAGCTGGTGGACTCACATTGAGCACAAAGCGTTCATATAAAGCAGGTAAATGGGTTAAAATAGCGTCTTTACCTAATAAATCACTCTCTTTAATGCAGTTGTGTAATACCTCAACTGACAGGTGCCTCATAAGCTGCTCTGATTGCGCAATGTGGCTAATATGCCAAAGTTCTGGGGCAACACCGCCTAAATCATGCTGATAAGGCCGATAAAATCCAAATTCTGCCAGGTGAGTGTCTAGCCATTGACTCAGTTCGGCAAAAGGTCCGCCATGCTGATATTCATCGGGGGTTAGTTGTAACTCATAATCGTCACTCACTGCGCTTTTATCAAAAATATCTAAGTCAGTGCCTAAATGATGGCGACTTGCCCCTGGCAGTGCAGAGTACAGCATTATGGCGGTACATTTTTCAATATCACTCAGTGAATTTAGTTCAACGGCTTGTTGCGCTTTATTTAACACCACGCGCTTATTTGAAAATTTAGCATTCCAAATAGCTGATTGACGATTAAAATCCCGAAAGCTTGATGCAATACATAAATCAAAGCCAGCGGATGCAGCCGCTGATTGCAGTGCAACAAAGTCGTTGACAATATTGGTATGCAAATAATGGTTTTGTATGGCGACTAGGTGTGCATCACTTTGTCCGGTGATGCATTGTATGAGTTCTTTATTTGCAGTCATTAAGTTAACAGTCGTTCTAATATTTGTTCATAAATATCGGCCAGCGCGATCAGGTCATCTGTGCTAACACACTCATCAACTTTATGAATTGTGGCGTTACGTGGCCCCAGCTCGATTACTTTAGCGCCGGTTTGAGCAATAAAGCGGCCATCTGATGTCCCACCTGTTGTTTCTAAATTAGTGGTTAAGCCAGTTACTGATTTAATCGCAGCGACGGTAGCATCAACTAACGGACCGTGATCGGTTAAAAACGGTAGGCCATTTACAATCCAATTTAGTTCGTAATTCAAATTATGTTTTTGTAAAATCGCGTTCACTTCTTGTTGCAGCTGCTGATGAGTAACTTCGGTGCTAAACCTAAAGTTAAATTGTACTTCAAGCTCACCGGGGATCACATTACCAGCACCTGTGCCACCATTAATGTTAGAGATTTGAAAGCTGGTGGCTGGGAAAAAGTCGTTACCCATATCCCACACAGTTTGGCTTAATTCGGTTAAAGCTGGTGTGGCTAAATGAATTGGGTTTTGCGCTAAATGCGGGTAAGCCACATGACCTTGCACGCCTTTAATAGTTAAAAAACCAGTTAAAGAACCACGACGACCATTTTTAACCACATCACCGAGTACATCGCGCGATGAAGGCTCACCAACAAGACACATATCAATTTTTTCACCGCGCTCTTCTAAAGTATCTATTACGCGGGTAGTGCCGTTAATAAACGGGCCTTCCTCATCTGAGGTAATTAAAAACGAGATAGAACCTTTATGATCAGGGTGCTTAGATACAAAACGCTCTGTGGCTACAACCATAGCTGCCAGTGAGCCTTTCATGTCGGCAGCGCCACGGCCATGTAATAAACCGTCTTCAATTAGGCCCGCAAAAGGCGGGTGCTGCCAATTTTTTTCAGGCCCTGTGGGCACCACATCGGTATGACCGGCAAAACAAAAGTGTGGTGATTGCGTACCTTTTCGTGCCCAAGTATTGAGCGTGTCAGTAAAAAAGAGCGATTCGATGTCAAAGCCAATTGCACTTAGACGCTCATTCATCATGTGTTGGCAGCCTGCATCTTCAGGGGTAACCGACTCTCGCTGAATTAAAGCTTGGGCTAGGGTAATTACTGGATGGGTCATTATTTAAAGATCTCATCGTATTGTGCTGATTTAAAACCTAAGTGATATTGCCCATCATTAATAAGAACAGGGCGTTTAATCATTGCAGGTTGTTCAACCAATATATCGATAGCAGTTTGCTTAGTTAAGCTTTGCTTTTGCTCATCCGACAGCGCTCTGTATGTTGTGCCACGTTTATTAACAAGCTGTTCCCAGTCAATATGCTCTGCAAAATCGCTAACCATATTATGATTAACGCCATCTTTACGATAGTCATGGAAAGTGAACGCGATGTCATTATCGCTTAGGTATTTTTTTGCTTTTTTGATTGTGTCGCAGTTGCTAATGCCATAGAGAGTGATCATAAACCTACTTCTTTTTGATAATAGTTAATAAGGTATCTACACCAGCATTGACCTGCGGGTGAGAATAATGAAAAGTGCCTAAGTCGTGGCCATTGAGTATGATAAGGCTAGCTAAAATAGGCGTATCGAGTTCACGCAAATCAAAGTAAGCGAGGCGCTGTCCTTTGGTTATTTTGCTGCCATTAAGCTGAGCAATATGAGTATGCGTGAGAGTTTGAGAATCAGGAACAGCTAAGTTTATTAATACTTTTAAGCCATTTTTAGCTTTTAAAATAAACTCGCACCCGCCGCTTTTAACTTGTAATAAAGTGCCATTAAATGGCGCTAACACTTTATGGCTAGTTAAGCTGACCATGATTCCTGGCCCTAAAGTTCCAAAGCGGAAAAAAGCTTCAGGATGCGCGTCGATTTGCAAAACTTTGCCACTGAATGGGCTGGTTATTTGTATTGCGCTTCGGCCAATTTTATTTTTAGTTAAATAGCTAACGTCTTCAGATTTCATTATTAATTAAGTTACCACGTTGTAGCCATCGGCTTTGAGAGCAGCCATTGCTTTGTTAACAGTTTGCTTTTTTACTAAAATATAGTCTGTGTCGTAGGTTGAAATTGAAAAAATTGACACGCCTGCTCTTGCTAATACCCCTGAAATATTTGCCATGATACCGGTTAATGAAAACCCTAAGGGGCCAATTACTTCTAATGCTTGCCAATTCGATTCTGTATCTTGGCTATCAATTATAAAGTCATCAGGGCAAACGACCGAGAGTTCATCGTGCGTTTTTGAAATAAAAAATAATGGTTGCTTTAACAGGGCTGGAGGGATGTCGGCATCAAGCGCTAAACTATGAATTGATAAAACAGTGCTGTGTAATTGTAGTGTTTGTTTTGACATAAAACCCATCCATAGCAGCAAGATAATAGCTTTATAGTATAGAGTATTGAATCTAAGTTAAAGGCCCAAACTGAGCCGTTGTTAAAGTTTTTATTAATTAAAAAATAATTGTCCACAATTTCTGTGGATAAGCTTGGGGGTTGTAAGGTATAAATAGCCTAACCTATTAATAAGTAATTAAAAAATGGCTAGGCTATAAAAAGGACATGTTAGTTAAAGGGGTTAATTAAGTGCCTCAGCTTGCGCTGCTTGAATGGCAGTTAAAGCAATGGTATACACTATGTCGTCAACTAATGCGCCACGGCTTAAGTCGTTAACTGGTTTACGCATCCCTTGCAGCATCGGACCGATACTGATCAAATCAGCGCTTCGTTGTACCGCTTTATAGGTGGTGTTGCCAGTATTTAAATCAGGGAATATAAACACCGTTGCTTTACCTGCAACAGGGCTGTTAGGTGCCTTTTTAATTGCTACACTTTCCATAATCGCTGCATCATACTGTAATGGGCCATCTATAATTAGATCAGGACGCTTTTGCTGGGCCAGTTTAGTTGCCGCTCGCACTTTTTCTACATCAGCCCCACTGCCCGAGTCACCGGTGCTGTAACTTATCATGGCTACGCGAGGTTCAATACCAAATGCTGCTGCTGAGTCGGCAGATTGAATTGCAATGTCAGCTAGTTGTTCGGCATTAGGATCGGGATTAATAGCGCAATCACCATAAACCAAAACCTGATCAGGCAATAGCATAAAGAATACAGAAGACACTAATGATGAACCTGGCGCGGTTTTAATTAACTGTAACGGTGGGCGAATGGTATTGGCAGTGGTGTTTACCGCACCCGATACCAGGCCATCGACTTTACCTTGCTCTAGCATCATAGTACCAAGTACGACGTGATCTTGAAGTTGCTCTTGGGCAACTACTTCGGTAAGACCTTTATTTTTACGAATTTCCACCATAGGTGCTACGTAATCATTTATGATACTGCTTGGCTCAATTACAGTTACATGCTCGTTAAGCTCAATGCCTTGTTGCTCGGCTATACGTAATATTTCATCACGATCACCTAATAAAATTGTTTTAGCAATGCCGCGCTGGCCACAAATAGCGGCTGCTTTAATGGTTCTAGGTTCGTTACCCTCAGGCAGTACAATTGTTTTTTCGGCTTTACGAGCTTTTTCAGTCAATAAATACCTAAAGGCAGGAGGGGATAGTTTTCGGGTTTTCCCCACACTTTTAGCTAAGGTATCTAACCAATCAGAATCTATATACTCTGCGTTATGATCTTTTACCTTTTCAATGCGCTGTTCATCATCGCTTGGCACTTCTAGGTTAAAGTTATGCAGTAATAACGAGGTGCGCCAAGTGTCGCCTTCGGTTGCTAAAATAGGCAGCCCTGTTTGCATGGCTTGTTCGCACAGCGCCATGATGCGCGGCTCAGGCTCAAAGCCACCGGTGAGCAAAATAGCGCCTAGTTTAGTACCGTTCATAGCAGACAAGCAGGCTGCAACCAATATATCTGAACGATCGCCTGGGGTGACCAATAACGCACCTGGGGTAAAATAATTTAGAATATTTGATACTGTGCGTGCGCAAAAAGTAATGCGTCTTAGTCGACGATGCACCATGTCGCCTTCGTTAATAATAGTGGCTTTTAAATAGGCACTTAAATCTTTAACGCGTGGCGCTACCAGCTCAAAATCCCACGGAATGGCACCAAGTAACATAAAAGGATTTTTTCTAAAAATAGGTAAAGAGGCCAGACGGTTAAGCTCGTTATCCAGTGCTTCTGGCTTGTAAGTATCGACTAAATCAGCGCGAGCACGACCTTCTTCATCTAGAGGGGCATTTACTTTATTGAAAATACAACCCAGCACACGAGGGTGATCTATGCCACCGTAATTTCCGGCAGCAATTTCAAGGCGATCTTCAATTTGGGTAATACTGTAATTCCCTGGGGTAAGCACAAATACAATATCGGCCCCTAAGGTTTGCGCAATTTCACGGTTTATGCGTCCCGCATAAGGTTGGCGACGAGTAGGCACCATTCCTTCTATTATAGCCACTTCGTCATCGTTGATCTTACTTTGAAAACGCTCAACAATTTCTTCTAATAAGTCATCACCTTTACCATCACCAATCATTTGCTCTGCGTAATCGAGCGCAAACGGTGTTGGCGGCTTAATTGGTGAGCCTTGAGTGACAATTTGGGTCGATTTTTCAGGGCCAGTTTCACCTGCACGCGGCTGGGCGATAGGTTTGAAAAAGTTAACCTTAACCGTCTTTTGTTCCAGCGCTCTTACTAAACCAACTGATACTGAGGTTAAACCTACCCCTGTAGAGATAGGTACCAACATAATACGACGAGCCATATTATAACTCCTTGGTGATGTTTGCGGCGTCGAGTGCAATAACCCATTCTTCGTTGGTAGGCATAACCACCGCTTTGCTTGTTGAATTAGCAGCGCTAATTAATCCAGCTTGGCCAAACCGTGCATCAAGGTTTGCTTGAGGGTCTAAATTGATACCTAAAAAGGCTAACTGTGTAAGTACTTTTTCGCGAATAATATCGGAATTCTCGCCAATACCACCGGTAAAAATAAGCGCATCTAACTTTTGCAGCGGTACCATGTAGGCGGCTATTTGTTTTGCTAAGCGGTAGCAAAACATATTAAGTGCCAGCATGGCTTGCGAGTTGCCAGCAATAGCAGCCTCTTCAATAGTACGGCAATCGTTTGATAACTCGCTTATTCCTAATAGGCCACTCTTTTGATTTAGCAGGTCATCAATTTGCTGCGCAGTGTAATCAAGCTGCGTAGTTAAAAAGTTAAATAACCCTGGGTCAATGTCACCACAACGGGTACCCATTACAAGTCCTTCAAGCGGGGTTAAGCCCATGCTGGTATCGACACTTTTACCGTTTTTGATTGCACACACCGAGCAGCCATTGCCTAAGTGGGCGCTAATAAAGTTACTTTCTTCAACAGGTAAAGCCAGCATTTTAGCGGTTTGACCTGCTACATAAAAATGGCTAGTGCCATGAAACCCATAGCGTCTAACCCCAAAGTCGTTATAAAGCTTATAAGGAAGGGCATACAAATAAGCAACCTCATCCATAGTTTGATGAAATGCGGTATCAAACACAGCTATTTGTGGTAAATCTTTAAATGATGCTTGTGCTGATGAAATACCTAGTAAATTAGCGTGACCATGTAAGGGGGCCAGTGTGGCTGCTTGGGTAATACCTGCAATGACGTTTTCGTCAATTAAAACTGATTGGGTAAAGTGCTCGCCACCATGTACTACGCGATGGCCCACAGCTACTAATTGATCGTCTAAATTGTGATCTTTTATTAAATCAACCAGCGTATCAATTGCTTGGGCATGTGCTTGGTTAGCAGCGAGCTTAATAGTGGTTTTTTCTCCCTGAAACTTATATTTAATTGAGGGAGCATTATCACCTAGGCGCTCCGCTAAACCTGATATAATGTCGTTTCCTGTGTTTGCATCAATAATTGCAAACTTTAGACTTGAGCTTCCACAATTGAGTACCAAAACATGGTTCGGATTATTTGGGAGTGTTGGCATAGATTCATTTTCCATTTAAGTATTAATCAGTACACTTGGTTGATGTATAAGCCTTTGTGGCTTAAATAAGTGTAGACTAAAGTGTAGTAGACTTTATTAAAAGGGCTTTGTGAAATTCTTTCGATAATTTATGCTTTTTGTGAGTTTTACTAATGAAATTGAGCATTTTTACCGATAAAGTGAAAGCAGCTATAATTGTGTTACACTTTTATAAGTATTACGTTTGTTGAAATGTTACAAACCGAGACTATGAGGATTTATTAATGCAAAAAAGTGTGATATTGCAAGTTCAATTAGGGCGTTCTTATGCTAAAACATGGCCAATGCGTAAAGAGGTCGCGCCATTATTTGCAGAATTTAAAGTGATCAGAGCCACTGAGCTTGCAATCACAGTAATGCCAATATTAGCCATGCTGACCCTGTTTTTTCAGATTAATTATTTAGGCTCAGATTTTCTGCCCCAAGCGATTGCCAGTAGTCTGTTTTTTATCTCGTTGCCATTACAAGGGCTTTTATGGTTGGGTAAACGTGCGCAAACTGAATTAGAGCCTGCTATGCAGCAATGGTATAACGAGTTATTTGCAAAAATGGTTGCTAACGGTTACGACGCGCAAATGGGAAAAAACAAGCCCCGCTATTTGGAGCTTGCCGAATTACTAAAAGATATGTTCGATAAAATGGATAAAACGTTTACTAAAGAGCAATTTTAGTAAATTGCGTAATATAAAATGACAAGGTGACGCTATGATTTTGTTTTTGCTCAAGAGCTTGCCAATGTTCTGGTCTAAACTTCCACGCAAATGGCGTCATCATAATTAAGTTCTTAACATCGTTAAATGTAAGCGATACCTGCTCTGTGATTAATTGTTGCGATGTATTTTCAAAGCCCGCAGGTGCTGCTATTTCGGTATGTTCGTTTACGTTGCTATAAATATAATCTTTTAGTTCTTTCAAATGAGTTGGGCCTGGGCTTGCCACAATTAAGCAACCATTATCTTTGACCAGACGTGCAAGTTCACTGTCAAATAAAGGCGCAAATACACTAACCAAAACGTCAGCAAGGTGATCATCAAAAGGCGCTTGGCTAATTGAAGCAACGCTAAAGTGGCATTGTTTGTAACGTTTTGCCGCATACTTTACTGCCGACTTTGATATATCAACACCGTATACGTTAGCCTGGCTGTTGTTAGCAATAGCGTGAGTATAAAATCCTTCACCACACCCCAAATCAATCACTATGTCGGCATTAAGTGGCTTAACAATATTGGCTAAAGCCGTTTGTAAAAAGCCATAATAACCTTGTTCTAAAAATGAACGCCTAGCTTGTACCATTTCCAACGAGTCGCCAGGCTGTTTAGAATTTTTGTTTTGTACAGGGAGTAAGTTTACATAGCCTTCTTTGGCAAAATCGAAGCTGTGATTATTATCGCATCGTAATGTTTTATCATTGAGTGCTAGTGGCTGTTTACAAATAGGGCAATGGTAATGAAGACTCATGAGCCTAAATAGTCCTTATCAAAAAAAGTTTTTACCCAATGTGGGCGATAGGTGATCAGTACAGTGATTGCCATACCGTTTAGCATAGCTTCAGGAAAGGCCAAAATAGGACTTAGATAAATATAATTCTCGCTCAGCTGATGCCAACTATATTCACCTATTGCGTAATAAAAAGCACCACCGAGTATAATGTTAATACAGGCAACAACACCTGCTGTTAAAAAGCTACAAACAAATATATAGATAAAAAAGTGCCGTGCTAAATAGTGATAACAGACAATAAAAACTAAATAGCTTAATAACACCGGTATAAAGGCACTAATAATGAGTTTTAACGCGACTAATTCAGGTGCTATTTGTCCAAAAGTAGTTAAAAGCGCTGTTGCGAGTACACAACTTAAAATAGCAAGGCGCCACCCTAGTGTTAGGGTTACAGCGGTTATACCTAATATATGCAGATCGAGACCGGGCAAAATACCGGCCTTGATACGCCATAATAAAGCGAGCACCAGCGCACAAGCAAATACACCTGTTTGTCTTGCTGGGGTATTAAATAAGTGACTGTATGTTGATTTGTTAATGCTTAAAAAGCCGATAACGATGACAACAATCCACAGTAACCCTTGTAATTGCGCGCTCAACATAATTATTAATTAAACTCTGACCAAATAGGCGCATGATCTGACGGTTTATCGATAGCACGCAGTTCATAATCTATGCCTGTGTCGATACAACGAGCCGCTAAGTCATGCGTTGCCAGTACCACATCAATTCGTAGACCGCGATTATCAACAAACCCTTTTGAACGATAGTCAAACCAGGAGTATTGGTCGTTAATTTCTGGGTTTTGTTCTCTAAAGGTGTCTTTAAAGCCCCAATTTAATAAGGTAGCAAGCCACTCACGTTCAACGGGTTGAAATGAACATTTACCCGTTTTTAACCACCGTTTTGCGTTTACTTCACCAATACCAATATCTAAATCGGTAGGGGAGATATTAATGTCACCCATAACAATTACATCTTGGTCAGGAGTGAAATGGCTATTTAGATGGGTCATTAAATCTTGATAAAATTGACGTTTGTAGGGGAACTTAGTTTCGTGATTAATGTTATCGCCTTGTGGGAAATAGCCATTCATTACATGTAAGTCACGGCCATTTTCTTGTTCTACAGTGACGCTAATCATCCGCTTTTGCGACTCATCGGTGTCAGTAGAAAAGCCTTTTGATACCGATTTAGGCTCATTTTTGCATAACATTGCCACACCGTAATGGGCTTTTTGCCCATGAAAATAAACGTGGTAACCCATCTTTTGTATATCGTCTAGCGGAAACGCTTCATCGTGTACCTTGATCTCTTGAAGACCGATAATATCTGGTTGGTGTTTATCAATAATAGCTTGTAACTGGTGTAGGCGAGCGCGCAGGCCATTGATATTAAAAGAAATCACTTTCATAAAGTTAACCTTCAAACTTATTTTCATTGTTAGCTAAATTGTATCAGCATTTAGAGCGACATAACATGACCCAAATGAGAAAATAACTGCACAATTGTTGCTCAATTACTGCTTAATGTTTAAACATTGTAAATGCATTATTAAATAACAAAATAAATAAAATATTCAATTGATATGTTAAAAGTTGTCTATATAATGCGCAGAAATCGTTTGTTTAACTCGTTCAAATAGGACTACCCCTGATGAAAACTCAATTACTTTTAGCTGCCTCTCTTTTTGTTTCTGTTACTGCTTCTGCACAAAGCAATACATACTTTAGCAAAGACAACAAATTAGAGTCTAACCTGTGTGTAGTAAGCGCCAATGAAGGTTTTTCAGCTGCACGTAAAATGGCTGCAAAGCATGGTGTGTACTTATCGCGTTATTCAAAAAGTATCCTATGTAATGGTCAAGATATCCGCGATATAGCTAAAAAAGAATCAGCGGTTCAAGTTGCTTCATCTAAAGTTGAAGTATTTGCAAAAGACTCACATCAAGAAACACAGTTATGTATGACTGCATTAAAGCAAGGCTTACAACCAGTACGTAAGCAAATTGGCAACTTAAACACATTAAAGTGTAATGGCCAAAACGTAACTGATTTTGTAAAGCGTTACCAAGACGCTGCAATCTAAATTGCCGTATTTGATATAAACAGCTCGGTTCTTACCGAGCTTTTTTTGCAAAAATTACCACAGTAGTTTGCAAAAATTGCATTGTCGAATATCGCTGCACAAGAGTGTTGTTTTTAAGTTATTGTTTTTATTGAATTATAATTCTGGCATCGTATTTGTATTATTTAAATTGAAATTTATTAATTTACAAGGATACGTCTTATGAAAAAATTAACGATAGCTTCTACTATTTTAGCCGCATTGAGCTTAGCTGCATGTTCTTCAAATCAGGGTCTAGAAAAAATCGACAGTGATTTTGCAAGCTTAGATAACGATAGCGATGGTTTTATCTCAAAAACTGAAGCTGACGATGATAGTATTTGGCAACACTTTTCAAATATAGATACAAATATAGATAATCAAATAAGTCGTACTGAATATGACGCTTATATGCAGCTAAATGCTGGTAAAGTTGCAACTGATAGTGAAGTAAGTGAGTCTGCATTTAAGGCTGATATTGCGAAGTTTGATAAAATAGAAAATGACTTTAAAAGCTTAGATAATGACAGCAACGGCTTTATTTCAGTTACTGAAGCTGACGATGATGATATTTCAAATCACTTTGGCTACATGGACAGCAATAAAGATAAACGAGTAAGTAAAAATGAGTTTAATAGCTATATTCAAAAGCATGGTGATTCTGTTGCAGAAGACGATGCACTTGAGCAATTTAAAAATAGCTAAATTACATTATTAAATACACTTGATACCAAGCCAGTGTTTTTCACTGGCTTTTTTATACCTATTAAATGTTATTTTATTAATATGTTTTCCTAGTTTGCCGTTGTTCTGTCATAATAGATGGCTGTGTGTTTTTATTAACTTTAGAGTGATTATGGTTGGTCGGCGAATTAGTGATGAACAATTAATTGAAATCATTGAAGCGGCGATTTTCGTGGCAGACAAGCCCGTATCAAAACGTCATCTTAAGGACACGGTTTTAAACGACTTAGCAATTTCTATGGCGCGCATTAATGATGCTGTAGAGGCCATTCAAATTCACTATCAGACGCGTGGAATACGTTTAGTTGAGGTAGGGAGTGGCTATCGTTTTCAAGCGTGCAGTAGTTTAAGCCCATTGTTGAGTAATTTATGGCAAGAACGTGCGCCTAAGTACTCGAGAGCTTTACTCGAAACCCTGTCGCTAATTGCCTATAAGCAACCCATTACCCGTGGTGAAATTGAGCAAGTACGGGGTGTAGCAACTGGCTCAAATATTATTAAAACTCTGCTTGAAAGAGAGTGGGTTAAAGTAGTTGGGCGTAAAGAAGTACCCGGTAAACCGGCACTTTATGCAACGACTAAACAATTTTTAGATTATTTTTCGATAACGGGACTTCATGATTTACCCGCATTGCCAGAGCAACAGCAAAGTAAAATTACCCAGTTATTAAGTGATCCTTCTGTGAGAGAACCATCCAAATGAGTATACAAGGTGAAAAGTTACAAAAAGTCCTAGCCCGTGCAGGGGTAGGTTCACGCCGTGAAATGGAAAAATACATCGACGCTAACCGCGTGAGTGTAAATGGTAAAGTGGCGAAATTAGGTGACAGGGTTGAAGAAACCGATTTAATTCGTGTGGACGGTCACACTGTTAAAATTGAAGAAAAAGCTGACAGAATTTGTCGTGTGATTATGTATAACAAGCCTGAAGGTGAACTAAGCACCCGTAAAGATCCTGAAGGGCGTAGAACTGTATTTGATCGTTTACCCCGTATTGATGGTGACCGCTGGATAGCGGTAGGGCGATTAGATGTGAATACGTCAGGGCTAATGCTTTTTACCAATGACGGTGAATTAGCGAATCGCTTAATGCACCCGAGTTACGAAGTTGAGCGCGAATACTCCGCTCGTGTATTTGGTGAAGTGACTGACGAAACGATGAAAAACTTACTTCGCGGTGTAGAGCTTGAAGATGGTCCGGCTAAATTTACCGGCATAAAGCCTATGGGCGGTGAAGGAATTAACCGCTGGTACAACGTAACACTTAATGAAGGTCGTAATCGCGAAGTTCGTCGTCTATGGCAATCACAAGATGTGGAAGTATCACGCCTAATTCGTATACGCTACGGTAAATTAGAGCTTGATAAGCGTGTACCACAAGGTGGTTGGATTGAGTACGATTTAGACACAGTTAACTATTTACGTAAAACAGTTAAACTTGGTAAAGAAACGCAAACTAAGCTGTCGGTTATCCCTGAAAAACGTAAAGATAAGCGCGCTAAAATAAATCAAATTCGTAAGGCGGTTAAAAAGCACAATCAACGTGTAAAACCGACTAAACGTAAGTAATTACGCTACTAAAAAAACAATAAAGCCGCTTTTTATAGCGGCTTTTTTACGTTTAAAACTAAATATTATTTTTTAACTTGTGCGTCTAACGATTGGCCATTGATATCTTTTGAGTCATCGCTCATTAAGTACAGATAAGTTGGCATCAGATCTTCAGGTGTCGCCAGTAAATCTCGATCTTCGCCCGGGAATGCACTTGCACGCATTGATGTACGGGTTGCGCCTGGGTTAATACAGTTAACACGGATTGGCGTTTTTTCAACTTCACACGCCCATGTTTGCATCATACCTTCTACTGCAAATTTAGAAATTGCATAAGGTCCCCAAAACTCTCTTCCTTTGCGACCCACACCCGAAGAAGTAAATACTACAGAGGCATTCTTTGACTTTCGCATTACAGGGAATAGTGCTTTAGTGATCATCGCTTGTGCGGTGACGTTTACTTTCATCACATTTTCAAATGTTGATGAACAAAAATGTTCTAACGGCCCTAAAGTACCTAAAATACCTGCGTTATTTAATAGTCCATCTAAGCGGCCAAATTGGCTCTCGATAGTTGCAGCTAAATCACGATAGTTTTGTTTAGTTGCACCTTTTATGTCCATAGGCACAATAGCGGGCTGCGGGTAGCCAGCATTAATGATTTCGTCATACACACATTCTAATTTATTAGTTGTTTTTCCTAATAAAATAACGGTTGCACCATGTTTTGCATAGGTAATAGCTGCGACACGGCCAATCCCATCACCTGCGCCTGTGATCAAAATTATTTTGTCTTTAAGTGCGTTTTCAGTTGCTTGATAGGTATGCATAAAAGTACCAATGTTTAAATTTTTATTGATTTTAACATAGCAAATCGACAAGTAATCGAATTTATTGCAAATTTAGGTGGCGAAACCAGAAACTTTAAGTTAGATTTAACTGGTCTAATGTCTCATTAATATACTAGCTACATTAAATTAACTTAATTACACTGACTATAAACACACTATAAAAATAAGATTTGTGCGGAGAACACTATGAAAAAAATGCTACTCTCGCTCTCAGTTGCAGCTGCATTAGCAGGCTGTGGCGGCGGAGAAACGTTAGAAGATGTTAAAAACAATTCAGTTACAGTTATTCCCAAAGCGACGGTAAAATTTGACCCTGCAAATGGTGTTATTTCGGTTCCTAATGATTTATTAATGAGTGGCACCCTCGATGGTACTATAAATATTCCAGGGGAGTTAAATAGCGAAAATGTTTCTATCCCTAGAACTGCCTATGCAGATCCGCAACTAGCAATAGGAGCACTTGATGGCTGGTCTACTCAAGTGCCATTCAAAATTGATCTAACCTTTCCACCGGGCATTAGTCTAGATGAAACGTCTGCAGCTTCACCAGGCTCTGTACGTATTTTTGAAGTTATCATGGGTGCAAGCCTAACTGATGCCGAATGTTCGCAAGCACCAGCCGGTGCAGCATGTAAATTAGTAGGCGAATTGACCTTTGGCGTGGACTTTGTAACCCAAGCTTCTGGTGACGCAGTAGCTATTGTCCCACTTAAGCCTTTTAAAGCCGGTAGTTCATACATTAATGTGTTAACGACTGGACTGAAAGATTCAGAAGGTCGCTCGATTGAACCATCTTCAACTTATGCCACTGTTAAACAAGAAGCGCCTTTAGTAACGCCATCACAACTTGCGCTGCAAGGGGCTGTTAATAGCTACGAAAACGTAGTGGTTAGCTCTGGTGATATTACCAAAGACGATATTATTTTTTCTGCTGCCATGACAATGCAATCAGCAGGACCAGTGCTTGGCACGATTAAAAAGGTTTTAGCAGCAAGCCTAACAGAGCCAACAATTCCAACCCCTGCTTTGCAAATTCCAACTCAGCCAATGGCTAACGTACAACAAGCTTTTGCATTGCAGGGTGTTACCGTGCCCGATATATTCCAAGTTGCACAATATCAAAAAGGCAGCATCCAGCTACCTATGTATTTAGGTACACCTACGGGTAAAGAGATCAGTGATCTAAATGATACTTACTGGCAAGGTATGTGTGACAGTGCCGTTGCTATTTTAGGTTACAAAGCGCAAGCTGGTGAAGCGTTCCCAACCGATCCCATTAGCACTAACGATGCGATGTGTGCTGTTTTGAGTGATGGACAGCTTCGTGATTTAGGGCTTGATAGCACTAAACACTTAACTAAATATAACTCACTTCCTAAAATGCAAAGCATGGCGAATGTGCCAGTACAAATTACCAAGCCGATTTTACCGGTTGTTAATGCATACCGTTCAGGTTTAGGTTTAGAGCCATTTACTGCTATGCCAGCAGGTGGTTGGCCTGTAGTTATTATGCAACATGGTATTACCACGCAAAAAGAAAGCATGTTGACACTAACAGCGCAGCTTTCATTACAGGGTTTTGCCACAGTTGCAATTGATCATCCTCGTCATGGTGAGCGTGGTGTAGATGTTGATGTAGACGGTAACGATGATTTTAACGCAACAACAGGCTCTGTACTTAGCTACATGAACTTGAGCTCTTTACTGGTCGCCAGAGATAGTTTACGCCAGTCAAGTGCTGACTTACTTGGTCTACGTTTAGGCTTAAATTTCAGTGGTGACAGTTCACTAAATTCTACTGATGTATCTTACATTGGCCATTCACTAGGCTCAATTGTAGCACCTGCATTTATTGCACAAACGAATAGCCCATTAGCCGAACAAGTAGATCCATTATTTAAGGTTAACGCTGTAGCATTAGCAAGCGGCGGCGGTGGTATTGCTAGCTTCTTGTTAGAATCAGCAGCATTTGGACCATTTATTCAAGGTTCTGTGCTTTCTCAAGCAGGAACTGCTGAAGCTGATGAGTTTAATGCATTCTTAAACGCTGATGCTTTATCAAACTGTGGTGCTTTGTTACCAGACATGCAGGACTTCTTGAGCTGTGGCTTTAATGAGTTTGCAGCATCGCTAACTATGGCGGGTGAAACTGATAAACTAGCTAATATAAAGGGCGTAATGACGCAGTTTGTATTTGCAGCACAAACAGCATTAGATAGTGGCGATCCTACTAACTATGCTGCAACGGTTAAAGCACTAGAAACACCTGTTTACATGAATGTTGTGGTAGGTGATGGCACAGAGAATAACAAGCCAGACCAAGTTATTCCGCCGATGACTGCCAGCAATCCAATTGCAGGTACTGTTCCTCTAGCTAACTTTATGGGGTTAGAAACGGTGAGTACAACTCAAGCGCCAACAGAGATGGGCTCTAGCTATTTAGTTAAATTTAACACAGGTCATCATGGCTCTGTGTTAACACCGGCGCAAGATGAAAGACAGTCGACTACAGTAGCGGGTAGCGCAGCAGCAAATGCAGAAATGCAATTGCAAATTGCAACTTACCTAGTATCACGTGGACGTTTATTATCTGTATCAGATACTGATATTGTGACTAATTAGTAGCCAACCACTCAATTAAGTCTAAAAAGCCACTGTTAAGTGGCTTTTTTTTGCTTTAAAGCATGCTAAATTGACTGAAATTTATAAACGGAGAATACAGTTGGAATTTTTATACGAGTACGGTTTGTTTTTTGCTAAAACCATTACCTTTGTTATTGCTATCGCTGTCATTTTAACCTTAATTGTAAGCTCGGCTGTTAAGCCAAAAGCAAAAAAAGGTGAGATTGAAATTGATGATTTATCGGAGCAACTTACCAATATAAAAGAAAGTTTTTTAAATAATACGCTAGGTAAAAAAGAGTTAAAAGCCTATCAAAAGCAACAAAAACTAGAGCAAAAAAAAGCTGAAAAAGATGAGCCTAAATCACGACTCTACGTTATTGATTTTAATGGTAGTATGGATGCGCATGAAGTAGAAAGTTTGCGCGAAGAAGTGACTGCGATTATTTCAATCGCGGACCCTAAAAAAGATAAAGTGCTAGTTCGTCTTGAAAGTGGTGGTGGCGTGGTACATGGCTACGGGTTAGCTGCATCACAACTACAACGTTTTAAGTCAGCTGGTATTGAGTTAACCGTATCAATAGACAAAGTTGCTGCTAGTGGTGGCTACATGATGGCCTGTGTAGCAGATCATATTATTGCCGCGCCGTTTGCAATTGTTGGCTCTATTGGTGTGATTGCACAAATTCCAAACTTTAATAAAATCTTGAAGAAAAATGATGTTGATTTTGAACAAATTACGGCGGGCGAATTTAAACGTACGCTAACACTTTTTGGTGAAAATACCGATAAAGCCCGTGAAAAATTTCGCGAAGAGATAGAGCAAACCCATGTGTTATTTAAAACCTTTGTGAGCACACAGCGTCCCAGTTTGAATATGGACTTAGTTGCAACGGGTGAACATTGGTTTGCAACCCAAGCGATTGAAAAAGGCTTAGTTGATACCATTAAAACCAGTGATGATGCCTTACTAGAGCAGCAACATCAGCACCAAATATACAAGGTGCAATATAAAATTAAAAAAGGGCTAAGTGATAAGCTTGCAATAGGGCTCAGCCATGGTGTGAATAAGGCAGGAGTGAGTTTAATGTCAAAATTTAAGGCGTTAAACCCTTAATAATTTCATAGCTTATACATAAAAAAAAGCCTTGTTACTTAATGACGTAGCAAGGCTTTTTTTTATAACTTAAGCTAGAAGCTGTTAGTCAATTGACTTGTGATAGTCTTCTAAATCTTTAGCTGCATTAGGGTCGTTGAAAATACTTTCATCTAGTTCACCCTCACTTTTAGCCACAACACAGGTTACCATACAGTCGCCTGTTACATTTACTGCGGTTCGGGTCATATCAAGTAGTCTATCAACACCTATTATAATTGCGATTCCTTCAACAGGTAAGCCTACTTGGTTAAGTACCATGGCCAGCATAATTAAACCAACGCCAGGAACACCCGCTGTGCCAACCGAGGCAAGCGTTGCTGTTAGTATTACCATTAAGTAATCAGAAATAGTTAAATCAACACTAAATACTTGAGCAATAAATACCGTAGCCACACCTTGCATAATTGCAGTGCCATCCATATTAATGGTTGCGCCTAAAGGTATAGTAAATGAAGCGACAGAGTTATTAGCCCCTAGCTTCTTCGTTGCAGTCTCAAGGGTGATAGGCATAGTTGCGCTGGAACTTGAGGTACTAAAAGCAAATAAACAGGTGTGTTTCATTTTAGCTAAGAAAGTAAGCGGGTTTAGGCCTGTAAGTATTTTTAGCAGAAGAGTGTAGTTTACGAATGCATGTAATAACAGGGCTAAAACAACCACGCCAAAGTACTTAGCTAAGCTCACAATTAAGTTAAGTTCGATGGTAGTAAATAACTTAGCCATTAAGAAAAATACGCCGTAAGGAGCAATATTCATTAATAAAGTAACTAGTTTTAAGATAACGGTGTTCAAGTCTTCAAATACTGTTGCTACACGTTTGCCTGCTTTACCGCTAAGTGCCATTGCAATACCAAATAATAAAGCAAACACAATAACTTGTAGCATATTTCCTTTGGCCATTGCTTCAAATGGATTGGTTGGGAACATATCAATAATAACGCGAGCTAAAGTAGGCGCTTCTTTTGCGTCGTAGCTTGCTTGCGAAGGTAGCCCAATCCCTTCACCTGGGTTAAATAGTAACGCCAGTGAAATTGCTACTGTGATTGCGATCGCTGTGGTAACCAAATATAGACCAATCGATTTTCCACCTAAACGACCTAATTTTTTAGGATCGCTTAAACTACAAGTACCGCACACAAGCGACACAAAGACGAGGGGAACAACTAGCATTTTTAAGCTAGCTATAAATATTTGTCCACCTACATGGAAAAGGCCATCAACAAAAAAGGCTTTAATTGGCAAAGAGAATAACCCAAGAGGGATTAGGTAATCGTCTTCACCAGCTAATATAGCCTGAAATATAAAGCCTACTGCAACACCAAGAACCATACCAATCATGATGCGAGTAGTTAAACTCATCGAACGGATTTTAGACATATTTCCAATCTATTTTTTATAAATTTGGCATAGACTAACAGCATGTAATTTTTTTTACAGAAAAAACGTCAACTTTTTTAAAAATTTTTATCGCAAAAAGAAGTAAAAAACTGAGATTTTAGACTAAGTTATAGGTTAACATTAAGTAAATAAGTTTAACTTAGTAATAGCGCATTGGAGAAACATATGCCTTTAACCCGTTTGCTTAGCATTATATTGCTCAGCTCATTACTCATCGCTTGTGGCGGTGGTGGCTCACTTGAGAAGACAGGAACCGTTGGTGGGGATACTGGAGGCGACAATGCCGTACTAGATACCCAAGTTGAACTTAATTTTGAAGATCGTATCGTTACCGCTAACAATCCGCTTGAGGTCGTTGCGACTGTAACTGACAGTGATGGACAACCCGTTGTTCGTCAAGAAGTTAGTTTTACTACAACACTTGGTTCTTTCATACCTGCTACAGCAAGCGCATTAACAAATACAAGTGGTGTTGCAACTATAGAGCTCAGTGCAGGCAGTGTTGAAGGAGCAGGAACCATTGTTGCAAGCTACGAAGGCTCAACAAGCAAGCTCGGTTTTTATACCGCCGGTGACGAGCCGCAATCTAACGACGATGCTGCAAATATTGACATTAAAATCTTACAAAACTGTCCTGATAGTTGGTTAAATATAGATAGAGATTCTTTTGAACTTGATCCATCAGATTGTTCGCAAAATAGTAATTTACTGGGTCAGCAAGCGATTGTTTATGCAAAAATCACAAAACCTGGTAGTAATACGCCAGCCAGCAATGTGTTAGTTCAAGCGACAACCACGCTAGGCATTTTATTACCTGAAAGCTTAACGGCTAAAACTGATGCGTTTGGTGTGGCTATTTTGAATTTATTGCCTGGCAGTAGCTCAGGTGTTGGCCAAGTTGAATTAACCGCACAGGGCGGAGTTGCGAGTGCTTTATTTGAAATTAACGCTGTTCAAGTAAATGTAAATCTAAGCGCAGGTATTGCTACCGGTGATGTACTATCTGCCGGCTCTACCACGATTATTACGGCTCAGATTGTAGACGGTAGTAATAATGTATTTACTACCCCGCTGGAAGTGCAATTTACTTCTGCTTGCGCAGAAGAATCTACCCCCAGAGCCACTATCGATAATGTGGTAACGAGTATCGGTGGTACGGCAAGTGCAACATACAAAGCTGATGGCTGTAATGGTATAGATACGATTACCGCGACCGTAGTTACAGGTGGTAATGTTGCAACAAAAACCATAAACATCAATGTAGCTGCGGCTCAAACAGGTTCAATTGCGTTTATGGGGGGGACTAATCAAGTATTAGCTATTAAAGGAGCGGGCGGTCAAACCTTGACTGAAAATTCAGAGCTCACCTTTAAGCTCTTAGATGTAAATGGAAATCCAGTGGGTCAAAAGCAAATTGATTTTGCACTTTCACAAAACCCCGGTGGTGCTTTATTAGATAGCGCATTTCAATTTACTAACAATGAAGGTTTAGTGACTGTAAACGTTCGCTCAGGAAAAGCTGCTGGTATTTTATCTGTGATTGCCTCACATCAGATTGACAGTAGCGATACCTCACAAAATAGTGTGATCTCTATTGTCTCTAATGACATTACTATTACGACTGGTGTTCCAGATCAGGATAGTTTCACGCTTGCAGTGCAAACGTTTAATACCGAGTCATTAAACGAAGCTGGGGTCACTACAGACTTAACCGTATTTGCAGCCGATCATTTTAATAATTTTGTACCAGATAACACGGCAATTTATATTGCCAGTGAAGGTGGTGCAGTTGGCACTATTGATGATGAACAATTTACACCTTTATTACTTTGTCGCACCATAGACGGTGTGTGTAAAGCGCAGTGGCGTAGTCAAAACCCAATTCCATACCATTACAGCATTTACAATAATTCTGTTGCAGATAAATGCGACCGTTATTTTGGACAATCTGCACCTTGTACTTTAGGTATCAGAGAGTCACAACTAGACGCAAATGGTAACTTAATTAATTATTTAGATAGCAATGGCGATCCAATTGCGCTAACTGATGCGCCTAATAACGCGCCAATTGATTATCCACTTGGTGGGCGTGTTAGCTTACTTGCTTATTCTGTGGGTGAAGAGTCATTTAATGATGTATCTGCCAACGGTGAATTTAATCAAAACGAGTTTGACTCAACTTTACAAGATTTACCTGAAGCTTTTATAGATTTTAATGAAAATGGGGTGTTTGATGGGAATTTACCAGCCCCAACAAATCCTGTGGATTCTAATGGTGGTGAAGATGAGTGGTATGTGGAACGCTCAGGTGCACAAGATAATGGCCAGTATGACAGTGGTGATGGTATATACAATGGCTTACTATGTAGTGATGAAGCCCTAGCTGCAAATGCATGTACCCGTGAAACAGTTAATGTGCGCGCTCGTTCAGAGTTAGTTATGTCAGGTAGTACACCTTACATTAGAGCTGTAACGGCTTTAAATAACTGTAGTTTAAGCGATGGTATTCGCTTAGAAGCTTCTGATATGGCAGGTATGTGCGACATAAACCTTATTGATATTAGCAATTCAACACCTTACAGCGCGATTTCAGTGACTATTTTCTTCAGTGACATTCATAATAATCCACTGCCTGCGGGTACTACAGTGAGCGTTACTGCCGACAATGGTGTATTAAGAGGGTTAACAGATTACACCGTGGTTAATACAGCACAAAAAACGCCTATCTCTGTCTCAGTTAATATTACTAAAGAGGCTGAGCCAAATGATGTTGATTCTGGGTTTTTATACATTGAGTTTGAAACGCCTGGTGGTGTGAAAACACAATATACCGTGATGTCGATTTTAGACGAACCTAAGGTTTAAAATATGTAAAGCATAAAAAATGCCAACCAATAAGGTTGGCATTTTTGTTTCTATTCTATATATTCCACATCAATTATTCAAAAAACGCTGGTTTGTTTAAATTAACAACAGAAATTGTTTGTTTATTCAGTAAATACTGAAAAGTTTGTATTAAAAGCTTGTAAGAACTAGTGTTTGTAGATATACCTATAAATATTCGCGCCGCATGAGTCGGCTAAACACATTTAAAAAACTAGGTTAGAAATAGGCAACTATGGGCAAATCGCTAGTAATTGTAGAGTCACCTGCTAAGGCTAAAACAATTAATAAATACTTAGGTAATGATTTTATCGTTAAGTCCAGTATTGGGCACGTACGAGATTTACCTACATCAGGATCAGGCAAAAACAAAGTACCAGCAAGCAAGACACCTGCTGAGGTTCGTAAAATGCCACCTGATGAGAAAGCAGCGTATAAACAGCAACGTGACTATTCTAACTTAGTCGCGCGTATGGGCATTGATCCTGAAAAAGGGTGGGAGCCACATTACGAAATATTACCGGGTAAAGAAAAGGTTGTTCAAGAATTACAAAAGCTTGCCCAAAATGCTGATCAAATCTATCTCGCAACGGATTTGGATAGAGAAGGGGAAGCAATTGCTTGGCATCTTCAAGAAATCATTGGTGGCGAACCTGAAAAGTATAAACGCGTCGTGTTTAACGAAATCACTAAAAATGCAATACAACAAGCGTTTGAAACTCCGGGTGAATTGAACACCGATATGGTTTTTGCACAGCAGACTCGTCGTTTCCTAGACCGCGTTGTTGGTTTTATGGTCTCGCCATTATTGTGGGCCAAAGTTGCACGAGGTTTATCTGCAGGACGAGTTCAATCTGTTGCAGTGCGTTTATTGGTAGAACGCGAACGTGAAATTAAAGCGTTTATTCCTGAAGAGTTCTGGGATATTCATGCAGACGTTAAAAATAGCGAGTCAGACTTACGTTTAGAAGTCACTAAACAAGCAGACAAGCCATTTAAGCCTGTAAATGAGGCACAAGCTACAGCAGCAGTTAAAAGCCTTGAGAATGCCGAATATAAAGTTGTAAGCGTTGAAGAAAAACCAAGTAAGAGTCGCCCAAGTGCGCCATTTATTACTTCAACCATGCAACAAGCCGCCAGTACTCGACTCGGTTATGGCGTTAAAAAGACCATGATGCTTGCGCAGCGCCTATATGAAGGTGGTTACATTACCTATATGCGTACCGATTCAACTAATCTATCAAAAGATGCGGTTGAGATGTGTCGTGAGTATGTGACCAATGAGTTTGGTGCAAAATATTTACCTGCTGATCCAATTAACTATAGCTCAAAAGGCAATGCACAAGAGGCGCACGAAGCGATTCGTCCTTCTAGCGTATCGGTACTTTCAGGGCATGTTGAAGGTGTTGATGCCGATGCTAAAAAGCTTTATGAGCTTATCTGGCGTCAGTTCGTGGCCTGTCAAATGGTGCCTGCTGAATACGACTTAACCACATTAACCGTTGCCGCCAATGATTTCACATTAAAGGCAAAAGGCCGTGTGCTTCGCTTTGATGGTTGGACAAAAGTACAGCCAGCAGTGCGTAAAAAGAACGAAGAAGATCAATCACTTCCTGCTGTTAAGCAAGGTGAAGTTCTCACCTTAGTTGAGCTTGATCCTAAGCAGCATTTTACCAAGCCGCCAGCACGTTTTAGTGAAGCGAGCTTAGTTAAAGAACTTGAAAAACGTGGCATTGGCCGTCCTTCAACTTACGCGTCTATTATTTCGACAATACAAGACCGTGGTTATGTACGAGTAGAAAATCGTCGCTTTTTTGCTGAAAAAATGGGTGAAATTGTTACCGATCGCCTAGTTGAAAACTTTACAGATTTAATGAACTTTGACTTTACCGCTAAAATGGAAGGTCGTTTAGATGATATCGCCGAAGGCGAGCGTGTTTGGACGCAAGTTCTCGATAAGTTTTATGCTGATTTCTCAACCCAGTTAAACATTGCTAAAGGCGAACCAGATGAAGGCGGCATGCGTCTTAATCAAATGGTAGAAACCGATATTGACTGTCCAACCTGTGGCAGAAAAATGGGCATTCGTACTGCTTCAACGGGCGTATTCTTAGGCTGTACAGGTTATAACCTGCCACCTAAAGAGCGCTGTACTACCACTATGAATTTAGTGTCGGGTGATGAAGCGGTTGCAGCTGATGTTGAAGACGTTGAAACAGAAACATTAATGCAAATGAAGCGCTGTCCTATTTGTGAAACAGCGATGGATTCATACCTTATCGATGAAACCCGTAAATTGCATGTGTGTGGTAATAACCCAGCATGTCAGGGGCATGTTGTTGAAGAGGGTACCTTTAAAATTAAAGGCTACGACGGCCCTATTATCGAATGTGATAAATGTGGCGCTGATATGGAGTTAAAATCAGGTCGATTTGGTAAGTATTTTGGTTGTAACAACGATGAATGTAAAAACACACGCAAGTTGTTAAAAAATGGCGAAGCTGCGCCACCAAAAGAAGATCCAGTTCATATTCCTGAATTAGAATGTGAAAAGTCTGAAGCCTATTTTGTATTACGTGATGGCGCGGCCGGTATTTTCTTAGCTGCAAATACGTTCCCTAAATCACGAGAAACACGTGCTCCTAAAGTAGAAGAGTTACAACGCTTTAGAGATCGTATTTCGCCTAAGTTTTACTACCTAGCTGATGCACCAGCCAAAGATCCTGATGGCAACCTTGCTGTTGTGCGTTACAGTCGTAAAAACAAAGTCCAATATGTGATGACTGAAGTTGATGGTAAAGCAACTGGTTGGACGGCCCATTACGAGGGTGGTAAATGGGTAGAAGAGGCTAAGAAAAAAGCTGCGCCTAAAAAGAAAGCTGCAGCTAAAAAAGCGCCAGCTAAAAGTAAAGCTAAAGCCAAACCAAAAAAAGATGATGAATAATTAATTATTCATCGCTTTAATAATAAAAAAACCGGAACGCACAGCCTGTGACAGTTCCGGTTTTTTTTTGCATTATCAAACCTATCGCAATGGCATTTTTAACCTGATTTTTTATTTTACAGAGTTAAAATGTAACCAATTTAGGTTTGAACCGCTCAATTATTCATTAAATCTTAACAGCAGTGACTTTGTTATAGCCTTCAGATGTTAGTTCATCATTCACACACTTTAAAACATAGTTATAAATTGCTTCATCGCTTACGTCGTCTTCTTTAGCCCAGCTAATACACATTTCTGTGAACTCTTGAATCGTTTCGGCTGAAGCGTCTGTAGTATCGCTTGCAACTGCACTTGCAGCTGATAAAGCGAAAAATGGTGCAACGATTAACGCGAGTAATGCTTTATTCATTTTTTTATTCCTAAAAATGGAGTAACAATCGAATTATGCATTCAAATAATGCCTACATAAAACAAGTGTAACCAAGCCAGAACATCTCTGTTGGTAAGTTGATTTTTAATCACAATTATCACAAAGGAAAACGAAATATTTTTATCGTCAGGATAAGCATATTGTGTACCTATCTTTTATTTTAAGTGATTGTGTTACAGCTAGATTTGAGCTAATGTCGCGTTTTAATTTTTAGGTGCCCCTATGTCAGAGCCTCACACAAATAATACAAATAAAAAAATACATCCTGTTCATAAAGTAGAGCATGCGCTTGAGTCGTTTATATTTAAAGGTCGCTGGTTACTTGCCCCATTTTTTGTAGGCTTATTATTTGCTGTGGTTTTATTACTTATAAAGTTTTTTAAACAGCTATATTTGATGGGGATAGCGACGTTTACTGCTAGTAATCAAGAGTTGTTGGTTGGTATATTAACGTTAGTTGATACTGCTTTGTTAGCAGGTTTGCTGTTGATTATTATTTTTAGCGGCTACGAAAACTTTGTCTCTAAGCTTAATATCGAAAATCATGAAGACCGCCCAGTATGGATGGGCAAGGTCGGGTTTTCTGGTTTAAAAATGAAGCTGATCAGTGCAATAGTGGCCATTTCAGCCGTTGAGCTGTTAAAGGTCTTTATAAGTTCTGCGTCTCATTCTAATGATGAACTACTCTGGAAAGTGCTGATCCACGTAACGTTTGTGGTATCAGGTGTACTATTTGCTTTTACTGATTATTTAAATAGTAAAACAATTAACCACTAAAAATTTGTTATAAAAAACCCGAGCAATGCTCGGGTTTTTTACGTATAAATGCTAACAATTAGCTGCAGCGGGCGTAGTAGCAGCCAAAAGGTTCAATAGTTAGTGTTGCATTGTTAAGCTGTGCATTGTGATGAGAAAGCGTGTTATGTTCTTTTTCAACACTAACATCAATAACAAGCTCTGCTTTTGCCCCGCTTAAATTGAATACACACAACATCTTTTCTTCGTTTAATGTGCGGTAAAACGCCAAAATTGGCTCGGCGGTTTGTATAAACTCAATATCACCTTCAAGTAGTACCGGCTGGTTTTTACGCCAAGCCATAAATTCACGGTACGCGTTTAATATTGAGTTTACATCATTCTCTTGTTCAGCAACTGCTTGTAGCCTGTGTTGTTGATCAACAGGTAACCACGGTTTTACCTCACTAAATCCTGCATTGTGTGCATTGCTTTGTGAGTTATCTAGGTTCTCCCAAGGCATTGGGGTACGACATCCATCACGACCTTTAAAGTTTGGCCAAAAAGTTATGCCGTATGGATCTTGTAAATCTTCAAAAGCGACGCTGGCTTCACCGAGTCCGAGTTCTTCACCTTGATACATACATACGCTGCCACGAAGTGAAGCGAGTAGGGCAGTCAACATTTTACATTGCGCTGGGTTTACCTCTCCCGTTTCACTCCAACGGCTAGCAACACGTTCTACGTCATGGTTGCTAAATGCCCAGCAAGGCCAGCCTTCAGTCATGCGTTGCTCAAGTGTAGTAACGGTGTTTCTTATATACTCGCTCGAGTAATCATCCGTTAATAGCTCAAAGCTGTAACCCATGTGCAGTTTATCGCCACCTTGGGTGTATTCTGCCATTGTGGCTAATGAATCTTCAGATGAAATTTCACCCAGTGATACGGTACCAGGGTACTTGTTGAGTAAAGTACGAATATCACGCATAAACTCTATGTTTTCAGGCTGGGTATTATTGTAGTAATGGTACTGAAATGCATACGGATTATCTTCGCTAAAGCCACGGCCTTGACGTTTTTCTTTTGGTTTAGCTGGGTTATCACGAAGCAAAGCGTCATGGTAGCAAAAGTTAATTGCGTCTAACCTAAAGCCATCCACGCCTTTTTTAAGCCAGAATTCAACATTATCTAGAACGGCTTGGCGAACATCGGGGTTATGAAAGTTAAGATCAGGCTGTTCAGTAAAAAAGTTATGCAAGTAGTATTGTCCACGACGCGGCTCCCATTGCCATGCACCACCACCAAAAATAGACAACCAATTATTAGGTGCTGTGCCATCTTCTTTAGCATCGGCCCATACATACCAGTCGGCTTTATCGTTAGATAAGTCTTCACGGCTATCAATAAACCATTGATGTTGATCTGAGGTGTGGCTTAGCACTTGGTCAATAATAATTTTAATGTCGCGTTGATGTGCTTGTGCAATTAACTCATCAAAATCAGCTAAATTACCAAAAAGCGGGTCAATATCACGGTAGTCACTAATATCATAACCAAAATCTTTCATAGGCGATTTAAAGAAAGGTGAGATCCAAATAGCATCTACCCCTAAGCTTTTAATGTAATCAATACGATTTATTATTCCTTTTAAATCACCAATGCCATCGTTGTTGCTATCTTGAAAGCTACGCGGATAAACCTGATAAATAACCGCACCTTTATACCATTGCTTTTGGGCCATGCTTTTCTCCGTTTTCACACTGTCTTTGTGTTGTTCTTTTTTAGAGGTAATAATCCTCGTTTATTTGAAAAAGCATACTTGAAGCCTGTCATGCTGTAAAAATCCTGCATACGTATGCACCTATTTCAAGGCATTAAAACAAGATGTACAAATCATTAAGGCAAGCGTTTTGGGTCGTGGATTATTCTTATTTTACTTTACCAATTCTAATATTGAGTTGTTAATTTATTGTTTGCGCCATGTAGGTGCGTAAAAACAAAGGTGTGCACTGAGTTGGTGTTTTTTAGTATTGGTCTTACCAATTTAATTTGAATAGATAGTGTGTTTAATAATAAATTAAAAAATAAAATCACTTTGTTTCACTTTATCGTCGTTTTATGAATGGCTTATTTCATAAAAAAATAAATACAGGTTAACGTCAAGCTCATAAAGTATAATTGCACCAAAATAATCCATTGAAAAACAGTTGCTTACATGTTTGGTTGTAAATTTAATGTTAACTTTGGCTGTGTAATGCTATTTTGAATACGTATGCATAAAGTTGTTAATAAAATAATACGAGCGTTAATATTCATCCTGACAACAAAATAAGCTCGCATGTTTAACTATCACTTAAACAAGTAAGCGGGTATCACATTATGGGTAACGGGAAAACATTATGGCTATGTTCAAACCAAGTATATTAACGCTAGCATTAACTGCTGCCGGACTATCAAGCTTTGCCACCACCGCGGCACAAGAAGAAACAATAAAAAATGATGATGTAGAAATCATCGAAGTAAAAGGTTTTCGCGGTAGTGTTGTTGAATCAATTAATACTAAGCGTTTTTCAACACAGGTTGTTGAGTCAATTTCTGCAGAAGACATTGGTAAACTTCCAGACTCATCTATTGCAGAGTCAATCGCACGTTTACCAGGTTTAACAGCTCAGCGTCTTGATGGTCGTGCTAGCCGTGTAAGTGTTCGTGGTTTTAGCGAAAACGAAAGCGCAACAACATTTAATGGCCGTGAGCAGGTATCTATTGGTGACAACCGTGGTGTTGAGTTTGACCTTTACCCATCAGAAATAATGAGCGGTGTTACTGTTTATAAAACGCCAAGTGCTAGCATTGAAGCTGAAGGTATTGCTGGTGTTATCGACATGCAAACGGTAAAGCCTTTAAGTAAAGGTGAACAAGTGATCATGTTTAATGGTCAGTATGAGCAAACTAGCTTTGATAAACTAAACCCGGATGGCGATGACAAAGGCTTTCGTGGCACCGTTTCATACATAGACCAGTTTGCAGATGACACTATAGGTGTAGCATTTGCTTACAACACAATGAGTTCTCCAAACCAAGAAAAACGCTGGAATTCTTGGGGTTACCCTGAGTTTACAGGGAATGATGGCCAAAACTATTCAATTTTAGGCGGCGCTAAACCTTTCGTACGCTCATCAACACTTGAACGTGATTCAGCGATGCTAGTAGTGGAAGCTGCACCAAATGATCGTTTAAACATGACGTTTGATGCGCTATATGTAGATTTTAATGATGAAAAAATCTTACGTGGTATTGAAGTTCCTTTCGCCTGGGGTCAAGGTAGCATTGACCCAAATAGTGTTACTGTAGATGAGCAGTCTGGCTTTATTACCAGTGCAGTCACTGAAGGGCAACGCGTTGTTGTACGAAATGACTACGAAGAGCGAAAAGCAGAGCTCACACAATTTGGTTTTAATGCAAAATACGATATTAACGATGATTGGTCAGTTGAGTTTGATGCAAGCCGCTCAAAAGTAGATCGTACTATTTGGAGTATTGAAAGTTATTCAGGTACTGGCCGTGGTGATGCAAACGGTATTGCTGATAACATAGGGTATGCATTTGATGGTGGAAATACGGGTGCACAGTTTACTCATGAGCTTGATTACAGCGACTACGACTTAATTCAGTTAGGTGGCCCGTTATCTTGGGGTGGCAGTGCTGCGTTAAATAACAAGTACGGCTTAAATGACACGGCTTATCAAAATACCGCACAAGATGGCTTTATTAATGCACCAGAGATTAGCGATGAGCTTTCAACGCTTAAGTTAGCGGCCAGTAAAGTACTTGAGAACGAATACTTTAGCCGTATTAATTTTGGTTTATCTTACCGCGACCGTGAGAAAGTAAAACAGTCTGAAGGCTACTTCATGACTTTAAAAGATTTCTCTTTAGATAATCCAGGCATGGTATCAGTACCAGAGCAATACCGTTTAGGTTCGGCAAGTTTAGACTTTATTGGCATGGGTGACATGATTGCTTATGACACTAACGGCCTAGTAAATGATGGTTATTACGATCTACTGCAAGAAAGCTTAACGGATCAAAAACACTTAACCCGTTCGTGGACAGTTCAAGAAGAAGTTACCGCTGCATTTATTCAAGCAGACATTAACGCTGAAATTGGTGGCATACCGGTAACAGGTAATGTAGGTATACGTTATGTACGCACTGAGCAGTCATCACAAGGCTTTGAGGCATCAAATATTAATGGTTTAGTTGTTGCATCACCTACTGATATTAGCCACGACTATTCAAATGTATTACCAAGCTTAAACTTATCTTTTGCAATTGACCAAGAGCAAACAATTCGTTTTGGTGCGGCTAAAACAATTTCTCGTGCTCGCCTTGATGAAATGCATGCATCGATTGAAACAAGTTACAACAGCGAAAAGCCAGACGAAAATGGTAACTACTGGTCTATTTCTGGTGGTAATGCAGAGCTTGAACCAAAAGAAGCAACAGGCTTTGATTTAACATACGAAAACTACTTTGATGCAGAAGGTTACTTTTCAGCAGCGTTATTTTATAAAGACATTGACCAATGGATTTTTGATGAGCGTTACGATGTTGATGTAACAGGTAAAGAAGACCCTGCAACCGGCGAGTTGCCTCCAGCAGACAGAAATACAGCTACTCGTTCAAGTAAAGTGAATGGTGGCGACGGAAGTTTATGGGGCTATGAGCTTTCATTATCATTCCCGTTCAGTGTATTACATGAGTCGTTAGAAGGTTTTGGTTTAATTGCGAGCCACACTAGCGTTGAGCAAGACTTGCAAGATCAAAACGGAAACGATTACGAACTACCAGGTTTGTCAGATAAAATTGATAGCCTAACTGTGTACTTCGAACGCAATGGTTTCCAAGCACGTACCAGCATGCGTAAACGTAGTGATTTTAAAGGTGATATCTACGGTTCAGGTTTTGCAACACAACAAGTTGATATACTTGGCGAGACTATTTGGGATGCGCAAGTAGGCTATGACTTTGCTGATTCTGGTATTGCTGGTTTTGAGAACTTATCAATGACGTTCCAAATTCAAAACATTACCGAAGAAGCGTTTACATCATTGCAGGGCGATAATGCGCTGCAAGTGCGTGACTACCAAGATTATGGCCGTACTTACTTACTCGGTGTAAGCTACAAGCTATAATAAGTTTTGTATTAAGAAGCCCTTGTAATTAGTTTTACAAGGGCTTTTTTATAGCTACTTTACCTAAGTTTTATCAACCTTTATGAACATGAGCAATAATATGAAACCAATAAAGCATGTCGTCATTGCAGGCGGTGGAACAGCCGGTTGGATAACCGCAGTACTACTTAATAAAGTGTTAGGTAAAGTAATTAACATTACCCTTATTGAATCAAGTAGCATTGGTACTATAGGCGTTGGTGAAGCGACCATTCCGCCTATTATTGGGCTTAATAATGCGCTCGGTATTAATGAGCAAGATTTTATAAATGCCACCAATGCGTCTATTAAACTGGGTATAGAGTTCGAAAATTGGAAAACACCAGCGCATAGCTACATGCATGCATTTGGCTCGTTTGGTAAAGATTTTCCCTTTTGTGACTTTTATAATTTTTGGGTGAAAGGGCACATTAATGGCAATGTGGACTCTTTGTGGGATTTTTCTCTTAACTATCAAGCTGCTAAACAACACAAATTTACGCTACTAAACGCTATTCCTAATACTCAATTACCAGGGCTTAGTTATGCGTTTCATTTTGACGCTACCTTATATGCTGAATATTTAAAAAATCTTGCATTATCTCGCGGCGTTAAACACATTGATGCAAAAATAGAACACGTTAATCAATGCCCTGAGACAGGTAATATCTCCAACTTAATGCTTGACGATAATAGCCAAATCCAAGGCGATTTATTTATAGATTGCACTGGCCAGCGCGCACTTTTAATTGAACAAACTCTCAATACGGGGTTTGTTGATTGGTCGCATTATTTACCATGCGATAGGGCTGTTGCAGTGCAATCAACAGGTAGCAACGAATTAAAGCCCTATACGCGCTCCATAGCACATGACGCAGGTTGGCAGTGGCAAATTCCGCTACAAAACCGAACAGGAAATGGCTTAGTGTATTGCAGCCGTTATTTATCGGATGAGTCAGCAACCGCGCTTTTATTAAATAACTTACCGGGTGAGCCAACAACAAGCCCGCGTTTAATTAAGTTTAAAACAGGTCGACGTTTAAAGCAGTGGCATAAAAATGTAGTCGCAGTAGGGCTCTCTAGTGGATTTTTAGAGCCCTTAGAGTCTACTAGTATTCACTTAATACAAAGTGCGGTCACACGTTTAATTAAGTTGTTTCCTCATAATGGGGTTAGTGATGCGTTAGTAACTGAATTTAATAATCAAAGTATCAGTGAAATCGAGCATATTCGTGACTTCATTATTTTGCACTATAAATTAACTGAGCGAGAAGACACCCCATTTTGGCGTCAATGTAAGCAAATGGAAATTCCTCAATCGTTAGCGCATAAAATGGATTTATTTAAACAAACGGGCAAAGTAGTGCGCGAAAACGACGAGTTATTTGCAGAAGTCGCTTGGCAGCAAGTGTTTATAGGTCAAGGCCTAATACCAAATGACTATAACAGTATTGTTGACTCATTAAGCAGTGAACAACTAACGGATTTATTCGCAACGTTAAAAACCCTAATAAATTCAACGGTAGATAAACTACCTACTCATAAAGAGTTTTTAGCTAAGTTAAAAACAAACTAAGTGGCGTGACGTGGTGCTTTGGTTGCTGGTTAATTGTCACTGAATATGGCTGTGAATACGTATGCAGCAACTGTAACCAAGCCTTACTTAGCTTTAGTATAAACCTATAACAACACTGAAATAAAAATGACACACACAATGAAAAAAAGATTTTACACGCCGTTGCTTATATGCAGCGCATTGCTGGTGCACGGTTGCAGTGATGACAAAGAGATAAAAACAGATTTGTTAGTTAAGCAAACAGACCCAGTTAAGCCAGTGGTATATCAAGTATTTACTCGTTTATTTGGAAACACCCAAACCGCTAATGTGCCATGGGGAACCAAAGAGCAAAATGGAGTTGGTAAGTTTGCTGATTTTAACGACGCGGCATTGAAAGGCATTAAAGAGCTAGGTACTACGCATGTGTGGTACACCGGCGTTTTGCATCATGCCTTGGTGGGTGATTACACTGAGTACGGTATAAAACAAGACGATCCTGATGTGGTAAAAGGGCGTGCAGGTTCGCCTTACGCAATAAAAGATTATTACGATGTAAACCCTGATTTGGCAATTAATGTTACTAATAGACTCGAAGAGTTCAGCGCGCTAATTGAGCGTACTCATGAGCATGACATGAAAGTAATTATTGATATTGTTCCTAATCATGTGGCTCGAGATTATCACTCAATCGCTAAGCCTAACGGTGTGAAAGACTTTGGTGAGGACGATGATACTAGCAAGGCGTATGCTAAAAATAATAATTTTTACTATGTACCGGGTGAATCATTTAAAGTACCAACAAGCGACAGCTACCAAGTATTAGGTGGCAACAAACACCCTTTAGCCGATGGCCAATTTACTGAAATCCCAGCAAAATGGACTGGCAATGGTGCACGTGCTCCAAAGCCTGATATAAACGACTGGTACGAAACGGTAAAAGTTAACTACGGTGTTAAACCCGATGGCAGCCTAGACTTTCCAACTTTACCTAAATCGCTTGAAAACCAAGATTACCGTGCACATTATGAATTTTGGCAAGATAAAGAACTGCCAAATAGTTGGTATAAATTTAGAAATATTGCCCTTTATTGGTTAGATAAAGGGGTTGATGGCTTTCGCTATGATATGGCTGAAATGGTACCCGTTGAATTTTGGAGCTTTTTAAATTCATCAATAAAAACACATAAACCCGATGCGTTTTTACTCGCCGAAGTATATAACCCATTGATGTACCGCACCTATATTCACCAAGGTAAAATGGACTACTTGTATGACAAGGTCGGTTTTTACGACACCCTAAAAGGGATTATGCAAGGTAAGCAACCCGCTAACACGTTATTTAAAGCACAAGCTGAAGTGGCAGATATTGAACAGCACATGCTGCACTTTTTAGAAAACCATGACGAACAACGTATCGCAAGTCCTGACTTTGCTGGCAACGCTGCATGGGGTAAACCGGCTATGGTGGTTTCTAACTTAATTAGTCGTTCGCCAACCTTGCTTTATTTTGGCCAAGACGTAGGTGAAGATGGATCAGAAAATGCAGGCTTTGGTTCGCCTACACGCACTAGTATTTTTGATTACATTGGCGTACCAGCGCATCAGGCATGGATGAATAATGGCAAGTTTGATGGCGAAAATTTAACTCCTGAGCAAGCACAGTTACGTCAATACTATATCGCAATTATGGAACTTAATGGCTTACCTGCTGTTGTTGCCGGTGATATGGCACCATTGATGGTAACAGGCAGTGATAGAGTGGTGGGTTTTGTACGCACCTTAGGCCAGCAATCATTATGGGTGCTGAGCAACTTTAGCCAGCAATCACAAACAGTCACTATTACGCTCACGCCGAATCAAGCAACTATGCTCAAACCAAACTCAACGATATACGACCTACTAGAGTCGCATAGCAGTATTTTGGTGAGCGATGAGAAACAAAATACAACCTTTACGCTGACCCTTGATGCACTCAGCAGTGCCGTTTTAACAAATAAGGCTGATCATGAATTATAACAACAAACCAACCTTAAGCTTTTGGCAAATATGGAATATGTGCTTTGGCTTTTTAGGCATTCAATTTGGCTTTGCACTGCAAAACGGTAACGTAAGCCGTATATTTCAAACACTTGGCGCTAATGTCGACGATATTCCTATTTTATGGGTTGCAGCGCCGCTCACGGGCTTAATTGTGCAACCAATTATTGGTTATTGGAGTGATAAAACTTGGGGCAAATTAGGCCGCCGTCGTCCTTTCTTTTTATACGGCGCTATATTAACCACGTTATCGCTTTTTATTATGCCAAATTCTCCCACGCTTTGGATTGCTGCGGGTATGCTGTGGATTATGGATGCCTCAATTAACGTTACCATGGAACCGTTTCGTGCATTAGTAGGCGACAACTTGCCAAACAAGCAGCGCGCCACAGGCTATGCCATGCAAAGCTTTTTTATAGGTGTGGGAGCGGTGGTTGCATCAGCACTGCCTTGGATGATGACCAACTGGTTTGATATTGCTAATACTGCACCGATTGGTCAAATTCCTGATTCTGTAAAGTATTCGTTTTACTTTGGTGGGGTTATTTTATTTATTGCAGTTGGCTGGACTATTGTCACCACAAAAGAGTACTCACCTGAGCAGCTCGCACAATTTAATCAACAAGAATCACAAACAATACAAACCAATATTACTAATAGCGTTAATTTTACCAAAGGCGGCGTTATTTTTAGCGGCTTAGGTTTGCTTGTTTTAGCCACGGTATTAGGGCTGGATCTGGAAAAAGAACTTTACTTGCTGGCTGCTGGGTTAGTTAGTTTTGGTGTTATTCAATTTATTGCAGCGGCATTAAAAGCTAAACAGCACACTAGCGGCGGTTTTTATAATGTAGTGAATGATGTATTCACTATGCCTGAGGCGATGAAGCAATTGGCATGGGTACAATTTTTTAGTTGGTTTGCGTTATTTGCTATGTGGATTTATAGCACCTCAGCGGTTACTAGCTTTCATTACGGTAGTACCGACACCAGCTCGTTAGCCTACAACAACGGTGCAGATTGGGTGGGCATATTATTCGCCGCATACAACGGCTTTGCCGCGATTGCTGCTTTATGTATCCCTATCATCGTTAAACGCGTGGGATTAAAAGTAGCACATGCACTTAACCTTATTTTAGGTGCGTTGGGCCTAGCGAGCTTTATGTTCATCAAAGATCCCAGTTTACTTATTTGGCCAATGATAGGCGTAGGTTTTGCGTGGGCGTCTATTTTATCACTGCCTTATGCAATGTTAAGTACTTCAGTACCGAGTCATAAAATGGGCGTTTACATGGGTATTTTCAACTTTTTCATTGTGATCCCACAATTATTAGCCGCCAGCGTACTGGGATTAATATTACGCCACTTTTTTGAAAACCAACCTATTTACGCATTAGTACTTGGCGCTGTGTCGTTTGTACTTGCAGCGGTTGCGGTATTGCGTGTTAAGCACGCTCAGTAAAGTAACGAGTAAACTGAAATTAATTAAGGCTTTAAAATGAAAAAATTAAATACAATTACCACCAGTTTATTAATGCTTGGTTTAACAGCTTGTGGCGCGCAGCAAGAGCCATCAAACAGCGCTGTAATGCAGGTATCGGCACCGGGAGCCCCTGGGGCAGATCCATTTTGGGCTTATGCAGGTAAAACCGGTATTGGCACATCTTTTGAGCAATATCAAAATGGCCATTACAGTGATGAGGCCCCTACAGGAGCGGTTTCAAAAGTATGGTTTTCAATTGCTAAAGGTATGATCACCGAAACAATGTTTGGGCTTATTCACCAAGCGCAAATTAAAGACATGCAATTTGTGGTAGTAGGAAAAGATTTTACAGTCACAGAAGCTGACGATTTAGACGTTACCATTGACTACTTATACAAAGACGATAAAGGCCGCCCGTTATCATTAGCTTACAAAGTAGTAAGCAAAGATAAACAAGGCCGCTTTAGCCTCGAAAAACACATATTTACCGATCCTGATGGGCAAAGCTTATTTGTACGCAGTATTTTTAATACCGAGCTTGAAGGCGTTAAGGCATACGTAAGCGTTAACCCGTATGTTGATAATAACGGCCTGGATGATTTTGCTAAAACCACAGAACAAGGATTGCTTGCATGGCAAGACAACAGTTACCTTTCATTGCAAGGTGCTCAGCCATTTAAACAAACAAGTGTTGGTTTTACAGGTGTGAGCGATGGTTTAAGCCAGCTTAAAACAACTCAGCAGCTTACTCAGGTTTATAAAAATACCGGTGAACAATCGGGTAATGTTAGCTTACTTGCAGAGCTGGGTGAAATTGGTGAAAACAGCCAGTTCGATTTAACCCTAAGCTTTGGTAATAGCGAACAAACCAGCTTTAAACAAGGCCAAGCTACGTTAGCCAAAGGTTACCAAGCGGTGCTTGATAATTACAATGGTAAAGGCGAAGCACTTGGTTGGCAAGACTACCTGCAAAGCCTTGCACCGCTAAATAACATGAGCGAACAAACCGCAGATAACGGCAAATTACTTTACACCAGTGCCATGGTACTTAAAGCGCAAGAAGATAAAACCCATGCAGGTGCGCTTATTGCCTCATTATCTAACCCATGGGGCGAAACCGTATCGGCTAAAACCGGCTCTACTGGTTACAAAGCGGTATGGGTGCGCGACTTTTATCAAGTTGCCATGGCGTTTATGGCCATGGGCGATAATGCGACCGCTAAAACCGCATTCGAATACCTTGAAAAAGTTCAAGTAAACAGCAAAACCCCAGGCAATAAAGGCGATACAGGGTGGTTTTTACAAAAAACGCATGTTGATGGTGAACTAGAATGGGTAGGTGTACAACTTGACCAAACAGCAATGCCACTCATGCTTGCATGGAAACTCCATCAGGCAGGTGTATTAAGTGATGCAGAGCTCACCGATTGGTATAGCCGTATGTTAAAACCTGCGGCAGACTTTTTAGTTGAGGGTGGTCTTGCAAACATTCTATGGAACGATACACAAATAACGCCGCCAGCCACTCAGCAAGAACGCTGGGAAGAGCAAGAAGGGTATTCGCCATCAACCACCGCCGCGGTTGTTGCTGGTTTAATTACTGCAGCCGATATCGCTAAACTAGCAGGTGATGATGCCAATGCAACACGTTACCTAAATACAGCTAAGCGTTATAACAATGATATTGAAAAATTAATGTTTACAACCGCTGGTAATTTAGAGTCGAGTGCCTCAGATGGTGAATACTTTATTCGCATTGGCCAAGACAAAGACGCCAATTCAAATACTAAAATTAACGCTAATAATGGTCGTGAAGGCTTTAATAAAAAGCAAATTCTCGATGGTGGATTTTTAGAACTGGTTCGCTATGGCGTACGTGATGCGCTAGCGCCTAGCATAGTAAAAACATTGCCAGAATATGATGATGAAACCCTAACAGATAACCTACAAGTTAAATACAGCTTTGAGTTTACTGACGGCAGCGGCACATTTGCAGGCTACCGCCGCTATGGTAACGACGGGTACGGTGAAGACGAGGTAACGGGCGCTAACTATGCGCAAGGTGGTAAAAACAGCCCAGGGCAGCGTGGGCGAGTTTGGCCATTTTTTACCGGTGAACGAGGTCATTACGAAATTGCCGCAGCAAATGCCAATGATAGTTTAGATGCAACAAAACAGCAGGCTATTAAAAATAGTTATGTAAAAGGGCTAGAGCAATTTGCTAACCAGGGCATGATGCTACCTGAACAAGTATGGGATGGTGTAGGCATTAATAAAGCGGGTTACACGTTAGGCGAGGGGACAAACTCGGCCACACCACTGGCGTGGACACATGCGGAATACGTAAAGCTAGTGCGCTCACTAAGCGACAAGCAGGTATGGGATCATTACCCGGTGGTAACTAAAGCACTAAAATAACCGCAAACTAATTAACACAGCCGTAGTAAAATACGGCTATGTTAGTTATTACAATAATAACGAGGCTGAAATGAAAACATTTACCTTGAGCGCATTAGCATTAGCAATCATGCTAACAGGCTGCGAAAGCGCACCATCATTAAATAACGTCACTAATAACACCGAAACATCGCCACTAAATACTGAACAACAAGCAAATCCGTGGTGGGAAACCGCTATTTTTTACCAAATTTGGCCACGCAGTTTTTACGACAGCGATGCTGATGGCCATGGCGATTTTAATGGTATGACCCAAAAGCTCCCGTATCTACAAGAGCTTGGCGTTAACGCATTGTGGTTAACCCCGATGTTTGAAGCACCTTCTTATCATGGCTATGATTTTACTGAATTTTACCAAGTAGAAAACGACTACGGCAGCATGGCAGAGTTTGAAGCCTTTATAAAAGCTGCTGACGACAAAGGCATGAAAGTCATACTTGATTTAGTTATAAACCATATATCAAGTAACCATGAATGGTTTCAGCGTTCAGCAAATAATGAAGCCCCTTATGCAGATTACTTTATTTGGCGCGACGATATGCCAAAAGTCGGAAGTGGTTGGGGACATGCTTGGAGTAATAACGACCAACCCGACGCAGTATGGCATTGGAATGAAACACGTCAGCAGTATTACTATGGCGCGTTTGGAGCAAGCCAACCTGACTTGAACTTACGCCACCCTGATGTTGTTGCCGAAATGGAAAAAATGGCTAAGTTTTGGCTTGATAAAGGCGTTGCAGGGTTTAGATTAGACGCAGTACGTTTTGCAATGGAAGGTGGCGCAGATGCGCAAGCCGATACCGACGAAACTATTGCATATTGGCAGCACTTTAACCAATACGTAAAAAGCGTTGATCCAGAGGCGTACTTAGTAGGTGAAGCATGGGCTGACATTCCCGTTGCGGCAAAATACTTTGGCGAAGGTAAAGGCCTCGATCAAGGCTTTGATTTTGAAGTAGGCTATAAAATATTGGGCTTATTAAAACCCGATGCCAGTGGTGAAGCGCAATTTGGCACCATGCAATCTAACCAAAAAATCAACGCAGTTGATGCAAATGTGCTCAAACAAAATTTACAACAGCGTATTGATACAACTGCACCACTTGATTTTTTTGCACCGTTTTTAACTAATCACGACCAAGAACGTGTGGCTTATCAACTTGCAGAGCACGACGATAAAGCAAAACTTGCCGCCGCCATGTTATTTAGCTCTTCTGGCACGCCGTATATTTATTACGGTGAAGAAATTGGCCTAACACAAGGTGGCACAGGTCACGATGTGTATAAACGCGCGCCAATGCAGTGGAATAACAGCAATCAAGCTGGCTTTACTCAAGCTAAAACAAGTTGGGTTGAGCAGGCTGAACTGTTTGGTGATAACTACACCCAGTGGTGGCCTGAATATTTAGCACAGCAAATTAATGCTGCTGATCGCAATGTAAAAACGCAACAAGCACAATCTAATTCACTGTGGCGTTTATATCAGCACTTAATTGCACTAAAAAAACAGCGCCCAGAGCTGGGCATTAAAGGCAGTTATGAATTAACACAGCATAGCAATGGCCTAGTTGAAATAACCCGCGAGTTAAACGGCAGTAAAAGTATGTTTGTGTTTAACTTAACCGCTAACCCGCAAAGCGTCAGCAGCATCAAACGCGATGATTTAACGCCAAACTGGCAACACGACCTCAATGGCGAGCAACTCGCTGGTTATGGTTTGTTGTTACTGAATAACACACTGTAAATAAAACACACACAAAAGGGACTAACATGCGTTAGCCCCTTTTTGTAGAAATGTTTTTATTGCATTGCCCCAAGTTATAGCTCATTTTTAAAGTTTATTAGATTAGATAAAAGTCTTTTAAATTCATACTTTATAATATTTTACTTAGTGGGCTAATTACCCCGTTCGCGCCTTGTTGTAAAACATGCGTATATATTTGCGTGGTGCGAACATTGCTATGGCCGAGTTGTTCTTGCAAAGTGCGTATATCTGCACCAGATTCAAGTAAGTGGGTAGCGAACGAGTGCCGTAGTGTATGGCAGGTAACATTTTTTTGAATTTTTGCCAGCTTTGCTGCCTGTTTAATTGCTTTACGAACTGTTGTTTCATCAATATGGTGGCGACGCAGCTTTTTACTTTCTGGGTCCATGCTTAACTGGGCAGAAGGAAACAAATATTGCCAGCTCATTTCATAAGGAGCCGCTGGGTATTTTTTAGCTAATGCATTCGCAAGCCAGACACCGGCATAGTCTGTTGCTTGTTTATCTCGATGCCAGTAGTCATTTACCAAGTGACTTTGGCTGCGCAAAAACGGCAGTAGTTCGAGTGCTAATGTTACTCTGCGGTTTTTATTGCCTTTGCCCTGCCAAATCATTAATGAGACATAGTCATAATCGACATCTTTTACCCGTAGCCTTACAGCTTCCATTAAACGTAGACCACTAACGTAAAGTATCTGAGCGATAAGTTTATACTTTGGATCCATTGCCAATAATAAACGCTGTATTTCTTCACGGGTCAGTACTACAGGTAATTTAGGTGACACGAGTGATTTATTTAAAATTCATTTCAAGTGATAACGGTCGACTAATAATATGACGGTATAAAAATACCAAAGCATTTAAAGCCGTTGCCTGAGTTTTCATTGCAACATTACGCTGATTACTTAAATAAGATAAGAATTGCTCAACCTCCGACTCTGCCAATTGCGCCGGATGTTTTTTACCATGGTATAAAATGTAAAATTTTATCCAATATTGATAAGTGTCTATAGTACGCTTGGCATAACGACGCGTTATCATAAAGTCACGGATTGATTCTAAAAATATAGAAGCGATAATCTGCTCTAGTTGGTGCTGTGTATATAAACAGTAGTTGTATTTAGTTTTTTTTCAACAACTCGCGGGATTATTTCTTGTATTTTACAACAACAAAAAAACAACAAATATAAATCCCTTGATTTACATTTAGATACAGAGTTAAACTTAAAGTATTAAAAAATCAAAGGATTTTATGTCTACAACTTGCGGGTTTAGAGCCTTTGAATAAGCTGTTAGCTGCTATGGAGAAATCGGCATGGGTTTACATGTTCATAATTTAGGTAACCTCCCTGCTGATGCGGAAAGGGAATATTTCATTTACATGCTCGATTACGGCTGGCATGAGCCGTTGTCAGAAGCTATGCGTGCGAACTTCACCAATATGGCTAGGCTGGCCTCGAAATCTAAGTCTGTTGTAATCGCAGGTGTAGAGCCGATTCATTTTGAAAATGAGGTGTTTTCCTTTCATGGAATCAATGGTGAGCATGGTGAAGAAATGCTGCCCGCATTAATGATTACTACATTGCACCCTAGATACTTTAAAGAAAATAATCATGCATGGAGAGAAAGTGGTGAGCTTGATGACAAGCTTCTCCTTATTCCGCTAAAGAAATGTTGTAAAACCACGAGTGACGTAGTTGCACTGATTCATAAAATATTTAAAGATATCGAAGAAAAGAAAGAACTTACGAATTTTTCGGTTCAAAAAGAAATAAAGAAAAAAAGTGGCTGGCGCTCTGCAGCAGACGCTTTCATTCTTCAGCCAAATATCAGTGGTATCGGCATCGATTTTAAGAAGTTGCTCGGGTTTGGCAGCTAACAAAGCCATAATTTGACCGCCTTACGCTGCGCTTCAGGCGGTCAAATTATGGCGGCGTTAGCTCACCGGTTAAATTTCTTCCTATGGAGATAAAATGAAAGGACAATCGAAAGGTACTGTCTATGCTCATGCATATTTTTCTGCATCAGTGGAGAGAACATTAGCAGCAGAAAATTTTGGCATTCAGTGTGCTGGTTTAACAAGTGTTGCGCTAACTGCATTTATGGTTGAAAGCTACCTAAACTACCTTTGTGAAAGAATCTATGACTATGAGTCGCGTGCATCGAAGTATTTAGACGATAGTGATCAAGAAGAAATCCACAATACTTTGAAATTGATGAAAGACTTAAACAAAAATGAACCTTTTAATGTAAAACTTGCGGAGATTTTAGGCTACAAATCGCAAGCAGACATAATGTTGAAGTCTCTTAGGAAATCGGTTCATAGAAAGCAAAGGGACGCATTTGACAAAGATATAATGAGTTCAAATGAATTCAATGCAATGGAACGAGTGTACAAGTTTTCAACAAAGGATAAGCTCAAATCTGTTCTTAAAGCATGTAATACTCCCCAAGCTGAATACGATAAATGGTTGCAGGTAAATGATCAACTTTTTGAGGCTAGAAATGCTCTCGCACATGGTAGAACTGAACATGTAGATGCAAGTTTTAGCTCTGCTGAAAGTCGATCCGTTTCTGAATCTGTCCCAACCGTTAGTGCTAGTTGGCAAGAACAATGCACTCTAGAAAAAGCTACTGTAATGTATGAGGAATCTAAAGATCTGATACATTATCTCAACGATTCATTTTTGTCAGAGCTTCAACCACTTAATAGACTCAGTACTCAACTATCAGCAGTGAGCTAACAAGAGCTTTAAACGGAACAAAAACAGTTGCTTAGGTTCCGCTTCGCTCCACATTATAACCAACAATTTTTGTCCGCTTAAGCGGGCGTTATACGCACCTAAAGTTTAGCGTTAAATTTAATCATAGAGAGAGCTATGGAAAGTCAGATTGAGATAGTCGAGAGACTAATTGAGGAAGGTGAAAATTTCACTTTTCAAAATTTTTGTTTAGCTGTAGGTGATTATCAAGGACGTTATGGTGGCCCTGACTCTCCGGAATGGGGGATATTTAAAATAAGAGCTCAAAATATAGTATCCAAACACCTTTCTGATAATTCTCCTGCAATGTCTCTAATTGCCGAAGGGCTTACGCAATACACCGAAGGTAATGGGCCTGATAAATTTGAGATAGCAAAATCTAATTTAGTTAAAGCATTAAAAATATTGGCAACGACTTTAAAAAATGATGTTTATGGAGAGCTTAAAGAAGAAAAGAGCACCCCGACATCAGCAGCACTTTCTAATAAAATTTTTGTTGTGCATGGTCATGATGAAAGTTTAAAAACTGATGTTGAACGCTTTTTACACGAGATAGGTTTAGTGCCAGTTGTCCTTCATCGTGAGGCCGATGAAGGCGCTACTGTGATTGAAAAATTTGAAAAACATAGTGATGTAGGTTTTGCTTTCATTTTGTTAACCCCTGACGAAATTAGTTATACAGCTGATCAAATTAATATCCCTGAACCGGATAAAGTAATTGAGTATAGAGCTAGGCCCAATGTCATATTTGAGTTTGGGTATTTTGTAGGTAAATTAGGACGAAATCGTGTTTGTTGCTTGCATAAAGGCGATGTGGTTTTGCCAAGTGATTTGAACGGTCTAGTTTATAAAAAGGTAGATGGTTCAGTTGATCCTCAAGCATACGCAATAATAAGAGAACTTAAAGCGGCTGGTTACAAAATCAGTGTGTAGTTTGTGCGTATAACAAGCAATTCAACAGGGATAATGCTTCTCACCCGTTTTAGTGGACACCTCCTCATTACTTTGAGGAGGCTAAAATGCCTAGATATACCCAACCTAGAAAGACATGGTTTTACCCAGTTAATTTTAAAATCAAAGCAGTCGAACTAA